>Ga0210024_1000020_pt1 | contig 133107 bp, 143 predicted proteins | sample CryGeymeta201525_FD_183988 | JGI IMG/M metagenome (GOLD analysis project Ga0210024, IMG submission 183988) | Groundwater microbial communities from Crystal Geyser aquifers in Utah, USA - Crystal Geyser metaG 2015-25 (SPAdes) (version 2) | ecosystem: Environmental > Aquatic > Deep subsurface >...
TCCTTTTATGTAATGCTTATCTAAAAGGCTGCTGATTGTGTTCCAGTCCAAAAGAGTGTTCATTTGATTAAAAAATGTCGTTTTTATTTTTCGTGAACGTGTATCACAAATACTATCGGCTAAGGTTGGGTGTTTTGCTGATTTCATAATGCTAAAATACAGATTAATATACTGATAATCAAATAATTGAAATTATATTTTGATAATTATTTTATACAATTTCCCTTGCAACGGTCTTATATTATATCTGAAGGGGAGTTTAATGTTCCAAGAAATAATCAATAACAAAATAACATAAAGGCGGTATAACTTTAAACCACTTTTTGTACTTCAAAAATTATTTTTATTCAAAAAAAAAGCAATCCTATTTAGAATTGTTTTCGTTTAAAAATAGAAGTTTTAATGTTTATTTTGCTTCAGCATAACGTCTTTCAAACTCATTTCAGTTAATGACATTAAAAAATTCCAAACTTCTATGTATAGAATGTTCTATATGGCAGATATTTTTACCCTGAGTTCGATTAATATTTAAATAGATTTTTAGTAAATTAAAGTAATAAATATTAATCGAACAGTATTTAAAAGATAATTATAAAAAGGTCAGAACTTTTATGTTATTGAATTTATATTTACAATTAACTACTTTGATTAATCTATTTTAAAAGTCATGACGGGTCTTTTCGCATTATTGACCAAATCTTCACTGATGCTTCCGTTAAAGAAAGAAGAAAGACCTTGTCTGCCATGTGTACACATACCAATTAAATCGGCTTTAATGGATTGAGAAAAATTCATAATGCCTTTTTCAACATTGATATCGTTATAAATATTAACGGAATAGTTATCAAAATGGGCGGTTTTAGCAAAGGCATGCATGCGCTCTTTAGCATCATGGGTGGTCATAAAATGTCCGGCAGTATTAACCATTAAAAGGTGCATTTTAGCATCAAACAACGTAGCAAATTCGGTAGCTTTTTTATAAGGTGCTTGGTAATAGTCTTTAAAATTTGAAGCAAACACAAAATCATTTATTTTAAAGGCAGGATGTTCTTTTTTAATGACCAAAACAGGAACTTCAGACGTTCTTACCACTTTTTCGGTATTGGAGCCAATAAGCATTTCCCTAAAGCTATTGGTTCCATGAGAACCCATAACAATTAAATCTATCTGATGCTTTTTACATACTTGATATACGCCTCTAAACGTTTCGTAAAACTCAACAATTTCATGAACATTGATGCCTTTTAAATAATCTTTCTCTAAAAGCGTTTCAAAATGTTTGTGGGCCAACTGCATGAAGTACATGGCTTCAGGAAGATTGGCACTGGAGCTTAAAGGATCTACCTTTTGCATGGGTAATTCTAAGGTGTGGAGCAAATAAATTTCAGCATGATGTTTTTGCGCTAGTTGAGCTGCCACTTTAAGAGCATTTTCTGCTTGCTCTGAAAAATCTGTAGGAATAAGTATTTTTTTCATAATTTTAGTTCACGCTAACAAAGTGATTATGCTTATAAATTTATGAATATTACTTTAGAAATCAATTAAAAAATTATATATTTGCGCCGTTGTAAGGTAAAAACAAGGAAATGAGGGGACAAAAAGTCCCCTCTTTTTATAATTAAAATGTTTAAGAACACCGTTAAAGATTTGCTTGAAAAAGCCCTGTTAGAGAGAACAGATTTGTTTCTTTTAGAAATGTCTATTTCTGATGATAACCAAATAAAAATTGTTATTGACGGCGATGCAGGCGTTAATGTTGAGGATTGTATGTTTGTAAGTAGAGCCATTGAGCACAATATAGACAGAGAAGAAGTAGATTTTGCGTTAGAAGTTGCCTCTGCGGGCGCTACATCTCCAATAATTAACAAGAGACAGTACAACAAAAACATTGGAAGAGACCTGGAAGTTAAAACAACTTCAAATACCATGGAAGCTACTCTTAAAGGAGTTTCAGAAGAAGGGATTTCTTTAGAATGGAAAGTTAGAGAACCAAAACCAGTAGGGAAAGGTAAAATAACAATAAAAAAAGAAGCTGTAATAGCTTATAATGATATTGTAGAAGCAAAAGTGATGATTAAATTTTAATTCAGAAGAGTTATGGAGAATATTGCGTTGATTGAATCGTTTTCAGAATTCAAAGACGATAAATTAATTGATCGTGTAACGTTAATGGCTATTTTAGAGGATGTCTTTAGAAGTGCTTTAAAAAAGAAATACGGCGATGACGATAATTTTGATATTATTGTTAACCCAGACAAAGGCGATTTAGAAATTTGGAGAAACCGCGTGGTAGTGGCCGATGGTGAAGTAGAAGAACCAAACCAAGAAATCTCATTATCTGAAGCACGGAAAATAGAACCAGATTTTGAAGTTGGCGAAGATGTATCAGAAGAAGTTAAATTAATTGATTTAGGAAGAAGAGCTATTTTAGCATTGCGTCAAAATTTAATCTCTAAAATACACGAGCACGATAACACCATTATTTACAAACAATTTAAAGATTTAGTTGGCGAAATTTATACCGCTGAAGTTCATCATATTCGACACAGAGCGGTTATTTTGTTAGACGATGAAGGCAATGAGATTATTTTGCCTAAAGACAAGCAAATTCCATCAGATTTTTTTAGAAAAGGAGATAATGTAAGAGGTGTTATTGATAGTGTTGAGCTTAAAGGAGCCAAACCAACCATCATCATGTCAAGAAGTTCACCCATATTTTTGGAAAAATTATTTGAGCAAGAAATCCCAGAAGTTTTTGACGGCTTAATCACCATCAAAAACGTGGTAAGAATACCAGGCGAAAAAGCAAAAGTAGCCGTAGACTCTTATGATGATAGAATAGATCCTGTTGGAGCTTGTGTAGGAATGAAAGGGTCAAGAATTCACGGCATTGTTCGTGAGTTGGGTAATGAAAACATAGACGTTATAAATTACACCAACAACTTACAACTATACATAACCAGAGCATTAAGCCCAGCTAGAGTGACCTCCATTAAAATCAATGAAGAAACCAAACGAGCTGAAGTTATTTTAAAGCCAGAAGAAGTAAGTAAAGCCATTGGAAGAGGCGGGCACAACATTCGGTTAGCAGGTCAATTAACAGGGTATGAAATTGATGTATTTAGAGAAGGCGCAGAAGAAGATGTAGAATTATCTGAATTCAGTGACGAAATAGAAAGTTGGATTATTGAAGAGTTTAGTAAAGCTGGTTTAGATACCGCTAAAAGCATTCTAGAACAAGACGTTGAAGATTTAGTAAAACGCATAGATCTAGAAGAAGAAACAATAAAAGACGTTATTAGAATTCTAAGAGAAGAATTTGAAGAATAACAAATATTTGGTATATTAAAGGCAATTTATGGCTGAAACAATTAGATTAAATAAAGTATTAAGGGAATTAAATATCTCTATAGATCGTGCAATAGATTTTTTAGAATCTAAAGGGATTGATGTAGAGAAAAGCCCTAATACCAAAATTTCAGAAGACGTACATGCAATTCTCTCCAATGAGTTTCAAACAGATGCCAGCAAAAAAGTGGCCTCTCAAGAAGTAAGTGAAGCAAAACTTAAAGAGAAAGAAATTCTACGCGAACAAAGAGAACGTGAGCTTGAGGAAAAACTAAAAGAAGAAGCCAGAAAAGAGGAAGTTATAAAAGCTTCCGCAGCAGTGCTTTCGCGACCAAAAGCGGTTGGTAAGATCGATTTGGAGCCAAAAAAGAAAGAAGCCGTTCCTGTTCCTCAAGTAGAAGAAGTTCCAGAAGTTGTCCAAGAAACCTCTAAAAAAGAAGAGCCAGCACCAGTAGTAACCAGAGAAGAACCGGTTGTTGAAAAGCCAAAACAAGAAACTATTCAAAAGCCTGTAGAAACCAAACCTGCAGAACCAAAACGTGAAATATTGAATAGTGAAGGAATTCTTGTTCCAGATGAAAAAGTAGAAACGCAATACCAAAAACTAACCGGGCCAAAAATTTCTGGAGATAAAATTGACTTATCACAATTCAATAAGCCAAAGAAAAAGAAAGAAGAAAAGAAACCTGAGACAAAGCCAGGCGAAAATGCAAATAACGCAAACAACGCCAATAAAAAGAAACGTCGCCGTATAAGTAAAGTTGGTGGTCCTCAAGCCGGAAATGATCAAAGCAAGCCAGGAACTCCTAACAGAGGTGGAGGAAATGATAGGTTTAAAGGAAATCAAGCCCCTAGACGTCCTATTGTTAAAGAAGAGCCAAGCGAAGAAGATGTTCAAAAGCAAGTTAGAGAAACCCTTGAAAAACTTCAAGGAAAATCTAACAAAGGAAAAGGCGCTAAATATCGTAGAGAGAAAAGAGATCATCACAGAGAACAATCTGAAAAGAGTTTAGAGCAAGAAGCAGCAGACAGTAAAATCCTTAAAGTTACAGAATTCGTAACCGCCAGTGAAGTTGCCACCATGATGGATGTTCCAGTAACTCAAATCATTTCAGCTTGTATGTCTCTTGGTATGATGGTGACCATGAATCAGCGATTAGATGCAGAAACACTAAGCATCGTTGCAGAAGAGTTTGGTTATGACGTAGAATTTGTTACAGCCAATTTAGAAGAATCTATTGAAGAAGTAAAAGATAAAGAAGAAGATTTAAAACCACGAGCTCCTATTGTAACCGTGATGGGACATGTTGACCATGGCAAAACATCACTTTTAGATTACATTCGAAAAGAAAATGTCATTGCAGGTGAATCAGGAGGCATTACCCAGCACATTGGTGCGTATGGTGTAGAACTTGATAACGGACAAAAAATAGCATTTTTAGATACACCAGGTCATGAGGCGTTTACCGCCATGCGTGCTCGCGGTGCTCAAGTAACAGATTTAGCCATTATTGTAGTAGCAGCAGATGATGATATCATGCCACAAACAAAAGAAGCTATTTCTCATGCACAAGCAGCAGGTGTTCCCATTGTATTTGCCATAAACAAAATAGATAAGCCAAATGCAAATCCTGAAAAGATTAAAGAAGGATTGGCTCAAATGAATTTTTTAGTGGAAGATTGGGGAGGAAAAATTCAGTCACATGATATTTCAGCAAAATTAGGAACAGGCGTTAAAGAATTATTGGAAAAAGTCTTATTAGAAGCCGAATTGCTAGAACTTAAAGCCAACCCCGATAAACCTGCAACAGGAACCGTGGTTGAAGCATTTCTAGATAAAGGTAGAGGTTATATTTCAACCATTTTGGTTCAAGCAGGAACCTTAAGAGTTGGAGATTATGTCTTGGCAGGAAAAAATAGTGGCAAGGTAAAGGCCATGCATGATGAACGAGGTAAAAGCGTTGTTGAAGCTGGTCCATCAACACCAGTATCCATCTTAGGATTAGATGGCGCACCGCAAGCAGGAGATAAATTTAGTGTCTTCCAAGATGAACGTGAAGCTAAACAAATTGCAACAAAAAGAGCTCAATTACAACGCGAACAATCTGTTAGAACACAACGGCATATTACTTTAGATGAAATAGGCAGACGTATTGCTTTGGGCGATTTCCAAGAACTAAATATTATCCTTAAAGGTGATGTTGATGGTTCTGTAGAAGCCTTAACAGATTCATTCCAAAAACTATCTACTGAAGAAATTCAAGTAAATATTTTACATAAAGGTGTTGGAGCCATCACAGAAACAGATGTTTTATTAGCATCAGCTTCCGATGCCGTTATTGTCGGGTTTAATGTTCGTCCTGTTGGAAATGCAAGAACGCTAGCAGATAAAGAAGAAATAGATATCAGAACCTATTCAATCATTTACGACGCTATCAATGATCTTAAAGATGCTATGGAAGGTATGTTATCTCCAGAACTTAAGGAAGAGATAACGGGTACGGCCGAAATTAGAGAAATTTTTAAAGTAACTAAAATTGGAAGTATTGCCGGATGTATGGTAACCAATGGCAAGATATTTAGAAATTCTGGTGTACGTTTAATTAGAGATGGTGTGGTTGTATTTACAGGAGAATTGGCTTCTTTAAAACGATTTAAAGACGATGTTAAAGAAGTTGCTAAAGGCTATGATTGTGGTATGCAAATTAAAAATTATAACGACATTAAAGAAGGTGATATTATTGAAGCCTTCCACGAAGTAGAAGTGAAGAAAAAACTTAAATAATTTTTCTTTAAAAATAGTTACCGCCAAATACTTACAAAAGTAATCTGTTAATAATGTTATTTTGTTTTATGATGGTTTTTGCTATGGCTTGTATTTATACGGCAATCTTAACTAACTGTTTACTAACGCCTTATAATTAGAGTAAAAGATGATAATTCTCACCATGCTTTGCAAAAAATTAAAACTAGAGGGCATAAAATTTATTAATAGTTTTATTCTTGTTTTTTTTACAGAAAAATTTGGATAAACTAAAAATTGAAGCTTCTCTTTTTTTATTAGCACTCAACTCCTGAACACCAAAATTTTCAAAATCTTTCATTTTTTAAAATTTAAAGTTAAACATTTGTTTTGCATTGTTTTCTTTCAAAGTAAAAAAGAATACTTCGGTTAATCAGTCCTTGTAAATGAAATAAACAATGCCTTTTACCAACACCTAAAATGGTTTACCTTTGCAGCATTCTAAAAAACGACTAGATGGAAGCAAAAACACCTGAGCAATCAAAAACAATCATGACCGATATGGTTCTTCCTGGAGAAACCAATCCTTTAAACAACTTGTTTGGTGGCGAGTTATTAGCTCGAATGGACAGAGCAGCTAGCATCTCTGCCAGAAGACATTCTAGACATATAGTGGTTACCGCTTCTGTAAATCATGTAGCCTTCTCAAAAGCAGTTCCTTTAGGAAGTGTGGTGTCTGTAGAGGCCAAAGTATCAAGAGCCTTTAAAACGTCTATGGAAGTGTTTATTGATGTTTGGATTGAAGACCGAGAATCTGGTGAAAGAACGAAGGCCAATGAAGCTATTTATACCTTTGTAGCGGTTGATGAAACAGGAAAACCTACAGAAGTTCCCGAAATTTTTCCTGAAACAACCCTTGAAAAAGAACGTTATGATGCGGCTTTAAGAAGAAAACAACTGAGCTTATTATTAGCAGGAAAAATAAAACCAAGTGAGGCTACGGAATTAAAAGCCCTATTTGTTTAATTACATTTTATAAATCCATTCTGCCGGATTTAAAGTATTTACTTTTTGATCATAAATCACAAAGTTTAAAATGGTATCGCCATTAGAGGGATTTGTAAATACTTCGCCAATCTCTTGCTTGGTGGTGACTTTATCGCCTTCTTTAACATACACTTTTGAAAGATTTTTATACGCCGTAATGTAATTTCCATGACGAATCATGACAATGGGATTGGAGTTTTTAATGACCACAATTCTACTAACTTCACCATTAAATATGGCTAATACTTTAGCGTTTTTTTCGGTAGCAATTCTAACACCATTACTTCTAATCGTTAAAGACTTGTCAATAGGAGATGGCTGTGTTCCATAACGCACCGTTACAAATCCTTTTTCTACGGGCCATGGTAATTTTCCTTTATTGGCAATAAAGTTGGATGCCAGTACTTTTTCCTCTGGTGTTAAGGCAAACCCTGATGAAGTTTCAGCTTTTCCAGCTTTTTTGTTAGACTTTGCTATGGCTTCTCTAATAATGCGTTCAATTTCTCTGTCAATTCTATCAGCTTCTTGCTGTTTGGCTCTTATCTGTGCCGCATAAACATTAATATTCTTCTTAATGGAAACCATTAGAGATTGATGTTGTTTACGCTCATCTTCTAAAGATTTTTGAACCACTTTATTTTCTGCAATAAGTTTTTGTTTCTCTTCTTTTTGTTTTAATAAATTCGCATTTATTACCTGTAGTTCGTCACTTTTAACTTTAATTTCTTGCCCTTGTTGCTTTTGATGGTCTGAATATTGTTTCATATACTGCAAACGCTTATAAGCTTGTTTAAAGTTGTTTGAAGACAATAAAAACATGATTCTACTTTGCTGATTTTTGCTTCTATATGATTTAACAATCATAGCCGCATAATCTTCTTTAAGCGCTTTAAGTTCGTCGCGAAGTTTGGTGATTTTCTTTTGATTGGTATTAATTTCTCTGGTTAAAAGGTTGGCTTGTTGGTTGGTTACCGTTATGAGATTATTAAGAACGCTTATTTTATAATTATAACTTTCAATAAGCGATAATTGCGATTTTTCTTTTGATTTATTTTCAAGCTGTAACTTATTTATCTTTTGGATTTCTTGCCGAAGCTCTTGTCTTCGTTCTTCTAGTTCTTGTTGCTTTTTGTTTTGCGAAAGGCCGCTTACACTAACTAGAAGTGCCAGAATAATAATTAATTTAAATAGCCTATAAGTTCTCTGCATTAAAGTTTAATTTCTTTAAATCCTGAAGGTATTTTAAAAGGAAAGCGTAAATCTTCGTTTAAAGATACTGCTTTAAACGTTATCTCTAAAACCAATTCTTCGGCTTCTTCAACAGCCATGATTTTGATGTTTTCAGGTAAAATCTGTTTATCAACTTCTTGGTAAGATTTGTAATCAATTTGCAAATGTCTGCGTTCTTGTGGTTGAGAAATTTGTTGAGATGTTAACTTAAAATGTGAAGAACTAATGATGTAGAAAAGTTCAAAAAGCGGATGTTGTTTTTTAGGTTGAAGCACATAATTATCCTCGTTTACCAAAAGATTAAATTCGTTGTTCAAACTGAATAAAGCTTCGCCTAAAATTAAATTCTGAAGCTTTTGAAAATCTATTTCCGTTCCAAGCAATTGACTTAAATAGCTAAAATCTCCTTCAAAATAGGTGTTTTCCAATTTATTATAAAAACTAACCTTTTCTGGTGTTATTAATGCTTTTACAAGCGTTATGGGCGTAGACATTAGCAACAGTTTCTTGTCTTTTTCCAAACGCAAATTAACGGTATATTTATTTGATTTATCTCCTTGAGACACATCAATCTTAACTCTTGCTGATAAGGTTTTAAAAACAGCTTTATTCTTAAAATTTTCTTTAATAAGCTGTTTGGTTGATAGCCCTAAATTGCTTTTGCCTGAACCTAAGTTTTTGGTTGATTTACAACTTAAAACCATGATGGATAAAATGACTAAAACTAACAAACGTTTTTTTAAGTGCATATCACTATTTAATTGGTGGTTTCTAATTGTTTTGCCTTATTACTAAACGTTTTTGCTTTACTTTCATTGTTTTGTAATGCATAAGCAATACTTAATTGATTATAAAAATCCATTTCCATTTTAAGGTCATCAATAATGTAATCTAAGCCAGCTTCTAAAATATTCGAGGCTTCTTTCCCTTTTTTTAACTTGTTAAAAGCAACCCCATTTATTAAATAAATAATGGGTTGAGATGGATAACTCTCAAGCGCTTTTTGGCACTTTATAATGGCGTCTTCAAAGTGCATTAAATCTATTTGCAATAATAGTATATTTCGTAAAATACCAAAATTATCACGTTCCATAGCTAAGGCTTCTTCATAATATTGCAACGCTTTATTTTTATTGCCTTGTGTTAAATAATACTGTGCAATTTCAATAATGGCTTTGGCATTCTTTGTGTCTCCTGCTAAGGCAGTTGCATCTATTAATGCAGCCTCATACTGAGGGTTTTTACCAACAAAAGCCACAAAATCTGAGAGCACTTTAAGTTTGGCTTCTGGTTTTATTTGAGGGCTTTGAATAACCATTTTCATGGATTCAATGGCTTTATCAGACTCATTAGCCTCTAAATAAAACTTATACAAAGCTAAGTGAACCAACTGCGAATTGGGATTTGCTTTTAACAACTCTTTTGCCGTTTCAAAAGCCTTCTCTTTTTCATTGTTTTCGCTATACCTATAAATAAGTGCTAAATAATTAACTTCTTTTTCTGGGTGATCATCAACGCGCTTTTCTAAATTTTTTATTTGATCTTTTTTTCGTCCAGTTGCTTCATAAATTTGATTGCGCATGTAGTCTCTTGTAGCAGAAATACCAGATTTGGCATCCAACTCGTCTAAAAGTTTTATTGCCTCATTAAATTTTTTCATGGACATGTAAAGCGCCACCAAATCTTCTTTATAATCTGGATGATACTGAACCAGTTCTTTTAAGGTTTTTAAGGCTTTATCTGGTTCATTCTGCTGAACATATAAATCGTAAAGAGTCTTTAAATACCATTCATTATCTGGTTGTTTGTCAACCGCTTTTTTCAGTGATTCTTCTGCCGCTCCAAAATTTTTAAGCCGCATGTAATTTTTGCCTAACTCATAATATAAAACCGATTGAGAATTATTTAATGCTATACATTTTAAAAGCGCTTCAACAGACCGGTCATAATTCTCAATGCCTTTTTGTTTTAAGGCTTCAAAAAATAGTTCCTGAAACGCATCTTCAGTATCGCCTAAATCATCTGTGGGCTTTTTATTAAAATCAACCTGAGCGAACTGCAGTTGCGGATACAAGAGCATTCCGAAGAAAAATAATAATATGTAAATGTTTTGTTTCATTAATTAATTATTTGGGCGTTACCCAAGGGTCGGGCTTTTCGTTACAAGTCCTCGCTCCCAAAAGGTCGCTGTGGGCTTTCCTCTGCAATCCCTAACGCGAGCAGCAGATTTATAAACAAAAGTATCAGCTTCAAATTATATTCCAAACTCAGATTTATGAGGTTCCTGCCTTTACTTCGGCTTCGCTCAGCATAAACTCCAGAATTATTCCAAAACGGAATAATCACCTAGACTGACTGCTTTAAAATTTCCATCGTAAGAAACATAATTGCCTATCATGGCATTTTCTAAATGAGCGTTTTTAATGGTTGAATTGGTTTGAACTAGGCTATTTGTAATGGTTGTGTTTTCTATCACACAGTTTTTCCCAATGGACACATTAGGACCAATGGTTGCATTATTTAACACCACATGTTCGCCAATAAAACAGGGTTCTATAATTTTAGAATTGATTATTTTGACGGAAGGCGCCACCATTTGTTCATCGCCATCGGCTTGTAAAAACCTTAACATTCTAGCATTGGTTTCAACGGTTACTGCTTTATTTCCGCAATCCATCCATTCATCAACCTGTCCTGTTTTAAACACGTTTCCTTTGGCCATCATGCCTTTAATACCATCATTAATTTGATATTCTCCACCATTTACAATATTGTTATCTAAAACATATTGCAGTTCTTGTTTTAAAACGCTCACATCTTTAAAGTAGTATATGCCAATAACGGCTAAATCACTCACAAAGTCTTTGGGTTTTTCAACCAATTCAATAATCTCAAGGCGGTCATTTAATTTTACAACACCAAAGGCTTCTGGTTTATCTACTTGTTTAACCCAAATAACGGCATCGGCGTCAGGATCTAAACTAAAATTAGCTCTAATAAGTGTATCCGCATATGCAATAACGGCTGGACCAGATAATGATTCTTTTGCGCACATAATGGCATGACCTGTACCAAGTGGTTGGTCTTGTCTGTAAATGGATGCTTTGGCGCCTAAACTAGTTGCTAATGCCTCTAAACTTGCCACTACATCTTCTCCAAAAAATGTGAGTTCCCCTAATATGAACGCAATTTCATCAATAGGTTGGTTTAAAACTTTAACAATGTCTTTTACTAACCGGTGAACAATGGGTTGACCGGCAACCGGTATTAAAGGTTTTGGTACGGTTAAACTGTGTGGCCTTAAACGAGAACCTCGTCCTGCCATTGGTACTATTATTTTCATGCTCTAATCGATACGTTTATTGATTGGTTGTTTATTTCTTTGACCACAAATTCACAAATGTTTTTTGCCATGCCGTTCTAATATCTAAAATTGTTAATCGTAATTCTTTAATCATTTGGTTCCTGTGCTACCAAAACCACCTTCACCTCTGGAGGTTTCAGATAATTCTTCAACATGGATCCATTCAGCTCTTTCGTGTTTGGCAATGACAAGTTGCGCAATACGTTCTCCGTTTTCTATTATAAAATCTTCTTTAGAAAGATTGACTAAAATAACCCCAATTTCGCCTCTATAATCAGCATCAATGGTTCCAGGGGCATTTAAAACAGTAACTCCTTTTTTTGCTGCCAAACCGCTTCTTGGCCTTACTTGTGCTTCAATTCCAATGGGTAATTCTATAAACAATCCTGTTTTTACAATGGTACGCTCTAAAGGTTTTAAGGTAATAGTTTCTGAAATGTTAGCTCTCAAATCCATTCCAGCTGACGCTATGGTTTCATAATTAGGTAAAGTATGACTGGATTTATTAATGATTTTTATCTGCATGTTATTGTTTTAATAATTGCTTAAGTTGTTTTTTTTCGGAAATAAAAATGATGACCAAAAATACAATTAACATTGAAATTCCAACAGAATATTGTTCTCTAAATTTATAAAATGATACTACTGAAAATCCTACAGATAGTATTAAATACAAACCTATCTTTTTAAGATTATAAGGAATGGGGTAATACTTTCTGCCAAAATAATAGGATAAAAACATCATAACACTATACGCAACCAACGTGGCTATGGCCGATGCTTTATAACTAAACTCTTTTATAAATAACACATTAATAACTAATGTAATAATAGCTCCGGCAATAGAAATATAAGCTCCAAACTTTGTTTTATCGGTTATTTTGTACCAAACAGAAAGATTGTGATAAATGCCTAAACAAAAATTAGCCAATAAAATAATGGGCACAACCCACATGGCTTCCCAATAATCTTGACTTCGAACTATATATGGTTTTAAGGCGTCTGCAAACACAACAACCGATAATAATATGATGGAACCAAAGGCAACAAAAAACTCTAATATTCTAGCGTAGTTTTTCTGAGGGTTTTCACTTTTGGCATGACTAAAAAAGAAAGGCTCTATTCCTAATCTGTAGGCTGTTGCAAATAAGGTCATGAATAATGCTATTTTATAACATGCAGAATACATTCCTATTTGTGTTTCAGCAATATTTGCAGGCAGTAATTCCTTTAAAAGGATTCTATCAAATGTCTCATTAATTGAAAATGCAATTCCTGCAATTAATACAGGGAAGGCATAACGCATCATAGACTTCCACAAGGCTTTGTTAAAGACATATTTTGTCTTGCTGTAGAAAGACATTAGAAAAAGCAATGTTAAGCCACTTGCAACTAAATTGGCTATAAAGATATAACTGATTTCAAAGTTAGGTTTATAAAAACTTTCAAATAAAGAGTCTTGGGTTGCTAACTGTTTTAATGTTATTAAGAAGAATACATTCAATGTTAAATTTACAGCCACATTCAAAATTTTAATAATGGCATAACGCATGGGTCTTTGGGTTGCTCTTAACCATGCAAAAGGAATAATTGCCAAGGCATCCAAAAGTAAAATCCAAATAACTAAATTGATGTACTTGACATCAATATCAATCAAAGCTGCTATGTGATTTTGAAAGGCTAAGGCTAGAGCAAAAAATCCAAAAGAGGAAATAATTAAAGATATTGAAGAGGTGCCAATCACTTGTTCTTTATTCTCTTCTTTATTAAAAAATCTAAAAAAAGCCGTTTCCATGCCATAGGCCAGAACCACATTAAACAGCACAAAATATGAGAAAATAACAGAAACTTTACCATATTCAGCTACAGAGGACAAAACCCCTTTGGTTGTGTAAAGAGGTACTAAAATGAAGCTTAACATTCTGGGAAGCACCGTTGCTAAACCATAAATGAATGTTTGTTTAAATAAAGTTTTTAATCCGCCCAATGATAGGTTCTTTATGTGGTTAAAAATACGTTTTTAGTTATGCTTAACCAAAAATATATTATTCCTTATTACGTGGTGCACTTGGATAGGCTTGCAATTGCTTTTTTGCCATGTTATCAATTTTAAAATACTTTATTTTACTGCCTTCTTTATAACTGATGACACACTGATTGTTGGTTATTTTAAATGGGCTTTTCTCTGAAGGTAACTGAACTTTATTTCCGTATTCTTCCTTTGGATTGCTGCTCATGATCAAATCATTTTTTTGGTTTGCATTTGTTTTAAAACGTCCAATAAATAATGAATTGTTATCCATTTCTAGTTTAGCCACTTTGCCTTGAAAATAAACGCTGTCTAATTCAATATTTTTTTTATTTGAAATGATATTAATAAATACATTAACACCAGAACCACCACCTTTTACACCGGCTATCCAATGTTGATAATACACCTCTCCAATTTCTAATGGTATGTTGGCTTGTAACTCTTGAGCGCTGCTGCATTTAGAAACTAACAAAACCATAAAAACCAGTGAAATAAAATAATATATTCTTTTTATAACCTTCATTGTTAATAATTTACAATATAAAGATATCATTTCAAAATTAATGCCAATAAAAAAAGACCTCTCAATCCTAAAATGCGAGGCGACATCATGAATTTTAAAGAAACTATTTGTTATAAATTAATTTTTAACTAGGCTGTATATTAATTTTTTTCAGATTTAATGCTATCTAATTACAAATAAAAAATCCAATTATAATCAATATCAATAGGGTATAAACAAAATAGTTTGTTTCAATTTTATTAAATATACTTGTTAAGCCATTATAATTATTTTAGCTAATTATATTTCGCTAAAAAGGTGCCTAATAAAAGGCACCTTTAATAACACTTAATTTAATTAATCTTCGTTTTTTTAGTATAAAAGCGATTTCAACTTTTCTATGATCCACACATCAAACAATCATCGCCTCCGGAAGCGCCTTTAGCTTGCGCTATTAAAGCCTTCATTTCTTCGGGAGTCATGGGTTCTACTTCAGCATTCTGCTGAGCAAATTTAGCAGCTGCCTGAACCGCTAATTTTTTTTGTTGGGCTAAATGAGATTCATCAACCTGAACAACTTCTTCTGTTGGCTCTTCTTTTTTGGCCTTATCTAAGGTAAACTTAATAGCATCAACCGCACTCTTGGTTCTTAAATAATACATGCCTGTTTTTAAGCCACTTTTCCAGGCATAAAAATGCATGGATGTAAGTTTGGCCATGGTAGCACCCTCTAAAAACAAGTTGAGTGACTGTGACTGGTCTATAAAATAACCTCTGTGACGAGACATATCAATAATGTCTTTCATACTCAACTCCCAAACCGTTTTATATAATTCTTTAATGTCTTGCGGAATGGCATCGATGCCTTGAATGGAACCATTGGCTCTCATAACTTCTTGTTTTAAGCCGTCATTCCATAAACCTAGTGCTACTAAATCTTCTAATAGATGTTTGTTTACCACAATAAACTCACCTGATAATACACGACGTGTATAAATATTTGAAGTATAGGGTTCAAAGCATTCGTTATTTCCAAGAATTTGAGAGGTTGAGGCTGTTGGCATGGGTGCTACTAATAATGAATTGCGAACGCCGTGTTTAACCACTTGCTTACGCAATTTTGCCCAATCCCAAAGTCCACTTAAATCTTCATCTTTTAAACCCCATAAATTGTATTGAAATTCTCCTTTACTTATTGGAGATCCTTTAAAGGTTTGGTATGGCCCATCAACTTTAGCTTCTTCCATACTGGCAGTAACCGCAGCAAAATAGATGGTTTCAAAAATATCTTGATTCAATTTTTTTGCTTCATCACTTGTAAAAGGCATGCGTAATTGAATGAAAGTATCTGCCAAACCTTGAACGCCTAAACCAATGGGCCGATGGCGCATGTTTGAATTCTCTGCTTCTTTTACAGGATAATAATTTCTGTCAATAACCTTATTTAAGTTTTTGGTTACTCGTTTGGTTACTCGGAATAATTCTTTATGATCAAACTCACCATTTTTAACAAACATTGGCAACGCAATAGACGCTAAATTACAAACGGCAATTTCATCAGGAGATGTGTACTCTAAAATCTCAGTACATAAATTTGATGATCTTATAGTTCCTAAATTTTGTTGATTTGATTTACGGTTCGCGGCATCTTTATACAGCATATAAGGTGTACCCGTTTCAATTTGAGACTCTGTAATTTTCTCCCAGAGTTCACGTGCCTTAATAGTTTTTCTTCCTTTGCCTTCTGCTTCGTATTTTAAATAAAGGGCTTCAAATGCTTCACTGTGAACATCGCATAATCCTGGACATTCATTGGGGCACATTAAGGTCCAAGGGCCATCTTCCTGCACACGTTTCATAAATAAATCTGAAATCCACATGGCGTAAAATAAATCGCGAGCGCGCATTTCTTCTTTACCGTGATTTTTCTTCAATTCTAAAAATTCAAAAATATCGGCATGCCAAGGCTCTAAATAAATGGCAAAACTTCCTTTACGTTTCCCGCCTCCTTGATCGACATAACGTGCTGTATCATTAAAGACCTGTAACATAGGAACAATACCGTTACTCGTCCCGTTGGTGCCAGAAATATAACTTCCGGTAGCACGAACATTATGAATGGATAAGCCAATGCCACCAGCCGATTGCGATATTTTAGCCGTTTGTTTTAAGGTGTCATAAATGCCCTCAATACTATCGTCTTTCATGGTTAATAAAAAACAAGATGACATTTGTGGTTTTGGTGTACCGGCGTTAAATAAGGTAGGTGTAGCGTGTGTAAAATACTTTTTTGACATCAGCTCATAGGTTTCTATAGCTGACTCTATATCATTAAGATGGATACCAATAGCAACACGCATAAGCATATGCTGTGGCCGTTCTGCAATCTGACCGTTTAATTTCAGTAAATAGGAGCGTTCTAGAGTTTTAAAACCAAAATAGTCATATCCAAAATCACGATTATATATGATGGTAGAATCCAAAGTGTCCTTATGTTCCATGATGACCTTATAAACATCGTCCGCCAAAAGCGAAGCAGCTTTGCCTGTTCTTGGATTTACATAGGTATATAAATCATGCATAACCTCGCTAAAGGTCTTTTTTGTATTTTTATGTAAGTTTGAAACAGAGATTCTGGCTGCTAAACGGGCATAATCTGGATGTGCAGTGGTCATGGTTGCTGCAATTTCTGCCGCAAGATTATCAAGTTCACTGGTTGTTACGCCATCATACAATCCTTCAATAACACGCATGGTTACTTTTAATGGATCCACCAATTCGTTTAATCCATAACACAATTTTCGCACTCTTGCGGTAATCTTATCGAACATAATTTGTTCTTTCCTACCATCTCTTTTTATTACATACATTTTATTACACGGTTTTTATTTTTTTTCTGAGACACCTTCAGAAAAGTGGTTAATTAGTTATTCTAATTTTTTCACCTAATACCTATTGGATGAAAACTTAGTTGGTTTGGTTTGTTAATTTTTGTTCGTTGAAATGTTAGATTTTGATGATTCAAAATCAACACGCTTTCTTTTTTAAAACGGGGCTAAATTCTAGTTAAAAATCAGCATCAAAACTGAATTTATCTTTATCTTCTTCTTTATTAAGAACCCCAGCTTTTTGGTATTCTGAAACACGTTTCTCAAAGAAATTTGTTTTTCCTTGTAATGAAATCATGTCCATAAAATCAAATGGATTGGTAGAGTTGTATACTTTGTCGCAACCAAACTCAGTTAAAAGTCTATCAGTAACAAACTCTAAATATTGTGTCATTAATTTCGCATTCATTCCAATTAAACTAACCGGTAGCGATTCTGTGATAAACATTCTTTCAATATCCAACGCGTTTGTTAGTATTTCTGTAATGCGTTCATTTGAAACTTTGTTTACAATATGATTGTTATGTAGGTGCACGGCAAAATCGCAATGCAGACCTTCGTCTCTTGATATTAGTTCGTTTGAAAAGGTTAACCCAGGCAGTAAGCCTCTCTTTTTAAGCCAGAAAATAGAGCAAAAACTTCCAGAGAAAAAGATACCTTCAACTGCTGCAAACGCTATTAATCGTTCTGCAAAACTTGGTGAATCTATCCATTTTAATGCCCATTCTGCCTTTTCCTTAATAGCTGGAAACACTTCAATAGCCTTAAATAAATCGTCTTTTTCCTTTTCGTCTTTAACATAGGTATCAATTAAAAGCGAATACACTTCTGAGTGAATATTTTCCATCATGATTTGAAACCCATAAAAGAATTTGGCTTCAGTATATTGAACTTCTGACACAAAATTTTCTGCTAGATTTTCATTAACAATCCCATCACTAGCAGCAAAAAAAGCAAGGATGTGTTTTATAAAATATCGCTCATCATCTGTTAATTTATTATTCCAATCTGATAAATCTTGATGTAAATCAATTTCTTCGGCCGTCCATATACTAGCTTCTTGTTTTTTATACCATTCCCATATATCATGGTGTTTTATTGGAAAAATAACAAAACGATCTTTATTCTCTTGTAAAATGGGCTCCATTGTCTGCGACATTGTATTTAGATTTTTTTTAAAAATTAGACGAAAAATTACGTCGATTTGGGATTAACAAAGATTGAAAAAAGACCTCGGAAATGAAAGGTATAGTTATAAACATTGTCAACAAGTTTTTAACAAAGCCTTTGGTTTTGAAATTTTAACAGGAAAATTTTTAATAATTTAATTGATTGATTTTCAATAATTTAAAAATTCAACATAGTGCTGAAGCCCCATAGAATAAGGGTTCTTGATTTTGAAAAAAAGATAAAAAAAATACATTAAAATATCGATTTGAAAAAAATTATAAAGAATTTTTTCAAATGTACATTACTTGTGCTTGGAAGCAACTTTTTCTAATTCTGCGTACCAATCTTCCCCAAATTTTCTAATCAAGGCTTCTTTTACAAACTTGTAAACAGGTACTTGTAATTCTTTACCAAGGGTACAGGCATCGTCACAAATATCCCAACGTTCATAGTTAACTGCTGAAAACTCACTATAATCTTTAACTCTTACAGGATATAAATGACAAGACACGGGTTTTTTCCAAGTAACCTCACCTTGGTTGTACGCTTCTTCAATAGCACATAGTGCTATTCCTTTTTTATCAAATATCACATAAGCACAATCAGCCCCATCAATTAAAGGGGTTTCTAAATCTCCATACTCTGATGTCACAAAAACGCCTTGTTCTTCTATGGCTTTAATACTTTCTTTGCGTAAAAAAGGTTTTATTTTTGGATAAATGTCTTTAAGAATTTCTGTTTCTTCTTTTAATAAAGGAGCGCCAGCTTCACCATCAATACAACATGCGCCTTTGCATGCAGAAAGATTGCATAAAAAATCTTTCTCAATAATATCTTCAGAAACAATGGTTTTTCCTATTTGAAACATAATGGTAGCTTAACTTTTAAAGCAAGCAAAATTAATGAAACTTTAGCGTTAATTAGCTTAATAAATCATTAATAATACTATACTTTTGCGCAAAATTTAACCCTTTTAGACATGCAATTAAGTTTTAAAGAAATTTTTACCATTTTTATGGTTTTGTTCGCTGTTATAGATATAGTTGGAAACATTCCTATTGTGATTGATTTACGCAAAAAAGTAGGCCATATTCAAAGTGAAAAGGCCTCTATTATTGCCGGAATCATCATGATATTGTTCTTGTTTTTAGGTAAAAGTATTTTAAACCTGATTGGTATAGACGTGAGCTCTTTTGCCGTTGCCGGTGCATTTATTTTGTTTTTTATTGCCTTAGAAATGATATTGGGTATTACGCTTTATAAACAAGAAGAAAACAACCCCATGACGGCTTCCATATTTCCGTTAGCATTTCCTTTAATTGCTGGCCCAGGTAGCTTAACAACTTTGCTTTCTTTACGAGCAGAATTTCATTTAGAAAACATTATTGTTGCCATTGTTTTAAATGTTATTGTTATTTTTATAGTTCTTAAAACCTCATCAAAAATAGAGCGTTTTTTAGGGCCAAATGGCATTAGTATTATCAGAAAAGTGTTTGGCGTTGTATTATTAGCTATTGCCGTAAAATTATTTGCACACAATATTAAAATATTATTTGTTTAATTATGAGGATTTTTACCATCATACTCAGCGTTCTAGCTTTTTTACTCATAGCTTTCAATGCCACTAAAATAAATTTGGATAGTCCATTTAAAGACGAAAGTGCTATTGCATTAATAACCATTTTAGCTGCACTTTGTGCCTTGGTACTGTTACAGATTTTAAGGATTTCTAAACGCATTGAAGTTCAAACTAAAAAGAAAAAATAATGTTTGATGCTTTAATTATTGGCGGTGGCGCTGCAGGTTTATCATGTGCTTTGGTTTTAGGCTCTGCTAATAAATTGCCAGTAGCCAATAACAAAAAAATTGGCATTATTACGCATCAAAAAACTTCAGATTTACAAAACGCTTTGTTTAATAATGTGCTTGGCTTGAATCCTGAAACCACCGGTGCATCCATTTTAGATGATGGAATAAAACAATTAGAAACACTTTATCCGCATATTGAACAAATTGACAAGGAAAAGGTTAATGAAATAATCAGGTTTGATAACAAATTTTCAGTAAAAACAAATAAGAATTCATATGAAGCAGGTATTGTGGTTATTGCAATTGGTTATTCCAACTTGATAACCATAAAAGGTTTAGAAGATTTTATTGAAGCTCACCCGAGAGCTGTTAAAGAAAAAAATCGTATCTGGTTAAGAAACACAGACCATCTTATTGAAAACGGACTATACGTTGCTGGAACTCTAGCTGGATGGCGAAGCCAGTTTGCTATAGCATCAGGAAGTGGTGCCCAAGTAGCAACTGATATTTTAACCTTGTGGAATAGAGGAATTAATGTTAAAGTGCATGATAAGGTTGAAGTATAGCCTAATCTTTTTCACTCAGCTTTATCACCTCTTCAATCATAATATCTCTTTGATTAAAAATTTCCTCAAAAGCACCATTACCATATAATTGGTCTCCTAAAGTTGCTTTTAAATATTGTTTCACTTCATCATGATAAGCCACAAAGGTAATTTTTGATTCTGTTCTGGCATTTATAAAATCTTCAAAGGCATATACCAAATCATTGCCAATTTTATAACTGTCAATAAAATCTTGTTTCGTTATATTTTTAAAAGCTTTTCTGTCTTTTTCTAATTCCTCAAAAATAAAATGCCCAACCCATCCTCTACTGTACAAAAAGCTTAAGGTTTCGTTTTCCATACTTCTATCAATAGGCACAAAAACATCTGGAATGATGCCGCCGCCGCCATAAACAATTTTACCTTTTGGTGTTGTAAATTTCAACGAGTCTGCTACATGAATCTTTGAAGAGTCTGAAAGTTCTCCACTTTCTAAACGTTCATAATACTCATCATAATAATCTTGCACACCGTTTTCATAAGGTCGTTGAATGGATCTTCCTGTTGGTGTGTAATATCTTGAAACTGTTAATCGAATTGCACTTCCATCGCCAAGTTCCATTTCTCGTTGCACAAGTCCTTTACCATACGAGCGCCTACCTACTATGGTGCCTTTGTCATTATCTTGCAGTGCTCCTGCAACAATCTCACTGGCCGAAGCGGAATTTTCATTCAACAACACAAAAATTTCTCCTGTTTCAAAATCGCCTTTATTGGTAGCAAAACTTTTTTCAATAGCACCACTTTTATTTTTAGTAAATAACATGAGCTTATCTTCTTCTAAAAATTCATCAGCAATTTCTTCGGCAATTCCTAAAAAACCTCCTGGATTATCCCTTAAATCGAGGACTATTTTTGTGGCTTTTAGATTTTTTAATTTGTTAATACCTCGCTTAAATTCTTTATAGGTTGTTTCTGCAAATCTGTTGATCTTGATGTATCCTAAATCATTGGTTAACATATAAGCAGCATCAACGCTCTTTATGGGGATGTTGGATCTTTTAACCATAAAATCCAATAAATTGGCTTCTCCTTTTCTGTAAACTTTTAAATTAACTTTAGAATCTATCGGGCCTTTTAACTTTTTAATGATGTCGTCGTTTTTTAAAAACTTACCAAACAAAGAGTCTCCGTTGGCCATAATAATTCTATCGCCACCTTTAATTCCAGCCTTTTCACTTGGGCCGCCTTCGACGGGTCTTATAACGGCTATAGAATCTCTGTAATTGTAAAAACTAACGCCAATGCCAACAAAATCGCCTTTCATGTTTTCGGTTACACGTTGTAAACTTTCTTTAGGAATGTATACAGAATGTGGATCTAAATTTTCAAGAATTCCATTGACCGTAACATCCACAATGCTATCGGTATTTACGTCATCTACATAATCATAATCTATATAATCAATCAGCCTATTAAGCTTGTCTTTTTTACTATTCGTTGAAAACAGCCTGTCTGGAGAATCTGTAAAATCCAATTTTCCGCCAATAAAAATTCCTATGGCAATGGCTATTCCAAAAAATAAAGGCAAATATTTTTTTTCAATGTTCATGATCTGTTTGTGTCTTCTATTAGCTTGAGTTTTATGCCTGCTTTTTCTAAAAATTTTAAACCTGAATCATCTTTATAAACTTTAGAATAAACAACCTTTACAATTCCTGCTTGATGAATTAATTTACTACATTCTTTACAAGGTGATAGGGTAATGTACAAGGTTGCTCCTTGACATGATTGTGTTGAACTTGCTACTTTCAATATTGCGTTGGCTTCTGCGTGTAATACATACCATTTTGTATAACCATTTTCATCTTCACAAAAATTCTCAAACCCTGATGGTGTTCCGTTATAACCATCAGAAATAATCATGTTGTCTTTTACTATTAATGCACCAACTTGTTTACGTTTACAATACGATAGTTTTCCCCATTCTTCTGCAATTCTCAAATAGGCTTTATCATATCTAAGTTGTTTTTCTTTTGACATGGATTTGTAAATAATTATGGTGGTTTACCTTCATATGTTTCAGGTATTTAATATAACGAAGATAGTTGGTTGACATTTTAATTACAATGCTAATTCGTTAAAGTTTTACGAAAATTAACCTTGTAAACAGCAAATTTAAGAGTTATTAGACCAAGAAGTCGCTTTTAAGTATCATGGGAATTACCAATCCAACCACAATGGCCGAAATGACCATGATCCAATCTCGTTTTGAAAACCGAAACAGTGTTAGAGTCAAAAAGCCTAAAAACAAGACCGTAAATACAATGATGAGTTGAGCTATTTCAATGCCCAAGGCAAATTCGAGGAGTAAAACGAATTTATTTTCTGTTTTTCCTGCTAGCATATGAAATTCTCGTGCAAACCCTAAGCCATGTATTAACCCAAAAAACAAGGTTGAAAAAAACAAAACACCTACCTTTTCTTTTTGAGCGCCTTTTCCAGAAGTAAATACATTAAAAAGAGCTACCAATAAAATAGTGATTGGAATTAAGAATTCAATCAATTGACCATTAATATTAATAATGTCATAGGCAGCCAACACCAATGAAAGGGTATGTCCTAAGGTAAAGGTCGATACTAATAAAAGAACATGTTTCCAGTCTTTAAATATGTAAGGAACGGTTAAAACAATAAGGAATAAAACGTGGTCATAAGCGTTGATATCAAGCACATGGTTTATTCCATACTCTACATGAAACCAAAAATTTTCTAACATATTCTTTGGGGTTTGACTTTTTTCAAATATAGCATTAAAAAAGTTTTTTTATTAAGGGTTTTTATATTTTTCGCCCAACTGCATTAACATTTCCTGAGTAATATCTTGAAGTGAAAATTCATGTTTCCAATTCCAGTCTTTTCTGGCAAAAGAGTCATCTATACTTTTAGGCCAGCTATCTGCAATCTCTTGTCGGTAATCTGGTTTATAGGTTATTGTAAAGTCTGGTATTTGCTGTTTGATGGATTTGGCCAATTCTTTAGGTGTAAAACTGATTCCAGATAAGTTGTAAGACGAACGGATTTTAACATCATCTTCATTGGCCTGCATGATGTTAACCGTCGCTTTTATAGCATCATCCATAAACATCATGGGAAGCGCCGTATTTTCATTTAAAAAACTCTCATAGGTTTTTTCTGTTAAGGCTTTGTGAAAAATTTCAACGGCGTAATCTGTGGTTCCGCCGCCTGGTAATGTTTTCCAGCTAATAATGCCCGGATATCGTAAGCTTCTAACATCAACGGCGTATTTTTTATGATAATATTCGCACCATCGTTCCCCTACTTGCTTGGTAATTCCATAAACGGTTGACGGTTCCATGACGGTAAATTGCGGCGTATTATCTTTAGGGGTTGTTGACCCAAAAACGGCTATACTTGATGGCCAAAATACTTTTTTTATAAACTTTGCTTTGGCAAGATTCAACACATGAAAAAGAGAACTCATATTTAAATCCCATGCTTTCATAGGATATTTTTCACCCATTGCGCTTAAAATGGCAGCCATTAAATAAACCGTATCTATTTGGTGTTTTTCTACGCAACCTTTAATGGCAGCATAATCTTGGGCATCTACAATTTCGAATATTCCAGAATTAACTACCTCTAAATTACTGTAACTTATATCACTGGCAATAACATTTTTATCACCATATAAAGCTCTTAACTTAAAGGTTAATTCAGATCCAATCTGACCACAAGCGCCAATAATTAATATTTTAGGAGTCATTGATATTTTTTTATAAGAATACATCAAAATTAATAAGATTTTATTGATGAAATTATATAATAATGAAAAAAAATAAAAACTGATTGAATATAATTTAAAAAATAATAATGTATTCTACTATATTTGTAAAACTCAAAAAAAATTGCACTTCATGAAACTTTTATTGTTGAGATTTATTCCTATCATCTTGATACTGTTTTCTTGTTCCCAAAAAAAAGAAAACACTATAGTTAAAACCACGGAGCAATCTGCCATTACCAAAATAACGGCTGCTGATATTTCTAAACTGAATTTTGTAGAGTTTGGTTTAGATGGTAAAACCGAAAAAGCCATAGAAACATGGGAAGCCTACCATGAATTAGCACTGATGATAACCGATATTAAAAAAGGAAATTTGTCTTTTTTTAAAGACAACCACGAAGCCATTAAAACCTTTGTTAAAGAACTTAAAGAAAATATTCCAGACACAATTAATACGCCTTCAGTGGATGCTAGAATAACAGCCTTAGAAACAAAACTTTTTAAGTTTGAAAGTATTTATAATTTATCCAACAATTCCAAAGAGGAATTAAACACAACCATTAAAGAATTTTTAGAAGCTGTTTCAAACTTAAATTTACAGATGAATAAAAAGCTTGAAAAAGATTCACAAAACATTTATACCCATTGAAAAAACTACCAATCATATGTGTTTTTTTGTTTTCATTAACCTTTCAAGCACAGTTTAACCAAGCCGCTCCATGGATGGAATCCATCAATGCCAAAAAGGCTAAAACTTTAAAGCCCGTAACTTTTAAGGACATTGTTGATGCTTTTGACGCCTATTGGGAAACCAGAGACAAAGACGTTAAAGGAAGTGGCCACAAGCCTTTTAAGCGTTGGGAAGAATTTTGGAAATATTTTGTAAAAGAGGATGGTACTTTGCCATCATCTGAAGAGTTATGGAACACTTGGTTAACGGTTAAACAATCCAAAGAAAATAAATCTTTACTAGACCAAAGTAATTGGCAAGCTGTTGGTCCTTTTGAGCACACCAATACGGGCTCATGGTCTTCGGGTCAAGGTCGAGTAAATTCTATTATAGTAGATCCTAATAGCCCAACAACCTATTATGCCGGTGCTCCAGCTGGGGGTATTTGGAAATCAACAAATTCCGGGTTAAACTGGATTCCTTTGTCTGATAATTTGCCACAAATAGGTGTTTCTGGTATTGCTATTGACTACAATAACTCCAATATCATTTATATAGCCACAGGAGATGATGATGCCGGAGATTCTTTTAGTGTTGGTGTATTGAAATCTATTGACGGAGGTGCCACTTGGAATACTACGGGGCTTGGTCCAAGTACGGCTAATTTTAGAATGAACGATATTTATATGAATCCAAACGATTCTAACATGCTATGGGTGGCTACAAACCAAGGGTTATATAAAACCACTAATGCTGGTATCACATGGGTAAATAAATTCTCTGGCACTATTAACGACATTAAAATAAAACCTGGTAACCCCAACATCATTTACATGGTAACACCAGATAAATTTTATAAATCTACTGATGCAGGAGAATCATTTTCACAATCCATAAATGGTTTTCCAACCAGTTCTGGAAGAATCGTAATAGATGTTACCCCTAATAACCCAGAAGTTGTTTATGCATTGAGCGCCAATCCTGGTCCTGATTATACATTTAAAGGACTTTATAAATCATCAAACTCTGGAGATTCCTTTGTTACTAAAGCAACGAGTGCTACTGTTGGAGATATTTTTGAAAGCTCTCAAGCTTGGTTTGATTTGGCTATGGCCGTTTCAGATACTAATGAAAATGAAGTTTATACAGGCGTACTAAATATCTGGAAAACCCTTGATGGAGGGACTGCTTTTTCAAAAGTAAACCATTGGAGTTCTCCATTTACAGCATCCTATTCTCATGCAGATATCCATTTATTGCGTTTTTATAACGGCGCCTTATTTGCTGGAACCGATGGGGGTTTTTATAAATCTACCAATGGAGGAACTAATTTTACAGATTTAACAGCTGGCATGCAAATAAGTCAGTTTTACAGAGTTGCTGTTTCCAATCAATCTTCTAACAAAATGGTTGGTGGCTTGCAAGATAATGGTGGGTATGCCCTTAACAATGCCTCTTGGCAAAACTATTATGGTGCAGATGGTATGGATACAGCCATTCATCCCAACAATTCCAATGTAATGTATGGCTTTATACAGTATGGTAGCGGACTATACATCTCCTCAGAATCTGGTGCTGTCATCAATAATGTTGTTGCCGTTCCTGAAGCCGAAACAGGGCCAAATGATAGTGGAGGCAATTGGATAACCCCTTTAGCCATTAATAAGAACGGTGAATTATATGCAGGATATTCACAATTATATACTTTAAATGGCAAATGGCAGCAAGTGTCCACGAATTTAGGTGTTAGCAATATTGATGTTTTAGAGCTTGATAACATAAATACTGACATCATTTATGTAGGTGTTTTTAACACTCTTAAAAAAAGTATTGATAAAGGCGTTACATTCAACAATGTTGAATCTTTTTTAAGCAATATCACTTCTATAGAAGTTAACAATAATGACCATAATATTGTTTATGTTACCACTTCTGGAGGCTTTGGAGGCGTTTTTAAATCTTTTGATGGCGGTAATACCTTTTCTGACATTACAGGAAGTTTGCCAAACGTAACCAAAAACATTATTAAACATCAAAATCTTCATACTCAAAACCCATTGTTTTTAGGAACAAGCTTGGGCGTTTACAGGTATGACGACACTATTGGAGATTGGGAATTATTTGGGAACAATTTACCAACGGTTGCTGTACGCGATTTAGAAATTAATATTAACGATGCTAAAATTACAGCTGCAACCTATGGAAGAGGTATTTGGCAATCTGTTATTCCCACAGAATCATTAAGCAATGAAATTAGTTTAGATGCCATTCAAAACATCAATCAATCCGTTGTTTGTGGAAGTATAGATTCCGTTAAAATCTTAGTGAAAAATTTAGGCTCTAATACGGTAAACTCAATTAACATAGCTGCCGTTTTAAATGGTGTGACAACCAATACTCTTTGGAATGGTGTTTTAGCTCAAAATGAAACCACTTTAATTAATATTCCAAGTCTATCTGTTGCTAATTTGGGTACTCAACAACTTGACATAAGCATTTCAACAACGAATGACACCTTTCAATTCAATAATACCTTAACCAGTTATTTTTACGCAAATACTTCAGAAACGGTTAATGTGGTTAATGATTTTGAAACTATTGATGAAGCTCTTATTACATATAATGAAGGTAGTGTTAACGCCTCTTCTGGATTTTGGGAAAGAGGTATTCCAACGGGTAACCTACTTAACACAGCAACCTCAGGAACTCATGTTTATGGAACCAACTTAAGTGGGAATTATCCAGATTCCATGAAAAGCTATCTGGTTTCAGAATGCTACGATTTAAGTGTGCTTGCCAATCCTAGCTTAAAGTTTAATATGGCTTATGATCTAGAAGAAAACTGGGATATTATTTATGTGGAATACTCTACAGATTCTGGTATAAGTTGGGCTGTTTTAGGAAGCGCAACCGATTTAAACTGGTATAATAGCGATAGAACCAATGCTAGTTCTGGTGGTGTAGATTGCCAAAATTGTCCAGGGGCTCAATGGACGGGAACCAATGCAAGCATGCAACAATACAGCTATAATTTAGCCGCTTTAAATACTGAAACCAATATCATTTTTAGATTTGTATTTCATTCAGATGAAGCTGTAAACCAAGAAGGTATTATTATGGATGATTTAGTTATTGAAGGCACCACGCTTTCATCTCCTGATTTTAATAAAACAGATGTTGTTATTTATCCAAATCCTTCAAAAAATATTTTTAATTTAAAAACAAGAACCTTTTTTAATTTTGATTATACGGTAACAGACATTACTGGAAAAATAATTCTTGACCATAAAAATGTTGATATCAAAAGAAATCTTTATCCATTAGATTTAAGTACCTTTAAACCTGGTGTTTATTTCTTGAACATTACATCAAACGGTAGTCGATTATCAAAAAAATTGATATTAAATTAATAAATTTTCAACACTGAATAGGTTAATAATTTGTTTTTTGAGATAGGATTTCCAACCTTATAGACGTAAAAAAAGGCATTTTCAAAACTTGAAAATGCCTTTTTTTAAATATTATTTTTTGGTCAATTTTTTGGTTGAGCAGCAGCCTGATTGACTTGCTTTTGTCTTAGCAATTCGTTTTTTGTTAATTGAATTAAATTAAAATTTGGTGCGGTTTTCAATGCTGAATCTAAAATATCAACCGCTGGATCTATATTTGCTATTTTATCTTTATTATAGGTAACTAGTGCATTTAAGTACATAAAAGCCGTTTTTAAAGGCACCTGATATGGTGTTTGTGTTTCATAAAAAGCTTTGGTCATGTCATCTTTAGAATTTGCTAATCCATAGGTTATCTGCTTATCTGCTTCTTCAAAATTTTGAATTTGCAAATTAAGCTCTGCTAATTCATAGGCAATAAGCGGGTTAGGACTTCTGTTAAACATATCTTCAAAAAAACCTATGGCCAGTTTTGGTTGCCCCACAGATTTTAAAGAAATTGCTTTTACCTTTATGGCCAAGTCAGAATCATTAGCAAGTTTATCAATTCCAATGGTATTTAACGCTTGAGAATACTGTCCTTCACTCATATAAATATACCCTAAAGTATCCAGCCGCTCTTGTGATGGCGTAATAATGTTTAAATGTGTTATGGCATTTACAATGCCTTGAACATCTCCTTGCTTTTTCATTTGCTTATAGTAAGCTTCATAATGCTTCAATAAGTCTGCGTTATTCTGTGCGTTTACTTGAAAAAAAGACACCCATAAACCCAATACTAATAATCGTTTCATCTTTATTTTAATTTTAATTGATTTTGAAAGCAATAAAACTATAAAAAATTAAGATGTATTAACTTAAAACAATGCAAATTATTCCTATTAAACCATTTAATATAATAAAATTAACTTGCACAATACCAAAACCAAAAGTTGTCAGGCAACATGAGATAAATTCTCTTCTAGGAAAAATCAAAAAAAATAATTACATTTAATGTTTTTAAATGGAAATATTATGGGAATTAAAAGCTTTCTTGCAGCCAGACGAATTCAAAAAAAATCTACTGGAGATGCTCCAAAGGTCAGTGATTATATGACCAGAAAATTGGTGACATTTAAGTCCAATCAACCTATAGAAGAAGTTATTAATGCCATTATAAAATATCGTATCTCTGGCGGACCTGTTGTTAATGAAAAACATGAACTCATTGGCCTAATCTCTGAAACAGATTGTATTAAAGAAATAAGTGAAAGCAGGTATCATAATATGCCCATGAACAATCATACGGTTGAAAATTATATGGTTAAAGATGTTGAGACCATTGATGGTAACATGAATATTTTTGATGCTGCCAACAAGTTTTTAGAATCGAAAAGGCGTCGATTTCCTATTGTAGAAAATGGCAAGTTAGTTGGCCAAATAAGTCAAAAAGATATTTTAAAAGCAGCATTAGCTTTAAAAGGCTCTACTTGGGGGAAATAGTTGTTTAATTTTCTCGTTTTACCAACGCGTAAAAATCATGGTCTATGGCCAAATACCCCTGGTCATACACAAAATAATAAACGGTGCCTACTTTAGTGGTGTATATGCTAGTAAAGTAATTAAAATCAAAACCTTTTTCAATAAGTTTACTTCTGGATGTTTTTGTTTTCTGCTCTGGATTAAGCATTTCTAAAATTCTATAATTTTTACGCAACCGGTTGTTGGTATTTCGGATTAAGTTTTTGCTGTCTTTATTAACATTATTATTGTAAGCATTTCTGCAAGCATCACTACAGAATTTTTTATCAATTCTGCCGACAATTTTTTCACCACACTCTAAACATGTTTTAGCCATAAGTTGTTGATTTTTTGCTAATATACAAAAATAATATCCGTTTACAAGCGACTACAAACATTTACAAACGATTTTAAATATTTAGTAACCGACTATTTTTTGAATTCTGTTACATCTTTGCAGAGTCGAAACATAGGAACTCGATAGTATTAACTGTTTAACGCAAAAAATTTAAAATTATGAACACACTTAGAAACAAAGTACAGTTGATTGGTAGATTAGGACAAGATCCTGAAATTGTAAACTTTACCGATGGTAACAAAATGGCAAAATTCTCTTTAGCTACAGATGATAGTTACAAAGACAAAAAAGGAAATAAAGTGGAGCGCTCTTACTGGCACAACATTGTTGTTAAAGGAGGCTTGGTTAACGTGGTTGAAAACTACATTACCAAAGGAAAAGAAATTGCCGTTGAAGGTAAACTAACAAACCGTTCATGGGAAGATAAAGACGGAAACAAGCATTACACAACCGAAATAATTTGCAATGAATTATTAATGCTTAGCAAATAATGCTTAACCTATAAGTTGTAAAAAAAATAAGAGAGGTTTTCCCCAAAACCTCTCTTATTTTTTATGTATATATCCTGTTACTTGAAAAAATATAGGATATTTGTGCAGCACTACTTATGAAAGCATTAAAAGATCAAAAATACATTATTGAACGACTCACAGCCTTGTGGGCTTTAAACGAATCTGGCTTAGGAGGATTTATGCATGCGCTTAGTTTATCGTTTACAGGAATTTTGGTAGGAGGTATTTCAATCATTTCAATTAGTTTAATTGCATATTTCTCAAAATCCATATTTAAAGATGTTATTAAAGCACTAACCATTGTGCTTTTAATTAAACTGGCAGTAAGTCCGCATTCACCGTTAACAGCGTATGTTGCGGTGATGTTTCAAGCATTATCTGGAATTTTATTGTTTACTTTATTTTCCTTCAACAAAATCACTTATATAATTTTCGGGATCATCACATTTACAGAATCTGCTATACAAAAAATATTGGTATTAACGCTTATTTACGGAATATCGTTTTGGGACGCCATTAATATTTACGGAAAATGGGTAACCGATGCGCTGAGTTTTATCTCAAATGTAACGGCTTCAAAATTAGTTATTGGCACCTTTATATTCGTGTATGCTTTTTTAGGAGTGTTATTCGGATTCTATATCTATAGTCTCATTAAGCGAATTAATCAAATAGAGTTGATAGAAAAATACCAATTGAGTGTCGAAAAATATCAAGAGACCCATTTAAAAAAGAAATCAAAACAATTTAGGCGTTTGCTGTTTTGGTTGGTTACAATTGCGTTAATCATTATATCTTTTACACAATTAGAAGATGATTTATTTGGATGGGGAAAAGCGTTTTATATTATCATTCGAAGCATAATGGTGCTCTTTATTTGGATATTTATTGTTAGTCCTTTATTAATGCGATTATTAAAATTTCTTCTAAAGAAAAAGAAAAGCAGTTATCAGGTAGAAGTTGATCGTGCTTTGGCTTTATTTCCGTATTTAAAAACCATTGTTGTTTTCTCCTGGAAAGAATCTAAAAACGCTCGCGGTATTCGCAGAATAAGTGAGTTTGTAACGAATTGTATTTTGTACAGTATGTTTTTTAAAGCAGAATAGGTGGTCTATATTTTAACAGGAGATATTCAAACTGGAAAATCGTATGCACTTAACGCATGGCTAAAAAATAAGTCAAACGTCGTTGGTTTATTGTCTCTTTGTAACACTGATGGAACCAGAAATTTTACTGACATCCGAAATAAACAAACCTTTTCGATGCATGCCAACGATAAAGATACCGAAGAACAGAAGATTTATGTTGGAAGGTTTATATTTTCAAAATTGGCTTTTGAAATGGCCAATAGTATCATTCAATTTGAAGTGCACCAAACAGATTACACTTATTTAATTGTTGACGAATTAGGGAAATTAGAGTTAAAACAAAGCGGATTATATGTATCTACACGAAAGCTTGCAACTAAGTTTGAAGGGGAAACCAATACGCATTTAATTTTGGTTGTACGATCTGCTTTATTAGATCAGGTGATTGAACATTACAATCTGAAACCGCACAAAATATTGCATAAAGCCGATTTAAAACTTCTATAGAAATACCTTAATTTAGTTGTTTTTCACATTATCAATATTAAAATAACCGCCTTTGTTTTCAGTTCTTTCTAAAGATTGATTGATGATTAAATGAGCCACATTAATCATATTTCTTAATTCACAAAGGGAGGTTGTTATTTTAGATTCTTTATATAAATCTTCAACCTCATCGTATATTAAATCTAAATGCCGTATCGCTTTTTTTAAGCGTTTATTACTTCTTACAATACCCACATAATCGCGCATTAATGCCTGCAATTGTTTTAAGTTATGCTGAATTAAAACATGCTCTTGAGGAATCACTGTCCCTTCATCATTCCAGTCGGGAATCGTTAAATCTAACAACGAATACTGGTTCTTACTATGATACTTAAAGATATTATGCGCATAAACCAGTGCTTCCAACAACGAATTAGATGCCAATCTATTAGCGCCGTGCAAACCCGTTCTAGAACATTCTCCACAGGCAAATAAATTAGAGATGGATGTTTTTCCTTCTTTATCAACAACAATGCCTCCACACAAATAATGAGAAGCCGGCACAACGGGAATCCAATCTTTTTCAATATCAATATGATGCTCTAAACATTTATTGTAAATATTTGGAAAATGGTTTTTAAAAGCCTTGATATCTAAATGAGTACAATCTAAAAACATATGCGTATCTCCTATTTTTTTTAATTCGCTATCGATGCTTTGTGATACAATATCTCTGGATGCTAATTCTGCTCTTTCATCATAATCTGGCATAAAACGAACGCCTTTTTTATTGCGTAAATAAGCGCCAAAACCTCTAACGGCTTCAGAAATTAAAAAAGAAGATTCTCCTTTCTCTTCGTATAATGCTGTTGGATGAAACTGAACAAATTCCATGTCCTTAATTTTAGCTTTGGCTCTATATGCCATCGCAACGCCATCACCCGTAGCAATAACAGGGTTTGTAGTATGCCCATACACACAACCAATGCCGCCCGAAGCTAGCAACGTGCTATCTGCTTTAACAGTAAAAATATGACCTGAATTTTGATCTAAAACATAAGCGCCAAAACAAGTTAATACCTTATCTTCAATATGCTTTACATGATGATTTGTAATTAAGTCAATTGCAAAATGATTTGGTAAAATGGTAATGTTTGATAGTTGATGCGCTCTTTTTAACAAGGCTCTTTCTATTTCAAAACCCGTAATATCTTTATGGTGAACCACTCGGTATTCTGAATGTCCGCCTTCTTTTCCTAAATCTAAATGTCCGTTGCTATCTAAATCAAAATTAGCGCCCCAAAGCATGAGTTCTTCCAATCTTTTTGGGCCTTCTTTAATAACCATTTCAACAACACTTTCATCACATAAACCATCACCAGCTATTAAAGTGTCTTGTATGTGTTTTTTAAAGGAATCTGTTTCTGTATCTAAAACCACTGCAACGCCGCCTTGTGCGTATTTGGTGTTGGATTCTTCTTCATCAGATTTGGTGATAATAACCACCGTTTTGTTGGGAAATTTTTCTGCTATTTTAATTGAAAATGTTAATCCCGCAACTCCAGAACCAATCACTAAATAGTTTGTTGTTATCATGATTATTTCGATAATTCTAACATGCGTTCTATGGGCAACAAAGCTTTTTTGCGTATGTGTTCAGGAACTTCAATTTGAGGTGTTTCATTCAATAAGCAATCATATAGTTTTTGCATAGTATTCACCTTCATATAAGCACATTCACTACAAGCACAGGTATTATCTTCTTTAGCAGGTGCTGGAACTAGCTCTGTATTAGGAACCTCTTGTTGCATTTTATGCAAAATTCCAGCTTCGGTAGCTACAATAAATTTTTCGTTTGAATGGGCTTTCACATAATTAATCATTCCAGAAGTAGAACCAATATAGGTTGCTGTGTTTAAAATATGCTCTTCAGATTCTGGATGTGCTATAATTTTATAGTCTGGATATTTATTATGAAGTTCAATAAGCTTATCCATTGAAAAAGCTTCATGAACAATGCAACTGCCGTCCCAAAGCAACAAATCTCTTCCTGTTTTTTTCATGATATACTTTCCAAGATTTTTATCAGGAGCAAAAATAATAGGGGTTTCTTTTGGGATAGACTCTACTATTTTTAAGGCATTGGAAGAGGTACAGACAATATCGCTCAAAGCCTTGATTTCAGCAGAACAATTAACATAGGTAATAACAATGTGGTTTGGGTGCTGCTTTATAAATTTCGAAAAAGCCTCTGGTGGACAAGAATCAGCCAACGAACAACCTGCATTTAAATCGGGCAACACCACCATTTTGTTAGGATTCAATATTTTAGCAGTTTCTGCCATAAAATGGACGCCTGCAAACACAATAATATCTGCATTGGTTTCAGCTGCTTTTTGAGATAAGCCTAAACTATCACCTACATAATCTGCTACATCTTGAATGTCTGCTGTTTGATAGTAATGAGCAAGAATAACTGCGTTTTTTTCTGTTTTAAGCCTCATTATTTTTTCTTTTAAGTCCATTTTCTGAATTGTAAAATTGAATTGCAAAATTATCCTTTTTTAAACTAAAAACATAAATACTACTTTAATAAAGATTAAAACATCTTTTTTTATTAAGTTTGAAAAAAAAATATGCTCTCAAACGCTTGTAAATATGCCATTAGATCAGTGTTGTATTTAGCTTTACAATCCGATGAAAATAATAAAATAGGCGTAAAAAAAATTGCGAAAGAGCTGGAAACACCTCAGCCTTTTTTAGCAAAATTGTTGCAACAATTGAATAAAGGGAATCTTGTTTCCTCAACAAAAGGACCTAATGGTGGTTTTTATTTATCTGCAAAAGATAAAGAAAATGCGGTTTGGGATATTGTAAAAAACATGGACGGAACATCAAAATTTGAGGATTGCTTTTTGGGCTTATCCACATGCAGTGATGAAAATCCTTGCCCAGTGCATTTTATTGTATCTCCCTTTAAAGAAAAACTACTGGAAAATTTTAGAGACAAAACCATTTCGCAGTATGCTATTGAAATTAAACAGAGTGGAAAAGTGTTATCTCTAAAAGATTTTGATGTTTTAAAAACCTAGTTTACAACTGGAATTGGCGAAAGATTTTCTATTTCTAATCCAATGTTTTGCAATGTAATTCTACTTTTTTCAAGTTCATTTAAAACCGCCTCTTTAATATCTTCAAAAGCATTGTTTATACTTGTAAATAATTCTTGATAATACAAAAGGCCTTCTTTCATGTTGTTAGTAAATGTTAAAAGGTATTTTTCTTCTTTTTTATTCATGTCTTTTTTAACTTCTTCTAACTTATTCTTTAAAAAATCGATATAAATATGAAGTTCTTTAATAAACATATTAGGCCTATCTGTTCTTGTTATCATATTGTCTCTTCCGTAAATATGATCGGTCATGTTTTTTAAACTCATAATTTTAGAATAGTAAGCCATATTGGGTCCTGGGCAAATGGAAACACCTTTTCCTTCAACCTTAGTATCTAAATTGTAAGCTAATAACGTCGATGTGCCCAATCCTACACAGGTGCATGTTTTCTCGGTTATTTTATTTAAACTTTCTTGATAGGCTTCTGGGGATAATTGTTTATCATCTAGCTCTTTTATTTTTAAATATTGATATTCTCTGGAAGCGGTACAAATACCGGTTTCTTTAAATTCTTTATTTAAGGAAACAAACTTTTTGGGGCATGAACTTCCTGGTCTTCCTTTATCTATAAAGGCTTCTTTTTCTAAATCTTTGGTATTTCCTTTAAGATTGTTAAACGGCACACCTAATGGCGAAATATCACTCAAATATAAATCGTCTTCTTTAGCTTCAACCAATTGTTGCAGAGTTTTTTCATCAACGGTTGTTGCTTCTGGGACTAATAAAAATGGTGTTCCCCAACCAATTGAATCCAATTGGTAATGCTCTAATAAAAACTCATGTTCTTCATCAGTGCCTACGCCACCTTGTGCAGAAATTTTTAAGCTTAATGGATTTTGTGACACTATGCGTCCTTGATTTTTTAATTCCTGATTTAAAATTTCTTGAATACTTTCTCTTAATTCTTCTCTCTTTTCTTTAAACTCTTGTAAAACAGGACCTAAAAGATAGCCATCAGTTGCAAAGGCATGGCCGCCGCAATTTAAGCCAGATTCAATTCTGTATTCTGAAACCCATAATCCTTTTTTTGCTAGAAATTTTCCTTGAATGATAGCCGATCTGTAATCACTTACCTTTAGAATAATTTTTTTATTGAAATGACCCGCTTCATTGGGATAAAAATCTTCAAACTGGCTCATGTAGGCATACAATCTTGGATTCATTCCTGCTGAAAGGATGACCGATGATTTTAATTTACTGTTAGCAAAGCCTCTTAGTGCTGCATGGGCATCATTATATTCTACGGGTAATTTTACGTTTTTAATATAATTATCTTTATCAACTTTGGTCATTATATTAACATCTATATGACCTAAGGTTAAGTTTTTGTTTGCCCAATTTTTAATTTCAGATAAATTGAATCCGTTTTCTGTAATTTTTTTGAATTCAGATTTCAAAGAAGAACCGTTTGGCAGCATATTAATATATGCCTTGATGTCTTCGCTTTTTTCAACAGATACATTCTTTAAAGTTTCGAAATTCCTTTCAGCTAAATCTCCAATTAAGTTTAAATAAGACGTAATTCTTTTAGCTCTGAAGTCCTCTATTTTATCGGTGATTTCTTTGTATGGAATCTCAAATTTTTCGCTGTACATTTTTCTAAGTTTCTCTAAAAGAATATCATCTACTAAAGAAATAACAGAATCAATGCCATATTTAGCAACTTTTAAAGGTGTGTCTATAGTAAATCCAATGCCCATAACGGGTATATGAAATGAATGGTTATTGTTCATATGGGTTTTTAAAATTTATACTCATAAATAAAAATAATCATCGAGTCTTTAAAAACATCATTCAAATACTCGATGATTTTGTTTACAATTAATGCAATTAATCGCTAAAAGTATGGTGATAAAATATCAAAGAACATGACATTCATCATAAAAAATAGATTTATATAAAACGCTTGTCTATTTTACAATATATTCTTTTGGTGTTTCTTGATGTTGTTCTAGAAATTTTGTAATGGCATTGGCACGAATATCTGCGAGTTTATTGGCCGATTTATCTATGTGATAATGTCTTAATTGATGTTCTTGTTGTCTGCCAGAACTAAAACTTGAAACGCGTTTTAAATACCCTATAACCCTTGTTGCATGGTCTACATTGGTTGATCCACAAGACGTGCATATGTAATTTGTTTTTTTGTCTATGGCATTACATTCATTACAAATGGTTATTCTTATATTAAAGCAGAAATAGTTGCATCCTGCTGCTGCTGTAGCATGAATTAACCTAACAAAACCGTCCTTATTTGGTGCTTCTTCAAGATTAAGATGAAGTGCTGAACCACCATCCAGATATTGAATGATTTCTTTACCATGTAATATAATTTTATCTAAGGTGTTGATTTGTTGGTCTTCAACTTTATAGAAATAAGAATTGTAGCAATCTCTGGGTACAAATAGTCCATCTTGTCTGTCCCATTTAGCATTTTTAATTCCTAAATTTTCGGCTGGTACAAACTCGGTATTAAACATATAACCGTACTGCTTCTTTGCAAGCTTGTTTTCATCATAAATGGCTTTTAAATGCTTGTTAACAAACTTTTTATAGGCTTCATTATTTCCAACTTTAACGCCTTGACTTTCTGCAGCTTCTACCATACCATTAATTCCTATGGTTAAAAATTGTTTGTTAAGCGCTATAAAACCTGCTTGATAAACCGGTAGTAATCCGGCGGTTTCATACTCTTCAATAAGTTTTCTGTACGCTACTTGATATTTATGGATTTTTTGTACTTCTTCAACAATATTGGCTCCTTTTTGCACCAATCGGTTCATGTTTAGTGTTATAACGTTTATAGAACCCGTTGCAACGCCTCCAGCACCTAAAGAATAACTAAAGGTATTATCACTTATTTCATTTCTTAATCTGCAACAAGAAGCCAAACTATCGGCACTTTCAGACTGATAAATAAAGAATGAATTGCCCTCACTTAATTCTTGAGCACACATATCTGTAAAATCTGTATCAACAGGTTTTCCATCCTTTACTAACATGGCAGCAGTAACTACAGGAAAGGTGAGTATGGCTTTTTTACGCTCGCCATTAAACCATTTCATAAAATAAGCTTGTATTTTTTTCAAACTTCCCCAAGTTGTTTTTTTCATGTCTGGAAACACAAAATCTCCAAACATGCTATTAAAATAAGCTTCATCGTATAGCGAGATATTCCAGAAAACGGACTGATATCCTCTTGCTGCCGCAGGTTGATTAACGGCATAGACCACATGTTGTAAATGATTTGCTATAAGTCTTTCATGCGTTTCTAAATAGTTTTCTCCATAATCTTTAGATGCAAAATGATCAAAATACATTAAAAATTCAACCGTTGCTAAAGCGCCTGCAAATTGTGAACTCACGGCAAAAACAAGATTTACAAATTCTCCACAAAAGCTTTCTAAGTGCTTTGGTGCTCTGCTTTCTCCTCCAACTTTGGTTAGTCCGTCAAATAAAAACGGGTACATGCTAATAGAAACACAATATGGTTTTAGTGACGTTTCATCATGAATATATATTTCATGAGATTCTATTTGCCTAATGTATTCATTGGCTAAATCATCTCCACAAAGTGATGCGATTTTACGTTTTACCAAAGCTCTATTAATCTGAATATTGATATCCTTATTTAGCTCTGCTTCCATGGTTGCAATGTTTTTTGATGTAACATTGGCATTGGCATCCACTTTTGAGCCATCTGCTGCATTTGCAGAATGGATATACTGGTCAATAAAATTTATTTTTTGATTTACTTGTGAGCTGGTAAGTCGTATCATATTTTTAATTTTTAATGAATAAGTTATTTTTTAGAGTATTTGATTTAATTTCAATAAATTTTTGATTGGTTATTTCACTGCTTAATCCACCCAATTTAGAATTCCATTTTCCTGTTTTAATCCAATCAAGCTCCTTTAATATGGATTTTGAAACAGTATCTAAGCCTGTATAAAGACAGGTTTTATAACCCATTACTTTGGCCGTTTGCAACATTTTAATTAAGGTTTCCTCATGCCATTCTCCTCCCATAAAAAGAACACAGGTAGCAAGGTCTTCATACTTTTCTAATAATAATTTGAATTTTTTATAAGTAAGAGGTTCTCCATTTTCTTCTTTCCATAAAAATGGCGAATGACATCCTTCACATTTAATAGAGCATCCACAAATGTAAAAACACAAACTAATTTCACCAGGTACTTCTTGAAATACGACTTGAAAATCGTAAAAATTCATATTAAGAAAAATTTAAAGGATTATAAGGTCTTTTAATAATCTATAAAAATAAAGACTAATTACCCTCATTTAAACGCATGCCAAAAGAGTTATTAAAAATGTTATTAACAATTTGCGGTTTTGCTGCCTTTTAAGGATTAATTACCCTTAATCAAAATATAAAACTTGTTAAATGGATGCGTTATAAGAAACCTGTAAAAAAGACATTAAAAGAACTTAATTAACTCGCTGTTTTTTTTAATTATTCATAATAAGAATTGGGGATACCAATAAAATCAATAAAACTTGATGAGATAAGGTTTGTTTCCTTTAAGCTTCATTACTTTTACAATCAATTTTATTTCATTAATGTTATGTCTGTAGAACCTAAACTATCCCGTTTTAAACAAAACGTATTGTCAAAATATCAAATTTACAATAGCATATTTATGACCTTACCGTTTAATAGCATTACAAAAACAGGTGTTTTGCTTCCTTTATTTCATGAAACCTGTAAAAAAGGATTTGCAAATGGTGATGACCCAACAACAATTGTTGATACTTTTTTTAAAAAATACCAAGCCAGAAGAACCAAAGAAAGCCAAATTAATTTACTGTTTAGGTTTATACAATATATTGAAAGACAAGTGGTGCTTTTTGATGCGGTTGAAGATGCTGCTTTTCCTATTGTAAATAACATGGAAGGTATTGGAACCTTAAGAAACCTAAAAGAATCTGCTGTTTCTGATAACCGTTTAGAAGAATTAAAAAATTACCTTGAAGAATTTAAAGTTCGAATTGTTTTAACAGCGCATCCTACCCAATTTTATCCTGGATCTGTTTTAGGTATTATTACAGATTTAACAGAAGCAATAAAACAAAACAACTTAAAAGAGATTAATAATTTATTTGCTCAACTTGGTAAAACACCTTTCTTTAAACATGAAAAACCAACGCCTTATGATGAAGCCGTAAGTTTAATTTGGTATTTAGAAAATGTGTTTTATAAATCGTTTGGAGAAATTTATAATTACATTCAACAGAACATTTATGATGATAGCAGAAAGCATAACGAAATTATAAATATTGGTTTTTGGCCTGGTGGAGATCGTGATGGTAATCCGTTTGTAAAACCAGACACAACCATAAAAGTTGCAGAAAGATTAAAACAATCTATCCTTAAAAAATATTATGCAGATCTTAAAGATTTAAGACGAAAACTAACTTTTAGAGGCATTGAAGATCGTATAGTGAGATTAGAAACTATCATGTATAATTTCAGTATCAATTTAAATACTCCAGAAAAAATAACTTCTAGAGAGCTTATTCATGAATTACTAGAAATTAGAAATGCCATTGTTAAAGAACATCAATCCTTATATGTTTCTGAAATCAATAATTTAATTAACAGAATACGTCTTTTTGGTTATTATTTTGCAACACTAGATATTAGACAAGATAGTAGAATTCATCATGCTGTTTTCACAACTGTTATTGATTATCTAATAAAAACTGAGCATCCATCATTTCCAAAAAACTATCATGATTTATCAGAACAAGATCAAATAACTATTTTATCAGAAGTTTCAGAAGCTAACATTGACATTGATGCCTTTGAAGATGACATGGTATATAATACCTTAAAAACCATTGAAGCCATTAAACATATTCAGCTAACAAATGGAGAAAAAGGAGCTAACAGATATATTATAAGTAATAACCAAACAGCTTTAAATGTTATGCAACTTTTTGCAATGCTAAAAATGGTTGCGTTTAAAGACGAATTAACCGTTGATGTTGTTCCGCTATTTGAAACCATTACCGATTTGGAAAATGCTCCAAAGGTTATGGAGCAATTATATAATAATCCAAATTATATGGCACATTTAAAAAGCAGAGGCAATAAACAAACCATTATGCTAGGTTTTTCTGATGGCACAAAAGACGGCGGCTATTTAATGGCAAATTGGGGAATTTATACTGCAAAAGAATTACTTACTGAAATATCAAGAAAATATGATATTTCTGCTATATTTTTTGATGGTCGTGGCGGTCCACCAGCAAGAGGTGGCGGAAAAACACATCAATTCTATGCATCATTAGGCCCAAAAATTGAAGATAAAGAAGTACAACTTACTATTCAAGGACAAACCATTAGTTCTAATTTTGGAACCTTAGATTCATCTCAATATAATTTAGAGCAATTGATAAGTTCTGGTATGTTTAATCGTATAGGAAAGGATAAACTTGCCATGTCTGACGAAGACAGAATTGTTATGAATGATTTAGCTATAACTAGCTATGAAGCCTATAAAGCCTTTAAAAATCATCCCATGTTCATTCCTTATTTAGAAAGAATGAGCACCCTTAAATATTACGCAAAAACCAATATAGGCAGCAGACCTTCAAAGCGCTCAAATTCAGAAACTTTGGTGTTTTCAGATTTAAGAGCCATTCCTTTTGTTGGGTCTTGGAGCCAGCTAAAACAAAATGTTCCTGGTTTTTATGGTGTAGGAACCGCTTTAAAATCTTATGAAGACAGAGATGAATTTCATAAGGTAGAAGCCTTGTACAAAAATTCTAAATTTTTTAAAACCCTATTAGAAAACAGTATGATGTCTTTAACAAAATCGTTCTTTGATTTAACAAAATACATGTCAAAAGACGAAGAATTTGGAGCCTTCTGGAATATTATTTATAACGAATATTTAAACACCAAAAGAGTGCTTTTAAAGCTCACAGGCTATAAGGAATTAATGGAGAACGAACCCTCTGGAAAAGCATCCATAGATGTTAGAGAATCTATTGTGCTTCCTTTGTTGACCATTCAACAATATGCCCTTAAAAAAATTCAAGAATTAGAAAAAGAAGATGTTAAAGATGTTGAGCAAATAAAAATATTTGAAAAAATTGTAACACGCTCTCTCTTTGGAAACATTAATGCCAGTAGAAATTCTGCTTAAGACATGGATTGGGTTGTTAAGTTTAAAAAAACAACCCTTTGCAAAAATGTTAGCCAAAAGTTGAGGCATTTCAAGATAATGAACCAAGTTGCCAACACCATGAAAACCATCATGGTTATGACCCTATTTGTAGCCACTAAATCTCTGTTTTAAATTTAAGTTGATTCTAAACTTTAAAAATTCTAACTTCGCTTATCAACTGATAAACGAAATGAAACTGCTTATGTATTTAGGTTGTAGCTAATGCGAAAAAAAATATAACTTTTCAAAACGAAATTTGTAGATTTGACTGAATGACAGAAAAAGATAAAATACCAGTTAGTAATAAAGTTTTGATTTGGGCTAGAGAATCTATTGCTCAAACCAAAAACTATGTTGTTGAAAAAACTGGAATTAATCTACGTCGATTAAATCAAATTGAAAGTGGAGAAAAACATCCAGATTTGGATGAGTTAAAAACTTTAGCCAAAACCTATAAAAGAACTTTAGCGGTTTTGTTATTGCATGAACCACCAATAGAAAAACCATTGCCAAAAGATAGAAGAACACTGGATTCTAAAGAACTTGGCAATTTCCACGAAAAGACAATTCTTGCTGTAAGAAAAGCAAGAGCTTTTACTCAATCTTTGATTGAACTTAAAAAAGATGCAGGAATAAGTATAAATAAATTCAAATATTCGGCAAACCTTAAAACTAATATCAGTGAAATTTCGCAAAAAATAAGACTTGACTTAAACTTAAATGAAGTTAGGCAACTAGAAAACATCAATGATATTTTAGATACTTATATTGAGAAAGTTGAATCTCTTGGAATTGCTGTCTTTCAAATGAGTTTAACTCAGGATAATTTAAGAGGTTTCTCAATTGTCGATGAGGAAATACCAATTATAGGAATTAAGAGAGGTGGAGAAAAATCAACTTCTAAAATATTTACTTTATTTCACGAACTCGGTCATATTCTATTAAATACTGGTGGACTTTGTGATTTATCAATTAAAACAACTAGTGAAGTTGAAAAATGGTGCAACGCTTTTGCTGCAGAAATATTAGTTCCAAAATCAGATTTACTTAATAATCATTTAGTTCAAAAATATCGTTTCGAAGAGAATAAAATTTGGGCAAAAAAAGATTTAATTGAATTGTCAAACTATTTTCACGTTGGGCCTCTGGCAATTCTACGCTCTTTATTAACCAACAAACTCACTACTTCAAAATATTATAATGATAAACATGAGGCTTGGAATAAACCAACTTTTGGACGTTCAAAAAATCCTGAAGGAAGAAATATTGCAAAAGAAACTATAAAGGAAAAAGGCAGAAATTACATCTCTCTTGCATTTTTGGCTTATGATAAAAACCGAATTGACATTAAAGACTTATCCGATTTTTTAGGTATTAAGCTCTCATATATTTCAAAAACTCGTGAACTATTAAATTCTCGATAAATGGAATTAAATTTTTACGAGAATGAAACTATTTATGTTGTAGATACAAGTGCTTTAATAATGCTTGAATACACGTATAAATATGATAACCCAGTTTTTAAAGCAATTTGGGAAGAAATTGAAGATTTAATTCCAACAGGATGTTTTAGAACAATTGATTTTGTTGAGGACGAGATTAATAGTTACGAGGGCAAAGAAGACTTTTTAAAAAAGTGGATACAAAAATGGAAAAAACATTTCGTTCACAAAACAGATAGTGCTTCAATTACTGCTTCTATTCCAATTATTAATGAAGAATTTAATTCAGGATTTTTAGATACAAAAAAACAATCTCAAGGAATAGAAGAAGCTGACCCTTATTTACTTGGGTATTGTAAAACTCATAATTACGTCTTGATTACTAACGAAAGTAAAATTAAACCGAACAAAATTCCTGCAATAGCGAAAAAAAACGATATTAAATGTATTGATATTAATGACTTTTTAAAAGTAAGAGGCTTAAGAATGGAGCGAAGAAAAAAGGAATAAGCACTAGCTACAATAAACCGTATAAAATTAATTACTAATGATGTAATAGCCTAACCCAAATTATTCCTCACAAATAGCATCTAAAACACTTAAATAATCTTCTCGGTTAGTAACAAAATCTTTATTGGAGATATCGATGATTTTTACATTAAAATCTGTTTGGCTTTTTAAAAACTCTAAATAACCCGCATTAATTTTTTCTAAATAGTCATCGGCAATGTTTTGTTCATAATCGCGTCCGCGCTTTTTTATGTTTTCTTGAAGGCGTTGGGTGTTTTGATATAAATACACATACAAATCTGGTTTGGCTATATCTTTATACATCAAATAAAACAATTTCCGGTAGAGTTTAAATTCGTCTTCAAGCAAGGTAATCTTAGAAAAGATAAGCGATTTAAACACATCATAATCACTTACCATAAAATCTTTAAACAAATCAAGCTGAGACAAATCATCACTTATTTGCTGGTAGCGGTCTGCCAGAAAAGACATTTCAAGGGTAAAAGCAAAACGTTGTGGATCTTTATAAAACTTTGGCAAAAACGGGTTGTCTGCAAAGCGCTCTAAAATAAGTTTTGCATTAAAATCGTGCGCTATTTTGGTTGCTAAACTTGTTTTTCCTGCACCAATATTACCTTCAATAGCTATGTAATTATACTTTGAAAATGAATGTTTTTTACTTGGATTTTTTAACCAGATGTTAATAGACTCTAAATGGCTTTCGTCTGTACAAGTTTCAAACAACTTAGAAACATCCACATTCATTTCGGGATGCTTTATTTTTGGAGCTATATCAAACAAAGGTTGCAGCACAAACTTGCGCTTACCCATTTGCGGATGAGGTATTTGAAGTGTTTTGGTGTTTATAATGTCATCATCATAAAAGATAATATCCAAATCGATTACTCTAGCTTCATAACCCAGTTTTTTATTTCTAACTCTTCCTAACAGCTTTTCAATACTTAGCAGATTTTTTAAAACGTCTTGGGCACTAAGTTCTGTTTCTAAACGAAGACAGGTATTTAAAAAATCATTACTTTCAAAACCAAGGGCAGGACTATTATATACTTTTGAAATAACATCTACCTTACCCATTTTAAGATATATGAGATTAACAGCGTCTTGCAGATTTTTAAATCTGTCGCCTTTATTACTTCCTAAAGAGATATATGCAATGTGAGTTGGCACCATAATAATTGACAAAATAACTAAAAGAAATTCACTTTATCCTATATTTGTGTAAACTGTTAATAAGTTTCTATGACCTTAAAAGATAAGCTGGCTGCTCAAAGAATTTACATGCTCTTAGGAGCACTTTTTATTACATCTTTAGTGGTTTCAAACTTAATTTTTCAAAAGTTTTTTTACTGGTACCCGTTTCATCTTGAAGTTTTTGGAACCAAACTTTTTGAGCTATCTGTTGGTATTTTACCCTATCCCATCACGTTTTTAATAACAGATTTAATTAGTGAGATTTATGGAAAAAAACGAGCCAATGATATTGTAGTTACCGGAATTTTTGCTTCTATTTTTTCTCTGTCTATTGTGTATGTTTCCAATATGGTGCCAGCAACCAATTGGTCACCAGTTTCAGATGGTATGTTTTCAACCGTTTTTGGCAATACCGCTTTAGCTGTTTTTGCAAGTATGCTGGCCTATTTATTTGCACAGTTTATAGACATTCAAATCTATCATTTCTGGAAACAATTAACTAAAGGCAAGCATTTGTGGCTTCGCAATAATTTTTCAACCTTTTCATCACAATTTGTAGACACATTAACCATTTTGGTTTTGCTATGCTCTTTTGGTATTATTGAATGGAGTAAATTTCAAGGGTTGCTAATTGCTGGATTTGTGTTTAAAGCCCTTATTGCTGTCTTTGATACGCCTTTTCTATATTTAGGCGTTTACCTTTTTAGAAGACGATTTCATTTAAAAGTAAATGAAGAAATAGACCTTTTATAAAAACATGTTTAAATTTTTGCAAAACTTATCTTTAAAATAATACAGACTACGTCTTTTAGCTGCATCTTTACGTATATATTTTAACAATCTTTTCTTATGAAAAAACTATTAAAAATAACAGGAATCACGCTACTTATCATCATCATACTTTTAATAACCTTGCCTTTTATATTTCAATCGCAAATTAAAGACATGGTTAAAAATTACATGAACAGCAACCTAAATGCACAAGTTGAATTTAGCGATGTTAGCTTAAGTTTTATACAAAGCTTTCCAAAAGCTCATGTTAACGTGAGCGATTTGATTATTACTAATTTTGAACCGTTTAAAGACGAAACGCTTGTTACAGCAAAAAATATTTCGTTTACCATGTCTATTAAAGAACTGTTTAAAAATGCCAATGAAGAACCCATCATTATAAATTCTATTTCGGTTGATGAAGCTCTCTTAACCTTAAAAACAGATGCTTTTGGAAACACCAATTATGATATTTCAAAAGCTGATGAAACTGCTAATGAAGCACCCACAAATAGCAGTAGTTTTTCTTTTGATATTAAAGATTATAGCATAAAAAACAGTGCGTTAACCTATATTGATGAGGTTTCAAAAATGAAAATTTATGTGTCTGAATTAAATCATGAAGGCAAAGGAATTTTCTCTGCAGACAAATCAGAATTAGACACAAAGAGTGATGCTAATTTGAGTATAACTATGGATAGTACCAATTATTTAAACAATAACGCTATAAAATTGGATGCCTTAATTGGGCTGGATTTAACCCATAGTATTTACACGTTTAAAGAAAACAAAGGTTATATTAATCAATTGCCTATAGAGTTTCATGGTTTTGTAAAAATGTTAGAAGATTCGCAAGAAGTTGATATTTCTTTTGAAAATCCAGGGTCTTCATTTAAAGATTTTTTAGCCGTTATTCCTGAAACCTATTCAAAAAACATTGAAAGTGTTGAAACAACAGGTAACTTTAAAATTAAAGGCAATATAAAAGGGATGGTTTCAGATAAAACCATACCAACCTTAGATATTAATATTGCCTCAAATAATGCCTCATTTAAATATCCAGATTTACCTAAACGTGTTGAAAACATCCATATTAATACCTCAATAAAAAACACAACAGGTAATGCTGATGATACGTATGTAACTATTAATGCTCTAGATTTTAAGATAGATCAAGATGTGTTTAAATCGTCTGCAACCATTAAAAACTTAACTGGAAATATGATGGTTAATGCCAATATAGACGGCACGCTAAACCTTGCAAATATCACAAAAGCCTATCCAATAGAATTAGAACAGAATTTAAGTGGCATTTTAAAAGCCAAACTTAATACGGCTTTTGATATGGAAGCCATTGAAACCAATGCCTATGAACGCATTAAAAACAGTGGCTCTATGAGTTTAAGTGGTTTTAATTTTTCTTCGGAATCGTTGGCAAATCCTATTAAAATTTCAAATGCTAGCATGACATTCAATAATGAAAATGTGACCTTAAACCAGTTTGAAGCCAAAACAGGAACCAGTGATTTACATGCTACAGGAACTATTAAAAATTTATTAGGATTTGTATTTAGCGATAAAACACTTCAAGGAAATTTTAATCTAAATTCTAATACGTTTGCCGTGAGTGATTTTATGTCTGAAGAGCAACCAGAAGCTCAAGAAAACAAAACCTCAAAAACAGAACCTCTTAAAATCCCAGCATTTTTAGATTGCACCATCAACGCACAAGCCAATACCGTAACTTATGATAATTTAAAACTTAAACAGGTAAAAGGAACGCTCATTATAAAAGACCAGCAAGTTATTTTACAAAACCTAACATCCAATCTTTTTGATGGCGAATTGGCTGTCACAGGTTTGATATCAACAAAAACAGAAACACCTACCTTTAATATGGATTTAGGTGTTAAAAGTTTTGACATTGCCCAATCGTTTCAAGGGTTTGAGCTGTTACAAAATATAGCTCCTATTGCAAAAGCCATTCAAGGTAAATTAAATACCACCATTAATTTAAAAGGCGATTTGAATGATGAATTTACCCCAGATTTAAACTCATTATCTGGTGGCGCTTTGGCAGAAATTTTATCTTCAACCATAAACCCATTAAATGCCGAAGTTTTAAATCAATTAGGGTCTTCTTTAAACTTTATTGATTTTAAAAAACTAAATCTCAACGATTTAAAAACACAATTTGAATTTAGTAACGGCAACGTAACTGTTAAACCGTTTCACATTAAATATCAAGATATTGATATTGAGGTTTCGGGTAACCATAATTTTGATAAAACACTGTCTTACCAAGCCGTTTTTAATGTCCCGTCAAAATATTTAGGAAGCGAAGTCAATCGATTAATAGGAAAAATAGATAATGAACAAGCCAATAATCTATCCATACCTGTAACAGCCAATATTACCGGAACTTATATAAAACCTTCGGTACAAACAGATTTAACAAGTGCTATATCGAACCTTACTAATCAATTAATTGAGATTGAAAAGCAAAAACTACTCAATCAAGGTAAAGACAAAGTAACGGATTTACTTGGTGGCTTGTTGGGCGGAAACAAGAAAACAACAGAAACAGACTCAATTAAATCCCAAACAACGCAAACAGATACAACCATTGGAAGTACGGTACAAAAAGAAATTAAAAATGTGCTTGGAGGATTGTTAAATAGCAAAAAAAAGAAAAAGGACTCGCTTAATTAAATATTTCGTTTTTAGTTGTCTAATAAAAAATAAAGCATCGTAAATATTAGGTTTTCTCGATAAAAAAGTTAGATTGTACAAAGTATAATTTTAAACTTAATAATCATAAATGAGGCAATTAAAAATTACGAAGCAAGTTACCAATAGAGAATCAAAGTCGCTTGATAAATATCTTCAAGACATTAGTAAAATTCAATTAATAACCGCTAACGAAGAGGTAGAATTAGCTCAAAAAATACGCCAAGGAGATCAAGAGGCTTTAGATAAACTCACAACTGCTAATTTGCGTTTTGTGGTATCCGTCTCAAAACAATATCAAAATCAAGGTTTAACATTACCCGATTTAATTAATGAGGGAAATGCTGGTTTAGTTAAGGCAGCCAAGCGTTTTGATGAAACAAGAGGTTTTAAGTTTATATCGTATGCCGTTTGGTGGATAAGACAAGCCATTCTTCAAGCTTTAGCCGAACAATCCAGAATTGTTAGATTGCCTTTAAACAAAATAGGTTCTATAAATAAAATAAACAAGGCTTATTCCTTTTTAGAACAAACCCATGAACGCCCACCAAGTGCTCAAGAAATTGCTCATACTTTAGATTTGTCGGTTAATGAAGTAAAACAATCTATGAGAATTTCAGGAAGACATGTCTCCATGGACGCACCGTTTAAGGAAGGGGAAACCGCCTCTCTTTATGATGTTGTTCAATCTAGTGAATCACCTAGACCCGATGCCAATTTAATGAATGATTCGTTAAACATTGAAGTAAACCGTGCTTTAGATATGCTATCTGAAAAAGAATCTATTGTTATTCGTCATTATTTTGGAATAAATAACAACAGCCCTATGAGCCTTCAAGAAATAGGCGACTCTTTTGGATTAACAAGAGAGCGAGTGAGACAAATTAAAGAAAAAGGAATCCGCAGGTTACGCCATACTTCAAAAAGCAAAGTATTAAAGACTTATTTAGGATAACCTTAGAAAAACATATAATCAATAATTTAAAATCTATAGATGTTAAAAATAATCATAAAAGAAGGTGAAAACATTGAGCGTGCTTTAAAACGCTACAAACGAAAGCACAGAAATATTAAAGTGATGCAAAATTTGAGAGAAGCACAATTTTTTACAAAACCGTCTGTAAAAAGACGTAGAGAAATTCAAAAAGCAGAATACATTCAAAACCTTAGAGACCAAGAAGATAATTAATCTTTATTTATTCAAAAAAGATGAATCCTGTTTGCAGTGAACCTGTAAATGGGATTTTTTAATTAATTGACAAAGAAACCACCAACCCTTCATTCCCTCTAATATTAAACACCGTATCATCATCAAAAATAAGATACTGCCCTTTTATTCCAACTAACTTTCCTGTAAACTCTTTGTCTTTTTCCAGATTTAAGCTATTTGGCTTTAAAGGATATTTAAGAACCGGAAACTCTAAATTAGTTTCAGAATTAGATTCTATAAAATAGTCTTTAGCTTCTGTTGGAATGTATGGTTTCAATCGTTCGCGCCATGCTACTAAATTCTCATCTACAATATCATTTTTTAACATGGTTCGCCAATTGGTTTTATCAGACACATAATCCTTTAAAGCAACCTCAGTAATACCTGCTAAATACCGGTTGGGCACTTCAACAATTTCAATGGCTTCATGAGCACCTTGGTCAATCCAACGTGTTGGCACTTGGCTTTTTCTGGTAACCCCAACTTTAACGTTGCTTGAATTAGCCAAATAAACAATATGCGGTTGCAATTGCACCTTTTTTTCGTATTCTAAATCTCTTTCTTCTCTACCTATATGCGCGGTACTCAATTCTGGTCTCATCACCCAATCTGCAGCTTGTGGTATTTCAAAAAAGCAACTTTTACAAAAACCTTGTCTATAAATAGGTTTATCAAAACCACAATGCAAACATTGGTATTTAACAAATTGAATTTTAATGGTTTTGTCCAACAACTGGTTCATATTTATAAAATCGTTTTCAAAGATTAAATAATATTGAATGGGCTGAGAAAATTCAGTTTCCATTTTTGTTAAAACGCCTTCAAAAGTCATGAAAAAAAGTGTTATTTTTAAGAACTTAAAGATAACATAAATATGCCAACAACTTTAGTAAATTCTATTGCATCTTGGTTTTTGAAAAAACGATTCCATCAAATTGAATTGTTTTTAAAATATCCTAATGAAGTACAAATCGAATTACTTTTTAACCTTATTGAAGTTGCTAAAGACACCAAGATGGGCAAGCAATATGATTTTGCAACCATTGAAAATTATAAAACTTTTACCGAGCGAATCCCTGTTTCAACCTACGAAGACTATCAAGATGTTATTGAACGCTCTCGCAATGGCGAAACCAATATTTTCTGGCCAACCCCTATAAAATGGTTTGCTAAATCTAGCGGAACCACCAATGCAAAAAGCAAATTTATCCCTGTAAGTATGGAATCTCTTGAAGATTGTCATTATGCAGCAGGCAAAGATTTACTATGTATGTACCTTAATAATAATGAAGAATCTCAACTGTTTAAAGGAAAAAGCCTGAGACTTGGAGGCAGTAAAGAGTTATGCAGAGAAAACGGTACTGTGTTTGGAGATTTATCGGCTATTCTTATAGATAACATGCCTCTTTGGGCTGAGTTTAGCAGTACACCAAGTAATAAAGTATCTTTAATGAGCGATTGGGAATACAAAATGCAAGCTATTGTTAATGAAACCATTAATGAAAATGTTACCAGCCTTACGGGTGTTCCTTCTTGGATGTTGGTGTTGCTCAACAATGCTCTTGAAACTACTGGAAAAAATAATTTATTTGATATTTGGCCAAATTTAGAAGTCTATTTTCATGGTGGCGTAAGTTTTACTCCTTATAAAGATCAGTACAAAAAAATTCTGCCAAATGCCGGTTTTAAATATTATGAAATATACAATGCCTCCGAAGGTTTTTTTGCCATTCAAGATCAAAACAATTCAAGTGAGTTGTTACTGATGTTAGATTATGGTATTTTTTATGAATTCATTCCTATGGATACCTATGGAACACCAACACAAAAAGTAATTCCGTTGAGCGAGGTAAAATTACATAAAAACTACGCCATAATTATTACCACCAATGCCGGTTTATGGCGTTATAAAATTGGTGATACGGTGAGATTTACTTCTATAAATCCATATAGAATAAAAGTGTCCGGACGCACCAAACATCATATAAACGTGTTTGGAGAAGAGCTCATTATTGAAAATGCAGAAGATGCTTTAAAGAAAGTCTGCAAAAAAACAAACGCTGAAATTGTAGACTATACAGCCGCACCTATTTTTATGCAAGGTAAAGAAAAAGGAGCGCATGAGTGGATCATTGAATTTAAAACACCTCCAAAAGATATTCATTATTTTAATGAATTATTTGACAATGCCCTAAAGGCCTTAAATTCAGATTACGAAGCAAAAAGATACAACAACATTACCTTAAATAAACCGGCTATACATCTTGCTAGGAAAAACCTTTTTTATGATTGGTTAAAACTAAACAATAAACTTGGCGGCCAGCATAAAGTACCAAGATTATCAAATTCCAGAAATTATATTGATGAGCTATTAAAATTAAATGCTTAGGATATTTGCCTTAACTTAAACTTAAGTCAATTAAGTTTTTTTGTAGCGCCTAAAAAAAATAACAAAAATCTTCCATATATCGTTATTAAACTTTAAATTAACTCCATCTATCTACACTTAACCGCTTTTTAGCAAATTTTTGACTGTTTAATCATATATTCTATTATTTTTGTTATGTAATTGATAATCAAACGGTTGAAAAGTAAAAAATTTCGATAAAATGATGTTTTTTGTTAAAAACATCGATAAAATGAAATGGTTATTAACTGTTTAACATAACATTTTTAAAATTTATTAATCCATATCCCTCAACAATAATGAAAACAAATTTTTTATATGGTTTTTTCTTTATTTCTACATTTATGTTTGCTCAAACAACTGAAGAGTTAGTCTTGGTAGATCATAATTTAAACGAAATTAATAATTTATTAAAAGTTAAAAGTCCTTCAGAGCCGGATGCTATTAGCGATAATGGTTTCAATTTTGAAATTTTAGATGCTGGTGTAAACTCAAAATACTCAGAGTTTTGTTCTGGCTTTTTTAGAAATAAAGTTATTATGGTTTCTTCAAAAAAATTAGGCCCTTTAGCAAAAATTGACCCGAAGACTGGCGAAGGTTACCAAGATTTATATTGTTTGGATGTAGATAAAAATGGCCGTTTAAGCAGGCCTTTATTGTTTTCCAGAATACTTAATACTAAATACAATGAGGGGCAATTATCCTTTTCTCCCAATCAAAAAACTGTATATTTTACGAGGAGCACCAAAAATGTCTCCAATAGATATAAATTATACAAAGCTGATCTTGAAGAAGATTCTCATGGAAATTGGGTGAACGAAGAACTTTTAAGCATCAACAAGGAATATGTTTCAATAGAAAACCCATACCTTAATAGTACTGGTGATAAATTGTACTTTTCGGCAAATATGCCAGATTCTTATGGAGGCTTCGATCTTTATGTATGTGACGTTCTTCCCAATGGGGATTTGTCTGAACCCGTTAATTTAGGCAATACTGTAAACTCCGAAAAGGATGAAAAATACCCTTCTATATCAAAAGATTCCAAATATTTCTATTTTTCTTCAAAAGGTCATTTAAACTTTGGAGGTTATGATGTGTTTGAAAGCAAGATTTTAAAAAACGGTTATAGTAAGCCAAGAAATATGGGCAATACCATAAATACCATTTTTGATGAAGTTGCTTATATTTTAGCTGCAAAAAACAAAGGTTATGTAACGTCAAACAGACGAAATGGCAAAGGGGGATATGATCTTTACACGGCCATTAATGATGAAGTCATTCAAAATCTGAAAGGAAAAGTTTTCGATATAAAATCTAAAACCATTTTACCTAATTCTGTGGTAATCCTAAAAGATGAAGAAGGCACTGAAATATCAAGATATATAACTGGAACAGATGCAGCTTATAGTTTTAATGTTAAACCTTTTGAGAATTACAATATCACTGTATCTATGGAAGGATTTAACGAACTAAATTTAGATTTTCTAGCAAACAGAGGCACAAAAACAACCTATTTTAAAAACCTTGAATTAGTATCAATAGTGCCCAAGAACAATGATGTTGAAAGAGAATTAAGACTCTTGGCAGATAATATTTTCTTCGACTCTAATAAATATGACATTAAAAAAGAATTGTATAGAGTAATGAATAAAATTATTTACATTTTAAAAGAGCATCCAGAAATGAGATTGGCAATTGATGCTCATACGGATAATGTAGGTAACGATGCTTATAACTTAAACTTATCAAATAATCGAGCTGCTTCCGTATTAAATTATCTGGTTACAAATGGAATTTCTAAAGACAGACTACAATCTAAAGGTTATGGCGAGACAAAACCGGTTATAGATTGTAAAAATAATTGTTCTGAAGAAAATCTTCAAACTAACCGACGCGTAGAGCTAGTTATTTTAAATAAGTAAAAAGAGATTGCTGTTAATCTATTTTAAAAATCGATTAAGTGAAGGCAGAAAGTTTTTTAACGTTATATATATATCATATGTCTAAAACCTTTTGCAAACGTTTGTTTAATAAAAATTATAATATACTTTTAACAAAAAATAAGTAAACATAATCACATTATATATAATATTTTTATTAATTAACATCCATAATAAATAAAAAAAGCCGTCTCAAAACTAAAATACGAGGCGGTTTTTTTATTGGCCTATATTTACTAAAAGTTTATGGGTTAACCGTGGAAGATTTTTGTTTAATAAAACAAACCTTTCTAAGAGGAAGCTTTCAAAACCACTTCTTGAAAATTTATTTAAAGCAGCCATAAAATTTTTAGTTAAAAAATATATTTTTGGTTTTGCAGATAACCATGTTCATAAAAGCAACCAAACAAATAATTTAAAAGACCATAAAGACGCTATTGTTTAATTATTCTTTTACTTTTGTTCACTAAGCAAACTATTTAATGAAATTATTTTTTGTCTTAGGATTTTGTTTAGTAGTGTATATATCGTTTTCACAAGAAAAACAGAACACTTCCTATATGGATGTCAATTATTTTAAAGGATATATCCCCTTGCATAACAACGATATTCTGCATTTAATAACGGGGCATCCCGAAGGTGTTATTTTAAGTTGGAACAAAAAAACATATGGTTATCAAGATTGGGAACAGCGGTTTAACTATCCAGATTATGGGTTTTCGTTTGCTTTTCAGAATTTAAAAAATGAGGTGTTAGGAAATAATTATTCGCTGTATGCTCATTATAATTTTTATTTTTTAAATCGAAATTTAATGTTTCGTGTAGGTCAAGGATTGGCTTTAACTACAAACCCCTTCAACAAAGAAACCAATTTTAGAAATAATGCTTTTGGCTCAAAAATCATGAGCAGTACCTTTATGATGCTTAATTATAAAAAAGAACGCTTGTTTGATCGGTTTGGCTTACAGGCTGGTTTTTCGTTAATTCATTATTCCAATGCCAATGTAAAAGCACCAAACACAAGTATTAATTCTATTGCTTTAAATATAGGTGTTAACTATAATTTTGATGCTGATGAACCTAAGTATATTTTAGCAGATAGTACAGAATTACATCAAAAATTTACCGAACCCATTAAATACAATGTTGTTTTTAGAACGGGCGTTAATGAAAGTGATGTGGTGGGTAGCGGTCAATTTCCATTTTATACTTTTTCGGCTTATGCAGATAAACGTATCAATCAAAAAAGTGCTTTGCAATTTGGTGCCGATGTATTTTTTTCTAATTTTTTAAGAGAATTTATTTTCTATCGTTCTGTATCTTTTCCTGAAGAACAAACAACAGGCAACGAAGATTATAAGCGTGTTGGTTTGTTTGTTGGACATGAGTTATTTGTTAATAAGTTGTCGTTAGTAACGCAGTTAGGATATTATGTGTACTATCCGTTTGATTTTGAAGGGCGAACCTATCTTCGAATAGGATTAAAACGCTATTTTGGTAAAAAGTGGTTTTGGGCGTTAACCTTAAAAGCCCATGCGGCAAAAGCCGAAGCAGTTGAATTTGGAGTTGGAGTAAGATTATGAAAAAAATAATTTACATAGCGTTTGTTGTTTTATTGTTGTCATGCAACAGTGAAAATGCAAACGATTGTTTTCAAACCTCTGGAACCATTGTTCAACAAGAAATAAGTTTGGACAGTTTTGAAAAAATATGGGTCAATCGCGATGTGGAGTTAATCATAAAAGAAGGTGCAGTACAAAAAGTTATGATAGAAACCGGAAAAAACTTAATAAATGATGTTGATGCCGTTGTGGTTGAAGGTCAATTGTTTTTAACGGATAACAATAGTTGCAACTATGTGCGTAACTATGGCATTACCAAAGTATATGTAACCTCACCAAATATTAATGAGATTAGAAGTTCTACACAGTACGATATTAGCTCTGATGGTGTTTTAAGGTATCCTAATTTAACTATTTTATCAGAAGATTTTAATGCACCTGATACTTTTTCTGTTGGAAATTTTAAGTTGCAGATTAATAACACAAGTTTTAGCGTTGTGTTCAATAACCTGTCCAATTGTTATGTTTCCGGAGCAACCACTAACTTAAATGTTACATTTGCATCGGGTCTGTCAAGATTTGAAGGCAGAAACCTTGAGGCCCAAAAAGTAATTATCTGGAATAGAGGTTCTAATGATATGATACTCAATCCCATTCAATCAATAAAAGGCAAAATTTCAGGAACTGGGGATGTTATTAGTGTGAATCGACCACCAGTTGTTGAGGTAGATGAACAATATAAAGGACGTCTAATTTTTGAGTGATTAGCTGTTGGTCAGTTCCCTGAATAGACTTTCTAAACTGGCATTTTTCTGATTCAGTTGTAAAATTTTGAGTTGATTGTCATGCGCAAAATCAAACACACAAGACCGCATATCTTCGGAGGTTTTAAACGTAATTTCATAAACGAAATTATGAGTGTTCACAACGGTTTTAACTTTTGGTAATTCCTTTAAAAAGGCATCTTCAACTCGAAAATCAAATTCAACAATGACGGTTTGCTCTTTGCCTTCGCGCAGTTCTTGCATTTTTTTATCGGCTACAATTTCACCTTTATTGATGATAATCACACGATCGCACATGGCTTCAACTTCTTGCATAATATGCGTGGATAAAAATACCGTTTTAGTTTTTCCTATGGTTTTTATTAAGTTTCTGATGTCAACTAACTGGTTTGGGTCTAATCCTGTGGTTGGTTCATCAAGGATTAATACCTCTGGGTCATGCAATAGTGCGCAAGCCAAACCAACACGCTGCCGGTAACCTTTTGAGAGTTGTCCTATTTTTTTATGAGCTTCTGGTGTTAATCCTGTAAGTTCAATAACTTCTTGAATTCTTTCTTTTGAAATCTTGTAAACCTGAGCATTAAAACTCAAATATTCCCTAACGTACATCTCTAAATACAAAGGATTGTTTTCTGGTAAATAGCCAATACTTTTTTGAACCTCTTTTGGATGTTGATACACATCATAGGAATTTACTTTAATGGTTCCATCGGAGGCATTTATAAAGGTGGTTAAAATTTTCATCATGGTAGATTTTCCAGCACCGTTCGGACCTAAAAAACCAACAATTTCAGGTTTTGAAACTGTAAAGGAGATATTGTTTAAAGCTTTTTGGCTTCCATAACGTTTTGAAACACCATTAACCTCTATAGACATATTAAAATAATTTGCTCAAAAATAATGATTATATAATTTATTTGGAGCTTTGCCTTAAATTCTTTAAAACTTTTAAATTAATTGTAAAAAAATCTTGATACCATTTTGATTTGTTAAAATATTATTTACTTTAGCCGCTCATTATGAAAACAACATTGGGTTACACATATTTTAGCAACTTTTATTATTTCTTTTTTAGCAAAGGAATCGAGGCGTTGTATGTGTAATTTATAAGAAATAAATTAGAATATAAGTCTCGATGGAAATCGGGACTTTTTTTATATATGATAAGAACAGTTGCCATACAAGGAGTAAAAGGATCTTTTCATCACATTGTGTCACAGGAATTTTTTAATAAGCCTGTTGATGTTATAGAATGTTTAACGTTCGATGAAGTTGTAGAATCTTTAATAAGCAAAGAAAGTGATGCCGTTATTATGGCATTAGAGAATTCTATTGCGGGGTCTATCATTCCCAATTACGCGTTAATAAATAAATATGATTTGCATGTTGTAGGTGAGCATTATTTAGATATTCAGCATAACTTAATGGGTTTGCCCAATCAAACGATTGATGATATTAAAGAAGTGTATTCACACCCCATGGCATTATTGCAATGTATGGAATTCTTTAAAGCTTATCCACATATTAAATTAGTGGAAGATAAAGATACAGCTGAAGTTGCTGGACGTATTCATAAGCACCAATTAAAAGGAGTTGGCGCCATTGCAAGTGTAATGGCTGCAAACATTTTTGAGTTGGATATTTTAGCACATAGCATTCAAACTATTAAGCATAACGAAACCAGGTTTGCCATTGTAAAAAGAAAAAATTCAGAAATTCCTGAAGATGAAATTAATAAAGCTTCCTTAAAATTTGAAACAGACCATAAACGAGGAAGTTTGGCCACTATTTTAAATGTTATGAGTGATTGTAAATTGAGTTTAACAAAAATTCAGTCGTTACCCATTATAGAAACCCCTTGGAAATACTCTTTTTTTGTGGATGTAACCTTTGAAAATTACCAAGATTTTGCCAAAGCAAAATCCATATTAAATATTATGTCTCAAGGCCTTAAAATATTGGGCGAATATAAAAATGCTAAGTTATGATAGAAGTAGCTAACAGATTGCATACCGTTGAAGAATACTATTTCTCAAAAAAACTTAGAGAAGTAAACATGCTTATTGCCAACGGAAAACCAATAATAAATTTAGGCATTGGAAGCCCAGATATGCAACCACCACAAAAGGTAATAGATGCTTTGGTCAGCAGTCTACAAAACCCAAATGCTCATAAGTATCAGAGCTATCAAGGGCTTCCAGAACTTAGAGATGCTATGGCTTCATTTTACAAAGAACATTTTAAAGTATCTTTAAGTGGGCAAAATGAGGTGTTGCCACTCATGGGAAGCAAGGAAGGGATTATGCATATTTCCATGGCTTATTTAAATGAAGGAGATGAAGTGTTAATTCCAAATCCTGGTTATCCAACCTATGAATCCGTCACTAAATTAATTGGAGCCAAGCCCGTTTTTTATGAATTGGATGCTGCTAACCATTGGCTGCCAGATTTAAAAGCCTTATCACAACAAGATTTGAGTAAGGTAAAAATCATGTGGGTAAACTATCCGCACATGCCTACAGGAGCTCAGCCTAGTAAATTTTTGTTTGAAGAGTTGGTGGCTTTTGGTAAAAAACATAACATTTTAATAGTAAATGACAATCCATATAGTTTTGTTTTAAATGATTCACCTAAAAGTATTTTAAGTGTTCCAGGGGCAAAAGAAGTGTGTTTAGAGCTCAATTCTTTAAGCAAAACTTTTAATATGGCAGGTTGGCGAGTAGGAATGGTTGTTGGAAACAGCGAACATATCAGCAATATTTTAAAAGTAAAAAGCAATATGGATTCTGGTATGTTTTACGGCATCCAAAAAGGCGCTATTGAAGCTTTAAAATGTTCAAACATGTGGTTTTCGGCCTTAAACAGTGTTTATAAACAGCGTAGAAATTTAGTTTGGCAACTGGCAAATGCCTTAAACTGTACTTATGATAGAGAAGCAACTGGTCTTTTTGTTTGGGCCAAGTTACCGGCACATTTAAAATCGGAAGAATTTATCGATAAAGTCCTTAAAAACAACCATATTTTTTTAACACCAGGAACCATTTTTGGATCAAAAGGAGAAGGATACATTAGGTTTTCATTATGTGCTTCCACAGAAGTTTTAGAAGAAGCCATAACTAGATTAATATGAAGAATATATACATCATAGGCGTTGGATTAATAGGTGGTAGCCTTGCTATTGATATTAAAAAGAATTATCCAGAAGTGGTTATTCATGGAATCAGTCGAAAAGAAAGCACCTTAGATGAGGCATTGGCACTTCACTTAATTGATAAAAAAGCAACCTTGGATGATATTGTTCATGCAGATTTGGTCATCATTTCAATTCCAGTAGATGCAACGGTAAAGCTGTTGCCTAGCATTTTAGATAACATATCAGATACGGCTTTGGTAATAGACGCAGGATCAACTAAGGTAGCCATCTGTAAAGCCGTTGAAAATCATCCAAAAAGAAGAAATTTTCTCGCCATGCATCCCATTGCAGGGACAGAACATTCTGGGCCTAGTGCCGCTATAAGCGGATTGTTTGTAGGTAAAACAAATATTATATGTGAAGTAGAGAAAACAACCTTTAAACTTCAGGAAAAAGCTTTGGCCTTGTTTAAAAAAGTTGGTATGCGCATTCGATACATGAATCCGGAAGCACATGATAAGCATATTGCCTATGTTTCACATTTATCACATATAAGCTCTTTTATGTTGGGTAAAACCGTAATTGATAAGGAAAGAAATGAACGTGATATTTTTGATATGGCTGGTAGTGGATTTGCTTCAACAGTAAGACTTGCAAAAAGTTCACCCGAAATGTGGACACCTATTTTTAAACAAAATAAAGATAACGTTATTGAAACATTGGAAGAATATATAAACAACCTTATCCATTTTAAAAGCTTGATGAAACAAGATGATTTTGAAGCTATTTTTAATGAGATGAAAAATACAAACCGCATTAAAGAGATATTAAACGGAATAAATTAAATATAAAATACCAATTATAAAATACCAAATTCCTGTAGTTGCCCGATAATTGTTTTGGGATTTGGAATTTGATTTTGAATATTTTTTACTAAAGATTATGGAAAACAAGAAAGAGTTAAGAACATGGTTAGATGACTTAAATTTAAGTCACCCACTAGTCATTGCTGGTCCTTGCAGTGCAGAAACTGAAGAGCAAGTATTAAAAATTGCAAACGATTTAAAAGATACCGATGTAAGCTATTTTAGAGCAGGAATTTGGAAACCAAGAACACGGCCAGGCATGTTTGAAGGCGTTGGAGCTTTAGGCTTAAAATGGTTACAAAAGGTTAAGGCAGAAACAGGCATGAAAACTGCTACTGAGGTGGCTAATGCTGCCCATGTTAAGTTAGCTTTGGAGCACGATGTAGATTTATTATGGATTGGAGCACGATCAACCGTAAGTCCATTTATTGTTCAAGAAATCGCAGATGCCTTAAATGGCACCAATAAAATTGTATTGGTTAAAAATCCTGTGAACCCAGATTTGGCTTTGTGGTTAGGAGCTATAGAACGTTTAGCAACTGCCAATATTAAAAATTTAGGCGTTATTCACCGAGGCTTTTCAACCTACGAAAAATCAAAATACAGAAATAATCCTGAGTGGCAAATGGCCATAGAATTGCAAACGAAGTTCCCAGATTTGCCAATTATTAACGATCCGTCGCATATTACAGGAAATAGAGATATGATATTTGATGTGTCGCAAACGGCTTTAGATTTAAATTTTGACGGCTTGATGATTGAAACCCATTTTGATCCAGATAATGCTTGGAGTGATGCAGCACAGCAAGTTACTCCAACGGCATTAATACAAATCATGAAAGATTTAAAAATTAGAAAAGAAACAGATCCAGAAGCAGAATATAACAAATCTTTGGATAATTTAAGAGCACAAATTGATATTGTTGATAATCAAATTATTGGTTTATTGGGCAAACGAATGAAAGCCTCTGATGGCATAGGAACTCTAAAAAAACAAAAAAATGTGGCCGTGTTGCAAAGTAAACGTTGGAATGAAATTTTAGGGCGCATGGTTTTAGAAGGACAAGAACATGGGTTGAGCGAAGAATTTATTTTAAAAATGTTCAAGGCCATTCACCAAGAATCTATCAATCATCAGGAAAAAATAATTAACGGATAAAAAAGATAGCCACCCAATAGGGTGGCTTGTTTTTTTTAAAAACTATAGCTTATTTCTTTTAAAAATATATCGCGTAATAAAGATACCTTGCCCATCACCTTTGCCGCCTTCACTTTCTACCCCACTAGCAACAAACGCCAATTCCCAGCCTTCCTCAATCATCGTATTTATTTTAGACGTAATAATAGCATCATTTGCAGCAATATTTTGAAAGCGAATACCACCAATATTATAAAAGTTTAACAATTTTGTTTCATCAAAATCTTTTACTCTTATTTCGCTTCTGTCAGATTTGTTACGGGTATTATCATCTTCTGTCTGAGTTGAGGTAAACTCTTTGTAATTTTTTTCTTCATTAGCGCTAATAATTCTTGATCGGCCTAAACCACTCGGAACAATAGATTCTACACTTGTAACAACCTTATATTCTACTTGAGCGTTTGTTTCAATAAAGGAAACAAGAGAAATACATAATACCATTAAAAATTTTTTCATGTTGTTGTTGAATTTTTAGATTAAGACCCCAATATACACTTTTTGTTACATTGAAAAGTTGTTAATTTGTATTATCAAATTATTAAAAATGGCATGACGGGACTCGTTTATAAATCTACAGGAAGTTGGTACATCGTAAAGACAGATTTAGGAGATGTTTATGAATGCCGTATTAAAGGAAAATTTAGAATAAAAGGGATTAAAAGCACCAATCCCATCGCGGTTGGAGATTATGTAGATTTTGAATTAGAAACAGATAATAATCAGGTAAGCGGCATCATTCATAGCATTCACGATAGAACCAATTATATAGTTCGTAAGTCAGTTAATTTATCAAAGCAAACGCACATTATTGCAGCTAATATTGATCAGGTCTTCCTCATGATTACCATCAATAATCCACCAACCTTAACCAGTTTTATTGATCGGTTTTTGGTTACAGCAAATGCTTATTCTATAAAAACAATCTTGTTGTTTAACAAGATAGATACCTATGATGAAGCAACACTTTTAGAGGTAAAATACTTAGCGCATGTTTACAGAAAAATTGGCTATGAATGTATTGGTGTTTCGGCGGTTACAGGTAAAAATGTCGATAAAGTTAAAGCCTTAATGCATGGTAAAGTAAGCATGTTTTCAGGGCATTCGGGTGTTGGCAAATCAACGTTGGTAAATGCTATAGAGCCAGACTTAAATATTAAAACCAAAGAAATTTCAACGCTTCACATGCAAGGTCAGCATACCACCACATTTGCCGAAATGTTCGACCTAAGTTTTGGTGCTAAAATTATTGATACTCCTGGCATTAAAGGCTTTGGCGTCGTGGATATGGATCAAGAAGAAATTGGTGATTATTTTCCTGAATTTTTTAAACTGAAACAAGATTGTAAGTTCAATAATTGCCTGCATGTTAAAGAACCGCATTGTGCTGTAAAAAAAGCCCTTGATCATGATGAAATAGCTTTTTCAAGATATCGAAGTTATTTGCAGATTCTTGAAGGCGAAGACGAGCATTACAGAACCGATAATTGGGAGAACGAATAAATGAAAGTAGTCATTCAACGTGTTGCAGAAGCAAGTGTTTCTATTGAAGGTGTTCAAGTAGCCACCATAGAAAAAGGCCTTTTAATTCTTTTAGGAATTGTTGAAGACGATTCTCAAGAAGATATCAAATGGCTTTCCAACAAAATTGTAAATCTGCGCATATTTGGTGATGCTGACGATATTATGAATGTATCATTATTAGATGTTAATGGTGAAGCTATTGTGGTAAGTCAGTTTACACTTCACGCCTTAACCAAAAAAGGAAACAGGCCAAGTTATATCAAAGCAGCAAAACCAGAGCTTGCCATTCCGCTGTATCAAACTTTTGTAAAGCAGTTAGAAATGGATTTAGGCAAACCGGTTCAAACAGGAGAGTTTGGTGCCGATATGAAGGTTGAGTTATTAAATGATGGTCCGGTGACTATTATTATTGACACAAAAAATAAAGAATAAAAACACTAAATTTTTATATTTAGCCTATAAAATAAATACATGTCATTATTTCAAAAATCAGTTATAGAAAAATTTCTGAATACTTTAAACAAAGACCTTGTTTTAGAAAAGTGGACTATTTATAAAAATTATTTTCTAAATTCTGGTATTCAAGAAAACATTAGAAACAGTAAAGAAGAGCAATATCAAGGAGAGTTTCTAATTGATTTGTTTGTTAACGTATTGGGTTACACCAAAAACCCTACTCCAAATTTTAATTTAACTACTGAATTAAAAAATGAAAAAGACAGCAAAAAAGCTGATGGTGGAATTATTATAAATGATAAGGTTGTAGGAGTTATTGAATTAAAAGGAACTAACACAACAGATTTAAACAAAATTGAAGTTCAAGCATTTGGGTATAAAAACAATCAAAAAGATTGTGTTTATGTGGTTACTTCCAATTTTGAAAAGTTAAGATTTTATATTGACAATGCTATTGAGCATTTAGAGTTCAATTTATTTACACTTACAGAAGCAGAATTTAAAATCTTGTATTTGTGTTTGGCTGTTGAAAACATTTCAAAAGACATTCCAAAGAAGATTAAAGAGGAATCGGTAAGCCAAGAAGATGTAATTACCAAAAAGTTATATAAAGATTACTCTTTATTTAAAAGAGAACTTTTCAAAAATTTGGTTGAACAAAATCCACAATTTGACCAATTAGAGCTTTTTAAAAAATCTCAAAAACTATTAGATAGATTTCTTTTCATATTGTTTGCAGAAGATAGAATGTTATTGCCTCCAAATTCTGTTAGGTTAATATTGCAACAATGGAAACAATTACAGGATTTAGATGAATACACGCCATTATATGAAAGGTTTAAAAAATACTTTGGTTACTTAAATACAGGTTACAAAGGTAAAAACTATGATGTATATGCCTATAATGGTGGGTTATTTAAACCTGATGCTGTTTTAGACAACATTGCTATTGATGATAAGTCGTTGTATGCACATACTTTAAAGCTATCTGAATATGATTTTGTAAGTGAGGTTGATGTAAATATATTAGGACACATTTTTGAAAACTCCTTGAATGAGTTAGATGAAATTAAAGCCCAGTTAGAAGGACAAGAAATTGATAAAACCAAGACAAAGAGAAAGAAAGATGGTGTTTTCTACACGCCTAAATACATTACCAAGTATATAGTAGAAAATACTATTGGTAAACTGTGTGAAGAAAAGAAATTGAAATTAGCTATAAATGAAGAAGATTATATTACAGACAAGAAAAGGCAAAAGAAAACCATTAAAGATTTAATTGAAAAATTAGATACTTATAGAAAATGGCTGTTACAATTAACCATTTGTGACCCAGCCTGTGGTAGTGGTGCATTTTTAAACCAAGCCTTAGACTTTTTAATTGAAGAACACCAATACATTGATGAATTACAAGCCAAATTATTTGGTGATGCCATGGTACTTTCAGATGTGCAAAAAAGCATATTAGAAAATAATTTGTTTGGAGTAGATTTGAATGAAGAAAGTGTAGAAATTGCCAAGTTATCTTTATGGTTAAGAACTGCTCAACCCAATAGAAAATTAAATGATTTAAGTGGCAATATTAAATGTGGAAACTCCTTAATTGATGACCCTGAAATTGCAGGAGATAAAGCCTTTAATTGGCAAACTGCTTTTCCTAGAGTTTTTAAAGAAAAAAACAAAAAAGCATGGCATATTACAACAGCAATTCACGATAGTCGAACATCGCAACGAATGATAGATTATCAAGTAAGAGAAAAGCGAAACATGGGTACCAGCCCTTTGCCAAATATTTCGTATTTGGAAACAGAAGATGAAGCAATTATTACGCAAACTCTAGCAGAAATTGTAGTTGAAAAAAAACTAAACTTATTGCAATACAACATTTGTAAAGACCACATGCACATGTTACTAGTATGCGATGATGATGAATTGCCAACAATAATGCAACATATAAAAGGTAAAACCGCCCGAGTGCACAATAGCAACAAGGGGATTAATCCCCTTGTCCAGAAAGAAAGCGAAAAAAGTGTGCCGTTATGGACACAAAAATACGGTTGTAACGAAATAACCGCACCCGAACAACTAAGTAATACACTCGACTATATAAAACACAACCGTACCAAACACAAGTTGCCACCTCACCCTAAAAAAATCGCATTGCTAATAGAAAATATGCTTTGTACACAAGAAAAAGCCTTTGAACCAGAATATAAAGGTGGTTTTGATGTGATTATTGGGAATCCGCCTTATGTTAGACAAGAACTTTTTAAAGACATTAAGCCATATTTAGAAGCTAATTACAAATGTTATAACAGTGTAGCTGATTTATACACATACTTTATAGAATTAGGTATAAGATTAATCAATAACAATGGGAAATTTTCTTTCATACTGCCTAATAAATTTTTAAAAGCAACATATGGAGCTGAAATTAGGAGAGTAATGAAAAATGATAGTGTTTTAGAATCATTATTAGATTTTGATGATTACCCTGTATTTGATGATGCTACTACTTATCCTATTATATTTATATTAAATAAAATCAACAATAATAAAAATGATTTTTTCTATTATTCAGAAATAAACAACAGAGTAAAGACAGACAACCCAATTGAAATATTAGAAACAAAAAAAATAAAGGTACCATACATTTCTTTGACTGATGAAATGTGGAATTTTATAAGTCTTGATTCATTTAAAATTTTAGAAAAATTAAAAAACAATTCAATTATTTTAGATAAGCATGTTTCTAAAAAGATTTTCTACGGCATAAAAACTGGAAAAAATGAAGCATTTGTAATTGATGAAGTCAAAAAAGAAGAATTAATAAGTAAGAATAGTAAAAACGCTGAATTAATTAAAGTTTTAGCTACTGGTAAAGAAGTAAAAAGGAACAGCTTCAATTTTCAAAATAAATATTTATTATTTACTGGATATGATAATGATATTCCTTCAAACTATCCTGATATTCAAGTAGAGTTAGATAAATTCAAACAAGATTTAATAAAAAGATATGACCAGGGTTTAAACTACTGGAATCTACGAGCTTGTGCATATTACCCTGAAATGCAAAGGCCTAAAATAATTTATCCAAGAATAAATAATCAAGGAAATTTTTATTTTGATGCAAAAGGTGAAGTTTTCCTTTTAGATAATAATTTTTTTATTTCTTCTGATTCAATTGGTTTGTTGGGTCTATTAAATTCAAAACTTGTTTTTTATTATTTAAAAAATGTTTGTACAACATTACAAGGTGGATTTTATGATTTTAGGAGAGATAAGATTTCAACAATTCCAATTCATAAAAATTTCAATTCATATGAAGCCAAGATTGGAAAAATATCACAAGATTTGATTCAACTTGTTCAAGATTTTGATTCAATTAACTCAAAATTCCAAAGAACTCTCCAAAGAAAATTTGATTTAGACAGTTTGCCAAAAAAGTTAGAATCCTGGTATGAGTTAACCTTTGCAGAATTTGTAAAAGAATTAGCTAAAAAGAAAATAAAGCTATCACTTTCAGAAGAAGCAGAATGGGAAGATTACTTTTTACAAGAACAACAAAAAGCACTTGCCATAAAACAACAAATAACCACTACAGACCAGCAAATAGATACAATGGTTTATGAATTGTATGGTTTAACCCAAGAAGAAATTAATATTATAGAAAGCACATAACACACTAAAAAATGAACATACAAAACGCACAGCAAGAAGTAGATAACTGGATTAAAAACCATGGCGTTCGTTACTTTAACGAGCTCACCAATATGGCACAACTTACCGAAGAAGTTGGCGAAGTAGCTCGCATTATTGCAAGACGTTATGGAGAACAAAGCGAAAAGGAAAGCGATAAGGATAAAGATCTTGGAGAAGAGCTGGCAGACGTTTTATTTGTGGTTTTATGTTTGGCTAACCAAACCGGAATTGATTTGCAGGAAGCTTTTGAGAAGCGAATGGATAAAAAAACCAAACGTGATCATGATAGGCATCATAATAACAAAAAACTAAAATAAATAATAAGTATCTTTGGACGCTTCTTTTAAGAAGCGTTTTTTAATTAGTTTTATGAATATCATTCTACAAAAATCAATCATACAAAAGCAATCTTCTATTGAAATAACAGGTTCAAAAAGCGAATCTAACAGATTATTACTGCTACAAGCTTTGTTTCCAGAATTATCCATTGAAAACGTCTCCAATTCAGACGATAGCCAATTAATGACCAATGCATTAAAATCTGAATCAGATGGTATAGACATTCACCATGCAGGAACTGCCATGCGGTTTTTAACAGCTTTTTTTGCTATCCAAGTAGGAAGAAAGGTCACGCTTACTGGTTCAAAACGTATGAAAGAGCGTCCAATAAAAATTTTGGTTGAAGCATTACAATCTCTTGGCGCAAAAATTGAATATTTAGAAAATGATGGATTCCCACCATTAAAAATTACAGGACAAAACCTTACTAAATCCAAAGTAACACTTCAGGCCAATGTAAGTAGTCAATATATTTCAGCATTATTACTTATAGCTTCAAAGCTTGAAAATGGTTTGGAATTAACGCTTAAAGGAGACATTACATCTATTCCTTACATAAAAATGACTTTAAGTTTATTAACAGAGGTTGGTGTTGAGTCATCTTTTGTTGATAATGTCATTATTGTAAAACCAAATACTAAAAAACTAAACCTAAAAACTTTGGTAGTGGAGTCAGATTGGTCATCAGCATCCTATTTTTATTCCATCGTGGCCATTTCAGAAATGGGAACTCAAATTACACTTTCAAGTTATAAAGAGCATAGTTTGCAAGGAGATTCTGTATTGGTAGATATTTATAAGCACTTTGGAGTTAAAACAGTTTTTAAAGATAATACGGTGGTTTTAACAAAAGAAAGTAATCATCTTAAACCTTTAAGTTTAGACTTAAAACATGCGCCTGACATTGCTCAAACCATTGCTGTTACTTGTTTTGCTTTGGGGATTTCTTGCGATTTAAAAGGACTTCATACCCTAAAAATAAAAGAGACCGATAGATTGGTTGCTTTAAAAACTGAAATTGAAAAATTTGGCGGCCACGTTAAAATTACGAATGAGTCCTTGCAACTTTCTGAAGCCAAATCTATCCATAGTATGGTAGCTGTTGCTACATACAATGACCACAGAATGGCCATGGCATTTGCGCCTCTAGCGTTAAAAACGTCTCTTATTATTGAGGATTCTGCGGTGGTTTCAAAATCATATCCAACATTTTGGGACGACTTAAAAGCGATTGGTTTTAAAATAGCACAATAATAATCACCCAAATACTTGACAAGGCCTAGTTTCAGATTGTATATTTGCAGGCTTTCAAAAAAACAATTAAAACATACAGATGAAATTATCACACTTTGGCTTCAATTTACCAGAAGAACTATTAGCAGAATACCCATCAGAAAACAGGGATGAGTCTCGTTTAATGGTCATAGACAGAAAGAAGCAAACCATTGAGCATAAATTATTTAAAGATCTTATAGGGTATTTTGATGAAAATGATGTGTTAATTCTTAATAATACCAAGGTTTTTCCTGCCAGATTATATGGTAACAAAGAAAAAACAGGTGCCAGAATTGAAGTGTTTTTGTTAAGAGAGTTGAATGAAGAACAACGTTTGTGGGATGTTTTAGTAGATCCGGCTCGAAAAATACGTATCGGTAACAAATTGTATTTTGGTGATGATGATACCTTAGTGGCCGAAGTTATTGATAACACAACCTCTAGAGGTAGAACCTTACGTTTCCTTTTTGATGGATCATACAAGGAGTTCAGAAAAAAACTAACAGAATTAGGAGAAACACCGCTTCCAAAGTATATTAAAAGGCAAGTAGAGCCTGAAGATGAAGAACGTTATCAAACCATATTTGCAAAAAATGAAGGTGCTGTGGCGGCTCCAACGGCAGGATTGCACTTTTCAAAACATTTATTAAAACGCTTAGAAATTAAAGGTGTTAAATTTGCCGAAGTAACCTTGCATGTAGGCTTAGGAACCTTTAACCCTGTCGAGGTTGAAGATCTTTCAAAACATAAAATGGATAGCGAAGAGTTGCAAATTAATTCAAAAGCCGTTGAAATCGTCAATAGAGGCATTAAAGAAAAAAGACGTGTTTGCGCTGTGGGTACGACCGTTATGAGAGCTATTGAAAGTTCTGTTTCTTCAAGCGGTAAGCTTAATGAAATTGATGGATGGACTAATAAATTTATTTTTCCTCCGTATGATTTTAGTATCGCTAACTGTATGATTACAAACTTTCATACACCAAAATCTACACTTTTAATGATGGTTTCCGCCTTTGCGGGTCATGATTTAATTAAAAAGGCTTATGTAGAAGCCATTAAAGAAAACTACAAGTTTTACAGTTATGGCGATGCCATGTTAATCATATAATATTTTTTAAATGAATAAAAAATATTATATTTATATCTGATTTACAGATAGTTATATATTAATTTAAAGCATTACAACCAACAGCAGGCCACTCTATAGTCATGTTCGTTTGACGACTTTATTTCTAAAAAACATCCCGTTCGAGTTTTAGACTTAGTTGTGGAGTCCATCTCTTTCAACCATTATTAAAAGCCTATAGCAAAGAAGGAAATCCTGCCTATCATCCCAAAAATGTTGTTTAAGGTTATGTTGTAAATTTATGTGACCAACATTCATTCTTCACGAAAAATTGAATTAGCCAGAAGAGACAACATTATTTTCATGTGGTTAATAGGGATGACCATTGTAGATCATAGTACGATCAATAGATTTAGAAACAATAATATATGCTAAAAAAGAACACTATTACAATCTTTGGCAACAGCAAATACCAGTTTTTTCATTTTTTATGATGTTGCAAAGGTAAAACGATTTTTAGCGTTTATCATGGTTTTCTAATTTTTTATGAAACGAGTACTTGAAATTGTGGTTTTTACGGTAAAACCGTAACACATTATGTGTTAAAGTGATAAAATAACCAAAAAACACTAAAAATAGTAGGAAAAACCATTTTTTTTTGATATTTGACAGAGTTATCACATAAATTAATTCTTAAAATAAAACGTAATCAATTATTAATTTATTGAACTTAACCTAAATGAAACAAATATTTCCTAAAGAGATTATTGATAGTACCGTAGAAGTACACCAATTTAGGCATGGTAAAAAAAGCCAAATAATTTACAGCATCATTCTCATTGCATTAATAACAGGTATTAGCTTGTTGCCTTTTATTAAAGTAGATATCTATACATCTGCAAGAGGGCTTATAAAACCAGATAAAGAAAGGCTATCTGTAAGTTCTTTAAATGCAGGTAAAATAAGCGCAGTTCATTTGAAGAACAATCGATTAGTCCATAAAGGAGATACTCTATTGGTACTTGATAATGCTATTATTAATGAAAAACTCAAACTTTCGGAACAGCAGATAGACAACATGCATTTGTTTATTAACGATTTGTCGTATTTAGTGGAAAATAAGAATATTAAATTATACAAGATACAATCTCCAAAATATATCAAAGATTATCTGCTCTATCAACAAAACATGCACGAGTTACAAACCCGATTTAAAAAATTAAAACAGGATTTAGAGAGAAACAAGTTGCTTTATAAAAAGGAGGTCATTGCCAAAGTAGAATTTGAAAACACAAAGTTAGATTATGATTTAGCAGCAAGCAACATAAACCAATTACAACAACAACAGCGGAATACCTGGCAAGCCAGCCTTACCGAATATAAAAACAGTTTATTGGAGTTTGAAAGCACACATAATCAATTAATAGAGAATAAATCTCAATTTATAGTAACAGCACCTATAACAGGCATATTGATGAATGCCACAAGTTTAGAAACAGGCAGTTTTTTAAATGCAGGACAACCTTTTGTTGATATTTCTCCAAATACTAATTTATTGGTAGAATGTTATATAAGTCCGCAAGACATTGGGTTGTTAAAACTTAATAACCAAGCAAACTACCAAATAGATGCCTATAACTATAACCAATGGGGCTTGGCAAGCGGTAACATTATAGATATAGGCAAAGACATTGAGTTTATAGAAAACGCTTCGGTTTTTAAAATACAATGCAGCATGAATGAAAAAACATTAAAACTTAAAAACGGTTTTGCCGGCGAATTAAAAAAGGGCATGACCCTTAACGCCCAATTTAAATTGGCGGAGCGCACGCTTTTTGATTTGTTATATGATAAAGTGGATGATTGGGTAAACCCAAGCCAGCAAGATATTGTAAGTATTAATTAAAAATTTGCATAAAATGAAAAGCCTAAAAACCCTAGAACGCCTACAACAACTGCACCAACGTATTTCTCAAGAAAATACTGGCACACCAAAAGAACTAGCTTCGTTTATGAATATTAGTGAACGCTCACTTTACAAACTCATTGAGCAATTAAAAGACCTCACAGCACCTATTTCTTATAACCGTATTATTAACACCTATTATTATGATGGTGATTTTGAGTTACAAATTAACATTTCGGTAACCGCACTAAGCAACAATGAAAAAATACAAGTGTTTGGAGGCAGCTATTTTTTAAAGAAAAATACTTTACTGCAAGGTTTGTGCAGTGGGCGCCTTTATATTAGCTAAATCAAAACAAGTTACTGGACGCAGTAAGGAGGTTAGACGTAACCTTAATTTTTTGTTTTGGTAAAAACAAATGTTTAACTTTAAATTTTAAAAAAATGAAAAATTTAGAAAATTTTGGTGTTCAGGAAATGAATGCGCAAGAATTAGTTTGTATTGATGGCGGAGGTTTTTTAGCCTGGATATTGGGGGCAATGGCAGGAATAGCACATGGTCAAAGCCAATATATTGATGAATACGGAAATTATTACCCTAAACAATATTAATCATGGAAATAATTGATTTTGGAATTGTTGAAATAAGTTCCACAGAATGCGAAAAAATAAATGGTGGTAATCCCTGGTTTTTTGTGGGACTATTTATAGCAATGCTCAATGATGCAGATAATAACCCTGATGATTTTTTGGATGGATATAATGCTGTTAGGTAAAATTATATTGTTATTGAAGCTTTTTTTCATATTTTTGAAAAAAAGCTTCATTTTAAAAACTATAGTATATGAAAATTAAACAAACACTAACTATCTTTTTATTAAATAATCTTTTATCAATATATATATTTTTCATATTTATTTTGATTTTAGCAATAAATGATGCTATAAACCATCCTTCTGACTTTAATGATGGTTTTAAATTCATTGATTATACTCTAAAAGGCTGTAGGTTCTAATTATAACGACTGACATTGAATTTGAACCTTGAAAACAAGACAAGAAGTTAAGCTGTTATTTATTGAATTACCAAAATGATTCAAACATATTAAATGGCGGCGATTTTGGCTTTGAAGGCTCAATCCTTTCTACAATAGCACAAGTGCTGTTAATATCACCATATTTATTTATTATGAGCGTGTAAAGCCTAGAAAACTTCAAAATAAAACCCCCACTGCAAAAAAATTGCAGTGAACACTCCTAATATTGCCATATAAATAACAAACATGGCAAAAACCACCATAAAACAACACGATATTACCGATTGCGGGCAGCTATTTTATAAAGAAAAACACCTTACTGCAAGGCTTTGGCAGTGAGCGCGTTTATATTAGCTAAATCAAAACAAGTTACTGGACGCAGTAAGGAGGTTAGACGTAACCTTAATTTTTTGTTTTGGTAAAAACAAATGTTTAACTTTAAATTTTAAAAAAATGAAAAATTTAGAAAATTTTGGTGTTCAGGAGTTGAATGCGATGGAATTAATTGGTGTAAATGGAGGTGTTGACTTAACAAAACAGGGATATAATGCAGGCTGGCTTGCAGCAAGATTATTAAAAAATTTTGTAGAAGGATTTCTTCCATTTTAATTAAATTATAACAGAAAAAATGAAAAATTTACTTAATGTTGAAGAAATTAACAAAAATGAATTAATGATAATAAATGGAGGTACTTTACCTAGACTCGATGGTTATATTGCTACTGTTTCGAGGGCTGGGTTAGAAATAGCTGAAGGGGTACATTCGGCTGGATTTTTGACAGGATTTGTAAATGGTTGGATTAACTAAAAATCATAATTTGCTATTGTTTGATTTTACAAAAACCATTAAAGATGATAAAAAACCTATAAAAAAGCACAAACTCTTTTTTATAGGTTTTTTGATTTGTATGTTAGGCATTTTTTTTTCAACAATTTTACAAAATATTATAGACAAATTCATTGATCCAAACTTTACGAATTTTGACAGATTGGATTATCCAATAAATTTGCATTTTTTTTTCAAAATTGTTTTATTGGGACCTATTCTAGAAGAGTTAGGGTTTAGGTTGTTTTTGAAACCAAGAAAAAGAGTCTATATTCCTATTTCATTTGCAATCTGTAGCTTTTATATTTTAGGTTTTTTGTTTAGAGATTTGAATATATATTATAAATTATCATTGAGTATCTTTTCTTTTGGTTTAACCTATTTCTATTCTAACAATATTAAACAAATAATTGAAGATTATTATTCTTGTTCCTTTTATTTGACGGCATTTATTTTTTCTTTCTTGCATCTAAAAACATTTAATTCAATTTCTCAAATTCAATGGGTGTTTTTTTTAATTGTTATTTTACCATATTTTTTCTATGCTATTGCATTTTCATATGTTAGAATTAAATCAAATACATTTTTGGCTATTTTGTTGCATGCTGCAATTAATGGAATAGCATTTTTCATAAAATATATAGTGGTTCTTTGGTGACAAAGTCATCATTGAATTAAGTGTAAAACAATATACTGGACGCAGTATGATAAGACGTTATCATTTTTAGGTTTGATGCGTTATTGCAAGTTTTACGTCATTGCGAGGGCTGTACAACCGAAGCAATCTGTTTAAACAGAACCGTAAATTTTACAATACAAAAAACAAATGTTTAACAATTAAAATTTTATTTTTATGAAAAATTTAGAAAATTTTGGTGTTCAGGAATTGAATACTAAGGAATGCATGGATTTTGATGGAGGTTTTATTCCATTATTAATAATTGGAGTGGCTTTATTAGTTTCAAGTTGTGCTCCTGGCTGTGCTGCAGCAAAGGAACCAATATATCAAAGCAATCAGTAAAAACCAATTTAACAACGACAATAATTTGTCGTTGTTTTTTATTTATTATGAATTTAAAGAGAATCTTTAATAGTATTTTAATATTGGTTTTTAGACTTTTAGATTTATATACAACCCATATTGCAACACCAATTGATTTTGCAAATCAAGAACAAAATTTTTTGGTAAAAGATTTAGGTTTGAGCAAAACCGCATTTTTTGTTGAGGAGGTTATATTTGCCTTTTTATTGATAGCTATATATTTGTTGTCTATCAAGAAAAATGAAATTTTTAGAATTAAAGCCAACACTTTTTCCAGTTATTTGAAAACGTTTTTCTTTAATAAAAAGGAGAAGAACAAGTTTATTAAGTATTTTGGTTTTTATTCTTTAAAAAAAACATTTTACTTATATGGAACAATAATTCCACAATTATATATAACTACTAGTATAATATTAGCATTAAATAATTATTGGGTGTATCTTTTGGTAAATGGTATTAAAACAGCGGCAACGTCTTATAGGTATTTAAATAAGATTTATGTAATTGATTTTATAATATTTGATTTGCCGGTTATTCTACTTTTTGTCTTTATGTATCATAAATTAAAAGTAGAATATAGAAAAAATAACGTTTTTGCTTGATTGAAAACCGCTAATATGCTCCGATCGGCAAATCATCCCAGTTTTTTAGGATTACAAAAAAAGCTAAATTATAAATTAAAATACATATTGCAAAAAATATGCAGTGAACCCTTCTAATATTGCCATAATAAACGCACTCCTTATGGCAAAAACCACTATAAAACAACATGATATTTTTTAAAGAAAAACACCTTACTGCAAGGTTTGTGCAGTGAGCACCTTTATATTAGCTAAATCAAAAACAAAATACTGGACGCAGTAGGGTTAGACGTAACCGTTTTTGGTTTTGATATGTTATTGTAATTTTTACGTTATTGCGAGGGCGGTACAACCGAAGCAATCTGTTTAAATAGAGCCGTAAATTTTATAATACAAAAAACAAATGTTTAACAATTAAAATGTTATTTTTTATGAAAAATTTAGAAAATTTTGGTGTTCAGGAGTTGAGTGCTGGTGAGAAAATAAAAATTGATGGTGGAAGTGTGCCTCCATGGTTTTGGCAAGCTGCGGCGGCAACATTCATTTACAATGTATTTGCTGATTGGGAAGAAAATGTAGCTGCATTTAATGCAGGTCGTGAGGATTTGTTAGGAACAACAAGTGGAGCAGGTGGGTCCTGGTAAAATATTAAAGTTTAAAATAATTATAAATATACTATTGAAATGAAAAATTTAAATAATTTTGTATCTGATTTAACTCAAGAAGAGTTGAAGACAATAAATGGAGGTGATGGTATAACCGAAGCAGTCTTTCGTTTTTTTGGTTGGGTTTCTGTGGTAATAGAGGCAGGATTGGATGTGCCGCATGCTAATAATCCGAGCGGATTAGAAGGGTCAAGACCGTTTGAATAATTAGATGATAGTTATGAAACTTTTATTAGATTTTTTTAAGATTTTTTTTATTGTTGTCATATGGGAATTAATCTCATTTTTTATTGAAAAAGACGCAGTTTTAGAATGGAATATTTTTAAATTTCTTTTAAAAGTTTCAATTATCTTTTTCTTGTTTTTAACATTGAAATATCTTTCTAAGAAAAAAGATGCCAATTGATTTTTTAGTTTTTACTGAGTTAGAAGAACTAAACATAAATCATGAATTTAATCTCGTTATAATTGTTTGAGATAGCTATTGGCCTTGATAAAATCGTTGAATAAAAACGGACATTAATTGTAAAGATGGTTTTTTTATGTAATTTTATTTAAAACTATATAATATGAAAAATAAGAAATTGAAATATTTTATTATCATTGTTGTTACATTTTTAATATTTAGCGTAGTTTTTTCTGATTGGGAGCATTTTAAAGAAGGTTTAGGGCTTTAAGAAGGACATGTTACTCCATACAAATAAGCAAGCAAAGGAATTTAGATTACTAATTAAAAAATAAAATCCTCACTGCAAAAAAATTGCAGTGAACACTTCTAATATTGCCATATAAATTACATACATGGCAAAAACCACCATAAAACAACATGCTGTTTTTTCAATAAAAAACACCTTACTGCTAGGTTGTGGCAGTGAGCGCATTTACATTAGCTAAATCAAAACAAGTTACTGGACGCAGTAAAGGGTTAGACGTAACCATTTTTTGTTTTGGTAAAAACAAATGTTTAACTTTAAATTTTAAAAAAATGAAAAATTTAGAAAATTTTAGTGTTCAGGAGTTGAATGCTAAAGAGATTAAAAACACTAATGGGGGATTTTTGGGCATCTTAATTGCTGCAGTTATAATAATAGCTGCTGGTATTTTTGCAAATGATGGAAATAATAACACGCAGACCTATATAGATGGAGATAGAGTAGGTAACTAGTTTAATGTAAAAGAGGCTGTCTTGAGTTTTAAGATAACCTCTTTTTATTTGAATAGTGCAGATAGATTTTCCAAATATGCATTTTTTAAACTTTTTAGACAATATCTTTTAATTAATTTATTATGAAATTATTAATCTGGATATCTAACCTTTTAATTACTATTGTTTTTACTTCTTTATTGAGTAATTTTAAAGATGATGATGGCTATATTATTCTTCAAGAAATAGAATTAAGTAATACTAAGATTAAAGGAGATTTTCTGTTCGATACAGGCGCACAACTAACAGTGATTGATAGCAGTCTTTTAGAATCTTTTAATTATAAAGACATCGGTTATATTACGAGTACTGATTTTTATGGAAACCAAAAAAAAGTAAAAAAAATTAATATAAGTTCAATCAAAATAAATGAAACTACTTTTAATAATATTGATGCTTTTGTAATGAATTTGAGTGCATATCAATGTTACAATTTCAAAGGTATTATTGGTTTTAATCTAATTAAGAAAGCCAATTGGCACATTGATTTTAAGGGAAAAAAAATAAAATCATTCCCTATTTCAAAATCTATTTATGTTGACAAAGCAACCAAGCTCCCATTTAAAATTAAAAATGAATCTATGCAAGTTAATTTAAAAATTACAAGCAAAATATATAAAACAATTTTTGATTCAGGTGCCAAGAACGAAATAAATCTTGCTCAGGAAGATTTAGATACTACAAAAATTAAAGATTCTCTTTACAGTGTCGAGTTATATACAAACACGTTAAATCAAAAAAATGGAATTAAAAGAACTGTTTTATTTACTAAAATGTACAATTTAATGATTGGGAAAAACAGTTTTGATAAGAAAGTGAGTTTCAATGGAGCAAGAACAATTGGAATAGATTTTTTTAAAAATACGGATTTCTTAATTATCGATTTTAAAAAAGGAGAAGTTTTATTCAATAACACAAAAAAACCTCAAACTGAAGATATTATTACTAAGCATGGGATATATTTTAAAAAGTTAGATTCTGGCGAAATTATTGTTAGTTATTTGAGAAAAAACTCAACGTTACAAAAATTAGGGATTAAAGTTGGGGACAAGGTTCTTTCTGTAAACGATATATCCTGCGACGATCTAAATATTTGTGATTGTAACAACCTATTGAATAAGGAAGCCAAAAATGGCAGTATTAAAATAAAGTTTCAAGATAAAGGTGAATTATTCTCTTTTTAGAAAGTGTTTTTAACACTAATTTATCTTCTATGAGTATTAATAATATTGCTACAAATTTCATATCAAGCAGAAACAACTACCAAACAATTAAAGAAAAACACCTCACTGCAAGGTTTGTGCAGTGAGTACGTTTACATTCGCTAAATCAAAACAAAATACTGGACGCAGTAAAGGGTTAGACGTAACTCCTTTTTGGTTTTGATAAAAAACAAATGTTTAACAATTAAAATTTTATTTTTATGAAAAATTTACAAAATTTTGGAGTTCTAGAAATGAACTCAAAAGAACTTTGCGATGTTGATGGGGGTGTCATGGGCTGGGATGACGCTTTAGCAATTATAGGCGCAGCTATCTATATATATAATGAGGGTGGGGATTTTGTAGACGGGTTTAATTCAGCTTATGCAAGCGCAAGATACGGAGGTGCTGGGGGTAGTTGGTAAAATATTATTTCGTATATAATTAATAATTAAATATAAAAATTATGAGTAAACTAAAATTAGAAAATTATTCAGTATCAGTTCTTCCTATTCAAGAAAAAATGGATACTATTGGAGGAGATAAGTTCCTTAGAGATTTAGGAGCTTTTTTTGGAGATATTGTAGGGTCTGTTGGGAACTATTTTGACACACAACGTGGTTCTTTTAGCATATTCGCAGGCAATGGAGGAAGCTGGTAAATATGGAAATTATTCAGTATCAGTTCTTCCTATTCAAGAAAAAATGGATACTATTATTGGATATTGGAGGAGATGATTTCCTTAGAGATTTTTAGGGGCTTTTTTCGAAGAAATGTAGGTCTGTTGGGCACTATATACATAACAAGGCATCTGGAAATGTAGGTTTTCAATATGGCTCATCTATATATGCGAATTAATGTGAGTTTAACAAAACTCACATTAATTTCTTTTTTAGAAAATACTTGATTGTAATGACTATTAAATTAAGAATTGCTAAAAACTAATAAATATTTATATTTTAGCGCTAATTAATATTTTGTCTTATGGAAGAATTGGATAAATTGAAAAAAGAAATTTTAAAATTAAAAAAACAAAGATACATATTATTGATTTATGTAATTATATCAATAATTATTATGATTTATAATCATGTTTAGATTATGCTCCCATTATATCTGTCAACAATCAAATTATTAAGTATAATTAATCAATTAATTTAAAATAGTTATATAAGATATTAATTATATTTTCTTTCTTAGTTTATAGCCTTCGTTTTTTTTATCGCAATTTTCCTCCGATCCGCAAGGCATACCTATTTTGATGAATTACCAAAAGAGGTTAAATTATAAAGTAAATAAAAAGAATCAAAAACTTCAAAATAAAATCCCCACTGCAAAAAAATTGCAGTGAACACTTCTAATATTGCCATATAAATTACAAATATGGCAAAAACCACCATAAAACAACACGATATTACAGATTGCGGTGCAGCTTGTTTAGCATCTATAGCAGCACATTATAACTTAGAAATACCTATTGCACGTATCCGCCAATATGCAGGCACCGATAAAAAAGGCACCAACGTATTGGGCGTTATAGAAGCAGCACAAAAATTGGGTTTTGATGCTAAAGGAGTGCGTGGGGAGTTAGATAGTTTGTTTAAAATACCTAAACCCGCTATAGCCCATATTATTGTAAAAGAACGCTTGCACCATTATGTGGTTATTTACGAGGTTACCAAAACCCATATAACCATTATGGATCCCGGTGATGGGAAGTTACACAAAAAGACCCATGAAGAATTTACCAAAGAATGGACAGGTGTTTTAGTGCTCTTAATGCCTCAAGACAATTTTGTTACAGGCAACGAAAAAGTTTCCATTTACAAAAGGTTTTGGTTTTTGTTAAAACCCCATAAATTTGTTTTAATTCAGGCATTGGTAGGAGCTGTAGTCTATACCTTATTAGGGTTTTCTATGTCTATTTATATACAAAAATTAACCGATTTTGTATTGGTGGGTGGCAATACCAAATTATTAAATCTTCTTGGGGTTATCATGATTTGTTTGTTAGTACTACAAGTTATTATAGGCATTTTTAAAGATGTGTTTTTAATAAAAACAGGACAGCAAATCGATGCTCGGCTCATTTTAGGGTATTACAAACATTTATTAAAACTGCCCCAACAGTTTTTTGATACTATGCGTGTGGGCGAAATTATCTCGCGTATTAACGACGCTGTTAAAATACGCGCCTTTATTAATGGTGTATCATTAAGTTTAACTGTGAATTTCTTAATCCTTATATTTTCGTTTGGCTTGATGTTTTTTTATTACTGGAAATTAGCTTTAATAATGTTATTGGTTATTCCGCTTTATGCACTCATCTATTTTATAACCAATAAGCTCAACAAAAAAACCGAGCGTACCATAATGGAGCGTAGTGCCGATTTAGAAAGCCAATTAGTGGAGTCTCTAAATTCTGTAGGAACAATTAAACGCTTTGGATTAGAAAGTTTTGCAAACATTAAAACTGAAACGCGTTTTATAAGTTTATTAAAAATAGGTTATAAATCGGCTTTAAATTCGGTGTTTTCAGGTACAAGTTCAAATTCTATAGCACAACTCTTTACCATTATATTGCTATGGAGCGGTTCTTATTTTGTTATTGAAAGAGAAATTACGGCTGGAGAATTGATGTCTTTTTATGCCATTATAGGCTATTTTACAGGACCCGTTTCGAGTTTAATAGGAGCCAATAAGCAAATACAAAATGCTTTGATTGCAGCAGACAGGCTGTTTGAAATTATGGATTTAGAACGTGAAGAATCTGAAAATAAAATTAAGCTTACAATTGGAAAAATAGGGGATATTGTTTTTAAAAATGTCAAGTTTAGATATGGAACAAGAGTGGAGGTTTTTAAGGATTTTAATCTAACCATTCCAAAAGGAAAAATTACAGCTATTATAGGAGAAAGTGGCTCAGGTAAATCAACATTGATGTCATTGTTGCAACATATTTACCCCATACAAGAAGGACGAATTAGTATTGGAGATTTAGACTTGAATTATATAGATTCCGAAAGTCTTAGAGAACTAGTTAGTGTAGTACCACAAAAAATTGATTTGTTTGCAGGAAATATCATTGAAAACATTGCTGTAGGTGAGTTTATTCCAAATATGGAAAAAATAATGGATATCTGTAAATCCATCGGCATTTTAGAATTTATTGAAACTTTACCAAACGGCTTTGGAACTTATTTAGGAGAAAATGGAGCTTCACTTTCTGGAGGACAAAAACAGCGCATTGCCATTGCAAGGGCTTTATATAAAGAGCCCGAAATATTGGTTTTAGACGAAGCAACATCTTCTTTGGATAGCAAGTCTGAAAACTATATTCAAAAAACCATCCATTCTTTAAGGGAAAAAGATAAGACAATTATTATTATCGCCCACCGATTGAGCACAGTAATTAATGCAGATTTAATCGTTGTTTTAGATAAAGGGGAAGTTCTTGAGAATGGAAAGCATCAAGAATTATACGCTAAAAAAGAACATTATTACAATCTTTGGCAACAGCAAATGCCATTGAGCAACATAATTTAATCCAATTCCTTTACCAGCAACCAAGCATCTTTATTACTGGTTTTTCTAATCGCTCTAATGGCGATTAAGGCCTCTTCACCAGTTTTGTAGCTACCGTAAACAACTTCGTGTAAACCATACTTATTAACACCAAGTTTTCTAGCTTTAAATCCTTCGGCTATTAACTGTGCAATCTTTTTATCGCAGTTTTCTTCAACTCTAAAAGCGCCAGCAACAATATGATAATTTCCGGTTTGTTTGGTCACATTAAACGTTACGGCAGGAAGCGGGTTTTCAATAACAAAAGTCGCTTGCTGAATTTTTGTGTCAAGCTGTTGAAAAGCTTGTTCTTGAGCTAATTGATTATGGGTCTCAATTTGATTTACATAATAGTTCGATGCCACGTAACCACCTAAAGTTAAAGCAATTAAGGCAACGGCGGCATATTTGAAATAGGGTACAGATTTACGTTTTTCGGGCGTAAATGCAATAGGGATTTCTTTTTCAATTGTTTCAACAGTTTCTTTGTAAACCTCTCGTGCAACAGCAGGCGAAACAAATGTAGATAATCCAAACGCGTCTGTTAAATAATTGAGATGATAACATGGTTCAAATTGTATTTTGCCTTCATTATTAAAAACAATATCACCAATATTATTAAACGTAAGTGTTTCGCCTTGCGTTAAAAGCGCTTTTAAAATATTAACGCGTTTTTGAATTTTTTCATTAGCAACCTCAAAAGGAATTTTTTCAATATCAGCAATGTAATGTGCTAATAAGCCATCGTTTTTTTGAATTTGCTCATTAAATGATATCGTTTTTTTAGGCGGATAAAACGCATGGGTTGACTGGTTGATGGTTGCCGAAACACGTTGCGTTAAAAAGGCCCCAAATTCTGGAACAGTCACACAGTCATATCGGTATAGTAAATCGCTTATGTAGGTCTCTAGTTGCATAAAAACAAAGTTAAAAAATTATGCTTTTAGATAACATTTTAAGAAAAGTATTTATTAACATCGCAAAAATTACGTACTTGTAGGCTTTAAATCAAAGTATTATAATGACCGAAAACGACCTACTTCATATTCTAGCCTTGCTACATGTTACCAATGTAGGCGATATTACCGCTAAAAAGCTTATGTCGCATTGCGGTTCTGCCGAAGCCGTATTTAAAGAAAAAAAGCATAAGCTCTTTAAAATAGATGGTATAGGAAGCATTACCATTAATGATCTTTTTGAATCACAACATCTCAAAGCCGCTGAAAATGAACTTAAGTATATTAAAGACAATCATATTAAATATCTGTATTTTGAAAGTCATGAGTATCCAGAGAAATTAAAACACTGTATCGATGGGCCTGTTTTATTGTTTCAATCTGGTGACATTCATTTAAAAAATCAACCTATTATCAGTATTGTTGGAACCCGAAAAATCACCACGCATGGAATAGCTTTTTGTGAAAAACTGGTTGAACAATTAGCGGTCTATAATCCAATAATTGTGTCTGGTTTTGCTTACGGAACAGATATTACAGCACACAAAGCAGCTTTAAAGAATAAGTTGCAAACCATAGGATGTTTGGCGCATGGGCTTAATCAAATTTACCCTAAAGTTCATAAAAAATATGTGGCAGACATGGAACAAAATGGCGGGTTCGTAACCGATTTTTGGAGTAGTGATACCTTTGATAAAAACAATTTTTTAAAACGAAACCGGATTATTGCGGGTTTAAGTGAAGCAACTATTGTAATTGAATCGGCCGAAAAAGGCGGAAGTTTGGTAACTGCTGATATTGCTAATTCGTATAATCGCGATGTATTTGCCGTTCCAGGCAGAATCACCGATTCCCAAAGTATTGGTTGTAATAATTTAATTAAATATCAAAAAGCACATTTGCTTTCAAACCCATTAGATGTGCCCTATATTTTAAACTGGCAGTTAGAAGATGCAGTGAAGCCAAGCATTCAAAAACAATTATTTGTAGAACTGGATGACCAAGAAAAAATCATTTACAATTACCTTAAAGAAAACGAAAAACAGCAACTAGATACCATAGCCTTAAGCTGCCATATGCCCATTTTTAAAGTAGCAAGTGTGTTGTTGAATATGGAACTAAAAGGGGTTATTCGTCCGTTACCAGGGAAGTTGTTTGAGGTTATATAAACTTAATATCCAACTTTTTCTCTTACCCTTTTTAAAACATTATTCGCCACCACTTTAGCCTTTTCTGCACCAATGGCTAAGGCTCCATCAACTTCATTTAAATGGTTCATAAAATGGTTATAACGTTCGCGTTGCACGGCAAATTTATCAACAATCAATTCAAATAAAGCTTGTTTAGCATGGCCATAACCATAATTACCATGTTCGTAATGGGCTTTCATGGTTTCAATTTGAGAATCATTGGCCAATAAACTATAAATAGCAAAGCAGTTACAGGTTTTCCAATCTTTCGGTTCTTCAAGTGGTGTGCTATCTGTTTCAATAGACATAATCTGTTTACGTAACTTCTTATCATCTAAAAAAATATTGATAGTATTGTCTCTACTTTTACTCATTTTTTCGCCATCGGTTCCAGGAATTAACATAGAGTTTTCTTGAACATTTCCTTCCGGTAACACAAAAGTTTCTCCCATTTTAGCATGAAAACGTGAAGCCACATCGCGTGTCATTTCTATGTGTTGTAATTGGTCTTTTCCAACGGGCACAATATTGGCGTCATACAATAAAATATCGGCAGCCATAAGCATTGGGTATGTAAATAAACCTGCATTTACATCTTCAAGTCTATCGGCTTTATCTTTAAAACTATGAGCTAAGGTTAATCGCTGATATGGAAAAAAGCAACTTAAATACCAAGACAATTCTGTAACTTGTGGTACATCGCTCTGTCTGTAAAACACCGTTTTTTCAATATCTAAACCAAAGGCTAACCAAGTGGCGGCTGTAGAATAGGTGTTGTCTCTTAATTCTTTGGCATCTTTAATTTGAGTTAAAGTATGCAAATTTGCAATAAACAAAAACGAATCATTTTTGGGGTTATTAGCCATTTCAATAGCTGGCATTATAGCACCTAAAATATTGCCTAAATGTGGTGTTCCTGTACTTTGTATGCCTGTAAGTATTCTTGCCATAATATTACCTACTAAAGCAGGTGTCTTTTTAAGAGTTAAAAGAAAGAAGCAAAGGTAATTTTTTTAATAGAATTGCTCAATACAAATGTGTATTTTTGGACAGCATGAAGGTTTTTAGATACTTTTTTTGGATTTTATACCGTATTTGGTTTTACGTTCTTGTAGCACTACCAATTATAATCATGTTTCCATTACTCATCATTTCTATTTTAAAAGAATCATGGTATCCATATTTTTTTAAGTTAGCTCGTTTTTGGGCCAAATTTATTTTGATTGGAATGGGATTTAGAGTAAAAATTCAATCGAAACAAGCTACAAGAAAAGACAAGAGCTACATGTTTATTGCCAACCATACTTCTATGGCAGATATTATGTTAATGCTTATTTCGGTTAAAAATCCTTTTGTATTCGTTGGAAAAAAAGAGTTGGCAAAAATTCCACTTTTCGGATTTTTCTATAAAAGAACTTGTATTTTGGTCGATAGAAGTTCAGCCAAAAGCAGACAGGCTGTTTTTTTAAGAGCACAGCGGCGATTAAAGTCGGGGTTGAGTATTTGTATTTTTCCTGAAGGCGGCGTTCCTGAAGAGCATATTTTGTTAGATGAGTTTAAAGACGGCGCTTTTAGATTGGCCATTAATCATAAAATTCCCATAGTGCCCATAACTTTTTTAGATAGCAAAAAACGGTTTTCATATACATTTTTTAGTGGTGGTCCAGGAAAAATGCGTGTTAAAATAGATGAGTTTTTAGAGACTGAAAAACTAACAATAGCTGATACTAAAATGTTGAATGCAAAAGCTAGAGATGTTATTTTAAGGCAGCTTAAATTTTAACACAAAACAAAAACTGCTCTTGGGAGAGAGCAGTTTTCTTGATATTTCTTCAAAATTATTAAAGAAATATCGAGGCCTAACCAAAAACCTAAAACTTAAAACCAATGCCTGTATAGACACCTATAAAATAGGGTTTAAAATTGCCAGAAGTATTATTAAACGTGTTGATTTGATATTTAAATAAAGGCTCCATATTTAAATCTAATTTTTTAGTTAGTTTATAGCTTAATCCTAAACCAAAATTAGCACTGTAGCTTACTTTGTTTACATTAGTGGCCTCTCCTATAAGCCTTTGGTTTCCATTAACTTCAGAAAATAGTTCATTGTTGTTTAAAATAAAGGAACTAAATCCACCAATAACATTAAATCCAAATTTCTTATTAATAATAGCGTATTCAATTTCTAAAGGAATTTCAATAAAACCCAAGGATTGATTAATGGATGTAATAGAAGTCTCAACAAAAGCATTACTACTTTGCGCACTTAAAACATTTCCGCTTACAAGCGCAATGTTTTCATTAGTGTTGTTTGGGTCAATATTTTTTAAGCTATTGGAATTTAATCCAACGGTTTCAAAAATCACGATATTATTGGTATTGTAACCTAAATTTACTTGGTTAATGCCCGTTCTTATTTTTAATTTATTGTTAACGGAATAGCTAGCACTAACACCATAGCTTAAAGTAACGTCACCATTTTTAGAATTATTATTAAACTGCGCATCTAATGAAGAACCTTTCCCAAGGCTATTAAAATAAATGGGAGCTGCATTGGTAGCGACAGACCATTTAGATAGGTTGCTTTCGGTTTCTTCATCAAAGTTTTCAGCAATAGCGTCTTCAATCGTTTTATCTGTAGATGTTAAAGGGTTATTCTTGTCTAAATTAACTTCTGCAACAGTAGTGGTGTCTTGCCTTTTTGTTACAAGATTGTTACTAGGTTTTTTAATTTCAATAGATTGCGTTTCTGAAATTTTATTGTTTTTTATGGTTTCATTTTGATTTGCAACGATATTGAATGTCTCTTGATTAACTGAAGGATTAGTCCCTAAAATTGTTTTTTCTTTGGATGAAGAATTTGTATTTATATGGGTGTTTTCTTTAGTGTTTGAATTAACAATTGCAGGCTCAGATGATGGGTTGAGGTTTTGAGAGCTTGTGCTCATTGGAGTTGTTTCTGTAGAATGGCTTTCTGATGGTTTGGTATTATTTGTGTTTTTATTTGAACTAACGCCTTCAATAGATGGTTCAGCATCCTTTTCTTTTGTATTAACAATTTCATTTACAGAATTATTGGAATCACCTTTAAAATAAACGCCACCAATGGTTAACAACAGTAATAATAGCGCAGCAACACCAGCATAACGCCACCAAATAGGGACGACTCTGCGTTTCTTTTTATTTTGAGTTAGTTTATTTTCAATGTTTTGCCAAACGGCATGACTTGGCGAGGCTTCAAAATCTTTAAAGCCTTCTTGAAACAATCGGTCAATATGTTTTTTGTCTTTCATTATAACGATTGTAAAGATCTTGTTGTTTTATAGTTTTCAATGGTTTTTTTCAAAATTTGTCTAGCACGTGCTAGATTGGATTTTGAAGTGCCTATATTAATTTCTAGCATGTTGGCTATGTCATTATGAGAATATCCGTCCAAAACATATAAGTTAAAAACCAGCCTATAACGGTCTGGTAATTCTTGGATGATTTGTAAAAGATAATCAACAGAAATAGTGTCATCTTCTATTTCTATGGTATGGTCATCAACAATATCATCAGAAATCATATCAAAAACCTTTTCGTGGCGGTAACGTTGTAAAACCGTGTTAATGGTTATTCGTTTTAACCAACCCTCAAAAGATCCTTTGTATTTGTATTGTTCAATTTTTCTATAAATGGTCAAAAAAGCATCTTGTAAATTGTCTTCAGCTTCTGCATAGGTTCTTGAATACTTTAAGCATACAGAAAATAGTTTGCTCGAAAAGAGCTTGTATAATTCACTTTGCGCTTGAGTATCATTAATTTTACAATTTTCTATGAGTTGGTTTAAACTCAATTTAAACACGTATTAATTAATAATTGGTTTAATTGGTAACGGGCACTTCAATAGTTAAAAACAGGTCTTCGTCATTCTCGTCAACACCTTGCCAAAATTTAAAAATATAACTTCCATTACTAGTTACTATAAAATTAAAAGTTGCTTCTACTAATTCATCTGAAAGGTCTACACAATCATTGTTTATAGCTTTGAAATCGATAACAGCTACGGTACGTTCATTATTGTTTTTTAAATAATAAAACTCTTTAAACGTGTGACAAGTAGAAGGCCTAAAATAACTAACTGTGATAGGGTAGGTTTCACCTAAAGAAAATGATTCAGGGATGTTAACACTTTCAATAGGTAATAACTCTAACGTAATATCATTATCAGTTCCGTTGCTATCAAGATCACACGAAGCAAATAAAAATAGGAATAAAGAAAATATAATTAACCGTTTCATTGCATTTTTGTTTTAATTTGGGTTTTATCAATAGATGCATAGACATAGAAATGGTTGCGTATTTGAATAAAAAATCCCGTTTTTACGGGATTTTAAATTATTCTTTAGAAGCTTTTAAAAGGGCTTTAATTTTGATTTCGAGTTCATCTTGCAGTTCTGGATTATCTTTTATTAGTGCTTTAACAGCATCTCTACCCTGACCTAACTTAGTATCGTCGTAGCTAAACCATGAACCACTTTTTTTAATAATTTCATGCTCAACAGCAATATCCAATATTTCCCCAACTTTTGAGATACCTTCACCATACATAATATCAAATTCTGCAGTTTTAAATGGCGGAGCCACTTTATTTTTAACCACTTTTACTTTGGTTTTATTGCCAGTTACATTGCCATCGGTTTCTTTAATTTGTGTAGAGCGTCTAATATCTAATCTCACAGAGGCATAAAACTTTAAAGCATTACCGCCGGTAGTCGTTTCTGGATTACCAAACATAACACCAATTTTTTCGCGCAATTGGTTAATAAAAATAACGGTGCAATTGGTTTTACTAATGGATCCGGTCAATTTTCGTAAGGCCTGAGACATTAATCTGGCGTGTAAACCCATTTTAGAATCGCCCATTTCGCCTTCAATTTCACTCTTTGGTGTTAAGGCCGCAACAGAGTCAATAACAACAATGTCTATAGCACCAGAACGAATTAAATTATCTGTAATTTCCAGAGCTTGCTCACCATTATCTGGTTGAGAGATGATTAAATTGTCAATATCAACGCCTAATTTTTCAGCATAAAATCTATCAAAAGCATGTTCAGCATCAATAAAAGCAGCAATACCACCTGCTTTTTGAGCTTCAGCAATAGCATGCAATGTTAAGGTTGTTTTACCTGAAGATTCTGGCCCATAAATTTCAATAACGCGTCCACGTGGATAGCCACCAACACCCAATGCAATATCTAATCCTAAAGAGCCAGATGGAATAGCTTCAACATCTTGTACTGGAGAATCGCTCATTTTCATTACGGTTCCTTTTCCGTAGGCTTTGTCTAATTTATCTAAAGTAAGTTTTAGCGCTTTTAATTTGGCTTCTTTTTCGTTGCTCATCTATAATGTTATTTCGGTAAATATTCATGCTAAAATAATACTTCTTTTGTCACAATACAATTTTATAACGCAACCTTTTTCCACATTTTACATCTACTAAATAAAGTGGGAAATTTTTGCTATGAAAAACCACCTATTAAAATTTTAGATCGCTTCTTTTTATAAAACAGGTTCATAGTATAATGATGTTTTAAATAAATTGGCAATCCCATGTTGACTAATTCAAACAAGAGGAAAGGCACTTTATAATCCATAAAGTGCTTTTTTTTATGGGATAATCTCATGCTTTTTTAAAAAAATGTACCTTTGCGGCTTAAATATTCTTTAATCTTAAAAATTAGTATAGCATGCAACTGTACAATACATTAAGTGCCAAAGAAAGAGCAGCGTTAATCGACCAAGCAGGAAAGAATCGATTAACACTTTCTTTTTATCAATATGCCAACCTAGAAAACCCTCAAATTTTTAGGGATCATTTATTTATTACTTGGAACAGTCTAGACGTTTTGGGTAGGATTTATGTAGCCAATGAAGGCGTTAATGCGCAATTATCACTTCCAGCAGACCGATTTAATGAATTTAAAGAACACTTGGATAGTATTCACTTTTTAAAAGGAATTCGATTGAATATTGCTGTTGAACAAGACAATAAATCGTTTTTAAAATTGAAAGTCAAAGTTCGAGATAAAATAGTAGCCGATGGTTTAAATGATGATACGTTTGATGTAACCAATAAAGGCATTCATTTAGCAGCAGAACAATTTAATGCGCTTATTGAAGATAAGAATACCGTTTTGGTTGACATGCGTAACCATTATGAAAGCGAAATTGGTCATTTTAAAAATGCCATCACGCCAGATGTGGATACCTTTAGAGATTCTTTAGATATTATAGAACACGATTTAAAAGACCACAAAGAAGATAAAAACTTGGTTATGTATTGTACCGGTGGTATTCGTTGCGAAAAAGCTAGTGCGTATTTTAAACATAAAGGGTTTAAAAACGTCTATCAACTTGAAGGTGGCATTATTGAATACACAAGACAAGTGAAAGAAAAAAATTTAGAAAATAAGTTTTTAGGTCAAAACTTTGTGTTTGATGACCGAAGAGCCGAACGAATAAGTCAAGATGTAGTTGCTAATTGTCATCAATGCGGAGCACCTTTCGATGTGCATACCAATTGCGCTAACGATGCGTGCCATTTATTATTTATTCAGTGCGATGCCTGTAAACAAGAAATGGATCATTGTTGCTCAACAACCTGCAAAGAAATTCATGCATTGCCTTTTGAAGAACAAAAAGCCTTAAGAAAAGGACAAGGCAATAGCAACGATATTTTTAAAAAAGGACGTGCAGACCACTTGCCTTATAAAAAAGATTTGAGAAATATTTTTGAAGCCTTTAAAGTTAACGAACAACATGAATAAGACGATGCAGGACATTGAATTAATGGCGCCAGCCGGAAATTTCGAATCATTACAGGCGGCTTTAGATCATGGAGCCAATTCTGTGTATTTTGGTGTTGAACAGTTAAATATGCGAGCAAGAGCTTCTATAAATTTCTCCTTAGATGATTTACCAGAAATTTCAAAACGATGTCAAGAAAAAGGTGTAAGAACCTACTTAACTTTAAACACCATTATTTATGATCACGACTTATCCATTGTAAAAACTCTAATCAATAAAGCTAAAGAATCAGGAATTACAGCGGTTATTGCCATGGACCAAGCTGTTATTATGGCAGCTAGAGAAGTGGGAATGGAAGTGCATATTTCTACTCAAATCAATATCACCAATATAGAAACGGTTAAATTTTATGCTTTGTTTGCAGACACCATGGTATTTAGTAGAGAACTCAGTTTAAGACAAGTAAAAAAGATAACCGAACAAATAGAAAAAGAACAAATAAAAGGACCTTCAGGAAAACTTGTAGAGATCGAGATTTTTGGTCATGGTGCTTTGTGTATGGCGGTTTCCGGTAAATGTTATATGAGCTTGCATTCATACAATTCTTCAGCAAATAGAGGCGCATGTAAGCAAAATTGCCGAAAGAAATATACCGTGATTGAACAAGAAACCGGTTTTGAAATGGAGATTGACAATGAGTATATTATGTCTCCAAAAGATTTATGTACCATTGATATTTTAGACCAAGTTGCTGATGCAGGCATTAAAGTTTTAAAAATTGAAGGTCGAGGAAGAGCGCCAGAATATGTGGCAAAAGTTATTTCATGCTATCGAGAAGCCATTGACAGTCTTGAAACAGGAACCTATCAAAAGGAAAAAACAATTGCTTGGATGCAAGAGCTTGAAAAAGTCTATAATCGTGGTTTTTGGAATGGCTATTACCTAGGCCAAAAGCTTGGAGAATGGAGTATTGGCTCTGGATCTCATGCTACCCAAAAGAAAGTTTACATTGGCAAAGGCACACACTTTTTTCCAAAACCACAAATAGGTGAATTTAAAATTGAAGCCTACGATATTTCTGTTGGTGACACTATTTTAATTACAGGACCAACAACCGGAGCAAAAGAACTTGAAGTAAACGATATGATGGTAAACGATAAGAAATTAGATAAAGGCTCTAAAGGAGATTTGGTTACCATACCCTTGGGTTTTAGAATAAGACCTTCAGACAAGTTGTATAAAATTGTAGAAAATAAAGTAGAAGTTTAATGGTGGTTATAACGTTGCAACGCAACAAATGTATTGGATGTAACTATTGTGTGGAATTGGCACCAAAACAATTTCAAATGTCAAAAAAAGATGGAAAATCGGTGTTGCTTCATGCTCAAGATAAAAAAGGATTTTTCACATTAAAATCAAATGAAAATTCTATTTTAGAAGCATGTGAAAACGCCTCAAAAGCTTGTCCGGTTAAGATTATAAGTGTAAAAATGATTTAGAATTCACGATAATAATACTTCTATTTTAAAGTACACATAATAATCTTATCTTTACCTTTTAAAATAATTATAAACCTTCATTCGTAATATTTATATTAACGAATTCAACATATAAAACTTATGGCTTGTAACAGTTGTACAACTGAAAATGGCGGTCAACCAAAGGGTTGCAAAAACAATGGTACTTGCGGCACCGATAGTTGTAACAAACTTACGGTTTTTGATTGGTTGGCAAATATGTCGCTTCCTAATGGAGAAAAACCTTTTAATTGGGTTGAAGTTCGTTTTAAAAACGGAAGAAAACACTACTATAAAAATACAGAAAATTTAACCTTAAGTATTGGAGATGTTGTTGCAACACAAGCAGCTTCCGGACATGATATTGGCATGGTTACCTTAACGGGCGAGTTGGTTCGTGTTCAAATGAAACGAAAAAACATAGACCAAGAAGGTGAAGAAATTTTAAAAATTTACAGAAAAGCCAGTCAAAAAGATATTGATATTTGGTCTGCTGCACGGGATAGGGAAGAACCTATGAAGGTTAAGGCGCGACAGTATGCCATAGACTTAAAGTTGGAAATGAAAATTTCTGATATTGAATTTCAAGGAGATGCCAGTAAAGCAACGTTTTATTATACAGCTGAAGACCGAGTTGATTTTAGAGAACTCATCAAAGTTTTTGCAAGAGAGTTTAAAATCCGTGTTGAAATGAAACAAGTAGGGTTTCGTCAAGAAGCATCAAGACTTGGCGGTATTGGATCTTGCGGCAGAGAACTTTGTTGTTCAACCTGGCTAACAGATTTCAGATCTGTAAGTACATCGGCAGCACGTTATCAGCAATTATCACTAAATCCTCAAAAATTAGCAGGCCAATGTGGAAAGTTAAAATGTTGTTTAAACTATGAGTTGGATACGTATTTGGATGCTTTAAAAGATTTTCCAAAAACAGACATAAAGCTTCAAACCGAAAAGGGAACAGCCGTTTGCCAAAAAACCGATATTTTTAAAGGCCATATGTGGTATGCCTATGAAGGTGAATGGATGAATTGGCACAAGATTACTACAGAACACGCCAATGAAATAATAGGCCTAAACAAGAAAAATAAAAAAGCAGTTAGTCTTGAGGAATATGCTTCCGAACTACTCAATGATACTAAAACTGAATTTGAAAACGTTGTAGGTCAAGATAGTTTAACGCGCTTTGATAGTCCAAAACCCAATAATAAACGTAAAAATAGAAGAAACAATAAAAACAAGAAAAAACCACAAAATGCAAAAAATAATGCGAAATAGTTTAACCGTATTAATTTTAGCTTTAATGGTTCTTGTAGTTTCTTGCGATTCAAAAAGAGTTTTTGATGAATACAAAACAGTACCTAACGTATGGAATAAAGATTCCATAATGTCGTTTTCAATACATCCACCAGATTCTATAAAACCTTATAATTTGTTTGTGAATTTAAGAAACACAAGCCAATATAAGTATAGCAATATTTTTTTAATTGTTGAAATGGTATTTCCACACGGAAAAACAATCAAAGACACTTTAGAATACAGAATGGCAGATCCAAGTGGCAAGTTTTTAGGTTCAGGCATTATGGATGTTAAAGAAAATAAACTTTGGTATAAAGAAAATGTTATTTTTAATGAGTCCGGAGATTACACGGTCAACATCCAACATGCTATGAGAGAAAACGGCAAAGTAAATGGCGTTGAAGCATTAGAAGGCATTACAGATATAGGTTTTAGAATAGAACATCCAACAAGTAATTAAAAGTAATGGCAAAAACAAAGCAAACAAAGAGTAATACAGGGTTTGATACTTATGTGCGTTGGTTTTGGATAGCATTCTCAGCAAGCATTCTTTTTGTAGTATTATTATTTTCCTTAGCATCGTGGGGTGTTTTTGGAGAATTACCAGACCATACACAATTGGAAAATCCAAACACTAATTTAGCTACAGAAATTATTTCTTCGGATGGTGTAACCCTTGGTAAATTTTATTTAAATGATAACCGAACACCTGTTGGATATAACGAATTACCCAAACAATTGGTAGATGCTTTAATTGCAACAGAAGATGCCAGATATTACAACCATTCGGGTATTGATGCCAGAGGTACTTTACGAGCCTTTATTAAATTAGGAAAGGGCGGTGGCGCAAGTACCATATCGCAACAATTGGCCAAACAATTATTTCATGGTGAAGGTTCTAAAAACACGCTGGGGAGATTAACCCAAAAATTAAAAGAATGGATTATTGCCATTCGATTAGAACGACAATACACCAAAGAAGAAATTATTGCTCAATATTTTAATATCTATGATTTTGGAAATAATGCTGATGGTATTCGTAGTGCTTCCAGAATTTACTTTGGAAAAGAGCCCAAAGATTTAAACGTAAAAGAATCAGCCATGTTAGTTGGCATGTTTAAAAACTCATCGCTTTATAATCCCAGGCCCAATAAAAACCCTGTAGGCGTTAAAAACCGAAGAAATGTGGTATTGGCTCAAATGGAAAAATATGACTATATCTCTGAAAAGTTAAAAGATTCACTTCAAAAAACAGAACTAGACTTAAATTATTCACCCGAATCACATAGAGAAGGTATGGCAACTTACTTTCGCGAATATTTAAGAGCCTTTATGAAAGATTGGATTAAAAATAATCCAAAACCCGATGGCACTAAATATAATTTAAATAGCGATGGGCTAAAAGTATATACTACCATCGATTCTAGAATGCAACAATATGCTGAAGAGGCTGTACAACAACACATGCCAAGGCTACAAGCAGAGTTTTTTAACCAGAACACACCTAGCAGAAACCCAACAGCACCCTTTTTAGAGCTGGACCAAGTTGAAATTGAGGCGCTGCTAAACCGTTCCATGAAACAGTCTGAACGTTGGCGGAAAATGAAATATGATTTAGGAAAATCGGATGCTGAAATAAAAGCATCTTTCAATAAACCAACGCAAATGAGTATTTTTTCTTGGAAAGGAGACATTGATACCATTATGAAGCCAATGGATTCCATGCGATATTATAAGTCCTTTTTACATCCAGGCATGATGTCTCTAGATCCGCAAACAGGTCATGTAAAGGCTTGGGTTGGAGGCATGAATTACAGACATTTCCAATATGATCATGTTAAAGCAGGAAAAAGACAAGTAGGGTCAACATTTAAACCATTTGTGTATGCCGCAGCCATTGATCAATTACATTTATCGCCCTGTGATGTGCTTCCAAGATCGCAAATAACCATTGAAGCGAATAAGTATGGAAATCCAGACTCATGGTCTCCAAAAAATTCTGATGGCGATTATGGTGGATCAATGACTTTAAAAGACGCCTTAGCAAACTCTGTTAACACCATAACCGCCAGAGTTATGGATAAAGTTGGTCCAGAGCCTGTTGTGGAGTTGGTTAAAAAACTTGGTGTAGAATCTGAAGTGTTACCGGTACCATCCATAGCCCTAGGAACAGCAGATTTAAGTGTTTATGAGATGGTTGGTGCTTACGCCACTTTTGCAAATAAAGGCGTTTATACAAAACCTGTTATGGTAACTACCATCGTAGATAAAAATGACACTGTTTTATACCAATTTACTCCAGAAACAAACGATGTATTAAGTGAAGAAACCGCTTATGTTACCGTTAAACTTATGGAAGGTGTTACCCAATCTGGTTCTGGAGCAAGGTTGCGAACATCGGGAGCAGAAGCTTATAGAGCCGATTATAGAGAAGTCATTACAGGCTATCCATATCAATTTACAAACCCAATTGCTGGTAAAACAGGAACTACCCAAAACCAGAGCGATGGATGGTTTATGGGTATGGTGCCTAATTTAGTAACAGGTGTTTGGGTAGGTGCAGAAGATAGAGCCGCACATTTTAGAACCATTACCTATGGACAAGGTGCCGCCATGGCATTACCTATTTGGGCGATTTATATGAAAAGTTGTTATGCTGATAGCGAATTAAATATTTCAAAAGGAGATTTTGATGTGCCTGTTGATCTTTCTATAAACGTAGATTGCACAAATACTTCTGTAGAAAACTCTGATGGAACGAAGGTTAAAGACGACGTTCCAGATGATTTAGACTTTTAAAGTAAAGATTTTTTTTAAAATGATGTCTTCATCAATTTAACAAATTACGGTAAAACCGAAGTCTTTTTAGTTTTCTATGAATGAATTAAATTCGTGAGAAAAGTTTGTTTGTACAAACAAAAAAAACTTCTAAATCAAAAATCGTAATTCGGATATCCTTTCACTATTTTTGCAAAACTTATGGCCACCACAAAAAAAGACATTCGGGCATTAACCAAGGATCAATTAAGAGATTTCTTTGAAAAACAAGGAGACAAAGCCTTTCGTGGTAATCAGGTTTATGAATGGTTATGGCAAAAATCTGCCTATGCTTTCGAGGATATGACCAATGTATCAAAAGAAACCAGACAGCTTTTGGAAACGCATTTTGTTATCAATAATATTGAAGTCAATACCATGCAACGCAGTAGTGATGGTACCATAAAAAATGCCATTAAATTACATGATGGGTTAATTGTAGAATCTGTTTTAATTCCTACAGCAAGCAGAACCACAGCGTGTGTTTCTAGTCAGGTTGGTTGTAGCTTAGATTGTAGATTTTGTGCAACAGCTCGCTTAAAACGCATGCGAAACTTAAACCCAGATGAGATTTATGATCAGGTGGTAGCCATTGATAAAGAAAGTAAGTTATATTTTAAGAGACCATTAAGTAACATTGTATTTATGGGTATGGGCGAACCGCTCATGAATTATAATAATGTTATAAAAGCGATTGATAAAATCACCTCTTCAGAAGGCTTAGGTATGTCTTCAAAACGAATTACCGTTTCAACCTCTGGTGTGCCAAAAATGATTAAAAAAATGGCAGATGATGAGGTTAAATTTAATTTAGCCGTTTCGCTACATTCGGCAATTGATGAGGTTCGTACCGCTATCATGCCTTTTAATGAAACGTTTCCACTTGAAGATTTAAAAGAGGCCCTGCAGTATTGGCATCTTAAAACCCAACGTAAAATAAGCTATGAATATGTGGTTTGGAAAGGGATTAATGATGCTCAAAAGGATATAGATGCTTTGGTAAAGTTTTGTAAATACGTGCCCTGTAAAGTAAACATTATAGAATACAACCCAATAGACGATAGTGAATTTCAACAGGCCTCTAAAGAAGCCATTCAGAATTATATCCAGCAATTGGAAAAAAACAGAATTGTTGTCAATGTGCGTCGTAGCCGAGGTAAAGATATTGATGCCGCCTGTGGCCAACTAGCTAATAAATCCTGAAATATTTATAAGAGGATTGACCAACTATCGATAATAATTTCAATGTAAATACTATCTTTGATTCTTCACATGAAGATTGTAGAACAAATAAAACAACCCATTGCCTATGAGATGGAACTTTTTGAACAAAAGTTTCTACTCTCTATGTCCAGTAAAGTAGCCTTACTTAACAGAATTACGCATTACATCGTTAATAGGAAAGGCAAGCAAATGCGACCAATGTTTGTGTTTTTGGTGGCAAAAATGGTGTCTAATGGAGAAATTAGCGAGCGAACCTACAGAGGCGCCTCGGTTATTGAGTTAATTCATACGGCAACCCTAGTTCATGATGATGTGGTTGATGATAGCAATCGCAGAAGAGGTTTTTTCTCCATTAACGCGCTTTGGAAAAATAAAATAGCGGTTTTAATTGGAGATTATTTACTATCAAAAGGCTTATTGTTGTCTATCGACAATAATGATTTCGATTTGCTTAAAATCATTTCCATTGCCGTTAGAGAAATGAGTGAAGGCGAGTTGCTTCAAATAGAAAAAGCTCGTAAACTGGATATTACCGAAGACGTTTATTATGAAATAATTCGCCAAAAAACAGCAACCCTTATTGCTGCTTGTTGTAGTTTGGGTGCAGCATCTGTAAAACCAGAGTCTCATCATGTAGAAACCATGCGAAAGTTTGGGGAGCTTATTGGGATGGCGTTTCAAATAAAAGACGATTTATTTGATTATGGAAACACTCAAATTGGAAAACCAACGGGGATAGATATTAAAGAACAAAAAATGACCTTGCCTTTAATCTATGTTTTAAATCAGGTTTCAAACAAAGACAAGAGTTGGCTCATAAATTCTATCAAAAACCATAATAAAGACATCCATCGTGTTAAGGAAGTGATTGCCTTTGTTATAGCCAATGGTGGTTTAGAGTATGCGGTTTTAAAAATGAAACAATTTCAAAATGAAGCCTTAAATATACTTCAGACGTATCCTGAATCTGACTTCAAAAACTCACTGGAATTAATGGTTAATTACGTGATTGATAGGAAAAAATAATCTTTATTAGAAGTAATAAAATAAAGGAGAGCAACTACTTTCTGTACAAAAAATAATTGTTGACCAAATCAATGTAGGCTTGTTTGGCTTCGTCTTCCGTTATATCTTTGGCTTGAAATAAAGCGTTGGTTTTAAAAGCATTTATGATGGCCTTTTTACTGCTGGGTTGTTCGTAATTATTCGTGGCTTTTTTATAGTAGGCATACAATTTTAAAAGCGTGTCAGCAGGAAATGGATCTGTATAGGCATTAACGCGCTCTACAGCATCTAAAAACTCAATATCCAATGCTTTATTAGTCATTCATTTCAGCTATTATACTTTCTCCCCCGCGAACTTTTTGGTTGAGTTGTACTTTAATTTGAGTGTTTAAAGGTAAAAATAAATCTACTCTTGAACCAAATTTTATAAACCCGGAATCGCTACCTTGTGTTACGTTTACATCAACTTTGGCATAATTAACAATGCGTTTTGCAAGCGCTCCTGCAATTTGGCGGTACAATACCTTGCCATACGTTTTATTTTCAACTACCACGGTTGTACGCTCATTTTCTTCACTGGCTTTTGGGTGCCACGCCACCAAATATTTACCTGGATGATACTTGCTATACACAATGACTCCTCCTATGGGATATCTTGTTACATGCACATTGAGTGGCGACATAAACACACTTACTTGCAATCTTTTATCTTTAAAATATTCTTTTTCAAACACTTCTTCAATAACTACTACTTTTCCATCAACAGGAGAAACGATATGCTTATTTTTAACTAAAGTATTCCTTTTTGGGTTTCTAAAAAACTGAAGAATGAGTATAAAAAAAACCAAGAATAGGATCCATAATACTTTTTGAAGCCATACTTGATGAATAAAGGTGTCAACAAGTAAAAAAGCTGCTACAACCATTATAAACGTTGTAAAAATAATTTTATGCCCTTCTTTATGAAACATAGTATGTAATTCTTAAAAATAAATAAATAAATGGTGTTGCAAAGATAATGCTATCCAGCCTATCTAATAAACCACCATGACCGGGCATAATATTACCGCTGTCTTTTACGTTTGCTTGCCGTTTGAATTTAGACTCAATTAAATCTCCTAAAGTTCCAAAAACACTAATTATAATACTTAATATTAACCAATGGGTAAAGGTTAAAGTGTGTGTAAAGGTAGCAATAAAATAGCTAGCAATACACGAAAAAAGCAGACCGCCCAAGAAGCCTTCAACAGTTTTTTTGGGAGATATTTTTTCAAATAGCTTTTGTTTTCCAAAATTCTTTCCTATTAAAAAAGCAAAGCTATCATTCACCCAAATCAATATAAAAGAGCCTAGCAGAATGCCAGGATTATAGCTTTTATGATAATTAGCAATTAATATTAAAAACACAAACGCACTCGAAATATAAAAGGTTGTTAGTATAAAACGTTTAGATTCAAACAAGGGAATTGTTTTTGCCGAAAACAAATCTTTAATTAAAAACAACTGAACAAATATGGTAATAACCATGAGTATTTGAGTCGCTTCATCCAAGCCTTTAGGAATGGTCTTATCTAACTGACAGTAACCAAAAACCAAAAAAAGAAATATGAATATACCATAAGGAATGAAACTTTTTAGTTGGATAAGTTTATTAAACTCAAACAAACAAATAAGGCCAAACACAAAAAATAGAATGATTAAAGTTTGTAAAGAAAAGAGCGATAACACTAAAAGTAAAACATAAAATAAACCAGAAAGTGCCCGTATTAAAATATCTTTCATCTGATTATTTTTATTGTTTTAGAGGTCATATGAAACACCCTTAATAATCATTTGCGTGTGTGTAAAGCAATTCTCATGGGTGTTTTAACAGTTTGTTTATTACTTATAAATCTTCTAGAAGCAGCAAATATAAATTTTTTGAACTACTTCCATAACTTAAAAAGTCTTTTTCATCGGAAGATTTAAAATGTTTAATGGTGGTAATATTGGTAGGGATTCTTTGTTTGTTTTTTGTTTTTATACCGCGCAGACCTTCTCCAATGGTTTCAATCATCTGACTGGTTGTAGCAAAAACAATAAAGTTGGCAGGAAGCTCAGTCAGTTTTTTTTCTGCAATTTGATGGGATGAAATTAATAACGAGCCATCATTGGCAATTAAATTTTCGCAAGTCGTTATAAAATAAGTACAATCACTTACTTTGTCAGAGGTTAATAAATCAGCGTCCTTAAATTTGTCTTTTAAATGTTTGTCAAAGAAAAAAGCTTTTTTGTCTTCCCACTTATTCTCTTGGATTATGCTGTCTAAACTTTGAAAAATCTCGTTTAAATCTTCACAATACAGAAACTTTCCGCCATTAGCTTTAAAGTTTATAGTAAACTTTTCATCGATTGGCAGTTTTATTTCTGGCATATATTTACCTCGATCACCAGATTTTAATTCTTCTTCTTTTTTATCAGATTTAGAACCAAATATTTTTCTAAATAGACTCATTTAGGGTATGCTATTAACTCAGTTTTTTTTGGAGTTTTTCAAATATAAAAAATCTTAAACTAACCATACGATTAATTTAAGATTTTTGCTATTTGTAACTATAAATTGTTAAAATTTATTCGACAACGGTTTCGCTTTCTTCATTTTTGAAACCGCGCTTCCCAAATATTTTTTCTAAATTATCTTTAAAAATAACTTCTTTTTCTAAAAGAACGTTGGCTAATTCTGTTAGTTTATCTTTATTATTCTCAAGCAGTTGTATGGCTCTTAAGTATTGTTTTTCAATTAAATCTGAAATTTCTTTGTCTATTAATTCAGCTGTTTTTTCACTGTACGGTTTGGTAAAGCCGTATTCGTTTTGCCCAGATGAATCGTAATAGGTTAAGTTGCCAATTTTATCACTCAAACCATAAATGGTTACCATGGCTCTTGCTTGCTTGGTTACTTTCTCTAAATCGCTTAAAGCACCAGTAGAAATTTTATCAAAAATCACTTTTTCTGCAGCTCTTCCACCCAAGGCAGCACACATTTCATCAAGCATTTGCTCTGGATGTACAATAAGTCTTTCCTCAGGTAAATACCAAGCCGCTCCAAGAGATCTGCCACGAGGTACAATGGTGACTTTTACTAAAGGTGCTGCATGTTCAAGCATCCAGCTTACGGTAGCATGGCCAGCTTCATGAAAGGCTACAGCCCTTTTTTCATTGGGTGTAATGATTTTATTTTTCTTTTCTAAGCCACCAATAATTCTGTCAACAGCATCTAAGAAGTCTTGTTTATCAACTTCTTTTTTGCCATTTCTTGCGGCTATTAAAGCGGCTTCGTTACACACGTTAGCGATATCAGCACCAGAGAACCCTGGTGTTTGTTTAGATAAAAAATCTAAGTCTAAATCTTTGGCCTTTTTAAGAGGTCTTAAGTGCACTTCAAAAATTTCTTTTCGTTCGCGAACATCTGGTAAATCAACAAAAATTTGTCGGTCAAAACGGCCAGCACGCATTAAAGCGGTGTCTAAAATATCAGCTCTGTTGGTGGCAGCCAACACAATAACGTTGGTGTTTGTTCCAAAACCATCCATTTCTGTCAAGAGTTGATTTAACGTGTTTTCACGTTCATCATTGCTTCCAGACATGGCATTTTTACCTCTGGCACGACCAATGGCATCAATTTCATCAATAAAAATTATGGAAGGCGATTTTTCTTTTGCTTGTTTAAAGAGGTCTCTAACCCTAGAAGCACCTACGCCTACAAACATTTCAACAAAGTCTGAACCAGACAATGAGAAGAAAGGCACTTTAGCTTCGCCTGCAACGGCTCTTGCCAATAAGGTTTTTCCTGTTCCTGGAGGCCCTACTAATAAGGCGCCTTTGGGTATTTTTCCACCTAAACTGGTGTATTTTTCAGGGAATTTTAAAAAATCTACTATTTCTTGAACTTCTTCTTTAGCGCCTTCAAGTCCTGCCACATCTTTAAAGGTTGTTTTTACTTCGGTGTTTTGGTCAAAAAGTTTGGCTTTAGACTTTCCAATATTAAATATTTGTCCACCTGCGCCTCCGCCAGCACCACCAGACATACGTCTCATGATAAAAATCCAAACACCTATCAGTAAAATAAAGGGTAGAATGCTAATTAATAAATCCCCAAAGAAATTATCTTCAGTAATATAAACAGGGGTTAAATTCAGATTGTTTTCTTTTATAACCTCGTTTAATTGATTTTGAAAAATCTGTAAATCACCAAATTCAAACTTATAATTTGCTAACTGTGTTGTGGTTGGAATTAAAGTACTGGGTTTTGAATTTTTATGGATTTCTTTTTGCTCAGCCTCTTTGGTTAAATAAACTTTTGCAATGCGTTTATTTACAATTTCAACTTTTTCAACATCACCATCGGCCACAAAATTTAAAAATTGTGTTGGATTGGTTGTACTGCCTTCTTGGGTGCCCACACTGCTAAATAGCTGGATAGCCAGAAAAAAAGCAATGACAATGCCATAAATCCAATATGGATTAAATTTAGGCTTATTTTCTTTTATGTTTTTTTTATCGTTTGCCATTTTTTAATAACTCGTTTCTATTATTGTTGTTTTTGCATCGCCCCAAAGACTTTCAATATCATAATAATCTCTGATATGTTTTTGAAACACATGAATGACCACATTGACATAATCTATTAAAATCCATTCTGCATTGACCTCGCCTTCTACATGCCATGGATGATCTTTTAATTCTTTACTAACCTTTTTTTGAATAGAATTTGAAATAGCGTTTACTTGTGTATTTGAAGTTCCCTCACAAATAATAAAGTAATCACAAACCGTATTTTCAATATCCCTTAAATCTAGAATGTTTATTTCTTTTCCTTTAACATCTTCAATGCTAGCTATTATTACCGATATTAGTTGGTCTGTGCTTATAGTTTCTTTCGCCATTAATTTAATTTAAATTTGTGCAAAGTTATTATTTTTTTAGTTCTTTATACCTTAAATTAATCATAAGATTCTATACCACTATAATTACTTTTAAATGCATGTAATCAAACTTAATGCCACCGATTCTACCAACAGCTATTTAAGAACGCTTTCCAACAACCAGGTCTTGGTGGATTATACGGTTGTTTTTGCGGATTATCAAACCCAAGGCAGAGGGCAAATGGGTACGATTTGGAGTTCTGAAAGTTCTAAGAACCTAACAGTGAGCGTTTTTAAAGATGTTTCTAAGTTATTTTTAGTGCATCCTTTTTACATAAGCATGGCCACTTCTTTAGCCATTATTAAAACATTACATAGCTTTTCAACGCCCAAATTAAGTGTTAAATGGCCTAACGACATTTTGTCAGAAGACAAGAAGATTTGTGGTGTTTTAATTGAAAATGTCATAAAACAGAACAGGTTTAAAGCCAGCATTATAGGCGTAGGCTTAAATGTTAATCAGACTAATTTTGAAGACTTACCCAAAGCAACCTCGCTTAAATTATTAACAGGAACCACTTTTAGCCTTGATGAAGTGCTGCACACCATGATTAAGTTTTTAAAATATTACTTTATGATTTTAAGAAAAGAGGAGTATTTTTTCTTAAAACAAGAATATGAGTCTTACCTGTTCAGAAAAAACAAACCTTCAACATTTAAAGATGCTGAAGGCTCTGTGTTTTCCGGAATTATTAAAGGCATTTCCAATGCTGGTAATCTTCGGGTGTTAATTGAAGATGATATTGTCAAGGAATTCGATTTAAAAGATGTTTCCCTACTGTATTAAATGGCTTTTGGGATGCTTGTTGCAAGCGTTTCAATAAATTTATTGATAGGGCCTTTAATCATCATGGCCATCATAGGGTTAAAATCGCCACTGAATTCTAATTGTACTTCACTGCTGGTTTCGGTAAGTTCCACAATGCTTCCGGTAAGCGAAAAATCTAATTTACCGCCGGCGGCTCCAAGCACGATTTTATTAGGTGGTATTACTTCCTTTTTTTTAAGGATGATTTCTGGCATGCCTTTTAAAGCAAACAAAAAGGTGTCTTCACTTAATACTTCAAACTTGCTGATGTTTTCAGGCATTAAGGTTTCAAAATTTTTAATGTCTGATAAAAAGTTAAAAACATCTTCCGATGATTTTTCAATAGTAACTTTGGGCGATTCTAAATTCATAAGCTTTTTTTTCTGTTTGGTTGTTTATTTGTTAAGTTGTTTAGTCGTTGGTCTTTCAACTTAACAACTTTAAGGCTTTACATCTTAACAACATCCATTTATTTTGCGTTCCATTCGCTTGGGTTGGCGTTCCAAAGCGCTAGGGTTTTTAATTCTTTTTCGGCTATATACTTGGTTGCCAAGGCTTGCTCCAGTAAGCTTTCGTAGTTGCTTAAAGTATGAAGCGTGATGTTTTCCTTTTTAAAATTTTCGGTAGCAACCGCAAAACCATACGAAAAAATTGCCACCATGCCTTTTACATTTACATGCGCTTCTTTTAAAGCTTTAACAGCGTTTAAACTACTTTTTCCGGTACTGATTAAATCTTCAACCACCACCACATTCTGTCCCGTTTGTACAAAGCCTTCAATTTGGTTCATTCTGCCATGGCCTTTAGCTTCGGGCCTTACATAGATAAAAGGCAATCCTAAATACTCGGCAACCAGCATGCCAATGCCAATAGCACCGGTAGCAACCCCAGCAATCACGTCGGGTTTGCCATAAAGTTTTTCAATTTCCTTTCCCATGGCTTCTCGTATATAGTTTCGTATGGGCGGAAACGATAAAATAATACGGTTATCGCAATAAATAGGCGATTTCCATCCAGAAGCCCAGGTAAAAGGCTCTTTGGTGCTAAGTTTTATAGCATGAACCTGTAATAAAACTTCAGCCGTTTTTCGGGCAATTTCTTTATTAAAAATCATAAAGGCAAAAATACATATAAAATTAACTTTTTAAGAAGTCTTAAAGCTCATTTAAAATATTTTTTTCAACAATGGGTATTATGTATTGAAAAATGATATTTTTACCACATTGTAATAGTTAAGTACAACGCATGTATAAAATTTTTGTCAATGACAAGCCTATTGTTTTAACCACCAAAGTTGAACAAGAAATCCATTTTAAGAATTATTTGCTCGATACCGTACACCTAGGAAAGGTTATTAAAGCGTTGAATACAAGCTCTCTTAAAGAAGCAAGGCTTATTCATAAAGACGAAAATAAGCTGCTTAAAAAGTTTCTTAAAAAATTACCAAATGTTGTTGCAGGTGGCGGCAAGGTATTTAACGATCAAGGCGATATTTTGTTTATTTACAGAAATGATAAATGGGATTTACCAAAAGGCAAGATTGAAGGCAATGAGTCTATTGAAAAAACAGCTATTAGAGAGGTTACCGAAGAAACTGGGGTAAATGGCTTAGAAATTATAAAACCACTAGAAACCACCTACCATATTTTTAAGCGTAATGGCCGGCACCGAATAAAAATTACCTATTGGTTTGAAATGAAAACCAGTTTTAGCGGCAATTTTTATGCGCAAGAAGACGAAGGCATTACCAAGGTAGCCTGGTTAAATAAGGAAGAAACTACCGAAGCCTTGCAGAACTCCTATGCTAATATTAGGGGCTTGATTTAAGTTTTTTTAACGAAAAGGTTGAGGTTTATAATAGACCTTATATTATTGAAGTTATAAATACCAAATGAGAAAAACTTTGTTTCAAAATTAACTTAAAATGGTTTGTTTTTTAAGAAGGTTCTTTGTTGTGTGCGGTTGTAGTTATTAATATTTTAACTTTCATATCAATCCCACGTTTTTATATAAAAAAAATATCTGAAAAATCCAGATTGCTTTTTTATTAGCAAGGGTAACCGAGGATTTTTCAAATATTTAATTTTTGGAGCCTTGAAAAAACTATTCAGACTTCCTGTTTTTATAAAATAAAATTTATTTTTTATGCTTTTGAATTATTGGCACAACAAGATTTTTGACAGTCTTTTGCACAAGCCATTTTTTCTGATTCTGTTTTACTAGCACATTTTGCTTTACAAGCGTCTGTTTTAGTTTTACATTCAGGACAATCTTTTTTTGTACAGTCTGGTGTGCATTTTGCAACACATTATTTAGTAATTGTTGAGAAATCATCAACTGTTTTCATGTTGCTTACTTTGTAAACCTCGGCAATTTTAGTCACCGTTTCTTCAAGAGAAGACGTATTTACCTTAGCATCATTATATTCTACCATTGCTAATTTACGGTCAAAGTCAACTATTGCAGATTTAACGCCATCCATACCAGCAATTTTCTTTTCAATGGTTTTTGCACATCCAATAGCGCAGGTCATACCATCAATAGTAAATTCTGCTTTAGCATAATTAGCATTGGGATTAATGTCTTTTAAAGCCTCAGAAGAATTCTCAACTTCAATAGTTTTTACTTCAGGGTTCGTTTTATTTTTACAATTAAATGTAAGTAAAGTAATCATTAAAATTACTGATATGCGCTTAAGTTTGTTCATTTTTATAGGTATTAAATTATTTACAAAAATACTAAAAAATAACCTTTAAAAGTTAGAAATTTCATTTTTTTAGTGCCATATAATGCAAGACACACTGTTTTTAATTCCTTTAATAATTAAAAAAAATCTCCAATTGTAGGTTATTGGAAAAAAATACGACTCAATGTATATTCTTGGATAATTTATAAAAGAACGTTTTAATTTAATAAAAACACCAGTAAATAATTTTGTCTGCTAGACACCAAACGTTTAAAAAATAAATCTTGGAATTAATCTTAATTTTACAGATATTTAATAAATTCATAAAAATATGAAAAAAATAATCCTTCCTATAAGATTTGGTATTGTTACAAGTGCCGTCTTGATTGCCTATTTTTTAGTATTAGCCATGTTTGGATTGCATACTAATCCTGTTTTTAGTTTTCTAAATGCAGGAATTACAACATTTGGTATTTACGAAGCTATACGGGTTTTTAAATTGGAGCAAGGAAACCAATTTAATTATACTAACGGATTTTCTACTGGACTTGTCACTGGGGTTACAGCAACCATAGTTTTTACATTTTTTTTCTTATCTTATTCAACAGAAATCAATCAAGATTTTCTGCCTCAATTATTAAGTTATCTAAAAGGAGGTTTTGATATTAATAACGGATTGGTGTCTTTTGTAGTAGCCATTATGGGGCTAGTAACAACCATTGTTGCAACGCTAACAGTGATGCAACTTTTTAAAAACAGCGGAAATATTTCTCAAAATAAATAAAACGTTTGTAAATTAATTTATTAGCAGTATATTTGCACTCATTTTTAAATAAATTTAATTAATAAAACGTTACGCTATGTACGCAATTGTAGAGATAGCAGGGCAACAATTTAAAGTTGTAAAAGACCAAAAAGTTTTTGTTCACCGTTTACAAACAGAAGAAGGTAAGAAAGTTTCTTTCGATAATGTACTTCTTTTAGGTGATGGTGACCATGTAACTGTAGGCGCCCCAGCTATAGACGGAGCTCAAGTAGGAGCAAAAGTCTTAAAGCACCTTAAAGGTGATAAAGTGATAGTTTTCAAAAAGAAAAGACGTAAAGGTTACCGTAAGAAAAACGGGCATCGTCAATCTTTAACTGAAATTGTTATTGAAAGTATTGTTGCTTCTGGAGCTAAAAAATCAGAATTAGAAAAAGCAACAAAAAAAGCAGAACCTAAAGTTGAAACTGATGCTCCTAAGGCAGAAGCTAAAAAATCAAGCTTAAAAGTAGAAGCCACACAAGATTTAAGCAAACTAACGGTTACTGAATTAAAAGATATGGCAAAGGCTAAAGGTATTGAAGGGATTTCAGGAATGAAAAAAGCCGATTTAATTGCCACTTTAAGTTAATTTTAATAAAATAAAATCGAAATACAATGGCACATAAAAAAGGAGTCGGAAGTTCGAAGAACGGTAGAGAATCAGAATCAAAACGCTTAGGTGTTAAGATTTTTGGTGGGCAAGCTGCAAAAGCAGGCAACATTATCGTTAGACAAAGAGGAAATACACACCACCCAGGTGAAAATGTGTACTCTTCAAAAGACCATACATTACACGCTTATGTAGATGGTGTTGTAAAGTTTTCAAAGAAAAAAGACAACAAGTCTTATGTTTCAATTGAGCCTTTTGAAGCTTAATAAGTAACTTTCTTTAAAATTTAAAACCCTTTCTGGAAACAGAAAGGGTTTGTTTTTAATGGGATTTATATCTTCCAATCTAAAAAAATCAAAATATCATTAATGCATTTATCCAATTCAGTTTTAATGTCTTGTTCCCAAAACCTAAAAACCGTATAATCTAAGTCCGCAAGTTGTTGGTTCACTTCCTCATCGCGTTGCATATTCCGTTCAATTTTTGGTATCCAAAAACCCCGATTACTTTGTATTGTTTCTTTTCGTTCATTCCAGTTATAACCATGCCAGAATTCACCGTCAATAAAAATGGCGAGTTTATATTTTTGAATGGAAATGTCTGGTTTTCCGGGAAGTATTTTAGAATTAATACGATATCGAACGCCTCTTTTCCACAAAGCTTTTCTGAACAATAATTCGGGCTTGGTGTTTTTACCACGAATCTTGCTCATTATTTTTGAGCGTTTTTTTGTGGTGTAAAAACCTGACTCCTCATTAAAGCGGGGTACTTTTATTTCCTCTTCTTTATATGCCATAACATTTATTGAATATAAAGAGTTCTGGACAAATAAAAAACCCTCATATCCGATAGTTATCGGGATATGAGGGTTTCAAATATCTTTAAGCGAAGTGTTCTAATATCTGTAATACTCAGGTTTAAACGGACCATCAACGGTTACTCCAATATATTTTGCTTGGTCTTCACGAAGTTCTGTTAATTCCACTCCAATTTTAGCCAGGTGCAATTGTGCTACTTTTTCATCTAAGTGTTTTGGTAGCATATACACTTCATTTCCGTAAGCTTCATTGTTTGTCCACAATTCAATTTGAGCCAAAGTTTGGTTTGTAAACGAGTTACTCATAACAAAACTAGGGTGACCTGTGGCACAACCCAGATTTACTAAACGGCCTTCGGCTAAAATGATAATATCTTTACCATTAATGGTATATTTATCTACTTGAGGTTTGATTGTGTTTTTGGTATGACCATAATTTTTGTTCAACCAAGCCATATCTATTTCATTATCAAAGTGTCCAATGTTACAAATAATGGTTTTGTCTTTTACGACTTCAAAATGTTCGCTTCTTACAATATCTTTATTTCCTGTTGTGGTAATGATAATATCGGCATTAGCTATAACGGTTTCTAATTTTTTAACTTCAAAACCATCCATAGCCGCTTGTAAAGCACATATCGGGTCTATTTCTGTAACGGTTACGATGCTTCCAGCGCCTTTAAACGAGGCAGCAGTACCTTTACCAACATCACCATAACCACAAACAACTACACGTTTTCCTGCTAGCATGAGGTCAGTTGCTCTTCTAATGGCATCAACAGCGCTTTCTTTACAACCGTATTTATTATCGAATTTACTTTTAGTAACAGAGTCGTTCACATTAATGGCAGGCATTGGCAACGTGCCATTTTTTACACGCTCATAAAGCCTGTGAACACCTGTTGTGGTTTCTTCACTCAATCCTTTAATGCCAGAAATCAATTCTGGGTAACGGTCTAAAACCATATTGGTTAAATCGCCACCATCATCCAAAATCATGTTAAGCGGCTTTCTGTCTTTACCAAAAAATAAGGTTTGCTCAATACACCAATCAAACTCTTCTTCGGTCATGTCTTTCCAAGCGTAAACCGATGTTCCTGCAGCAGCAATGGCCGCTGCGGCTTGGTCTTGTGTTGAAAAAATGTTACAAGAACTCCAGGTTACTTCAGCTCCTAAAGCTTGTAAGGTTTCAATTAAAACGGCTGTTTGAATCGTCATGTGTAAACAACCGGCTATTCTAGCACCTTTAAGAGGTTGAGACTCTTTATATTCTTCTCTAAGACTCATTAATCCTGGCATTTCGGCCTCGGCTAATTCAATCTCTTTTCTTCCCCAAGAAGCAAGTGTTATGTCTTTTACTTTATTAGGAATGTAAGCAATTGTTTTTGTGTTCATATTAGTATATTTGTGTTTTGCAAATTTTTGAGCAAAGATAACTAATAACTTTCAGAATATTAAATGCCTCTTTACAAAACCATTACTCCAAATTCACAAACTACTGTTAAAATATGGAAGATAAGCGAGTCTTGTGATGAATTATTGAACGCAATCACGTTAAAACCCGAAAATGTGAAACGTGTTTTAGGCATGAAAAGTGAATTACATCAAAAAGGGTTTTTAAGTGTGCGCCATTTGTTAGCAGAGTTTGGTTATCAAGACACTGATTTGTATTATGATACGAATGGCAAACCTCATTTAAAAGATGGCAAGTATATTTCAATTACTCATTCTTATACCTTTTCCGCTGTTGTTGTAAGCAACTATGTTGTCGGTATTGATGTTGAAAAACAAAGGGATAAAATTGCCATGATAGCTCATAAGTTTATTGATTATGAGTTTGATTATTTAAATGAAGAAGATGTTGATTACATAAAAAAACTAACAACCATTTGGTGTGTTAAAGAATCACTCTACAAATTATTTGCAACACCAGGGTTGAGCTTTAAGGAGCATTGTTTGGTCATTCCTTTTACTTTTGAGGAACCATCAACCACCGCATGGATAGATTACGAAAACAAAAAACACGGTTATAAAATTAACTTCCTCGAGTTTGAAGGGTTTACCTGTGCTTATGCCTTGGCTTAAATGAGTAAAATCTATCAAAACATATTGAAATCGTTTAAAGCCAATAAAAAGTTGTTTGCAGTTTTAATAGATCCAGATAAAATAGCTTTAAATACCGTTTCAAGTTTTATAAAAATGGTCAATGATTCTATTGCAACGCATATTTTTGTTGGAGGTAGCACGGTTAATGAGCATGAAACAGCTCATTTGGTAGCCGAAATAAAAAAGACCACATCTTTACCTATTATTTTGTTTCCCGGGGATATTACACAAATAGCTGAGAATGCCGATGCACTGCTGTTTTTATCTTTAATTTCTGGAAGAAATCCTGATTATCTCATAGGAAAACAGGTAAGTGCGGTGCGAAAATTAAAAGGCACAACCTTAGAGATTATTCCAACAGGTTATATCCTTATTGAAAATGGGAAGCAAACCTCTGTCGAAAAAGTAACAGGAACAAAACCTATCTCAAGAAATAATGTTGAGCACATAGTAAACACAGCCAAAGCAGGAGAATTTTTAGGCATGAAACTTATATACTTAGAAGCTGGAAGTGGTGCCTCAGAGCCCATAACCTTAAACATTATAAGCGCGGTAAAACAAGAGCTTACCATTCCTTTAATTGTTGGAGGCGGTATCAAAACTAAAACGCAAATAGAGACCGCCTATAATGCTGGAGCGGACATCGTGGTTGTTGGAACTGCTCTTGAAGAAAATGAGTCATTTTTTGAACAACTAAAAAAGGAATCAAGAATCTAGAAATTAGAATAAAGAAAGCGTGAGTTTCTCTATTCTTTTTTCGCGTATCTTACCATCAAAAAAAACATGAAAATATCTGTAGACTTAACCTTATCGCCTTTACAAAACGATTATGAAATGCATGTAATCAATTTTATAAAAGTTTTAAGAGCTTCAAAATTCACTGTTTTAGAAAATTCGTTAAGTACTCAAATTTTTGGAGATTATGATGATTTAATGATGTTTCTTTCGCAAGCCATAAAAAAATCGTTTCAAGAGGTTGATATTTCAGTCTTAACCATGAAAATTGTTAAAACAGATAGAAGCGAATATGAACCAAGTTTTTGATTTTTTTATCGAAGCTTACAAAGGAGCTCCAACGCATCACATTATATTAGAAGCAATCGCTTTTGTGTTTGGTATATTAAGCGTTTGGTATGCAAAAAAAGAAGATATTTTGGTATATCCAACTGGTATTATATGTACGGTTATCACCGTTTATTTACTTTATATCAATCAGTATTTTGGCGACATGATGATGAATTTTTATTATTCAATCATGAGTGTTTATGGTTGGTGGAACTGGTCCAGAAAAAGAGAAAATAAATTTATAGTTCCCATATCAAGAACCACTTTAAAGGAAAAACAAATTGGGATTCTTCTTTTTATAGTCACCATGATAGTCACTTATTTTGTTTATCTAGCATTTAATTACACCTTAGAAATACCAAATTATATTGATATGGTTACATCAGGTATTTTCTTTACGGCTATGTGGTATATGGCCAACAAGAAATTGGAAAACTGGACCCTATGGATTATTGCGGATATCGTTACAATACCATTATATGCATACAGAGGTTTAGGAATGCTATCACTTCAGTACGTAATCTTCACTATATTAGCAATTCAAGGATACAACACATGGAAGAAGCGCTTAAACAGCAGCCGTCAAACTGTATAAAAATCGTATTATTTGGTCCAGAATCTACAGGGAAAACGACCTTATCAGGGCATTTGGCTAGATATTATAACTCGGTTTGGGTACCAGAATATGCCAGAGAATATCTTCAAAACAAATGGAATGAACAACGTAAAACCTGCGAGCCTGAAGATTTATTGCCCATAGCAATAGGACAAATGCAGCTTGAAAATAAGCTTTCTCAAAAAACCGATACCGTTTTGATTTGCGATACAGATTTGTTGGAAACAAAAGTTTATTCTGAAACCTATTATACAGGATCCTGTGACCCTATTTTGGAAAAATATGCTCTGGAAAATACTTACGATTTATATTTTTTAACGTATATTGATACACCTTGGGAAGCCGATGATTTACGAGATAAACCGCATGAAAGAGAACTTATGTTTAAAGCGTTTGAAGACACGTTAATTAAGTATAAAAGACCTTATGTGCTGTTAAAAGGAGGCAAAAAAGAACGTTTGGAACTGGCTGTTAAGCATATTGATAAACTGTTAAAAAATAAGCAATGATGTTTTCTGAAAAAGATAAGCTTCAAATAAAAAGCCATGGATTAACAACTGATGCCATAGAAGCACAAGTAACTTCTATTAAATCGGGTATGGTTTATTCTAATTTAAAAGAAGCAGCAACTATTGGAAATGGTATTCTTAAAATAGGAAACACCCAAGCATCTTATTATATAAAGTTGTTTGAAGCTAAGCGAGACGCAATCTCTATGGTAAAGTTTGTTCCAGCTTCTGGAGCAGCTACCAGAATGTTTAAATTTTTATTTCAGTTTTTAAATGATTATCGTCTTAACCATGAAAGCATTGAAGACTATGCTAAAAGAACAGGCAATAAAGATATTATAGAGTTTTTTAACGAACTTGAAAAGCTTCCGTTCTACGAACTCGTTATTAAAAAAATTCTTGAAAAAATTTCTAATTATGATGAAATCTCTTATGATGAACGTTGTGTAGAATTTGTAAAAACCATGTTGGATGAAGAGCAGTTGAATTATAGTTTTTACCCAAAAGGACTCTTGCCTTTTCACAAATACAAAACCCATGTAGCTACAGCTTTTGAAGAACATTTTTTTGAAGCAGCGTTTTATGCATCCTCCAATAAACTGGCTAATTTGCATTTAACTATTTCTAATGTACACCAAGAGAACTTTCAGAAAGAGTTAAATCATATTATAAAAGATGTTGAGTGTAAAACAGAACATAAATTTAACATATCATTTTCTAATCAAAAATCGGTTACAGATACCATTGCGCTTACTTCAGATAATGAAATTTACAGAGAACAAGATGGCTCCATTTTATTTAGACCTTCAGGACATGGCGCTTTGCTTGAAAATTTAAATGATTTAGATTATGGTTTTATTTTTATTAAAAACATTGATAATTTAGTAGTAAATGATCAGCTAGAAGAAGTCTGTAATTATAAAAAAATATTGGCTGCGATTTTGTTGGAAGTCCAAGAACAGGTTTTTAAGTTTTTAAAGCTTTTAGATAATGGCAACCTTGATGATAATGATATACATGCCGTAACTAAATTTATAACCAAAACACTCAATATTGTTATCGCACCAGATTTCGAATTTTCATCATTAGAGTCTAAAATATTTTATTTAAAAGACAAATTAAATCGTCCAATTCGTGTTTGTGGAATGGTTAAGAATGAAGGAGAACCGGGCGGTGGACCATTTTGGGTGACAGATTCAGACGGAGCAGTTTCCTTGCAAATTATTGAGTTTGCACAAATTGATATTTCAAAGTCTGACCAAAAAAGTATCATTGAAAGCGCCACTCATTTTAATCCAACAGATTTAGTGTGCGGTGTTAAAAACTATCGAGGAGAACCGTTTAATTTAATGGATTATGTTGATCATAAAGCCGCATTTATCACGGATAAAACCCAAGCAGGTACCCATATAAAAGCGCTTGAATTACCCGGTTTATGGAATGGCAGTATGGCTTATTGGAACTCTATTTTTGTTGAGGTTCCTTTAAACACATTTAATCCAGTAAAAACAGTCAATGATCTTTTAAGAAGCTCACATCAAGTTAAGCAATGATTAACAGAGAAGCTTTAATTGCAGAAATTAATTTTAAAGCCACTAGAAGTTCTGGTAGTGGCGGACAGCATGTAAATAAAGTTGCTTCAAAAATTGAGTTGGTTTTTAATATTCCAGAGTCTTTATTTTTAAATGATGAGGAAAAAGAACGTTTAATAAATAAACTGAGCTCTAGATTAACCAAAGAAAATGTACTTATTCTGCAATGTGATGAAAGTAGAAGTCAATATAAAAATAAAGAACTTGCTATTGAGCGTTTTATTAACATCATTAAAGAAGGCTTAAAAGTTAAGAAAAAACGTGTTCCAACTAAAATTCCGTTGCGGGTCATTAAAAAACGCATAAAAGACAAACGAAATCTTTCAGATAAAAAATCCATTAGAAAAAAACCAGATTTAGAGTAAAAATAATTATCAATTATCAATGGTCTATTGTCAATTGTTTTTAACTTTGCAATGTTCTCAAAAAAGGGGTGCTTAAATCAGTTGGCAGTCATCAGTGAGGAGTTAATAGTTGTTGAAACAACTTTTAACTTTTCTACTTTTAACTTTTTAACTGGAAAAGCTGAGATCATACCCAATGAACCTGAGCAGGTAATGCTGCTAAGGGAAGGTGATAGTCGCCAATTAAATAAATATTAACCAGAATAATTACCTCTTTTTATTCGATTATAAACATCATAATCGTATGAAAAATTTGTTCGTATTTTTAGCACTATTTGTGCTTACATTCCATTCGTTTTCTCAAGAAAAAACACCAGATTCCACAAAAACCCAAGTCTTAGATGAAATTTTAGTAAAAGCCGTTAGAGTCAATGCAGATTCTCCAATTACACATTCCAACGTAACAAAGAAAGCCCTAGAAAAGCGTAATTTGGGTCAGGATTTACCTATTTTATTAAACTATTTACCATCTGTTGTAACAACAAGTGATGCTGGTTCGGGTGTTGGTTATACGGGCATTAGAGTTCGAGGGGTCAGCTCACAATCTACCAACATTACCATTAATGGTATCCCATATAATGATGCAGAATCCCTTGGTACCTTTTGGGTTGATTTACCAGATTTTGCATCTTCAGTAGAAAGCCTTCAGTTGCAACGGGGCGTTGGTACATCAACCAATGGTTCTGGTGCTTTTGGAGCCAGCATCAATATTTTAACCGATGCCATTGCTGAAAAAGCGAATGCTGAAATTTCAAATAGCTTTGGAAGTTATCAAACCAGAAAACATCATGTAAAATTTAGTACGGGAACTTTAAATAACCATTTTGAGCTAGCCGGACGTTTGTCGCAAATTAATTCAGATGGCTACATAGACCGGGCAACTTCCGATTTAAAAGCGTATTTTCTTCAAGCATCTTATATAGATGATAATACGTTAATTAAAGCCCTAGCTTTTGGGGGGCATGAAATTACCTATCAAGCCTGGAATGGTATTGATGCCGAAACTTTGGCAACCAATAGAACCTTTAATCCTTCAGGGCTTTATACGGATAATGAAGGTAATATTCAGTTTCATGAAGATGAGGTTGACAACTACAAACAAGACCATTATCAACTCCATTGGAATGAGATGTATAACAACCAATGGTCCACAAATCTTGGGTTAAATTATACTTACGGAAGAGGTTATTTTGAACAATATAAAGAAGATGAAGCTTTTTCAGATTATGATTTAACAGAATTAAACATTGGAGGTGAAATTATTAACACTACCGATTTAATTCGCAGACGTTGGCTTGATAATGATTTTTATGTGTTAAATTTTAATGCCAATTATAAGACCAATACCATTAATTTCACTTTCGGAACTTCTTACAGCAGTTACATTGGAAATCATTTTGGCGAAATTATTTGGGCGCGTTTTGCAAGTAATTCTGAAATTGGAGACACCTATTACAACGGAAAAGGAAAAAAGAAAGACTTTAGTTTTTTTGCTAAAGCAACCTACAGACTCAATGATAGGATTAGTCTTTATGGAGATTTGCAAACCAGATTTGTAAGTTATAAAACAACCGGGCTTACTTCAGATAGAGTGAATTTGCTGATAGATGAAACCTATAACTTTTTCAATCCAAAAGCAGGGATCACCTATAAATTAAATCAAGAGCACAGTCTTTATTTTTCATATGCCAGAGCAAATAGAGAACCTAGCAGAAGTGATTTTGAAAGCAATCCCGATATTAAAACAGAACAATTAAATGATTTTGAGTTGGGCTGGAGACATCAATCAAACAAAATAAAATTAAACACGAACCTATATTATATGTTTTATAATGAACAACTCGTGTTATCTGGTGCTATTGATAATACAGGAACTCCTATTAGAGCCAACAGTGGCGAAAGTTATAGATTAGGATTGGAAATAGAGGCCACCTTTCAAATTTCAAAACAATTTGTAGTTCAACCTAATGTTACCGTAAGTTCTAACAAAAATAGAGGCACTTTTTCACAAATTGATGGCGTTTTAGTTGATTTAGGTAAAACAAACATTTCGTTTTCACCAGAACTAGTTGCAGCAAATGCTTTGGTGTTTCAACCATCAAACAATTTTCAAACGTCTTTTTTAAGTAAATATGTTGGAGAGCAATTTATGGGAAATTCAGATTCTCAAGCATCAAAACTGGACAGTTATTTTGTAAACGATTTAAATATTACCTACGAAATTAAACCAAAAGCACTCTTTAAATCTATTACTCTATCAGGTTTAATAAATAATGTTTTTGGAGTAGAATATGTATCAAACGGATATTATTTTACGTTTGATGACACTTGGTCAGACCCAAATCAAATTACCACTATTGAAGGTGCTGGATATTATCCTCAAGCAACCACAAACTTTCTATTAGGGGCAACCTTAAAATTTTAACTATGGAGTAAATAATGACAAAAAGCGATTCTAAGGAGTCGCTTTTTAATTTGAAATTAACAACGTATTGCCACTTTGTTCTAGACGGTAATTTTTTAAACCGCATAGTAATGAAGTATTACCCAAAGGTTGTCCGGTAATCAAGCTATACGTGTTTTTGTCTGCACAACCACAAACACCTTCAAGCCCCGAAATTTCGAGAACAGAACAACTGCTTGGTATATGATTTGGGTCGCTAGCATCCCATGCAAAAAAGTTAGAACCCGCATTGGTGACTATAATTCCTCCATTTCCGGCATTGGAAATGTAAACCGAATTACTCGGAAATTGCAATTGGCTAAATTGCGGTAAACTTAAGTTTATGGTAACATTAACACCAACATTTAATAAAAATTTACAATTTTCATTATTTACCGAATTTTCACTGCAAGTGGTTAGTATTAAGAAACAAAAAAATAAATAAAATAATCTCATAAGTTAAAATCTATTGACCTGCAATTTACAACAAAAAGCAAATAGAGTTAAATATTTTGTATATTTGTATACAATCTCGTGTATGCGGGATTTTTTTATTCCGAACCTATTGTTGGAATGTTTGTATTATTAAACGATGAAGTTATGAGTAAAGTATCTTACTATACACCAGAAGGACTTAAAAAGTTAAAAGACGAATTAAATCAATTAAGAGATATTGAGCGTCCAAGAGCTTCACAAGCTATTGCCGATGCCAGAGATAAAGGAGATTTGAGTGAAAATGCCGAATACGATGCTGCTAAAGAAGCACAAGGGATGCTTGAAATGAAGATTGCCAAGTTAGAAGAAGTTCTGTCCAACGCCAGAATTATTGATGAGTCTCAGTTAGATATGTCTAAAATATTGGTGCTTTCAAAAGTTAAAATAAAAAACCAAACCAATGGCATGGAAATGAATTATACATTGGTAGCAGATGGCGAAGCTAATTTAGCCGATGGAAAAATTTCAGTAAATTCTCCAATTGGGAAAGGATTGTTGGGTAAATCTGTAGGAGATACTGCAGAGATTCAAGTGCCAAATGGGGTTTTGAAATTTGAAATTTTAGAGATTTCAAGATAAAGAAAAGCTAGTTTTAAAAGTTATAAAAGATTCCTTGTATTTGTAATTAGGAATCTTTTTATATTTACAATTATTCCAAACTGTTTAATTATGCCATCTATTTTTACTAAAATAGTTCAAGGAGAAATTCCTTGTTATAAGATTGCTGAAACCGATGAGTTTTTAGCATTTTTGGATGTTAATCCTAATAGTAAAGGTCATACGCTATGCATTCCAAAACAAGAAGTTGATAAAATTTTTGATTTAGATGAACCTACCTTTGAACGATTGATGAATTTCTCAAGAAAAGTTGCCATTGCTATTGAAAAAACCATCCCTTGTAAACGAATAGGGATGACCGTTATTGGTTTGGAAGTGCCACATGCACATGTTCATTTAATACCGTTGCACACCATGGAAGATGCTCGTTTTATTCAAAAAACAACCTTATCTTCTGAAGAGTTTCAAACAATTGCCAAGGCGATTCAAGCTAACTTATAGCTCGTTTTAAAGAAATTTGAAAGGTGGTGCCTTTGTCTATTTCAGAATGTAGCACTTTAATTTTACCATTGTGAAATTCCTCAATAATTCGTTTGGTAAGAGATAATCCCAAACCCCAACCTCGTTTTTTAGTGGTATAACCAGGCTCAAAAATAGTTTTGAATTTATTTTTGGGAATTCCTTTGCCTGTGTCTGTAACAAGTACGGTAATGTTGTCTTCCAGTTCTGTAATTTCAACCGTTATTTTGCCTCTTCCTTTCATGGCATCCATAGCATTTTTAACTAAATTTTCAATAGTCCAGCTATAAAGTTGTTTGTTAAGATTTACCAAAATGTTGCCGCTTGGTGTTATAATTTCAAACTCAATTAATTTTGACGAGCGTGTTTTTAAGTAACTATAAGAATCAATGGTTTCTTTAATTATATCTAAAGGTTCCAAAGTTGGAACAGAGCCAATTTTACTAAAACGTTCCGTAATGGTTTGAAGTCTGTCTACATCTTTTTCAATTTCGTTAATATAATTTGGATTAACGTTTTCGCTTTTTAAAATTTCAGTCCAACCTATTAAAGAAGATAAAGGTGTGCCAATTTGATGTGCGGTTTCCTTGGCCATACCAGACCACAACTTGCTTTCGGTAGCGTTTTTGTTACTTCTATAAAAAAAGAAAACTACGCCGACAAAGAGAACAATAATGAGTAATAAGGCTAAAGGATAATACTTTAATTTGTTAAGTAAATCTGAATTTCCGTAATAGATGGTTGCCAAAACCTCATTTTGGTAAGTAATTTCAATAGGGGTGTTTTCACTTTTGAATTTTAAAATAAGCTTATTAACATATAAACTATCTGAAATTTTTGAATCGTTTATGTTATTAAAAGTACCAAGACTGCCATCATTGTTTATTACAATCATGGGTGTCGTGGTATTGCTGCTTAGAATTTTAAGGGTGAGATCTAAATTGCTATTAGTATCACTGTTTATAAAGTCACTTTGTGCTTCAGCCCAAATATCCATTTTGGCTCTTTCTTCAGCTTTAAAGTTCTGAAAAAACACATAAGTATTCCATAAAATAAGAGATATGATAATAAATGAAACCACAATCATAACCCAACGAAATGTATTTTTATATTTGGTGAAAATCATATTAACTAATTTTTAATATGAATATAATGCAATTCTGTTGATATTATTGTTCAAGATGTTAGTAAATCGGTTTTTAGTTCCATAACAGATTGGTTACTTTTGCAATGAGACTTAACTTTTATAAATGCCTCACTAAGTTAAACGAACATCAATATTTTGTGAAGCAATAACGTAATAAATTGTTAGTTTTGTAAAAATTAAAGACTTAATGACATCTTTTGATCCAAAAAATATCCCAACCAATACACTTCATAGTTATTTATTAAGTGCGGTTGCACCGAGACCGATTGCTTTTGCAAGTACCATGGATAGTCAAGGAAACCCTAATTTGTCTCCTTTTAGTTTTTTTAATGTGTTTAGTTCAAATCCACCTATTTTGGTGTTTTCTCCTTCAAGACGAGTTAGAGATAATACTATAAAACACACTTTAGCCAATGCAGAAGCCACCAAAGAAGTGGTTATTAATATGGTTAACTATGAGATTGTTCAACAAATGTCATTGAGCAGTACAGAATATCCAGAAGGTGTTAATGAATTTGAAAAGGCTGGATTAACCATGTTAAAGTCAGATTTGGTTAAACCCTTTCGGGTAGCAGAATCACCCATACAGTTTGAGTGCAAAGTAAATGACATCATTAAATTAGGAACAGAAGGAGGTGCAGGAAATTTAATAATATGTGAAGTTGTTAAATTTTATATTTCAAATGATGTTTTAAACACAGACCAAAGTATTAATCAAAAGAAATTAGACTTGGTGGCCAGAGCAGGAGGTAATTTTTATAGCAGAGCGAATAAAGGGTTTTTTGAAGTTCCTAAACCTTTATCTTCTTTAGGATTAGGCGTTGATAAACTACCTGAAGAAGTTAGAAATAGTATGGTTTTAACAGGAAATGATTTAGGCATGTTAGCCAATGTAGAGACATTGCCAAACCAAAAAGCCGTTAATGAATTTATTAAAAGTTTGAGAGAGCGTTATCCCAATATTAAAAAAGCCTCTCACAGAGAAAAACATAAGTTGGCTCGTAATTATTTGAGCTTTGGGGATATAGAAAGTGCCTGGAAAATATTATTAAGTTAAGATAGAGTTATAAATAGATTTAAATTTTAAATAAATGGAAGTTCAAGGAAGAATTAAAATGATTGGAGATACTCAAACCTTTGGAGGTAATGGGTTCAAAAAAAGAGAAATTGTAGTCACCACAGATGAGCAATACCCACAACACATTATGGTAGAATTTGTTCAAGATAAAACAGATTTACTAAATAATTATAAAGAAGGTCAACAAGTAAAAATCAGCATTAATTTAAGAGGAAGAGAATGGGTAAATCCACAAGGAGAAACCAAATACTTCAATTCTATTCAAGGTTGGAGAATCGAAGCGCTTCAGGCTGAATCTGGAAGCGATCAATTACCGCCAGTACCACCAATGAATGCTTTTGAACCAGCGGGCGATTTAAATGAAGACGACCACGACGATTTACCTTTCTAAATAAGAAACCAAATGTCACCCTAAGCATAGTGGAAAGGGTTTAACAATCAACCTCGATGTTTATCATAATGTCGAGGTTATTTACTTTTACAAAGTATTTTAAAATGCATTACCTAACTCAAGACATACATTTTCCGGATGTAACCAAAGCAACCAAAGAAGGCTTGCTGGCTATGGGTGGCGACTTGTCTGTAGAGCGTTTGCTACTGGCTTACAAGACTGGTATTTTTCCTTGGTTTGAGCATGATGAGCCCATTTTATGGTGGTCACCCAATCCGCGTTTTGTACTGTTCCCAGAAAAATTAAAAGTGTCTAAAAGCATGAAACAAATTTTGAAAAATCAGGATTTTGTAGTGACAGTTAATCAAGATTTTAAATCGGTTATTACCGAATGTTCAAAAGTAATGAGACTAGGGCAAGCTGGCACATGGATCACTGAAAATATGATTGAGGCCTACATAGCATTACACACGTTAGGCTATGCCAAATCTGTTGAGGTTTGGCAAGATGGTGTTTTGGTGGGTGGATTTTATGGCATAGATTTAAACAATGGCGTCTTTTGTGGCGAAAGCATGTTTGCTAAAAAAAGCAATGCTAGCAAAGTGGCGTTTATTACCTATATTCAAAACACACATTATAAACTGATTGATTGCCAAGTGTACACCAAGCATTTAGAAAGTTTGGGAGCTGAAGATATATCCAGAGAAGATTTTTTAAATTTTTTAAAATAATAGCGCTCAATAACTTTATAAGAAAAGCGATAATTTCATCTAACTATCATAGTAAAACATTAAAACGGTTTTAAAACATGATAGTTAAAAGAAGTCTCAAAACCATAAGTATTCAGACAAAAGCAACTTCTTTATAAATGTTATTCTTGCCTTTTATTAGTCATTGTTTCGTCCGTTCTACCAGTATCTTTAATGTAAAAATCAAAAAGGACTTTACTAATTTTTATCCATAAATTTCGCTATATTTATAGATACAAACAGAATTTTTGAAATAGTGTAGTTACCATCTTCCTTTCAACAACTCAAAAGCCCAAGAGAATGAATTTTATAGACTATTATAAAGTATTGGGAATTGATAAAAATGCCTCAGAGAGTGACATAAAAAAAGCCTATCGGAAACTGGCTCGTAAATATCATCCAGACTTAAACGCCAATAATAAGGAAGCTGAAAAAAAATTTAAAGAAATAAACGAAGCCAATGAGGTATTGAGTCATGTTGAAAACCGAAAGAAATACGATGCGTATGGAAAAGATTGGAAACATGCTGAAGAATTTGAAAAAGCCAAACAGCAACAACAATCTCAACGACAAGCATATCAACAGGATTCTTCAGGTGAGGCTTATTCAGATCAAGATTTTTCAGATTATTTTGAATCTATGTTTGGTGGTGGCAGATCGTCTTCAAGACAAGGCCGAAGTGTACAATTTAAAGGACAGGATTTTAATGCCGAACTGCAATTAAATCTAACAGATGTTTATCAAACCCATAAACAGGAATTAACAGTTAAGGGCAATAAAATAAGACTCACTATACCTGCAGGAGTTGAAAATGGTCAAATAATAAAAATAAAAGGAAAAGGAGGTCATGGTATAAATGGTGGCCCTAATGGGGATTTATACATTAAATTCAATATAAATAACCATACACAATTTAAAAGAGATGGTGATAATTTATATTTCAATGCAGATTTAGATTTATATACCGCTATTTTAGGAGGAGAAACTACTATAGATACTTTTAATGGTAGGGTTAAACTGAATGTTAAACCAGAAACCCAAAACGCAACAAAAGTAAAATTAAAGGGTAAGGGATTCCCTATTTATAAAAAAGAAGGACAGTTTGGCGATTTAATAATTACATACAATATTAAAACACCGACTCATTTAAATGAAAAAGAAAAAGAGCTATTCAAAGAATTACAAAAAATAAGATAGTTATGGATGCAAAAAACTTAATACAAATACAGACACTTTGTTCGCATTACAATCTTGAATTTTCGTTTTTTGATGATTTAAATAACACAGGACTTATTGAAATTGAAATTGTTGAAGAAAAACAATTCATTCATCAAGACCAAATAGGTAATCTTGAAAAAATGATAAGGCTTCACAACGAGTTACATCTTAATTTAGAAGGGATTGATGTGGTTTTTAATCTTTTAGAAAAAGAAAGGCAACTGCATAAAGAATTAAACGCCCTGAAAAACAGATTACGCCTTTATGAAAATATTTAATAAATAAATCAATGGAAAATTTTTGGGATACGCGTTTTAAACAAGATGCGTATGTTTATGGCACGTTGCCTAATGCTTTTTTTAAAGATACTATGGATAGGTATAAGCCAATAGGAAACTTACTGTTGCCAGCCGAAGGTGAAGGACGTAATGCGGTTTATGCCGCAAAAGAAGGGTTGAATGTGTATGCCTTTGACACTAGTATTGAAGGAAAAAACAAAGCCATAAAATTAGCAGAGCGCAATCATATTACCATTAATTATGAAGTGGGAGATTTTTTTAAACTCAAATTGATTGCCATGACATTTGATGCAGCAGCCCTTATTTTTGCCCATTTTACAACTGATATTGTATCAGATTATCACAAAAAGATTTCTGATTTATTAAAACCCAATGGGTTACTGATTTTAGAAGGTTTTAGTAAAAATCACATAGAATTTCAAAAGGTAAACCCAAATGCTGGCGGACCAAAAAATGTGGAAATGTTATTTTCAAAAGAAACGATTACACGAGATTTTCCGAATTTTGAGGTTCTTAAATTAGAAGAAGTAGAAGATACGCTTAATGAAGGAGAATTTCATAAAGGGAAAGCTAAACTTATAAGATTTATTGGTAGAAAAGTAGTTTAAAAGGGGTTTATTTTAAACGCTATTTTGCTTTTTAAATTTTTAAAACCGCAGAAGTTAAAATAAACAACTTGTTTTGAGTATTGATATTTAAAGCTTCCAAACGGTATTCTAAACCTGTTTGTAGTTTTAAATTTTCGGTAAGTTGCCAGCCAATTTGCGCGGTTGTTCTTTGGTCAAGTTCTGGGGCGTTTATGTTACTTAAACTCAGTAAAGCTTCAACTGAGCAAACATAATAGGCTTCACCAATATCTAGCTTTTCGCCATTCAAAGGAAAATCAACAGCAAAACGGTAGCGTTGTCTAAAAATAGTTTCGGCATCTAAAAAACGCTGTTCGGTTCTAAATCGGTGACCAAAACGCGCTCCAAACGGTTGTTTTAAATAATTAAATTGTTGGGTTGTTCTAAACTCATTGGAACTATCGCTAAAAACATCTCTATTTCTATATTGCAAACCAAAACTTATGTTGTATTTGTAATTAAGCTTAAAGGTTGAAAAGTGAACCACATCAAGCTGTCTTTGTTCTAAACGAAATGCAGCATCTTGGTATAAATAATAGCGCGATTTTAATGCAAAATTCACACTGTATGGTTTAGATATGTTGTGGGTTATAGCAAATTCTGATTCGCCTAACGTTTAAAAATCATGTTGAGCTTTGGACACAAAACAACTTAAAAAAATTATAAATCCTGTTAGTTTTTTAATATGATTATCCGTATTTATACCTAAATTCATTTTTACTACTGACAGCCGCCACTAAAAGTCTTCCAAACAGAACCTCACCGAAATATCTGCGATTAAATTTATAGCAAAATTCATCTAGATATGATTGCAGAAACTCAGGTTTCACATTGTGATAGCTGTTCAAGAGCTGTCGCTTCGCATTACTTATCGCAATATGGATCCAAGGGAGTTTTTCCCCTATCCTATCCTTTGGGATTACTTCACTATAGTGTGATTTTACATGGCCTTTTAAATCAACATAAGAAGTGGAATCATCTGTGATTAATTCCGATTTGCTAGAGAGGCTATCTTGCACTACTTTGTTGATAGTTTCTTTATTGAGGTCATCTATCACTTTCATTTTGAGATAGCCCACCCTTCGGGGCTTCTTTCCTTTTTTGGGGGAATCAACCCATTGGCTCTCTGCCATAACGAGTACCTTGCTCTTTTTTTGACTGCCTCTGCCTCTTTTAAGGGTTTCATTCTTTTAATCATTGGGAATTTCTGTGGTAAAAAAACCTTCATCCAACTCTATGGCTCCAGCCAATATATATTGTTCATCTCTCTTCCCCATAGATAGGCGTAGTTTGTGTACCATGTGCCAAATAGGGTGCCCCTAACTGACGTTGTATTTCTTTGGCTGAAAACTCTTTTTTGTAGATGTCAAAAGATGCATGGTTATAAACCAATAGCGATAGGGAAGTTTTGATTTATGCATTACTGTGACACTCTTTAACGTAGTGCGTGTTCCGCACGCTTTGCACTCATATTGTTCCTTATCTTGTTTCCAATAATGGTTTGTACCTCCACATTTGGCGCAGCTAACGCCTACTTGGTCGCGATACTCTTTGAATTTTTGCTTGCAACTTTCCTCGTCAGGGTAGGATTGTATAAAATCCATTAAGTTCATATGACGGGCTTTAGAATGCTAAAGATAATAAAAATAGGGAAATGTACGGATAATCATAAAAAGTAAATTGCTATTCTCGACAAGTCAATTTAAGTTGTGAATATTTAAAAGAGAACCTTTCTGGTTCGCTTTTTTTATTGAGCATTCCTCAAAAACGATTCACATGTTTCAACCATGTTTCTACTGCCACAAATAAAAGGAACTCTTTCGTGCAGTTCTGTAGGCTGAATATCCAAAATTCTAGTAAAACCATCACTAGCTTTTCCATTGGCTTGCTCTGCTATAAAAGCCATAGGATTACATTCATAAAGCAATCTTAATTTTCCGTTAGAATTTAATGAACTTTTAGGATATAAATAAATACCTCCTTTTATCATATTTCTATGAAAATCAGAAACTAAAGAGCCTATGTATCTAGAGGTATAAGGTCTGTCATCTTCTTCTTTTTGACAGTATTTTATGTAATTTTTTATGCCTTGAGGAAAGTGAATATAGTTGCCTTCATTCACAGAATATATGGTACCGCTTTCAGGGAACTCCATATTAGGGTGAGACAAATAAAAAGACCCAATAGCTGGGTTTAAGGTAAAGCCATTTACACCATCACCAGTAGTATAAACCAGCATGGTTGAGGTTCCATAAACCACATAACCTGCAGCAACCTGTTGATTCCCTTTTTGTAAAAAATCTTCTAAGGTTACAGGGGTTCCTACCGGTGTAACGCGTCTGTAAATTGAAAAAATGGTTCCAACAGATACGTTTACATCTATGTTAGACGAACCATCCAACGGGTCAATAAGCACAATGTATTTGTTTTGGTGGTTTTCGTCTATGCTATTTATTGAAATAAAATCGTCTTCCTCTTCACTGGCAATGCCACAAACAATGTTTCTGTTTGTTAAGGTTTGAATAAACTTATCATTGGCATAAACATCCAACTTTTGTTGATTTTCGCCTTGAATATTAACATCCCCCGCTGCGCCTATAATGTCAACCAATCCCGCTTTATTAACCTCATGATTAACCACTTTGGCCGCTAAGCGAATAGAATTTAAAAGGCTTGATAATTCACCTGAAGAATATTTAAAAGAGGCCTGATTTCCAATAATAAATTCTCCAAGGGTTTGATTTTTTTTTATCATAAAAGCTAGATTTGTTTGCAAATATCTGTCTTTTTTAATCGAACTACAACGTTTTCGTTATATTTTCTAGTTTATAAATAAAGAACTTTAGTCTATCTTTGAGTTAAATTAAAAATAATGGAATTTACGATTAGAAGCGCTCATAAAAACGACATGAAACAGGTTTTTAACCTGATTAATGAATTAGCTATTTTTGAGAAGGAGCCAGATGAGGTAGAGCTTACGGTAAGTGATTTAGAAAATGATGGATTTGGAGAGTTTCCTTTGTTTCACTGTTTTGTTGCAGAAGCGAATGGCAACATTGAAGGGTTGGCATTGGTTTATAACCGGTATTCTACATGGAAAGGAAAAGCACTTCATTTAGAAGATTTAATAGTAAGTGAAAAGATGAGAGGTTCTGGAATAGGATCCAAGTTATTAGATGAAGTTGTAAAATATGGTTATCAATTAGGGGTAAAACGCATTAATTGGGAAGTATTAGATTGGAATACACCTGCTATTGATTTTTATTTAAAAAAAGGCGCCCATATTATGAGAGATTGGAAGGTGGTTCATTTAAATGAGCAAGCCATAAAAAATTATATAAAGAAACTGTAATGCAAGTATTTAAATTTGGAGGCGCTTCAGTAAAAGATGCTCATGGTGTAAAGAATCTGGCGTCTGTATTACAAAAAGTGGGTTACAAAAAAACCTTGGTCGTCGTGTCTGCCATGGGTAAAACCACCAACGCTCTGGAAATTGTAATTAATAACTACTTTAAAAACAAGGCAGAATTACAAAGCTCAATCCAGGAAGTTAAAAAATACCACAATGCTATTCTTTTGGATTTATTTGACTTCGATAGCAGTCGGGAAAATGAACAGCATAACGTGTTTAAAGAAGTCTCTACCTTATTTGATGAATTAAACAACTTTTTAAACACAAATAAATCGCCCGATTATAATTTTGTGTATGATCAAGTCATTGGCTATGGCGAATTAGTTTCTACATTAATCATAAGTCATTATTTAAATGAGATTGAAATAAAAAACATTTGGGTAGATGTTAGGGAATGCATTAAAACAGACAATTATTATCGAAGAGCCAATGTAAACTGGGATGCGACCCAAACTTTAATAACCGCAAAATTTAAAAGCTCAACCTTACATATTACGCAAGGGTTTTTAGGAAGTGACCCCAATAATTTTACTACAACACTAGGTAGAGAAGGCAGCGATTATACTGCCGCTATTTTTGCCTATTGCCTCAATGCAGAAAGTGTAACCATTTGGAAAGACGTGCCAGGCGTTTTAAATGCAGATCCGAGGTATTTTGAAAACGCCCAGTTACTCAATAAAATTTCTTACAGAGAAGCTATTGAATTAGCATTTTATGGAGCTTCGGTTATTCACCCAAAAACACTGCAGCCACTTCAAGGCAAAGAAATTCCGTTGTATGTAAAATCTTTTTTAAATCCTGAAAACCCAGGCACTAAAGTTGGTAAAGGAACACCACTTGAACCCAATATCCCTTGCTTTATTGTTAAAAAAAGTCAGGTGTTGATATCGCTTTCTTCATTGGATTTTTCATACATCGTTGAAGAAAATATTAGTGAAATTTTTAGTTTGCTTCATTTGTATAAAATGAAAGTAGATGTCATCCAGAATTCTGCCATTAGTTTTTCTGTTTGTGTTGACAATCTTTATAGCAATCTTGAAAAATTATTGCATCATTTAAAGGCAAAATTTAAAGTAACCTGTCATGAAGAGGTGTCTCTTTATACCATTAGAAATTATTCAGAAACTTCTATTCAACAATTAGAACAAGATAAAACCATATTATTAAAACAATTAACTCAAGAAACCGTTCAAATGGTAACGCTTTAATCGTTGTGTTGCATTTGTTGTTTTTAAACATTTAAAAAGCTTGAAATACAGCCAACATATTAGCGTTAAAAAATAAAAAAATTGATTAGGTTTGTAGGTATGACCAAGCAAGCAGAAACCGGTTTAGTTACAGCAAAAGAAGTTGCTAAAGTTATCAATGTTGATAATTACGGTTTTATTGGCACTTTTATAGGTTGGCTACTTATAAAGCTGTTAAAAATATCCACACTTAACAAAATTTATAACCGGAATAAACACCTTAAAGACCTAACGTTTTTAAATAGCATTTTGGATGATTTTCAAATTAAATTTGAAATTCCAGAGGAGGATTTAAAACGCTTGCCAAAAGAAGGTGCTTACATTACCATATCCAATCACCCTCTTGGTGGTATTGATGGTATTTTGTTATTAAAATTAATGCTTGAACAACGTAAAGACTTTAAGATTATAGCTAATTTTCTGTTGCATCGAATAGAGCCATTAAAGCCTTACATTATGCCTGTAAATCCGTTTGAAGACAGGAAAGATGTTAAATCAAGTTTATCGGGTTTTAAAAATTCACTTTTGCATTTAAAGGAAGGACATCCTCTAGGAATTTTTCCTGCGGGAGAGGTTTCAACCTATCGAGACGGCAAATTAGTGGTTGATAAACCTTGGGAAGAAGCCGCCATGAAATTGGTTAAAAAAGCTGAAGTTCCTGTGGTACCTATTTATTTTCACGCCAAAAACAGCCGGTTGTTTTATAAATTATCAAAAATTAGCGACACGTTTCGAACGGCTAAATTACCATCAGAATTACTCACTCAAAAACGACGCATTATAAGAGTAAGAATAGGAAAACCCATTTCGGTAACCGACCAAAAAGAACATGCCTCTATTGAAGAATTTTGTGATTTTGTAAGACGCAAAACCTACATGCTCTCCAATGCTTTTGAAGATAAGCCCAAAATATTAGATAATATTTCATCATCATTAAAAGCCGTAAAGCCACCAAAGCGTATTGTAACACCAATCTCGCCAGAATTAATGACTCAAGAAGTAGAGCGACTTCGAAAAGATGATTGTAGGCTATTACAAAGCAAAAACTACGAAGTGTTTTTATCTCAACCCAATAAAATACCCAATATATTAAGAGAAATTGGCCGATTACGTGAAATAACTTTTAGAGAAGTTGGTGAAGGCACCAATGAAGCGATAGATCTTGATGCATTTGATACGTATTACCACCACATGTTTCTTTGGGATAATGAGGCCAAATTAATTGCTGGGGCTTATAGAATGGGACTTGGGTCAAAAATATTTGCACAATTTGGCATCGATGGATTTTATCTTCAAGACCTTTTTAGGTTTGAGCCAGAGCTATATAAAATGATGAGTGAATCCATTGAAATGGGTCGCGCTTTTATTATTAAAAGTTATCAGCAAAAACCCATGCCCTTATTTTTACTTTGGAAAGGCATTGTACACACCACCCTGCGTTTTCCTGAGCATAAATTTTTAATAGGTGGCGTAAGTATAAGCAACCAGTTTTCAAATTTTTCAAAATCGTTGATGATTGAGTTTATGAAATCGCATTATTACGATCCTTATTTAGCCCAATATGTGCACCCAAAAAAGGAATTTAAAGTGAAGCTTAAAGATGCCGATAAAGACTTTGTGTTTGATGAAACCGAAGCCGATTTAAACAAGTTCGATAAAATTATTGATGAGATTGAACCGGGTGCTTTGCGCTTGCCCGTGCTATTAAAAAAATACATTAAACAAAATGCACGCCTTATGGCTTTTAACGTCGATCCCTTATTCAATAATTCGGTAGATGGCTTAATGTACATTAAAATTGCCGACTTGCCCGAAAGCACCGTAAAGCCTGTTATGGAAGAGTTTCAAGCAGAACTAGAACGTAAGTTTATGGAGAATAATGAATAGTCATCATCATTGCGAACGCAATGAAGTAAACTTCAAAAATTTTCAATAAAAAGCTGTATTTAGCATTTAATAGAAAGCTAGATAGATGTTCTTGGGTACAAGGCAAATCATATCAATTTTTTAGAAATAAACGCCTTTATTTTTTAATTTTACGGTAAAACCACAGCAGATTTTTAACATTTCGATG
>Ga0210024_1000033_pt1 | contig 104252 bp, 91 predicted proteins | sample CryGeymeta201525_FD_183988 | JGI IMG/M metagenome (GOLD analysis project Ga0210024, IMG submission 183988) | Groundwater microbial communities from Crystal Geyser aquifers in Utah, USA - Crystal Geyser metaG 2015-25 (SPAdes) (version 2) | ecosystem: Environmental > Aquatic > Deep subsurface >...
GACGTTATTTTGTCAAGTGCAAATTTAGTCAGTTTATTTTTAATATCTCAAAAAACTGTGTGTATAATGTAAATATTCTGTTCAGGTGCGGTGGGAAAGGGCAAGCTCTTTTGGTTTTTCAGCGTTGGCTTTGTGTGTCGGCAAAAACCAAATGTGCTTAACCGAGCGTTGGCTTTTTTTCACTGACGCACAACTATCAATATAACGTTTTGCGTGTATGAGAAGTAGCGGATTTAAAAGCACTTCGCTTTCAGTTTGGTACTGACTTTTAATAAAAGCAATGATATTTGATTTAACACTGAACCCCCTATTTCTTATACACGACTTTGTTATAAAACGTACTTTATTTAGGGTTTGCCGAAAACATATCAAATCAATAATTATCAGATAATTAGATTTATTTTTATTTGAATAAACGCATAGGATTCCTTATTTTTATGACTATAAGTATGCACTTATGTTCAATTACACACCCCAAAATCAGTTAGATATTTTTAATTGACTGTAGATGGCATCTTATAACATCATGCTTAGTTTATACTTTTGATTTTCAATATCAAAAAAAGAGTGTCAACTAATTTTTAACATCACTTACTTCATTGATCTTTTATTTGGCTAAAGCCTTTTTGGGTTGTTGCAACTGTCATCCCGCTTCAGCGGGATGCAATTGATAAAATGGGTTTGGCTTCAGCCAACCTAAATAGATTTGTGAATGTCTTGGCTTTAAACAAATTGAGATGTACCATCGGCAGCCCCGTTGAGGCGATATGTTGCATAAACTTTGTGATTGCAAGGATTAAAATATTTAGAATGATTTTTATCGGGCACTAATGATATTTTAAATTTTAAAAAATCTTTTTCAGCAAACCCTATTTAGACTTCAATTGAGATTCTCACTTTTCCGCCAAGCCCTAAATACCCCCAAATATACACAACTTTTATATGGCATTCTCCCAGTCACTCCACTTTTCAAAACCCAATTATTTGCATCCTTATCCCGCGGATTCACATTCCTCAGATCCAAGGGATAAGCCGTTTTCATCGTTTTGATCAGGTTACCCGATCAACCGTAAATCTTAGCGAACATTGAATTCCCCCAATTCCTTCAGACTGATTCTGCCCTCATAAAAAGCCTTCCCGATGATGGCTCCCTCGCAGCCTATCTCGGCTAATTGATAAAGGTCCTCTAAACAAGAAACACCACCCGATGCAATCAAGTTGATGCCTCCTGCTTCTTTTAAAATTTTGAGGTACAACTCGTTTGAAGTGCCTCCGAGCATGCCGTCTTTGGAAATATCGGTGCAGATAACGTATCGAATTCCTTCGTTTTGATAATCTACTATAAATGGAAGCAATTCCAATTGAGAACTTTCCTGCCAACCGCTCACGGCTACTTTTTCGTCTTTTGCATCGGCTCCGAGAATGATTTTTTCGCTTCCAAAGGTTTTTATCCAACCTTTGAAAACCTCCGGGTTTCTGACAGCTATGCTGCCTCCGGTTATCTGGCTGGCTCCGCTTTCAAAAGCGGTTTTCAAATCTGCTTCTGATTTTAACCCGCCACCAAAATCTATTTTTAAACTCGTTTGGGAAGCAATTTGCTCCAAGACTTTGTGGTTGACGATATGCTGGGATTTAGCCCCGTCCAAATCGACCAAATGAAGGTATTCAATGCCGTTTGCCTCAAACTGCTTAGCTATTTCCAACGGGTTTTCGTTGTATATTTTTCGCGTGTTGTAATCGCCTTTGGTCAGCCGGACACATTTTCCGTCTATGATGTCGATAGCGGGGATTAGCCTCATGAATTGAAGATTTGTGATTTGTGACTTCAAAATTAAATTATTTAGATGGACTTAATTAAAATTTTATTCAATAAAAGCTCCCACAACAAATCAATTTCCGGCTTTGTCAAGTCTTAAAAAAACTACGTCTAAATTTAAGTTTTGATAAAAATAACTTCAATATCTTGGTAATTGTTATTTATGTCATTCTTTTTTTTAATTTGCATAAGAATAAATCAATAAAACTTCATGAATCCCATTACCCGACTATTTGACATCCCTTCTTATCAACTTGCCAATTACAATCTCGAAGCCGCATTTGTAACCAAATATAAGGGTATTTGGAAGCAAACTTCTACTGTGGAGTATTTAGACAATGCCAACAAAATAAGCCGGGGGCTAATCAAATTGGGGATTCAAGTCAATGATAAAATTGCGGTCATCAGCTCATCTAACCGGACAGAATGGAACACCATCGACATCGGGATTCTCCAAATTGGCGCACAAAACACACCGGTTTATCCCACCATGGCCATCGATGATTACGAATATGTACTAAACCATTCCGAGGCGGTGTTTTGTTTTGTCTCCGATGTCGAAGTTTATGAGAAAGTCAACTCCATCAAAAACCGATTGAAATTTCTAAAAGATGTGTATGCTTTCGATGAAATAACAGGTTGTAAAAATTGGAAAGAAGTTTTGGCACTTGGAAAAGACACATCGTTGCAAGCGGAAGTGGAAAAAAGAAAATCGGAAGTCAAGCCGGACGATTTGGCTACTATTATCTACACTTCCGGAACCACCGGGAAACCGAAAGGTGTGATGCTCACCCACCACAACATCGTCAGCAATGTATTGGACAGTTCGCCACGTGTGCCGTTCGACTCAGGCAAATCGGTTGCGTTGAGTTTTTTACCTATCTGTCATATTTTCGAACGCATGATAGTGTATTTGTACCAATACCACGGCGTGTCTATCTACTTTGCCGAATCCATCGAAAAAGTCGGTGAAAACATCAAAGAAGTTCGGCCTCACGTGATGACCGTCGTACCGAGATTAGCTGAAAAAGTATATGATAAAATCTACGCCAAAGGCGATGAACTTACTGGAATAAAACGAAAATTATTCTTTTGGTCTATCCGATTGGGACTCCAGTATCAGCCCTACGGAAGAAACGGTTGGTGGTATGAATTTAAACTCAAAATCGCCCGCAAACTCATCTTCTCTAAATGGAAAGAAGGCCTCGGTGGCCGATTGGATCTGATGGTTTCAGGCAGCGCAGCGCTTCAGCCGCGTTTGGCTAAACTTTTTGCCGCCGCAGAAATGCCCATCATGGAAGGCTACGGCCTCACGGAAACCTCACCCGTGATTGCGGTGAATGACATGCGAAACTTTAATTTCAAAATCGGAACAATTGGCAAACCTATTGATCATGTAGAAATTAAAATCGCGGAAGACGGAGAAATATTGGTTAAAGGACCCAATGTGATGGCCGGTTATTACAAAGATGCCGAACTCACGGCTAGCGTGATGGCCAATGGTTATTTTCACACCGGCGACATAGGCGAATTCGATTCGGAAGGTTTTTTGCGTATCACCGACCGCAAAAAGGAAATGTTTAAAACCTCCGGCGGAAAATACATCGCGCCACAACTCATCGAAAACGACATGAAACAATCGCCTTATATTGAACAAATCATGGTGATTGGTGATGGGGAAAAAATGCCGGCAGCCTTTATACAACCTGCTTTCGACAACATCAAAAGTTGGGCTGCACAAAAGAAAATCACTTTAGAAAATTCCAATCAAAAAATCGCTCACGACCCAAAAGTCATCGCACTCATTCAAGCAGAAGTCGATCGAGTCAACGAACATTTCGGACATTGGGAACAAATAAAACGCTTTGAGCTGACCTCAGATATTTGGAGCATCAACTCCGGCCACCTAACGCCTACCCTCAAACTCAAACGCAAAAACGTAAAACAGATGTACCAACATTTGTACGATAAAATCTACCGGACTGAAAAGTATTCGTGAATGGAGGACAAATGGCAGCATTGCATGACAAATAGAACACGGATGACACCGATTTAACAGTTTAATACGGTCAGAAATGAAAATTCTTCATGAAAATACTACCGAAACTTTTTACAAAGTTTAAAACGAACTTGGCTATTGTTTTTTGGAGAAAGTTTATGAAAACACCTGCATCTTGAACTGATAAGAAAATTTTGGTAAAGAACCTCAGTTTAATACAAAACTATTCACAAATGATAAAAAACAAATCAAACCCGTTTAAATTCCTCATATCCGCGTCATCTTTGTTCTATTTAAACATGGCTAATAAAACAAAAAATAAACCATCAAATTTTAAATTAAATTAATATTCTAATCATCAAACTATCGATGGTAAAATAAATACAATTAAAAAATAACATAAATTTATTATGCATGCATAATATTTTTTTCTATATTTGGTTTCCATTTCAGATGAAATTATGAAATGCCCATTAACGAACCATCCCGAAAGTACGGGCAGGTTTATCAAACCACCCGAAGCATCGGGACATCGTGATTAATAAGGTATTACATCTGACCGCTAAAAACAAATATTTTAACAGATGAACGACAAAACCATCGATTACGCGTTGCGAGTAGCTTGGCAAGCCATCGTGAAGGCTTACAACGAAGAAGCAAGCAAGGAGGACAGTACGATGACAATCGGTTTTACCCTGCTGAGCATCGACCCGAAGGTAGGCACGCCCTCCACCACTTTAGGTCCAAAAATGGGTATGGAAGCCACCAGCCTTTCTAGAACTTTAAGCATCATGGAACAAAAAGGGCTAATCAAAAGAATAAAAAACCCGGAAGACGGGAGAAGTGTTCTTATCCAACTCACCCCATTTGGGTTGAAAAAAAGAGAGCTTTCCAAAGAAGTCGTATTACATTTTAACGAAGTTGTTGAACAGGAAATAGAAGAAATCAAATTGCAACATTTTTTTGAAGTAACCGAAAAAATTATCGAACTCGTCCAGTCCAAAAAAATATATAACCCCCAAAAAGAATTCATTAAATAAAAACAACAAACACATGAAGCGAATCATTAACAAAGTAGCCGTCGTTGGCTCAGGTATCATGGGAAGCGGTATTGCCTGTCATTTTGCCAACATCGGTGTAGAAGTTCTCCTCTTAGACATCGTCCCGAGAGAATTGACTCCCTTGGAAGAAAAGAAAGGGATCACCAAAGAAAGTAAAACCTTTCGAAACCGATTGGTGAATGACCACTTAGCCGCAGCCATAAAATCTAAACCTTCTCCCCTATACCATGCTTCGTTTGCTTCGCGCATCACCACCGGAAACACCGAAGACGACTTGGCCAAAATCAAAGAGACCGATTGGATTATCGAAGTAGTTGTCGAACGGTTGGATATTAAACAAAAAGTATTTGAGCAAATAGAAAAACACCGCAAACCCGGCACACTGATTACCTCCAATACTTCTGGAATCCCCATTCATTTTATGAGTGAAGGATGCAGCGAAGATTTCCAAAAAAACTTCTGTGGGACTCACTTTTTCAACCCACCGCGCTACCTCAAACTATTTGAAATTATCCCTGGGCCGAAAACCGATCCGGAAGTGATTTCTTTTTTGAATGGTTATGGTGAAAAATTCCTCGGTAAAACAAGCGTAGCCGCAAAAGATACCCCTGCCTTTATTGGAAACCGAATAGGCATTTATGGCATTCAGAGTTTGTTTCACTTGGTCAAAGAAATGGGATTAACCGTGGAAGAAGTCGATAAACTGACCGGCCCTGTCATCGGCCGTCCCAAATCGGCAACTTTCCGGACTGTCGATGTTGTCGGTTTAGACACCTTGGTACACGTGGCCAACGGGCTGTATGAAAACTGTCCCAAAGACGAAGCGCACGAACTTTTTAAACTTCCAGATTTCATTAGTAAAATGATGAAAAACAATTGGTTGGGAAGCAAAACCGGACAAGGGTTTTACAAAAAAGAAGGCAAAGACATCCTCGCACTTGACCTCAATACCCTCGAATATCGCACGCAGAAAAAAGCTTCTTTCGCCACCCTCGAACTCACAAAAACCATCGATGCACCCATCGACCGATTTAAAGTATTGATAGGCGGCAAAGACAAAGCCGCTGAATTTTATCGAAAAAACCTAGCCGGATTGTTCGCCTATGTTTCCAATCGCATTCCGGAGATATCGGATGAGCTTTACAAAATAGACGATGCTATGAAAGCAGGCTTCGGCTGGGAAAACGGCCCCTTTGAAATTTGGGATTCCGTCGGTGTCGAAAAAGGATTGGAACTCATCAAAGCCGAAGGGTTGAATGCTGCAAATTGGGTAGCTGACATGCTCGCTTCCGGAAACAAATCGTTCTATCAAGTCAAGGAAGGAGCTACTTATTTCTATGACATCCCATCGAAAAAACAAACCAAAATCCCGGGTCAGGATGCCTTTATTATCTTAGATAACATTCGCGAAAGCAAAAAAGTTTGGAGCAATGGTGATTCGGTCATTCAGCATTTGGGCGATGGTATTCTCAATGTTGAATTTCGTTCCAAAATGAACACCCTCGGTGGAGGTGTTATCCAAGGCATCAACAAAGCCATCGATTTGGCGGAAAAGGAATACGAAGGATTGGTCATCGGAAACCAAGGACCAAATTTCTCGGTTGGAGCCAACTTAGCGATGGTTTTCATGATGGCAGCCGAACAAGATTATGATGAACTCAACATGGCAATAAAAACCTTTCAAGACACCGTCATGCGGGTTCGGTACTCTTCCATTCCGGTCGTGATAGCTCCACACGGAATGACTTTCGGCGGTGGCTGTGAATTGTCACTGCATGCTGACAAAGTGGTAGCGGCAACTGAAACTTACATCGGTCTGGTTGAATTTGGCGTTGGACTGATTCCCGGCGGCTGTGGCTCCAAAGAAATGGCATTGCGCGCTTCCGACCTATTCAGAAAAAATGATGTTGAGCTCAATGTTTTACAAGAATATTTTCTCACCATCGCCATGGCAAAAGTTTCCACTTCTGCCTATGAAGCATACGATTTGGGAATCTTGCAAAAAGGAAAAGATACGGTTGTGGTCAACCGAAACCGGCAAATTGCCGAAGCTAAAAAGCAGGCATTATTGCTAGCTGAAGCCGGTTATACCAAGCCGATTTTGCGTAAAGATGTCAAAGTACTCGGCAGACAAGCCCTGGGAATGTTTTTGGTGGGAACAGACAGCATGGAAGCCAGTCATTATATTTCCGAGTACGATCAAAAAATCGCAAACAAGTTAGCCTACGTGATGGCAGGCGGTGACCTTTCCGAACCAACTTTGGTCAGCGAACAATATCTGCTCGACATCGAACGAGAAGCATTTCTCTCACTTTGCACCGAGCGTAAAACCTTGGAGCGCATTGAACACATGTTGAAAACAGGCAAGCCTTTGCGCAATTAATAGTTGAAGAAGTACAATGATTTTAATATTAAGTATTAAGATAGTAGATATGCATCAATTTGAAAAACTCAAAATCCGGCAAAAAGCAATGGATTTGACTGAGAAAATCTATATGCTGTGCATTGAACCATCGAATGAAAAATATAATTTAATACTTCAACTAAAAAAAAGTGCTACTTCAATTCCTTCTAGTATTTCGGAAGGTTCGAGAAAATATTCCGATTTGGAGTTTTTACATTTTCTGAGCATTGCAAATGGTTCTGCTTATGAATTGATTAACCAACTTAATATCTTCGAACGCGTTGGCATTGCGAAAGGTGAAAACACAAAGCCACTTATCAATGAACTTGTTGAAATAAGCAATATGAATTTCTCACTACAAAAATCTATTAGAGAAAAATTAAAAAAAATATCTAATCTTAATACTTAATACTTCAATATACTTAATACTTCATTCTATGAAAACAGCCTATATAGTAAAAGGATACAGAACCGCGGTTGGCAAAGCACCAAAAGGGGTGTTCCGATTCAAAAGAACCGACGAATTGGCAGCAGAAACCATTCAATACATGATGGGAAAAATCCCACAACTTGACAAATTGCGAATTGACGATGTCATAGTAGGCAATGCAATGCCTGAAGGTGCGCAGGGATTAAACATGGGCCGTTTTATTTCACTTATGGGCTTAAACACCATTGATGTACCCGGTGCTACTGTCAATCGGTTTTGTTCTTCCGGTTTAGAAACCATTGCCATAGCAACAGCCAAAATTCAATCCGGAATGGCAAACTGCATCATAGCCGGAGGAGCCGAGAGCATGAGTGCCGTACCTATGTCCGGTTTTAAAACAGAGCTCAATTACAATCTAGCAAAATCAGGGCATGAAGACTATTATTGGGGTATGGGAAATACTGCCGAAGCTGTGGCCAATAAATATAAAGTAACCCGTGAAGACCAAGATGAATTTGCATTTAATTCACACATGAAAGCCTTAAAAGCGCAAGTTGAAGGCAAGTTTGATAATCAAATTGTCCCCATCACGGTCGAACAAACCTACTTAGACGAAAATGGTAAAAAGGCAACCAAATCATACACTGTAACAAAAGATGAAGGCCCCAGAGCCGGTACAAGTATGGAAATCCTCTCTAAATTGCCAGCCGTTTTTGCGGCGGGAGGAAGCGTGACGGCCGGAAATTCATCTCAAATGAGTGATGCTGCCGCATTTGTGATTGTCATGAGTGAAGATATGGTCAAAGAACTGAACTTAAAACCCATCGCGCGATTGGTAAGTTACGCAGTGGCTGGTGTAGAACCAAGTCTCATGGGAATAGGACCGATTAAAGCCATTCCAAAAGCAATCAAACAAGCTGGGCTAAAACAAGCAGACATCGCATTGATTGAGTTAAATGAAGCTTTTGCATCCCAATCTTTGGCTGTCATTCGAGAACTCGGATTAGACCCAAACCTTGTCAACGTAAACGGTGGAGCAATCGCCTTAGGTCATCCTTTAGGTTGCACCGGCGGCAAACTCTCTGTCCAACTCTTTGACGAGATGAACAAACGCAACCTGAAAGGCAGATATGGTATGGTGACCATGTGTGTTGGAACCGGACAAGGAGCTGCTGGGATTTATGAACTGCTGTAAATTAGTAAATAATTTGTTCCCTGAGCAAGCCGAAGGGAGCACAAAAAACAAACAATTCTTTCCTGATTTTCCGTCAATCATTCAGGTAAACTTCAGAAAAAGAAAATATTAAAAAACAAGAGACGTTCCCTTCGACTCCGCTCAGGGAACAATCGAATCAAAACATTAAAAATCAAACAAAAAACAAACCCAATATGAGTTCAACATCAACCGACATCTTACGAGGCGGACAGTTCCTCGTCAGAGAAACCCAATGCGAAAATGTATTCACTCCCGAAGATTTTTCGGAAGATCAAATCATGATGCGTGATGCAGTCAAAGAATTTGTAGATCGTGAAATCTGGCCTAACAAAAGCCGATTTGAAAAGAAAGATTACGCCTTCACCCAATCGAGTATGAAACAAGCCGGCGATCTTGGCTTTTTAGGAGTTACTGTACCGGAGGCCTACGGCGGTCTTGGGATGGGGTTCGTTTCCACCATGTTGGTTTGCGATTATATTTCTGGCGCAACCGGCTCTTTTTCAACTGCTTTTGGCGCACATACCGGTATCGGCACTTTGCCTATTACTTTGTACGGAACCGAAGAACAAAAAAAGAAATACCTTCCGTTACTTGCCACAGGTGAATGGTTTGGTGCCTATTGCTTGACCGAGCCGGGTGCGGGATCGGATGCCAACAGCGGAAAGACAAAAGCCGTACTTTCGGCGGACGGTACACACTACAAAATCACCGGGCAGAAAATGTGGATTTCAAATGCCGGATTCTGTAAAGTATTTATCGTGTTTGCCCGCATCGAAGACGATAAAAACATCACCGGATTTATTGTAGAAAACGATCCTGCCAACGGCATCAGCATGAATGAAGAAGAACATAAATTAGGCATCCGCGCTTCTTCTACCCGCCAAGTTTTTTTCAACGAAACTAAAGTCCCCGTCGAAAACATGCTCTCTGAAAGAGGCAACGGATTCAAAATCGCCATGAACGCGCTCAACGTTGGACGTATCAAATTGGCCGCTGCTTGTCTGGATGCCCAACGCCGGGTGATTACCAATTCGGTGAAATATGCCAACGAACGCGTACAATTCAAAACCCCGATTTCCCAGTTTGGAGCTATCAAATATAAATTGGCCGAAATGGCTACCAACTGTTTTGTGGGCGAATCTGCTTCTTATCGCACCGCTAAAAACATTGAAGACCGCATCGCTATCCGAATCGCTGAAGGCAATTCTCATCAGGAAGCTGAACTGAAAGGCGTGGAAGAATATGCCATCGAATGTTCCATATTAAAAGTTGCTGTTTCCGAAGACATCCAAAATTGTGCCGATGAAGGTATCCAGATTTTTGGAGGAATGGGCTTTTCCGAAGACACCCCGATGGAAGCTGCCTGGCGCGACGCCCGGATTGCCCGTATTTACGAAGGCACCAACGAAATCAACCGCATGCTTTCAGTGGGTATGTTGATTAAGAAAGGTATGCGTGGCCATGTTGATTTGCTCGGCCCTGCTACAGCTGTTGCCAATGAGTTGACTTCCGTGCCTTCCTTTGACAGACCAGATTACAGCATCTTGTTTACCGAAGAAAAAGAAATGGTTGCCAAACTCAAAAAAGCACTCTTGATGGTTGCGGGTAGTGCCGTACAGAAATTCGGCGCTGACTTTGAAAGTCATCAACAAATCTTGTTGAGTACATCCGACATGTTGATTGAGATTTACATGGCCGAGTCGGGAATTTTACGTGCTGAAAAATTGTCGAAAACAAAAGGCGAAGCTTTCGTACAAGAACAAATTTCGTTGGCAAAACTTTATCTCTACCACGCAGTCGATTTGGTAAGTAGCAAAGGAAAAGAAGCCATTGTTTCTTTCACTTCCGGAGATGAACAACGCATGATGTTAACTGGTCTAAAACGCTTTACCAAATATGTAAACGAACCCAACGTGGCGGATTTGCGCATACAGATTGCCGACAAACTGATTGCGGAAAATGCCTACTGTTTTAGTTAGATTTTTTCTAAAAGTGATGAATACTTATTAAACAAACCATGAAAGCAACTCAATTGTTTAAGAATTTTTTTGAAAGTGAAAAAGCAGGTGGCTTAATTTTAATTTTTGTCACTGTTTTTTCTCTTTTATTAGCTAATTCACCCTGGCAACAGTCCTACGTAGGCTTTTGGCAATCAGATCTTGGTGGCCACAGCATCACGCACTGGATTAATGACGGACTGATGACAATCTTCTTCTTGTTAATCGGGTTGGAATTAGAAAGAGAAATATACATAGGTGAATTGTCTGATTTCAAAAATGCTTCGTTGCCTATCTTTGGTGCACTAGGAGGTATGCTTGTTCCGGCAGGAATATATTTGCTTTTTAATTACGGAACGGACTCTCAATCGGGCATAGGAATCCCGATGGGGACGGATATTGCGTTTGCAATTGGTATTTTATCTTTGTTAGGCAATAAGGTTCCCGTTTCTTTAAAAATTTTTCTGACCGCTTTGGCTGTTATAGACGATTTGGGTGCCATCCTCATCATTGCGCTTTTCTACACGGTCTCGATTTCTTTTATCAATCTCTCCATTGCAATAGGTATTTTCGGTGTCTTACTTTTGCTCAACCGAATGAAAGTCAGAAACCTGATCCCTTATTTAATAGGTGGTGTCGGAATGTGGTATTTTATGCTTAATTCGGGGATTCATGCTACCATTACCGGAGTTTTGATGGCATTTACAATCCCTTTTAGAAAAGGTGATGGAGAATTTTCTCCCTCCTACATTTTAGAACATTTTTTACACAAACCGGTTGCATTTATTATTTTGCCATTATTTGCCCTTGCCAATACAAGCATAATTCTTGGAAGCAACTGGCATGAAGGTTTAACATTGTTGAGCAGTTTAGGTATAATGGCTGGCCTTTTCATTGGTAAACCATTGGGTATAGTTGTCTTTTCATTTGTTGGTGTGAGTGCCGGACTTTGTATTTTACCACCTGATTTGAAATGGAAAAATATCGTTGGAGCCGGTTTTTTAGGAGGAGTAGGCTTTACCATGTCTATCTTTATTGCACTTTTGGCTTTTAGCGATGATGGCATCGTCAATAGTTCAAAAATAGCCATTCTACTTGCGTCTCTTTTAGCAGGAATCACGGGTTATATTTTACTCAAATTGACTTTAAAATCAACTGTTGTCGATGAATAGTAGAATTTTTCTGAAATCCTGAGTTCGATTAATCCAAAAATCGTCAGTCCCGAAGCCTCGGTAGAGTGATTCTGATGAAGCACGAATCGGAATTGTATCGAAAACAAGCATTTTGAATTCAAAAACCTATTTTCAATACACTTTTCTCCCTCCCGTTCCGACACCTCTCATCCCGATAAATTGGGATGAGAGCTTTTGTATCCATAAAAAAATAATCAGACTCAGGTTAAAAGATTTCAATCATTAAAAAAAGACCAATAATAATTCTTATTTTCATAAAAAAATCCGCTTGTTTTGACAAGCGGATTTTAGTTAAGTGAGTGAAACTTTTTTATTAAGAAATTTATTTTACTTTGTCAACGATGGCTTTGAACGCTTCCGGGTGGTTCATGGCCAAATCGGCAAGCACCTTTCTATTAAGCGCAATTTCGCTGGCATTCAACCTACCCATAAATTGTGAGTAAGACAAACCGTATTGTCTGACTCCTGCGTTGATACGCTGAATCCACAAAGCGCGGAAATTTCTTTTGTTTTGTCTGCGGTCTCTGTAAGCATAGACTAATGCTTTATCGACGGCGTTTTTAGCAACTGTCCAAACGTTTTTGCGTCGTCCAAAAAAGCCTTTGGCTAATTTCATGACTCTTTTTCGTTTGGCGCGTGTCGCAACTGAATTTACTGATCTTGGCATAATGATTTATTTTTTTGCAGTAGGCGGTTCTGATTTTTATGAACACTTTTGGCCCGCTCCATGGTTAATAATTAATTACCTGCGTCGCTGATTATTTCAATCGCAACTGCTCTCTCACACTATTTGAGTCTGCATCGCTCACCAAGGTTGCATGGGTCAACTTCAACTTGCGTTTGTTTGACTTCTTGGTCAGGATGTGGCTTTTAAAAGCGTGTTTTCTTTTGATTTTTCCCGAGCCGGTCAGTTTAAACCGCTTTTTGGCTCCGGATTTCGTTTTTTGCTTTGGCATTTTTTACCTGTTTTTATATAGATTTACTCACTTACTCTTACTTAGACTTCTTAGGAGCTAAGAACATTGTCATTCTTTTCCCTTCTAACTGTGGCAGTTGTTCTACTTTCCCGAATTCTTCCAAATCTTGCGCAAGGCGCAACAAAAGAATCTGCCCTTGTTCTTTATAAATTATAGAACGTCCTTTGAAAAACACAAAAGCTTTCAGTTTGGCTCCTTCCTTCAAAAACTTCTCTGCATTTCGTTTTTTGAATTCATAATCGTGTTCGTCGGTTTGCGGACCAAAACGAATCTCTTTAATAATCACATTAGCCGACTTCGCCTTCATGACTTTCTCTCTTTTCTTTTGCTCGTAAACAAACTTTTTATAGTTCATTATCTTGCAAACAGGAGGTTCCGCATTGGGTGAAATCTCAACCAAGTCCAATTCTTGTTCTTCGGCCATAGCCAAAGCTTCACGAACCGGATAAACGCCAATTACGACATTTTCGCCAACCAATCTCACCTCAGGAGACTTAATGAGTCCATTAATACGGTGTGCATCTTTTTTTTCGATTCTGGCTGGGCCGGAAAATCTTTTTCTACGAATAGCTATAACGAAACAATTTAGGGGTTAAACATTAAATTCTTTTATATCTTTTCTCAACTCATTCTGAATCAATTCAATAAACTTTTCAACTTTCATATTTCCCAAACTTTCACCTCCGTGCCTTCTGACAGATATAGTTCCATTTTCAGCTTCTTGCTCACCAACTATGACCATGAACGGATATTTTTGCATCTCTGCTTCTCTGATTTTCTTGCCGATGGTCTCATTTCTCGAATCTTTCAGGGCGCGAATTTCGTGATTTTCCAGCAGACTAAAAACATTTTCTGCATAATTTTCACATTTCTCACTTACATTCAAAATTATAACTTGATGAGGGGTGAGCCAAAGCGGAAAATTACCGCCGGTGTGTTCCAATAAAATTGCGACAAAACGCTCCATGCTACCAAAGGGTGCCCGGTGAATCATAACCGGCCTATGCATTTCATTATCAGCTCCCTTATAGGTCAACTCAAAGCGTTCCGGTAAGTTATAATCCACTTGTATGGTTCCTAATTGCCAACTTCTCCCCAAAGCATCTTTGACCATAAAATCGAGCTTAGGACCGTAGAATGCAGCTTCTCCATATTCAATTTTTGCCTGAAGATTTTTTTCCTTGGCCGCATTGATAATGGCACGTTCTGCTTTTTCCCAATTCTCGTCCGAACCTATGTATTTTTCGGGTTTTTCGGGATCGCGTAAAGATATTTGTGTTGTGAAATTTTCAAAACCCAACGAACCAAAAACGTACAAAACCAAATCGATTACTTTTTTAAACTCATCATCAAGTTGGTCTGGTGTACAAAAAATGTGCGCATCGTCTTGGGTAAAACCGCGTACACGAGTTAAGCCATGCAATTCGCCACTTTGCTCGTATCTGTAAACCGTTCCAAACTCGGCATAACGTTTCGGTAAATCTTTGTAACTCCAAGGTTTGCAGTTGTATATTTCACAGTGATGCGGGCAGTTCATCGGCTTGAGCAGAAAGATTTCTCCTTCATTAGGTGTGTGTATAGCTTGAAAACTATCGGCTCCATACTTGGCAAAATGACCGGAAGTCACATACAGCTCTTTTTGCCCGATGTGTGGTGTGATGACCATTTCATAACCGGCTTTCTTTTGTGCCTTTTTCAAAAAATTTTCAAGTCTTTCCCGTAAAGCGGCTCCCTTGGGCAACCACAAAGGCAAACCTAAGCCTACTTTGGCAGAAAAAGTAAATATTTCAAGTTCTTTGCCCAATCTACGGTGGTCACGTTTCTTGGCTTCTTCGAGTAACGTGAGATAATCTGTCAGGTCCTTTTGTTTTGGAAAGGAGATGCCATAAATACGGGTAAGTTGTTTGTTTTTTTCATCACCCCGCCAATAAGCACCTGCGATACTGAGCAACTTGACAGCTTTGACAAAACCGGTATTAGGAAGATGTCCGCCACGGCACAAATCGGTAAAAGTATCATGATCGCAAAATGTGATGGTTCCGTCTTCGAGGTTTTCTATGAGCTCTACCTTAAACTCGTTGCTTTGATTTTTATAATAGGCCAAAGCTTCATTTTTTGATGCACTTCGCATGGCAAATTCATGCTTTCCGCGTGCAATTTCAAGCATTTTATTTTCTATGGCAGGAAAATCCTTGTCTGAAATACTGTGCCCGTTTGGGTCGATATCATAGTAAAAACCGTTGTCGATGGCAGGACCGATGGTCAGTTTGACACCCGGGTAAAGTGATTCTAAAGCTTGTGCCAAAATGTGCGCACTCGAATGCCAAAAAGCTTTTTTGCCTTCCGGATCATTCCAAGTATAAAGCACAAGGCTTCCGTCTTGGGTAAGCGGTGTAGTGATTTCAATAGTTTGCTTGTTGAAACCGGCAGAAAGGATGTTTCGCGCCAAGCCTTCGCTGATGGATTGCGCAACTTCAAAGGGTGTAACCCCTATAGCAAAAGATCTGGACGAACCGTCCGGAAAGGAAATTGAAATCATACACTTTTTTTTAATCGAACTGCAAAGATAAGTGGTAAAAGTTGCACAAACAAGTCGATTTTTTTGCAGTTTTGCAAGATTATTATTTCTTATTTGAATTGACCTTTATTTAAGTAAAATGAAGCTGAACGCTTTTAGAGTCGAGTTTTTTGAATCTTTGAAAAACTTTTATGAGTTGGAAGAAGTTCGGGGATTTTACGCCTTGTTGTTGCAAGAAAAATTAGGCATCAGTCGAGCAGAAGCAGTGCTTCAGGCGGAAAGCGTGTTGGATGCATCGACCGAAGCGGCTTTTAAAGAAATATTAAAAAGGTTGAGAAATCAAGAACCGATACAATATATCTTGAATCGGACTTATTTCTGTGATTTACTTTTTGTATTGCATGCCAATGTATTAATTCCAAGGCCTGAAACCGAAGAATTGGTTTATTGGATAGTGTCGCAGTACAAAAATAATCCTTCAAAAAATCTTAAAATTTTAGATATTGGCACCGGAAGTGGCTGCATCGCGATTTCGTTGGCTAAATTACTGCCCAACGCTACAGTCAGCGCGATGGATATTTCTAAAAAAGCATTGAACACAGCTTTGGAAAATGCGCAAAACAACCAAGTACAAATCAATTTTATCGAGGCAGATGTATTAAAAACTGTTTCGTTGGAATCTTCTTTTGACCTCATTGTTAGCAATCCGCCTTATGTATTAGAGGTCGAAAAATCAAAAATGCAGCCCAATGTTCTAAATTTTGAACCACACCAAGCCTTGTTCGTCACCGATGCAAATCCCTTGATTTTTTATGAAAAAATAGCGAATTTAGCCCTCAGGCATTTGAGTAAAAAGGGTCGGCTTTTTTTTGAAATCAACGAATCTTATGGAAGTAAAATCAAAAATTTATTAGCAGAAAAGGGATTTTCGTCCATCAAACTAAAAACAGATTTTTACGGAAAAAATAGGATGATAAGCAGTGGATTTCACTAATCTATCAGCGCAAAAATGCACCAAATTCAGTCTCAAAAGCTACTTGTATTTTCTTCATTATTTTATCTATCCGATTGTCTTCCAAAGTTTTATTATCGTCCTGCAAAATAAAACTCAAGGCATAACTCTTTTTCCCTTCAGGCAGGTTTTTACCTTCATATACATCAAACAAATCAACCTTTTTAAGTAAATTTCGTTCCTGCCTATAAGCCGAATGATACAGCTTTTCAAAGTCGGTAGATTTATCGAGCAACAGAGCCAAATCTCTTCGAACCTCAGGAAATTTCGGAATGTCTTGAAAATGGATCTTTCTGTCTGAAAAAGAGCAAAGTATTTCATCCCAATTTAAAAAGGCGTAAAACACTTCTTGCTTGATGCCGAAATCTTTGGTAACTTCAGATTTAACGACTCCGATTGAAGCTATATTTACATTTTTAGAATTAACATAACTTAAACCTTCCGAAAAAGCATCAAAAGTGGCGGGAATGGACTTTAAATCTGATATTTCCAAAGAATTAAAAACAAAATCCACAATTCCTTTTAAGTGAAAAAAATGTGAAGACTCTCTTGGTTTTGTCCAATTTTCTTCGCCGTTATTCCCAGTAATAAAAAGAGAAAGCATTTTATTCTCCTTAAAATCTGTCGCTTCATTGCGGTAAATTTTTCCAAATTCAAACAATTTTAGGTTGTTTTTTCTGCGATTGAGATTGTAGGCAACCGACTCTAATCCGGTGAAGAGCAACTGTGTGCGCATGATGGAAAGCTCTGTACTCAAAGGATTGAGAATTTGGACCGCCATGGACTGATCAAATGATTTGTCAAATTTTAAATAGCCTGGAGAGGACAGCGAATTGGTCATTATTTCATAAAAACCATTCGAAACCAATTGATTGGCAATTTTGTCTTGTATTTTGAAGTCTTCAAACCTGCCTACATGGCTGATGGAAGCATTGAGTTTATCTGAAAAATTGATGTTATTGTAGCCGTAAACCCGTAGGATTTCTTCTATCACATCTGCTTCTCTGATAACATCTACCCGATAGGGCGGAATGCACAGTCCCATCCCGGTTTCAGTCACGCTCAACACTTTGATTTCTAAATAAGACAAAACTTTTTTTATGGTGTCTTGGGGTAAATTCTCGCCAATGAGTTTGTTGACTTTTTCAAAGGTTAAAAATACTTTGTGGTCTTCAACTTTTTTGGGATAAAAATCAACTAAATCGGAAGAAATCTTAGCTTCGGCCAATTCTTTAATCAAAATGGCGGCTCTTTTCAATGCATAATCCGTGATATTGATATCGATTCCCCTTTCAAACCGGAAAGACGCATCGGTATTGAGACCGTGCCGTTTGGCAGTTTTACGGATACTGATGGGATCAAAATAAGCGCTTTCTAAGAATACGGAAGAGGTTTGTTCCGTAATGCCTGAATTTTTCCCACCGAAAACTCCTGCTATACACAAGGGTTTTTCAGAATCACAAATCATTAAATCGTCCGGATGTAGTTTCCGCTCTACATCGTCTAAAGTAACAAAAGTTGTATCTGCGGGTACTGTTTTTACGATGATCTTATTTCCTTTTATTTTGAAAGCATCAAAGGCATGCAATGGTTGCCCGAGTTCGTGCATGACGTAATTGGTTGCATCCACTACGTTGTTTCTGGGTACTATTCCAATTGCTTTCAGTCTATTTTTGAGCCAATCGGGAGATTCTTTTACTTTGACTTCGGTCAGTGTAACGCCACAATATCTGGGTGCCAATTCTTTTTTGACAATCTCAACATCGATTTTCAATGTGCGATTGTCCACCCCAAAACTACTGATGGAAGGTGTTATCAGTTCATGAATTTTTTCATGTTGAGCCAATCCGGCTCTTAGGTCTCGAGCCACACCAAGATGGCTCATGGCATCGGCTCGATTGGGTGTCAATCCAATTTCAAATACTTGATCGTCTTCGATACTAAATACTTTGGAAGCTAAAGTGCCAGGCGAAAGTTCGGCATTTAAAATCAGGATACCTTCATGGCTGTTGCCCAATCCTAACTCGTCTTCGGCACAAATCATCCCTTCGCTAACCTCTCCTCTGATTTTTCCTTTTTTTATTTCGAAAGGGTTTCCTTCCTTGTCATACAATATGGTACCGATGGTCGCAACCGGTACTTTTTGCCCTGCGGCAACATTGGGTGCTCCGCAAACTATCTGGAGTATGTTTTCACTGCCAATATCTACTGTTGTTATCTTTAGCCGGTCTGCATTTGGATGTTGAACACAAGTCAGCACATTCCCGACTACGACTCCTTTGAGCCCGCCGGGGACTGTCTGGTAATTTTGTATGCCTTCAACTTCCAATCCGAGGTTTGTCAAAACTTCTGCAACTTTTTCAACGTCAAGGTTGATTTTAATAAACTGTTTCAACCAATTATGAGAAATCTTCATGCTTGTAATATTTAAAGCAATTTAATAGAAAAGTAAAATTATGCTTTTTGAATTGCGGGACAAAGATAACAATGTAAGACAGATGATAAAATCGCAGCTATAAACTTTTTTGTTATCTTCGTGTTTTAAAAACCAAAAACCAAAATATATGCGCCTTTACCGTTTATTCCTTGTCCTGATTGTGATTGGATTTACAGCTTGTAAAGAGCCTGTAAAACCTATTCCAAAAACTGAAGCCAAAAAAGACAGCACAACTGTAACTCCGAAAAACAAGAGGCCGGTTTCTCTTGAAAATGGAAAATTTTTTGAGAAAAACGGGATAAAATATCTCTATGGCGGCAAAGACGAATCACAGCATTTCGATATTACTGATTATTCCCTCAAAGATGCAAATTTTCATTACGGTATTGGCAGAGAAACCTTTCCTGCTTTGCTTAAACCCCAATTTACCACAATCGCAGCTGTTGACACTTCCTATCAAGATTCAGATCGATTTCTGATTTTGAAAGGTAAAAATGTGATAAAAGCATATTCGGTGAGAGATTTGACGCACTATGAAGTGGTAAACGATATAATCGATGGGAAACCTGTGATGGCGGCATATTGTGTTTTGGCTGATTTAGGTGCTATTTATGACCGCGTCTTATATGGCAAGGAATTTACTTTTGCCTTGACTGGTTATACTTATTACGACGATGCAGTGTGGAACGGGTTGGACGGATTTATGCTTTGGGACCGAGAAACTGAAAGCATGTGGTGGCCGTTGACCGGTAAAGCTATTTCGGGTAAAATGAAAGGGGCTGATATGAAATTATATGATGAATCTACTTGGGAGCAAACCACTTGGGAAAAATTGAAAGAAAACTATCCAAACGCCCAAGTATTGATTTCCGGACAAGATTTTGAACGACCCAAAACATGGAGGCATTACGACACCGTTGATTTGACGGGAAGTTATCAAAACACAATAGCTCCGAAATGGGGTGAGAAAAACAATTAAGCAATTTATTGTTGTCCTGTAAAAATAATTGGCATTTTACAATATCCCCATCAGGCTATACTTTTAATTTTTCAACACAAGAAAAATATCAACAGATTTTTAATGACCTCTAACCTCATTTATTTTTTTTTCTGCTAAAGCCTTTTTTGGGTTGTTGTAGCTGTCATCCCGCTGAAGCGGAATGCAATTAATGAATTGTGGTTGCTTAGCGAGCCTGAACAGATTTGTGAATGTCTTGGCTTTAGCCAAAACAGATTGCTTTCCTGTCTATATTACGACTTTGGAGAAGTTGTTTTAGTTACATTTGAGCCAAATCTCAGCCATAGAAAAAGAGAAATCGTTCTATGCGATATATTACATAAGTCATGTGATTGCAAGGATTAAAATATTCGATTAATTTTAAAAGGACACGAATATAAGCGATGGATTTTTTACACGCATAGAGTCCGAGAAATATTTTCTCCGTGTTCTTTGTTTCTCTGTTCAAAACCTATCAAACACGGTTTATCAAAACCTCTTTTCCAGTTTCATCTCATCGTCCCGATGAATCAGGAAAAGATTTGTGGTGAATTTTCATTACACTGTATGCCAAAATAATTTCTAAATTTTAGGCAAGCAATTTTTTAAACCAACAATTTGAATAATTTCCGATAGAATTCATCCGGCTTGAAGGGTTTACTAATCAAATCGTCCATGCCACATGCAAAAATTTCTTGCCTGGTTTCGCTTAAGGAAAGTGCCGTCAGTGCGATGATAGGGATTTGTGGGTTGAATATTCGGATGTAACGGGTTGCCTCTATTCCACTGATGCCCGGCATACGGATATCCATCAAGACACCATCATAAACTTTATTTTTTACTAATTCGACTGCTTTTGTTCCGTTGTCAACCACTTCACATTTCATACCGATGTTTTCTACCATCTTTCGGGTAATCATTTGGTTGATTTTATTGTCTTCTACGATGAGTATGAATTTGCTTTTCAGCAACTCTAAATCAAATTTTAAATCTTCGGATGTTGCTTCATTCTGCGCTACCTTCATGGTCAACTCAAAGTAAAATTTAGAGCCCTCGCCGACTTTGCTCTCAACTGCTATTTCAGAATCCATCAATTTAAGCAGGCGTTTTACGATGGCTAACCCCAAACCTGTCCCACCAAATTTCTTGCTTATTTCCAAAGAACCTTGTGAAAAATTGTCGAAAATGTCTTCCAATTTTTCCTTCGGAATGCCGATGCCGGTATCTTCAACCTCAAAAATAAAATTGACCGCATTCGATTTTAAAGAATTGATTTTTACGCGTATCCAAACTTTTCCATTTTCAGTAAATTTAATCGCATTGCCAACCAAGTTGAAAATAACCTGGTGTATTTTGACTTCATCCCCCAACAGAAAATCGGGTAAATTGGGATCTATTTCTAAAATTAACTCGTTATCATTTTTTTTGACAATCTCATTTAAGGATTGGGAAATCTGCTGAATGTTGTCTCTCAAGTTGAATCTTTCAAATTCTAATGTTGCACGTTCAGAGTCCAATCGGTTTATTTCCAGTATATCGTTGACCAAAGCCAATAGATACTCACCCGAATACTTGAGTGATTCCAAGTTTTCGACTTGTTCGGGTTTGGGCTTTTCTTTTAACAGCAAGTGTGTCAGCCCGGTGACTGCATACAAAGGAGTGCGCAACTCGTGGCTAATTGTTGAGATAAACCGTTCTCTAACTTTTGCAGAGGCTTCTGCTTTATTCTTGCTGATTTCGAGTTGCTGGTTTTTGATGCGCAACAGTTCGTTGTTTCGCACCCGCATGGTGTTGTTTCGGTATAGCGTACGTGTCAGGAAAATCAAAATAATGGATAAAGAAACACTCATAAAAGAAACTAAATAAAGTATCCGAAGTGTTTTACCATCGTTTTTTGTTACCTCTTTTAGTCTGGAAATTTCTTCATCTTTAAAGAGGCTTTCTTTATTTCTATTACCGATTGGGAAGAGTTCGTTCTGGTTTGAAAATAGGATTTCATGATTTATTCCTTGATGTTTTTTGAGAAAAATAACGGACTGTTCAAATTGATTTTTCTTTTCGAAATAGTCAGACAATCGCTTGTATCCCAGTGATTTTATCATCGGGAAGTCGTTGTGCTCAGCAAACTTGAGAATCTCATTTGTTTTGTCATAAGCATCCTCCAATTGATTTTGCTTCAACAAAACTCCGGCTAACTTAGTGAGTGCGTAATATCTATAATAATCATTGTTAGTTTTTTTGAAAAGTTCGATTGAACTTTGATAATTCGCCAAAGCTAATTCCAATTTTTCTTTAGATTCATACACAAAACCCAAGTACAAATAGGATTTTGCCTTAAAATCTTCGTCCGGATCCTTATCCAATGTATTCAGCCCCGTATTGAGATACAAAATTGCTTTGTCGTAATTTTTCTGTGTCCAATAATACATCCCCAACACAGAGTACGATTCGATTAAGCCATCGTTATCCTTGATTTCATTTTGCATTCTGATGGACTCCAATAACATATCTTCAACCCCTTGGTAATAATCGAGCGCAATATAGTATCTGCTAAGAAGTGTGGCTGAGCGCGATTCATATTTACTGTTTTTTTGTAATAAGGCCGTTTCATACAAATTCTGCGCAATCTGCAAAGCATCGGTATATCTGCTCTTTTTGTAAAATTCGCTTGCCTGTATTATTTTAGTTTCAAAATAAGCATCAGCAAAAGCGGTTGTTCCCTGCGAATGTATTTGTAAGCAGGCCAACATAATAATTATGAATAGAAGTAGCTTTGTTTTCATAAAAAAACATTCATTTTCTTAAAATGAACGTAAATGTAATTATTTCTTGTCAAGAAATTGAATTAAATCAATTATCCTGGCAGAATATCCTGTTTCATTGTCATACCAACCGATAATTTTTACCAAATTGCCTATGACCGAAGTCATCAGTGCATCAAACACGCAAGAAGCTTGATTGCCAATCACATCCACGGAAACAATTGGGTCTTCTGTGTAGGTTAAAATGCCTTTCAAACTGGTTTTAGAGGCCTCAAGAAATGCTTGATTGATGGTTTCAATCGTAACTTGTTTTTTGACATTGAAGGTAATATCCGTGAGCGAACCATCCGGTACTGGTACGCGAATGCCACAACCACCGATTACATCGGCTAAATCAGGGAATATTTTGGTAAGTGCTTTGGCAGCTCCGGTTGTAGTCGGAACAATCGACTGGGAAGCCGCACGTGCCCTGCGCAAATCGCGATGCGGCTGGTCGTGCAAACTTTGGTCGGTCGTATAAGAATGGACGGTTGTTATATAAGCTTGTTTAATCCGGCAAAGTTCATGGATTACTTTAAACATGGGAGCAGCGTTGTTGGTCGTGCAAGAGGCATTGGAAACGATTAGTTCATTGCCGTCCAAAATATGCTCGTTCACACCCAAAACAACTGTTTTTATAAGTTCATCTTCAGGCGGGACTGATAAGACAACCCGTTTTGCCCCGGCTTCGATATGTTTGTAACACGCTTGATAATTCTTGAATTGACCGGTAGATTCGATGACAAAATCTATCTCGAAAGGCCTCCAATCAAGGTCTTCGATGTTTTTTTGGTTGAGAATTGGAATACACTTACCGTTGATTAGAATTTTGCCTTCTTGAAACGAAACTTCTTCCGGCAGTACACCATGAATACTATCATATTTGAGCAAGTGGCTGAGCGTGCGGGCATCGGCCAGATCGTTGATGGCGACAACCTCAATAGTTGGATGGTGCAGCAACAGCCTGAATACCCTTCTCCCAATCCGCCCGAAACCGTTAATGGCTACTCGAATCATTGTTGCAGCAAGATGACGAACCGTTTATTCAATGTGTTTTTGGGCTTTGTAGGATGACCGAACCAATGGTCCGCTTTCCACGTGCCTGAAGCCGAGATTCAATCCAAATTCTTCGTATTTTTTGAATTGATCGGGGGTGATAAATTCTTTTACCGGCAAATGTTTTTTGCTAGGTTGCAAATATTGCCCGATGGTAACGATATCCACGTCTGCGTTGCGGAGCTCCGTCAAGGTTTCCATCACTTCCTCCTCCAGTTCACCCAAGCCAAGCATAATGCCCGATTTTGTCCGACGCACACCTTGCCTTTTTAAATAGCCGAGCACTTCTAAGCTTCGGTCATATTTTGCTTGAATTCGGACTTCCCTGGTGAGCCTTCGGACGGTTTCCACATTGTGCGAAACCACTTCAGGAGAAACTTCTACGATTCGGTCTATGTTGCGGGTGACACCTTGAAAATCGGGAATGAGTGCTTCGAGTGTCGTGTGTTGGTTCATCCTGCGAATGGCGTTGACCGTTTCTGCCCAAATGATGGATCCCATGTCTTTTAAATCATCTCGATCGACCGAAGTGATGACCGCGTGTTTGATGTTCATGATTTTAATGGAGCGTGCCACTTTTTCAGGCTCTTCCCAATCGACCGACTCGGGCCGTCCGGTTTTCACACCACAAAAGCCGCAAGAGCGGGTGCAAGTATTGCCCAATATCATAAAAGTGGCCGTGCCTTCGCCCCAGCATTCACCCATATTGGGGCAACTTCCGGAAGTACAAATGGTGTTGAGTTTATAGTTTTCTACCAAACCGCGGAGTTCGGTATATTTTTTCCCCGTTGGAAGTTTTACGCGAAGCCATTTGGGTTTGGGTTGAGGCGGCAATACGTTTTCTATCGCTGTGTTCATTTTCTCAATTTGAAATACAAAGGTATTTAGAAATGATTAAAACACCCTGAATTTTGGACACTTTTAATAAATTTTGAAAAATGATTAAAAACAAACTTCTGAAAGTAATCTGAAGCATTGTCAAAGTTCGAAATTTTGATAGGTTTTTTTTGACAACGGACGTTTATGCAAAAGTTGCCATTTTGATGGCAGCCACGGCGGCTTCAGATCCTTTGTTACCGTGCTTGCCTCCTGAGCGATCGATGGATTGCTGAATATGGTTGTCTGTCAGTACACAAAAAATCACAGGAATATTTGAAGACACATTAAGTTGCATGATTCCGCTTGTCACGCCTTGACAAACAAAATCGAAGTGTTTGGTTTCGCCTTGAATAATGCAACCGATGGCGATAATGGCATCAAAAATGGAAGTTTCTATCATTTTTTTTGCCCCAAACACCAGTTCAAAACTTCCCGGGACATTGCAACGGTGAATATTTTCGAGTTTTACGCCGCAATCTAAGAGTGTATCGTGAGCTCCTTTAAAAAGATTTTCGGTAATGTTGCTATTCCATTGTGAAACTACCAAACCTATGCTGAGATTGGAAGCATCCGGCAGATCGGCTTTGTTGTAGTCCGATAAATTTTTATGTGCCGTAGCCATTTTTATTCGGCTTGTTTAGCCTGACCGATGAGTACGTCCACCTGGTTGGCTTGCAAAGAGGCCGGGAAATCTTCTTTGATTCTTTCAAAAAATTCATGTGCCTTCGTGGGTTTGTTCAATTCCATCGCGACCAAGCCTGCTTTGTACAAATACAACGGTGTTGTAAGTTCGTTTTCGTTTGTTGCAAATGCTTTTTCATAGTAAGAAAGGGCATCATCATACTGGCCAAGTTCGGAAAAGGCATCTCCTAAACTCCCGGTGGCAAGTGAAGAGAGCATCATATCATCGGAAGAAAATTTTTCCAAATGTTTGATGGCATTCGTATAATCTTTCAAGTTTAAATAAGAAATTCCGGCATAATAATGCGCTAAATTCGCGGTTTTGGTGCCTGAATATTTTTCTGCAATATCCAAAAAACCGTATTTGCCACCACCGCCGTTTAATGCCAGTGTGAACAACGAATCTTTTGCCGTGCTGTTAATAGCTTGGTCAAAATAGCTTTGTGCAAGGCTAATTTCGTTGGCAGCCTCTATCGCTTTAGGTTTTTGGATGAATTCATTATATCCCATATAGCCCAAAACGCCCAATACGACTGCGCCGATAACTACAAGTATATATTTTTGATTGGCAGCAACCCACGCTTCCGTTTTAGAAGCGCTTTCATCAAGTTTATTGAAAACCTCTGCCGTGGTACTTCCCTTTTCAATTTTGGATTCAGCTTTTGATTTTTTCCCGCTTGTTGCTTTCTTTTGATAAGTAGCCATTTGTCTGAAATATTTTTTAGTGCCCGCAAAATTATAATTTTTATTGGTATTCTAAAGCCATTTCTCCGATAATTTTTGATAATTTGCGAATTCATTTCAGATTGCAATCAAAGAAAGCAATCTCTTTAAAATCAGCTTACTGAAAATGCATTTACATACGCTTTTGCTGCTTAACTACAAAAATTTTGATTCTGCAACTTTTGAATTCGATCAAAAATTCAATTGTTTGGTAGGCAATAACGGGAAAGGCAAGACAAACATCCTTGACTCGATTTATCATTTATCGTTCGGGAAAAGCTATTTTAATCCGATTTCGTTGCAAAACATCCGGCACGGTGAAGATTATTTTATGATAGAAGGTGGATTTGTCAGGGAAGAGAAAACTGAAAACATCGTGGTCGGAATGCGCCGCGGTCAGAAGAAAACACTTAGGCGAAACGGGAAAATCTATGACAAATTTTCGGAACACATTGGATTTCTCCCCTTGGTGATAGTTTCACCCTCCGACCGCGATTTGATAGTGGAAGGAAGTGAAGCACGCAGAAAATTTATCGACAGCGTAATCTCTCAGTCAGACAAAGGGTATTTGGCTCATTTGGTGCAATACCATCGTTTTTTGGAGCAGCGGAATGCATTGCTGAAATACTTTGCCGCCAACCAAACTTTTGACGCAAAAACCCTTGAGGTGTATGATTTGAATTTAGACAGGCTCGGTGCTGAAATTTATCTAAAAAGAAAAGAATTTATTGAAAGGTTTATTTCCATTTTTTCCGATCAATACAAAGCCGTCAGCCAAACCGAGGAAGGTATTGGGCTGAATTATGAAAGTGATTTGAACGATGGAAATCTTGCGGGTATGCTCAAAACAAATCTGCAAAAAGACCGCATGCTTCAATATACAAGTGTCGGAATTCACAAAGATGATTTGAATTTTTCGATTGAAGGATTTCCCATTAAGAAATTCGGTTCGCAAGGCCAACAGAAAACATTCCTAATCGCACTCAAGTTGGCTCAATTTCATTTTATCGCCGAAAAATCTGGCATTGCCCCCATTCTGTTGTTGGATGATATTTTTGACAAATTGGACGACAACCGCGTTTCGCAACTTGTTTCGTTGGTCAATCAGGACGTGTTTGGTCAAATTTTCATCTCAGACACCCACGCCGACCGCACCCAAGAAATTGTCAACCAAACCGGAAAGAGTTTTAAGATGATTGGGTTATAATGTATCTTTACCTTTCAATTAGCAATTAGTTGTACCCATGGAACTAATCTTATACATTTTTGCAGTTATTTTCGGCTTTTTACTAATTGGGCTTTTTTACACTTTATTAAAAGATTTCCGAGAAATAGTCCATAGCTTAATAAATAGGTGTAAACCCGATTTTTTTTGTCCTATAACTTGGTTTTTAAGTCCAATTTGGCTAATTGGTTTCGTCTTGGATAATTTATTTGGTTTTGATATTCTTGTCAAGAATCGTAAAAATAATCAACTTGAAAAATATCCTTCAACAAAAAATTTAGAAATGGATTTTGAATTTGGGGACAAGTTGATTTTTTCAAATACATCAAAAAGGAATATTGAATCATTAATCAAGGAATTTTTAGACTTTTGTGATGGAAACCTAAGGTTTGATAATTTCAACATAAAAAACACCAAACCCATTACAGTTTTATGTCCAAATCAAATTACTTTTTACGATTTCAACATATTGATACAGCATGTTTGCAATAAAGTCAAGGAAAGTTGGGGGATTTTTAATTCGAGAAACTTAAGCTATTACTCCTATTCCGATGAAAATACAATACATAATATTGTTGGACAGACAATTACCGGACAAAAGTTTTCAATCTATACCCTCGATGATTTATATAATGAAAAATATTTAAAGCTAAATCAGGATTTGAGTGTAAAGAAATTCGATTGGTCTTTCGTACAACACCGCAATTAGTAATAGACACAGACAACTCAACACTCAAAACTAAACACTTAAAAATTAACATTCACCATGTCTTCCATCAAAGCCTCAGAACTCATACTCAATCCGGACGGGAGTGTCTATCATCTTAATCTGAAACCAGAAAACATAGCCGATACGATTCTGTTTGTAGGTGATCAAGACCGTGTAGAAAAAATATCCAAACATTTTGACCACGTTGAATTTGAAACTCAAAAACGAGAGTTTAAAACCCATACCGGCACACTCAAAGGCAAAAGAATTACGGTAATTTCTACCGGAATCGGCCCGGATAACATCGATATCGTGATGAACGAATTGGATGCTTTGGTCAACATCGATTTGCACAGCCGAAAACCCAAAGACCAACTTACTTCCTTACAAATCATCCGGATTGGCACTTCGGGATCCTTGCAAAAGGAAATTCCCATTGACGGCTTTCTCATGAGCTCGCACGGCATCGACATGAGTGGGCTTATTCATTTCTACAAGCTTGAAGCTAACCACCATCATCCGGAAATAGAAGCAGATTTTATCCGCCACACCAAATGGAATCCTAAAAAAGCCTATCCGTATATTTTTTCATGCAGCGAAAAATTGGCAGCAAAATTTTCCGACGCTTGTATGCACACAGGCATAACCGCAACGGCAGGCGGTTTTTACGGCCCGCAAGGCAGGGTGTTGCGATTGCCTATATCTGACGAAATGCTCAATGACAAATTGGAAAGTTTTTCCAAAGGCCAACTGCGTATTACCAATTATGAAATGGAAACCGCCGTCATCTATGGCATGGCTCGGCTACTCGGACACGAAGCCCTTTCGCTCAATGCCATCATAGCCAATCGCCCATCCAGAACCTTTAGTGAAGACCCTTATTTGGTAGTAAACAGATTGATCACATTCGCCTTGGATAAAATAGTGCAAAATTAATTTTCACAAACCCTCATTCGATTAAATCATCTATCCTTCTACATGAACTCAGAACCTCTCGAAATCACTTACAAACTTTCCGAATTAGATACCGTATCAAGACAGATTATAAATTTTTGCGCGCATAAAGTTGTTTTGATAAACGGTAAAATGGGAGCCGGAAAAACAACCCTGATAAAATCGTTGGTAAAAACACTCGGCAGTACAGACAATGTGAGCAGCCCGACTTTTTCTTTGGTCAATGAATACCAAGCCGGTACAGAAAAAATATTCCATTTTGATTTTTACCGCATCAAACACATTGAAGAAGCTTTGGACATGGGATTTGAAGAATATTTAGATCAAAACGCACAGGTATATATCGAATGGCCCGACGTTGTTTTACCCCTAATCCCAAAATCATATTCACAAGTCAACATCGAAAATACCAATTCCGAAATTAGAAAATGCACGGTCATTAATTCATAAAATATTAAAAAAAAATTGTAGAGAGATTAAAAATTAATATCTTTAACAGGTTAAATAATAAATATTTATGCCTTTTAAGTCAACCTATATGACTTTATTCGGTTTGCTTTTTTTATGTAGTGGTTATGCGCAATCTAAGTTTTATCTTCCTTTCGGTGTAAAAAAAGAAACCGTTCCCTTTCAATTGATTAGCAATTTGATTGTTATTTCGGTTGAGATGAACGGGAATCCTGTGTCGTTTATTTTGGATACCGGCGTTTCAGTTCCGGTCGTTTTTAATTTTACCAGTACGGACAGTACCGAGCTCAAGCATGCCGAGAAAATAACTTTGAAGGGGTTGGGCAATGGCGAACCCATTGAAGCTTACTTATCGAAAGAAAACCGCATACGGATTGGAGAAGCTTTTAACAACAACCAACAACTTTACTTGATTTACGATAAAGAAATTAATTTTTCACCTCGATTGGGTATTCCCATTCATGGTATTCTCGGCTACGATTTATTTAAAGACTTTGTAGTGGAAATTAACTATCAAACCAAAATGATTCAGTTGTACAATCCTGCAATTTACAAAAAAAGAAAATGTAAAAAATGTGTCGAACTTCCCATCAGTTTAGTGAAAGACAAACCTTTTGTCCATATTGATATTGCCAGTGAGGACAAAGAACCTTATTCCGCCAATCTGTTGTTGGATACTGGAGGAAGTGATGCTTTGTGGCTTTTCCCAAATAAAAACATTCCCATCCCGGAAAAAAGTTTTGACGATTTTTTGGGAAAAGGGCTAAGTGGAGACATCTTGGGCAAGCGCAGCCGGATTAAATACATCAATTTTGGCGAGTTCGGTTTTGAAAACGCAACGGTTTCTTTCCCCGATTCTTTGTCGATAGTGAGTTTAAATCATCTAAAAGAAACGCGCAATGGCAGCATAGGCGGAGAAATACTCAGACGATTCAAAGTGTTTTTTGATTATAAAAACAAAACCGTTGTTTTTAAGAAAAACAAAAATTTTTCAGACCCTTTCGAATACAACATGAGTGGAATCGAACTACAGCACAACGGCATGCAATTGGTCAAGGAAGTCGATAAAAGCAACATCAACAAGGCTTTTTCGAGCACTAATTCTAACAATGGAGCCATCAACATTGTTTTGGAATACAATTATAAATTTTCGCTCAAACCTAATTTTGAAATTGCTTCTTTGCGAAAAAATTCTCCCGCTGCGCTAGTTGGTATAAGAAGGGGCGATGTGATTATGAAGATCAATGGGAAACCATCCTATACTTTTTCTTTGCAACAGCTAAACTCCATGTTTTACGAAGAAGAAGGCAAAAAAATCGTTCTGGAAATCGAACGAGATGGCTTTTTGATGGAATTTCAATTCTTTTTGAGACGTATTCTGTAAAAACACAACCCGATGAGTTTTTCATGTAAAATCACTAAACATAAGAAATTCTTTGCGAACTCTGCGACTCCTTATATTGCTTTGCGTGAAACAGCGGTGAGGTGATTTTCTTCACGTAAAAGACCACTAAAAATTCTAACTTATGAGCCATAAAAAAAGACCGCTACCAAAGGCAGCAGCCTCAAAATCAATTTTTTTCTTCCGGTTTATTGATTGGCAGTCACTTCACCTTTAATTTTTAAGGCTACTATTGGGGTGTCCGAGTTGTTGTTTACCGTGATGGTTTTTCGGATAGGGCCTACACGGTTGGTATCGTATTTTACTTCAATCTTACCGGTTTTTCCGGGCGCAATTGGTTGATCCGGTTTTTTTGGGACCGTACAGCCACAAGATGAAAATACTTCGGTGATGACCAATGGCTGATTACCGGTATTGGTAAACTCAAATATGCGAAGCCCATCACTTCCTTTATCAATCGTACCGTAATCGATGGTGTCCGTTTTAAATTGAATCTTGGCTTGGGCTTGCATCTCGAAGCCAAAAGTAAATACACTTACAAAAGCCAATAAAATTAATTTTTTCATATCACTTTATTTTAGTTATGCGCTCTTACTCGAATCAAAAGTACTAATTAATTTTAATATTGATTTTAGTATGAGTAATTTTGCAACTCTGTTTTAACAATAATCAAGCCATTTATGACTTTACCAAATAAGTACTCACCCAAATCCGTTGAAGACAGATGGTACGCTTACTGGATGGAACATGGGTATTTTTATTCCAAACCCGATCATCGAAAGCCTTATACGATTGTCATTCCGCCACCCAATGTGACTGGTGTTTTGCACATGGGGCACATGCTCAATAACACCATTCAGGATGTGTTGATTCGCCGCGCGCGTTTGAAAGGGTTCAATGCGTGTTGGGTGCCCGGAACCGACCACGCCTCTATAGCCACCGAAGCCAAGGTAGTGGCTAAACTCAAAACACAAGGTATTGCCAAAGCGGATTTGTCCCGCGAAGAATTTCTGAACCATGCCTGGGATTGGACGAATAAACATGGCGGGCTAATTTTGGAACAACTCAAAAAACTGGGTGCTTCCTGCGATTGGAAACGAACCAAGTTTACCATGGATCCGGAAATGTCCGAATCGGTCATCGATGTGTTTATCGATTTGCACAAAAAAGGATACATCTACCGAGGCCATCGCATGGTTCATTGGGATCCGGAAGCCAAAACCACCTTGTCTGACGAGGAAGTGATTTACGAAGAACAACAATCGCTGCTGTATTATATTCAATATCAAATAGAAGGAAGTGACGATTATTTGACCATTGCAACTACACGACCCGAGACTATATTTGGCGACACCGCCATTTGCATCCATCCGGACGATGAACGATTTACCCATTTGAAAGGAAAAAAAGCCATCGTTCCGATAGCCAATCGAGCAGTACCAATTATTGAAGACACCTATGTGGAAATGGATTTTGGTACTGGATGCTTAAAAGTTACACCGGCACACGACCCGAACGACAAGATATTGGGCGATAGGCACAAACTCCAAGTCATTGATATTTTTAACGACGATGCCACGCTCAACACCCATGGCCTTCACTATCAGGGAAAAGATCGCTTCGAGGTTCGCAAAGCGGTCGTTCAAGAATTAGCCGAAATCGGTGCTTTGCAAAAATCGGAATCCATTGTCAATAAAGTAGGCACGTCTGAGCGAACCAAAGCGGTTATCGAACCCAAATTGTCGCATCAATGGTTTCTGAGCATGAGCGAATTGGTAAAACCCGCTTTGAAAGCCGTCTTTGAGGACAGTGAAATCAAACTCTTTCCAAATCGCTTTGAAAACACCTACAAGCACTGGTTGGAAAACATCCGCGACTGGAACATTTCCCGCCAGCTTTGGTGGGGACAACAGATACCGGCGTATTATTACGGAGAAAATCCGGACGATTTTGTAGTAGCAACAACTGCCGAAAAAGCCCTGGAATTGGCACGAGAAAAATCAAACAACAAGCAATTAACATCAAGCGATTTGCATCAAGATCAAGACGTGTTGGACACCTGGTTTTCTTCTTGGTTATGGCCTATCAGCGTGTTTGACGGCATCCGAAATCCGGAAAACGAGGCGTTTAAATATTATTATCCTACCAATGATTTAGTCACCGGGCCGGATATTTTATTTTTTTGGGTAGCTCGTATGATTTTTGCGGGTTATGAGTTTGCGGGTCAAAAGCCTTTTACCAATGTTTACTTGACCGGATTGGTGCGCGACAAGCAACGCAGAAAGATGTCTAAGTCTTTGGGCAATTCGCCTGAGCCGTTGGAATTGATAAGCCAATTCGGTGCCGATGGTGTCCGTGTCGGTTTATTGTTAAGTGCTTCCGCCGGAAACGACCTGATGTTTGACGAAGATTTATGCCAACAAGGCAGAAGTTTTTCAAACAAAATTTGGAATGCTTTCCGATTGATTTCCGGTTGGGAAGTGAGTGAAAAAGCCAAACAACCCGAAGCTGCACGCATCGGTTTGGTAGCCTATGATGCGGTGTTTCAAAAAACATTGGCAGAGATAGAAAGCCACTTTGAAAAATACCGCATTTCCGATGCTTTGATGGCAACCTATAAATTGGTTTGGGATGAATTTTGCGCTTGGCTGTTAGAAATTGTCAAACCCGCATTTGGCGAGCCGATTGATTTGAAAACCTATCAGGCGATTATTTCAGCTTTGGAAAACAATTTGAAAATCCTCCATCCTTTTATGCCGTTTCTCACCGAAGAAATTTGGCAAAATATAGAAGATCGAACACCTGAGCAAGCACTCATTATCGCACAATGGCCAAATTTTAAATCATTTGAGGCTTCGGCTATTTCCGATTATGAAGCCATGAAAGAAATAGTTTCGGGTATCCGGACGATTCGGTCGGAGAAAAACATTCCTTTTAAAGAGGCCGTTTCGCTACAAGTCATCAACAACGAAAATCTCAATAAAACCTACAACCCGATAGTATCAAAACTAACAAACGTTTCAGAAATATCGTACACAGCCCAACAAGTTTCTGGAGCTTTGTCTTTTCGAATCAAGTCGAATGAATATTTTATTCCGGTGAGCGGATTAATGAACATACAGGAAGAAATAGACAAACTATTGGCCGAGAAATCCTACTTGGAAGGCTTTTTAAAATCGGTTCGCACCAAACTTTCAAACGAAAGATTTGTGAGTGGTGCACCCGATGCGGTGGTTGCTGTTGAACGTCAAAAAGAGGCAGATGCTTTGGCTAAATTGGAAACCTTGGAGAAAAGCTTATCGGCCATAAAAGTAGGTTGATTTCTATATTCAATTTTGTTTTATCGCGCTAACTTTTGTTTCGTTCCAACTCAATGTCTAATTCTTATATTCAATGTGTATGAATTTGATTTGTAATTTGTCTTTATCAAGGATTTTACTCATGGCGCTGAATTTTTTAAACCAAAATAAATCTAATCGTTTATTCCTTTAAATTTTCATTTGTATTCGATAAAAATTAGATGAAATGTTTGAATCCCTGCAATCACAAGTCTTATGAAATATCGCAAAGAACGGGCTTCCTTTTTCTATGACGAATTTTTCTGCGTATAGTTTGTAGCCATGTGACCAAAACAACTTCCTCAAGGGCGGAATATTGACAGGAAAGCAATTCAATCATATTCAATTTGGCTAAAGCCAACCCTAACTCATTAATTGCATACCGCTTCAGCAGGATGACAGCTACAACAACCCAAAAAAAGCTTTAGCCAAATAAAAGATGAAGGAGTTAAGAGGTCATTGAAAATCCGTCGATATTTTTTTGTTGAAAATAAAAAGTATAGACTAATAGGGATATTGAAAAATGTAATTTTTGTCAATTATTTTAACTGGAATACAGTATTTTAATTAAAGAAAATAAGACTTTAATAAAACAGGATTCACCTTTTTAGGATTAAATAGGTTTTCTAGTTGCTTTTAAAGCCCAAACTTTTTACTTTTCAAGCCAATTAATCTAACCCAAAACACCATGAACCAATTTCCCGCCATCGTTGCCCTCTCCATCTTGTGCATGGCTTGTGGAAAGCAAACCGAACCGCGAAATGATACGGAACAAACGGATAAAAAATGGTGGAAGGAAGCCATCATCTACCAAATCTATCCCCGAAGTTTTAGTGACTCAAACGGCGACGGCATCGGCGACTTACGAGGTATCATCAGCAAACTCGATTACGTGAAAAGCTTAGGCGCTACAGTAGTTTGGCTCAATCCCATATACAGTTCGCCCAATGCCGACAACGGCTACGACGTGAGCGATTACCGAGACATTATGACTGATTTTGGCAGCATGACCGATTTCGATTTGTTGCTGTCCGAAATGCACAAACGCGGCCTCAAACTTGTTATGGATATTGTGGTCAATCACAGCAGTGACGAACACGAATGGTTTAAACAATCACGAAGTTCGAGAGACAATCCTTATCGGGGCTATTACCACTGGTGGCCTGCCGAAAAGGGAAAACCAAACTATCGTTACAGTCTTTTCGATGAAAACGGGGATGCTTGGAAATACGATTCGCTAACCGACGCTTATTATTTACATTATTTTGCACAAAAACAGCCCGATCTGAACTGGGAAAACCCCAAAGTCCGGCAGGAAGTTTATGACATTATGAAGTTTTGGGCAGAAAAAGGTGTTGATGGTTTTCGCCTCGATGCTTTTCAGTTTGCAGCCAAAGACACTACCTTTCCCGCTTTTCCGAAAGGCTTTGAGCAAAACTTTATTCAATATTATGCCATGCAAGATGATTTGCATTCGTATCTGAAAGAAATGAATGAACAGGTTTTTAGTAAATACGATGTGATGAGTGTAGCTGAAGGAGCTGGGCGAACCCTGCAAGAAGCACACGATTTGGTCGATTCAGACCGGAATGAAATCAACATGGCCTACGCATTTGAGGGAGTTGATATTGCCAAACCTCAAGGATATGATTTATTGCATTTCAAAGAAGTGTTTTCCAAATGGGACAGTGCTTTTGCTAAAAAAGGTTGGTTGTCCATTTTCCTTGCCAACCATGATCAAGCGCGTTTGGTGAGCCGTTTTGGGAACGACAGCCCCGAATACAGGGTGTCTTCTGCAAAAATGCTGAACACTTTTATCTTAAGTATGCGGGGTACGCCTTATTGCTATTATGGTGATGAGTTGGGCATGACCAATATTGGTTTTGAAAATGTCGAACAGTACCGTGATATTGCTGCCATCAACGGCTACAAAAAAGTGGTAAATCAAGGCGGGGATGTCCGTAAATACCTATCGAATTTAAAATTTTCGTCTCGTGACAACGGGCGCACACCCATGCAGTGGGATGCTTCTGAAAACGCCGGTTTTACCACCGGTACACCTTGGTTGCCTGTCAATGAAAATCACACCACCATCAATGTCGCTTTAGAAGAAAACAATCCGAATTCCGTACTGTACCATTTCAGAAAACTAACTTATCTGCGCCACAACAATCCGGTGTTGGTGTATGGGCAATACAAACTTCTTCAAAAGGAGCATCCAAGCATTTATGCCTACACCAGAGAGTGGGAAGGTGTCAAGGTTTTGGTGTTATTGAACTTTAAAGCGGAAAAAGCATCCATAGAATTGGCGGATGCAAATCGTATTGAGCAGACACTCATCGACAATTATGAGGAAGTTGACATTCAAGGCAATATTTTCTCACTAAAACCCTATCAAGCGGTGATTTTTAAGATAAAAAGAGAGTAAACGGGCAAGGAAAACAGTTAGTCTGTGATGTATTTTTCAACCAATTCGATGTATTTTTTTTTCGCTTCGTTTTGCGAAACGTCTTTTATTTGAAATAAGGCATTTATTTTGAAGGCGTTGCGAAGTTCGTTTTCGCCGGAAGGATTATAAAAAGGACGGTCGATGGTAGATTTTTTGTAGTAGGCATAAAAATAGAGCATGATGTCTGGAGGCAGTTGAATTTTGGTTTTGCTGGCTCGCGAGAAAGCTTGATCGAATGCTTGGTCTAATTCTTCTTGTGTCATGGTCTGGATGCTATGATACTAACGCCTCCTTTTACTTTTTGGTTTAAACGGACGAGAATAATACAGTCCAAAGGTAAAAAAACATCCACTCTTGAACCAAATTTAATAAATCCGGAATCGTCTCCCTGAATAACGCCCGTTCCAACTTCGGCATAATTGACAATTCGTCTAGCCATGGCTCCGGCAATTTGACGATACAACACATTACCCCAAGTGGGGCTTTTCAGTACTACGGTTGTGCGCTCGTTCTCTTCGCTTGATTTGGGATGCCAAGCAACTAAATATTTACCTGGGTGGTATTTGCTGAAAACTATCTGTCCGCTCACCGGATAACGCGTCACATGAACGTTAATCGGTGACATAAAAATAGATATCTGAATTCTTTTTTCTTTGAAAAATTCGGGTTCAAACACTTCCTCGATGGCAACCACTTTTCCATCAACCGGAGAAACTGCATTTTTATGTGAAACATTAATCGTGCGATCCGGATTCCTGAAAAACTGCAAAACAGCAATCAAAATGAAAGCCGAAAAAGCATAGACAGCATATTTTGCAAGTGGATTTTCAATCCAAAATAAATTCAAACTCTGTAAGACCAAAACCAACATGACAGTTATGAATATGATCTTTTTCCCTTCTTTATGAAACATAGTAAAATATCAGCATAAAAGTTAATATAAATGGAGCCACAAAGATAATACTATCCAACCGATCATAAATACCCCCATGGCCGGGCATTAGGTTACCGCTGTTTTTAACACCTGTTTGCCGTTTGAATTTGGATTGGATTAAATCGCCGATGGTTCCTAAAAAAGCGGTCATCAGACTGATAATTACCCAAACTTTGACACCCAAAATTTTAGAATATAAACCGAGCAAAACGCCTCCAATCAAGCAGAAAAAAAGTCCGCCTAAAAATCCTTCGATGGTTTTTTTTGGTGATATCCGTTCAAATAGTTTTCTTTTTCCAAAACTGATACCCACCAAATATGCAAAAGAGTCATTGATCCAAACCAATACGAAAAGCCCGATGACAACAGTTGGGTTATACACTTGATGAATACGGGCAATGTAGTAGAGATAAATCAGGGAAGTAGAAATATAGAACGAGCTGTACATGAAGTTTTGCAACTGGCCTTCACGAATGGGTTTTTTGGTAAATAGATTGTACATTAAATAGATATTCGTCAAAACAGAAATCAGCAGAATAGGATAGAAGAAATAATCGGTAATTTTTCCCTCTTTCAATAGGTAGAACAACAAGAAAAGTATCAGAAAAGGACTAAAATTTTTGCGTTTCATCAGCCGGTTGAATTCGATGAGCAGGATAATGCTCAAACCAAAAAGCAACAAGTAGAACAAATTTTCAGAATAATATGCGGAAAAAACCAGCAGGGTGCTGTAAAATATTCCGGAAACGGTTCTGGTTAGTAGGTTATTCATGTTTTAGAGGTCTTCCAACAGCAACAAATATAAGTTTTTTGCGCTACTGCCATAGGACATAAAATCATTTTCGTGATTCGTATCAAAATGTTTGAGAGAGATGATGTTTGTTGGTAATTGTCTTTGGTTGTTCATTTTGATGCCTCTTAAACTTTCACCGATATTGTTGACAATTTGACTTGTAGTTGCAAAAATGACAAAATAATCGGGCAACTCATTGAGTTTTCGTTCATTGATTTGATTAGAACAAAACATGACAGAGCCGTCATCGGCTATCAGGTTTTGGCAGGTACTGAAAAGAAAAGTAGCCTCTATGTCTTTGGAATATTTGAGCGGGAAATTTTTAAATTTCTCTTGTAAATTTTTGTCATAGCATTGAATGTTAGTATCTGACCAATCATTCTCATCTATTATTGATTTGAAGTTTGAAATAATTTCATCAAGGTTTTCGCAATACAAAAACTTACCGCCATTCTGTTTAAAATTAGTCATAAAACGCTCGTCAAGAGGCATTTGACTTTGTCTCATGTATGGGCTTGCCGATTGTTTAGGGGCTTCCGGTTTATTCGGTGTGGTTGTAAGGCCTAAAAATTTTTTAAAAATGTTCATAAAATGAACGTTGAACGGATTAGATTAAAAGTTTCTCAAAAGTAAAAAAAACTTTATCCAACGCAAAGTCGGATAAAGCTTTTTAATGCATCAATATTCAGCAAGAAATTTAAGCGGGTAGCGGGCTTAGGTTTTCTTCTAATCCGAAGGCTCGCTTGCCAAAAATTTGTTCGAGGTCATCTTTGAAAATTACTTCTTTTTCGATGAGTAAATCGCCCAATTTGATTAATTGTTCCTTGTGGTCTTTCATCAATTGAACGGCGCGTTGGTATTGACTTTCAATAAGATTTGAAATTTCTTTATCGATAAGTTTGGCAGTTTCTTCGCTATAAGGTTTCGTAAAAGAGTATTCGGCTTGCCCGGATGAGTCGTAATAGGTCAGGTTTCCGACTTTGTCGTTCAGCCCGTAAATGGTAACCATCGCTCGTGCTTGACGGGTGACTTTTTCCAAGTCGCTGAGTGCTCCCGTTGAAATTTCGTTAAAAACAACTTCTTCGGCGGCTCTACCGCCTAGAGTGGCACACATTTCATCAAGCATTTGGTTGGGTCTTACAATCAGCCTTTCTTCAGGTAGATACCAAGCAGCACCCAATGATTGCCCGCGTGGGACAATGGTTACTTTTACTAAGGGCGCGGCATGTTCCAACACCCAACTCGCCGTGGCATGCCCGGCTTCGTGTATGGCAATGGCTCTTTTTTCGGCGGGTGTGACTATTTTGTTTTTCTTTTCCAATCCTCCTACGATACGGTCTATCGCGTCGAGAAAATCTTGTTTTTCTACCGATTTTTTATTTTTACGGGCGGCTATGAGTGCAGCCTCGTTGCAGACGTTGGCGATATCTGCTCCTGAAAATCCAGGGGTTTGTTTCGATAAAAATTCAAGATCGATGTTGGCGTCTTTGGTAATGGGTTTTAGGTGGACTTCAAAAATTTCTTTGCGTTCGCGAACATCTGGAAGATCTACATAGATCTGCCGGTCAAACCGTCCGGCGCGCATCAGTGCTTTGTCTAAGATATCCGCCCTGTTAGTAGCTGCCAAAACAATGACATTCGTATTGGTGCCGAAGCCATCCATCTCGGTAAGCAATTGATTGAGCGTATTTTCGCGTTCGTCATTGCCACCGGAAAAGTTGTTTTTTCCTCGAGCGCGGCCAATCGCGTCAATCTCATCTATAAAGATAATGGCCGGCGATTTGTCTTTGGCTTGTTTGAACAAATCCCTTACGCGGGATGCGCCTACGCCGACAAACATTTCTACAAAATCTGAACCCGATAAGGAGAAAAAGGGTACTTTGGCTTCGCCTGCTACTGCTTTTGCCAACAATGTTTTTCCAGTTCCCGGAGGACCTACCAAAAGAGCTCCTTTTGGAATTTTTCCTCCCAACGCAGTATATTTTTCGGGATGCCTCAAAAACTCAACGATTTCTTGGATTTCTTCTTTAGCACCTTCTAAGCCGGCAACATCTTTGAAGGAAACCTTCACATTGGTGTTTTGGTCAAAGAGTGTTGCGCGCGATTTTCCAATGTTGAATAGTTGACCGCCCGGGCCGCCCGCTCCTCCACCGGACATTCTCCGCATGATAAAAATCCAGATTCCTATGAGCAATACAAAAGGTAAAAGTGACAAGAGCAAATCTCCCCAAATGTTACTTTCTGTTTTGTAAATTACACTGGTGTTTAGATTGTGTTCCGCTTTTGCTTTCTGAATTTGGTTCTCAAAATTTTGAAGATCTCCAAATTCGAATTCATATTGAGGTGAGTCTAACGAAGGCTCTATGATTTGATTTCCATCCTTTCGTTGGTGAATTTCCTTGCCCAAAGCTTCTTTGGTTAAGAAAACTTGCGCTTTAGATTTGTTGACAATGACTACTTTACCGATGTCTCCTTGCTCAAGAAAATTTTCAAACTGGGAAGGAGTCGTTTTAGCAACATTGTGCAATGCTCCATTGTAGTATTGCAATCCAATAAAAACCATAATCGCTATTGCGTAAATCCAATAGGCATTAAATTTGGGTTTTTTTGGGGTTTTATTGTTGTTTTCCGGTGTCATTTAGCAATTTTTAGTTTTCAGTTTCAATTTTTGTCACTTTGGCATCTCCCCAAAGACTTTCGATGTCATAATATTCTCTGATGTGTTTTTGAAATACATGAACAACCACATCCACATAATCCATCAAAATCCATTCAGCATTGTTTGATCCCTCCACATGCCATGGCTTGTCATGCAATTCCTTGCTGACTGTTTTTTGTATTGAATTGACAATGGCATTTACCTGTGTATTGGAAGTTCCGCTGCAAACTATAAAGTAATCACAAACCGTGTTTTCTATTTCGCGCAAATCTAAAATATCAATTTCTTTCCCTTTCACCTCTTCTATTCCTTTTAGGATAGATCCTATTAGAATGTCTGTAGCTTGTTTTTTTTTAGTCATCAACGGTTTGTATTTATGCAAAGATATTATTTTTTGAAAGATTCTTTTTTTTTGTTAACAAATCATTTTAAATTTAGTTGAAAATAAATCGTTTTTTTTGGTTTCAAAAATAATTCAATCCAATGCATATAATCAAACTTAGTGCCACCGATTCCACCAATTTGCATCTCAAGCGGTTGTTGCAAGAGAAAATGTTGGAAAATTTCACGGTTCTGGTCACAGACTACCAAACTGCCGGAAGAGGGCAACAGGGCAATACATGGCTTTCGGATGCTGGCAAAAACCTCATGATGAGTGTCTTTGTAAAAGAAATAGACTTTAAAAAAAACGAATTGGCTTTTTTGAGCATGGCCGTTTCATTGTCTGTTTTTCACACGCTTAAATATTTTGCTTTGCAAGATTTGACAATCAAATGGCCAAACGACATTTTGTCAGGCAAAATGAAGGTGGCCGGCATCCTGATTGAAAACTTATTTTACAACAATCACAAAACAAATTCTATCATCGGCATCGGCATCAATGTCAATCAACATCAATTTGACCAATTGGCAACGGCATCTTCCATCAAAATATTAACAGGTAAACAAAACGTTGTTGAAGAAGTGCTGGATAAGGAATTGCTTTTTTTGGAAAAATATATTTCTTTGTTTTTAAGTGGTAAAACCAAACAACTTCACGGAGAATATGAATCTTATTTATTTCGTAAGGACAAGCCTTCTACATTTGAAGATATAGAAGGAAAACGGTTTTCTGGAATAATAAGTGGTGTTAATCCGGAAGGAAAATTGGTAATTGTGTTGGAAGATAAGGTTCAAAAACACTTCAATCAGAAAGAAATTAGATTGTTATTTTAAACTTTTGGAAATCTGAAATAGTCCGCGTAAGAAAAAAATATTTTTTAGACTACCTTTGCAAACAAAAAAATAGATTAAGTTTGAATTGCAGGAAGTCTTTGAAAAAAAATAACAAAGGTCTCAAACAAATTAAAATATTACAATCATACAAACACCAACGGTAATGGTCATTAGCGCAATAAATAATAATATAGAAAAAGCAAAAAAATTACTTGGTTCTATTTCAGATGACATCTATGTGAACACTTCTGTTTCACCATACTATTCGAGTATTGGAGGCCATATCCGACATATTTTAGACGTTTTTGATTGTGCTTTGGATGGGTTTCCCGAGCAAAACATCAACTTGATTGCGCGCAAAAGAGATCCGCGTGTAGAAAACGACCGAGCGTTTGCTATTGATAAAATCGTTCAGATACAAAGAAAATTACATCATCTAAGCGGGGTTGACTTCGATACGATTGTACCGGTTACGGATGATTTAGGTTCGGGAGCTGTTACCTTAAACTATACACTCGGTGCTATCTTGGCTCAGGCACAAAGCCATGCCATTCATCATTTTGCCATCATCGGGTATATTCTTAACGTTCTCAATGTGGAAGTGACCGACAAAACTTTCGGTTACAACCCGACCACACCCAAAAACGAAGTTGAAGCTTAATTTTTACTTACTTTCCACCAAGGATATCAGCTTCTAACAGCAAAAATATTTACTTGTTTTGCCTCAGATTTTTGCTTCTTCCCCATTAAATTCTTTCCTTTGTGTGCCTTTTTTTGGGCATTAACAAACGGATAAATGAAAAAAAATTATCGTAAACTGCTGATAACATCCCTTGTTTTGGTCTATCTCGTTATTTTGGCGGGAGCAGTCGTCAGGATGACCGGTTCAGGAATGGGTTGCCCCGATTGGCCTAAGTGTTTTGGATACTACATTCCCCCTACCGAAGAATCTGTACTAATCTGGCAACCCAATCGGGCTTTTGAAAAAGGCCAAATGATTATTTACCAGGAAGCATTGTGGGCTGCAAAAAGTGATTTTACATCCGATAACAGCTTAGATTTGAATCATTTCGAGAAATATACTAAGCACGATTATGTCCTCTTCAACCCTTTTCATACCTGGACGGAATACATCAATCGGTTGGCCGGTGCTTTGGCGGGCTTGGCCGTTTTTTTGACTGCGTTGTTTTCCTTCTTTTATTGGAAAGAAAGCAAAAGAACAGTTTTTGTCAGTTGTATGTTGGTTTTTATGATGGGTTTTCAAGCGTGGTTGGGTGCCAAGGTGGTCTATTCGGTATTGCTGCCTAATAAAATTTCCGTTCACATGCTGATGGCTCTTTTGATTGTCTCTTTTCAAATTTACTTACTCACTTTACATGGGAAGCTAAAGAATTTCTATCGGGTTTCAGCCAAAATTAAAATCGTTGCCTTGATAGCTTTGGTTTTACTTTTAAGTCAAATCCTTTTAGGAGTAAATGTTCGAAAGTTGGTAGATGAACAGATTCGTTTATCGGGCTATGAAAACAAGGGCAATTGGGTTGAAGCTCTTCAAAATACAGGGTTTTATGTGCATCGAAGCTTTTCCTTTTTGATACTCATCATCAACGGATGGCTTTACATTAAATTCAGAAAGTATAAAACCATTCCGAAAAGCATGTATGGTGTCTTGTCAATGATTTTTTTGGAAATTATAATTGGGGTATTGATTGCTTATTTCGATTTTCCGTTCTTGACTCAACCGCTTCATTTGGTGATTGCGTCGGTATTGTTTGGTTTTCAGAGCAGTTTATGGCTACAGTCAATTCAACAGGAAACGGGTTTTGATTCCCAAAAAGAATGTGTAGTTTCGCACCAATATTAAATTAATTTGAATCGGATGATTTATAAATTCAGGATAATCTTAGACATTGAAGATGACGTGTTTAGAGATATTGAAATCAGCAAACACGATACTTTGGAAGATTTTCAAAACGCCATAGTCCAGGCATTTGGTTTTGACGGTGGCGAAATGGCATCCTTTTATCTCAGCAATGATTCGTGGGAGCAAGGTGAAGAATACCCGCTTTTTGACGTAGGTGAATCCGAAATTCCGCTCCAATTGATGGCAGACACACAAATTGATGATGTAGTCGAAAAAGAACATGACCGACTGATTTTTATTTACGATTTTCTCAGCATGTGGACTTTTCTGGTCGAATTGATGCAGATTTCGGAGGCGGAATCTATCGTCTTATACCCGCGATTGATTTTTTCGCATGGCATCATACCTGAAGAAGCACCCGAAAAGTTTTTTGAAACGGATTTTAACGAATCTAATGAAGATTTTGACGATTTCGGAATGGACGAAGACGACTTAGACAATCTCGATTTTGACATCAATTTGAATTAGTTTTACAGTTTGCCGTACAATTGCCCTCTTTTTCTGTTAGAATCTAATTTATTTGCAATATCAGTATCCTGTTTTTAGGTTCAGGCGGAAACATAAATCCCAATAAACTTACAATCTTAAAAAATGATTAATCTATACAACAGCCTTATCGAATCGTTGAGCATTCACAGGGTGGGCAACAAAAGCCGCAATGAAGATGTTTTTTTGTCTGACAAACCCCACGCTTTCAACAACGAATTGGCTCCTTTGCTCAAAGAGTTTTTTCTAAAACCCTTCCGCGAAAAAGAAGAAAATTATTTCAAATTTGACCATGCAGCAGATTTAGAGTTTCACACACTCTATCAGTTGTGCAAAACGGTTTTTCAAACACCCGAGGCACACCATGAGGTGTCTAGAAAAATAGCGCTTCACCTCTTTGACCAATCGCAACACCCGCATATCAAGAGCGGAGAGCTCTACGTAGCCCATTTCACCGGAATATTGGTTGACAATCAAAAAGTGGACGGTTTGGGGATTTTCAAGAGTGAGCTCAAACACGAGTTTCTTCAATTTGAAGAACGAGAAAACAACCTCAACCTGATGTTGCAGCAAGGCGTAAACCTGAGTAAATTGGACAAAGGCTGTTTGGTTTTTAACATAGAGGAAGAAGGCGGATATAAGGTGCTTTCGATAGATTCAAACCGTTACGACAGCAAATATTGGCTTGAAAACTTCTTGGCAGTCACTTCTTTGCGCGATGATAATTTTATGACTAAGAACTATTTGAAGTTCTGCAAGAATTTTGCAAAAGATGTTGTTTTGCCTGCCGAAGACAAGAAAGAGGAGGTGATGTTTATGAATAAATCGGTCAATTATTTTGCCAAGAACGATGCCTTTGAAGAAAGCAATTTTATCAATGAAGTCATCGATAATCCCGATTTGATCCCCGAATTTAGAAACTATAAGGTTGATAAAGGACCCAAATACAGCATCGAAGATTTGACGGAATTTAACATTGCCAACAAAGCGGTTTCTACGGCCAGAAAGTCAATGAAAGGCATTATCAATTTGGATACCAACATTCAAATCAAAATGGATTTTGTCAACTCCGATTCGGCCGATAAGTTTGTCGAAAAAGGTTGGGACGAAGAAAAACAAATGTATTACTATTTGGTATATTTCAACAAAGAACAGCGTAGCTGACAGGCTTGCTCATTTCGAATATTTGAAACGATGCGTATTAAAAAATAAACCTTAATTTTGCCAACGAAAAACAAAACAGAACAGAGAATTTAAGTTTTATGATTTTACCTATTATAGCCTACGGAGATCCTGTACTAAAAACCAAAGGAAAAGAAATCGCACCGGATTATCCAAAACTCGAAGAGCTGATTGAGAATATGTTTGATACCATGTATAGCGCGCATGGCGTGGGTTTGGCTGCGCCACAAGTAGGTTTGCCTATCCGGTTGTTTATCGTTGATGCATCTCCTATGGCTGAAGACGAAGAGTTTGCAGAAGAAGAAATCAATCAATTAAAGGATTTCAAAAAAGTTTTTATCAACCCCCGGATTACGGAAGAAACCGGCATCGAGTGGGATTTTAACGAAGGTTGTTTGAGCATCCCCGATATTCGAGAAGATGTAAAAAGAAAGCCAGCACTATCCATCTCTTATGTGGATGAAAATTTTGTACCGCATATTGAGAATTATGAGGGAGTGGCTGCGCGAATCATTCAACATGAGTACGATCACATCGAAGGGGTTTTGTTTACAGACAGACTCTCACCTTTCAAAAAAAGAATCCTCAAAGGCAGGCTCACCAACATTAGCAAAGGCAACATCAAAGTTGATTATAAAATGCGCTTTCCCCTTAAAAAATAATTTTCTCAAATCCACTTATTTATCATTCAAAATGAGCAAAAAGTTAGACGAAATATTGTCAATATCCGGACTGCCGGGCTTGTATCAATTGACGGCAAAAACAAGAGCCGGATTTATCGCAAAGTCACTGTTGACCGGCAAAACCAAAACTTTTGGCGCACGCGACCAAGTGAGTGTGCTGTCAGAAATTGCCATTTATACGATTACCGAAGAGATTCCGTTACAAGAAGTTTTTCGCGTCATTCAAACCAAGGAATCAGGCAAAACAGTTGATATGGGCATCAAAGATGACAAGAAAAAACTGATGGCTTATTTTGAAGAAATTGTACCCGAATTTGACCGCCAACGCGTCTATCCGAGCGATGCCAAAAAAGTGGTTCAGTGGTATAATATACTGACAGAAAATAATTTATTAGACTTTCAAGCAAAGGCAACAAAAAAGGAAAATAAAAAAGTTGCTTCTAAGGATGAAGAGGAATAAACACTTAATGATTTCAGCATGAACAATAGGATTTCCCAACTCCAATCCATCAACCGTTTGTTAGACATTATGGACGATTTGCGTGCCGGATGTCCTTGGGATAAAAAACAGACTTTTGAAAGTCTGCGCCACCTCACCATTGAAGAAACTTACGAACTTGGTGATGCCATCCTCGACAAAAATCTTGAAGAAATCAAAAAGGAATTAGGTGATTTGTTGCTGCACATTGTTTTTTATGCCAAAATAGGATCAGAAACCGATGCTTTTGACATTGGCGACGTGGCAGAGGCCATTTCCGAAAAGCTCATCCACCGCCATCCGCATATCTACGGCGATGTAAAAGCAGAAGATGAGGAAACTGTGAAAGCCAACTGGGAACAACTCAAACTAAAAGAAGGCAAAAAATCGGTGTTGGAAGGCGTGCCCAAATCGTTGCCGGCTTTGGTCAAAGCGAGCCGTATCCAAGATAAAGTACGCGCAGTTGGTTTTGATTGGGAAGAACCACATCAGGTGTTGGATAAAGTAGTGGAGGAGTTGAACGAGCTGCAAGTTGAGCTCAAAAACGACAATACAAATAAAATAGAAGCCGAGTTTGGCGATGTGCTTTTCTCCATGATTAACTACGCCCGATTCATCGGTGTCAATCCTGAAGATGCATTAGAGCGTACCAACAAAAAATTCATCAAACGATTTCAGTATTTAGAGGCAAAAGCCAACGAAATGGGAAAATCCCTTAAAGATATAACCTTGGCAGAGATGGATGTTTATTGGAATGAAAGCAAATTGAAAGACTGATTTATCGGTTTCACGCAAAATAAATCGCACAGAAAAAAAACTTCGTGTTCTTTGTGCCTCTGTGGTAAAACCAAACAAAATCACTTTTTTGTTTTAATCTACCGAACGAAGTGCTTTGAGCTTTTCTTTGAGGAGGTTTAATTCCGATTTGTGTCGTTCAATATTTTTCAAAACGTCCGTGAACAAAGGGTTTTTCGGGTCTGAGACGTTAAAAAACTGCACGTTGTTTTCCAATTGCCTGATTTCCTGATTGACCTCGTCTATGCGTTTGCGCAAATAGATTTTCTCTCTTTTCAATCTGTCTTCATCCTCTTTAGCAAAATGCTCGACTCGGTTATTGAAACGCAGCATTTCGATTTCGTTCGGGTCCAGTTTAAGTGATTTACAAAGTTTGTCAAAAGTTCTCGAAAATTTTGCATTTGCAGCTCTTTGATCTCCTTTAGCGTTGTCTAATTGTTTCCATTTTTCCAAAATACCCTTTAGGATGTCGATGCCTGCTGCTTTATCTTCCGGAAGTTCAATCGCTTCAAGCTCTTGTATGAAGGCAAATTTTTGGTCGGTTGTCAATGTGCCTTCTTGGTTTCCTTTGCGTTTGCTTTCGTGAAATCGGTCAAAATAGTGGTTGCATGCGGCTTTAAATTCTTTCCATATTTTGTCTGAAACCTTTCGTGGCACATGGCCTATACTGCTCCATTCAGCTTGGATTTTTTTCATAATAGGCGTGGCTGTTTCCCAGTCTTCCGAGTCTTTAAGGGCAACTGCCTGCGCCAGCAATGCGTTTTTCTGTACCAGATTTTCGTGTTGGTCTTTCTTTAAATTTTTATAAAATTCATTTTTGGTGTGATTGAACTTTCTAACAGCACTTTTGAATTGTTTCCACGTTTTTTCATTTTCCGCCAACGGCACTTTACCGGTATTAAAAAAGTCTTGTCGAAGTTTTTCAATTTCGTGAATCCGTTTTTGCCAATCCCCGTGTTTTTGCACAGGCTCTGAAAGTTCTTCGATTTTTGAAATGATTTCTTGTTTTTTCTGAAGGTTGGCTTCAAAATCTTTTTCTTGGCCTCTTAAAAATTCTTGTCTTCTTTCATGAAGCACTTTAGTAGCGGCGCTGAATTTTTCCCAAACTTCCTCTCTTTGTTCTTTGGCGACCGGCCCGATTTCTTCTTTCCAAATTTTGTGGAGCAATTGTAACTCGCGAAACATCACATTGACATTTGTTTCGTTTTTTAATGCTTCTGCTTTTTCAATAAGTTTGAGTTTTTGTTCTTGATTATGCTTGAAATCAAGGTCTCTCATATCTTTATTCAAGTCCATAAAATCGTAGAAAATCTCTACATGATGGTGGTAGGTTTGCCAAACGTCATTGTAGTGGTTTCTCGGAATCGGACCCGCTATTTTCCAGCGTTCCTGCAATTCCCTAAAATGCTTGTAGGTGGTATTGATGTTTTCTTCTACATTAATTAAGCTTTTGAGTTCTTCAATGATTTCCAGCCTATTAGATAGATTTTCATGAAGCGATTTTTCTAGGTTTTTGTAATATTGGTTTCTATTATTCTTGTATTCGTTGTATTGCTCGAAGAATTTTTGACGTACGGGTAAAGAAAATTCAAAATCAAGTTCGTTCCCACCGTCTTGTATAAAGGCCTCTTTTTTTTCTTCGACCAAGGCATCGTACTTGTTGTTGAATTCTGATTTGATGGATTCTACGTGTTCGCGAATCACTTGAATACGCTCTCTTTGAATCAATTGCGCCAATGCGTCCACAAGTTCATCTAAAGACATGACGTGATAATCTTCCATGGCAATTTGATGCCGATGGTAATTATCTTTATCCTCGGCATCTTCCGCGTTTTCGTTATTGACCTCACTCAAATGTTCGTCACTTTGGGTAACAGAAACTTCCGGGGTTTTTTCGACAGGCTTCTCCGCGGTGTTTTCTTCCTGGGTAGTATCTGCGTTTCCCGTAGTTACATTGTCTTCGTGTCCATCTGCTTCATGCAGGTTGTCAAGTGTCATCATCGGTTTCTTTTTATTTCTTTTTCATGCCGAAAGATAGTAATCGGTTTGATAACTTCAAAACGAGCAAGCGCAAAGGTACTATTTTTGGTTGAATACAATCTATGTTTGTTGACTTGGTAGGTTTACGACAAAAAATCACTTTATTCTGTTATTTTTCATAAAAATCAACGTTGATAATGCTGACTCTTATGAGTTGTAAACGTCCCGGTGATTGGAAGTTTTAGCAGACAATTCATTAATACACTAACGGCTAACGGCTAACAGCTAAAAGTCAACAGCCATCAAAAAAGTCAGGATTTCCATATTTCCCAAGCTTTTTCTGCTTGATGAACGAGCATTTCCATTCCGTTGCAGATGGTTGCTCCTTTTGCTTTGCCCATTTTTAGAAAAGCAGTTTCATCAGGATTGTATATCAAATCGTACAAAAGGTGTTTTGCTGAGAGAAATTGATAGGGAAAATCAGGTTTGGCCTCTACATTTGGGAAAGTTCCCAATGGTGTGCAGTTGATGATAAGTAGATGGTTTTCAACAATATATTTATTCAAATCTGAGTAAGTCAACCCATTATGAATTTTGTTTCTGGAAACTAAGACAGGAATGATTTGTATTTTTTTCAATGCGTAAACCACTGCTTTTGAAGCACCACCGGTTCCCAAAATTAAAGCTTGTTTGTGTGTGGGTTTCAAAAAAGGTTCTATTGATTTTTGAAAACCGTAATAATCCGTGTTGTATCCGATTAATTTTCCTCCGGAAGTTCTTTTGATGGTATTGACCGCACCGATTTCGGCCGCGGTCTCGTGAAGTTCATCCAAATAAGGAATCAATTGTTCTTTGTACGGAATGGTAACATTCATTCCAATCAAATTGGGTTTGGATTTTATCAGTTTTGGAAATTCCGAAATATCTTGCAGGTCAAAATTTTCGTAAGTACAGTCTAAAATACCTTCTTTCTGGAATTTTTCCGAGAAATATCCCGCTGAAAAAGAGTAGGAAATATTTTTACCGATGAGTCCGAAGTTACGCACTTTTTTTTCTTGTTTTTTCACCATACCATTCCAAAGCTAAAATGATAAATATACCCAATACCATAAATGCAATCACCCAAAGTGTCTGTTGATTCCACTCGGGCCAGTAGCGTTTGTAGTCCTTGATAACTTGTTTCCCTTCCGAATCAATTAAAAAGTTCCCGAAAGTATCGACGCCAAAAATCTTTTCTTTCCAAGGCCAAACCACACCCAGCGATCCGGCAATGAATCCGGTGATGATGCTATAAGTTAAGCTTTTGAAATGTTTAATCAAGTAACTCAACAAATGAGACAAACTGACCAATCCGACGGTTGAACCTGCCGTGAAAGAGGCCAAAACAGCCAGTAAACGGAGGCGTTCAGCATGGTGAACAAAACTAAAATTGCCACCCAAAATTTCATAAATCGTGTCGAAAAGCGCATTGACCGAATCAACCAAAAGCAACACGTAGTTTCCCATGAGAATGAGGATAAACGAGCCGGATAAACCTGGAAGGGTCATGCCTGAAACACTGATGATTCCACAAAAAAATACAAAAAACAAGTTATCGTTTTGTTGAGCAGGATCCATTAGGCTAATTGCTACTCCAAAAATAATTCCGAAAAGTACCCCTAAGATGCTTTTGTAACTCCATTCTTTAAAATCTTTAGCAATGGAATAAACAGAGGCAACAATCATCCCGAAAAAAGTCCCCCAAACTAATAATTCGTACCGCTCAATCAGGTAATCCAATATTTTAGACACGCTGAAATAGCTGACTAACATGCCGATTACCAAAAAAAACAAAAACTGCCCGTTGATGTATTGGTAAAAGGTGGTAAATTTTCTGTAAATAAGCAGTTTCAGCGCTTTTGCGTTGATTTTTTGCAGGGAATAAATGAATTCCTCATAAAATCCTGCTACAAAGGCGACTACACCTCCGGAAACGCCCGGCACTTTGTTGGCGGCTCCCATTCCAAGCCCTTTCAATAGTAAGAAAAATTTGTCTGTCGCCGATCTGGTTTTAGGCATGGGTTAGTTTTTAGGCTTTTTTGGAGGCTATTTTTTCCAAGCCTAAAATAAGGAAGAATCCGGCAAACGACAAAATAATTGCGTAAACTAAATGATTATCGCCCTCGAAGGCTAAAGGGCTGATGTTTTTTTCAATCAAAGGAAGGCGGACATCCTCTGAATTTGTCTGCCAAATCAAGACATTCTTCCAAGGCCAAATTTTGTTAAGTGACCCAATCATAAACCCGGTGAGTATAGACAAAGTGAGGTTTTTGTGGTGTTTGAACATCCAAGTTAAGATGCCTGAAAAAGATTTTAGGCCAATAATTGCCCCCAACATCAACATAGCCAGTTTACCGAATGAAGTCGAGAAAAGTGCCCAATCTCCTTGTGCGATACCTTCTCTGAAACTATTAACCGTATTCAGCACACTTTGGTATGCTCCCATCAAAACCAAGATGAAAGCTCCTGAAATACCGGGGAGTATCATCGCAATGATAGCGACAAAACCGGCTACAAATATAAAAAAGTAGCTGTCTGTCTCGGTCATCGGACGTGCGATAGTGACGTAGTAAGAGACAATGATTCCGGCTAAAAGCGAAAGAAATACGCCAAGTGACCATTTGGATATTTGCTTTCCCACAAAAAACACACTGGCGACTATCAGCCCGAAAAAGAAAGACCACAGCAGTATGGGTTTAGTTGCCAACAACCAACTGATGAGTTTGGCAAATGTCAGAATGCTGATGAATATCCCTACAAAAAGAGCCGCCAGAAAGTTGGCATTGACCGATTGCCAAGCAGATTTTAAACCCTCAAGCTTCAGTGTCTTAAAAAAGGACAACTTAAAGCCGTCGATGGTTTCCAGCAGTTCTTCGTATATACCTGATATAAAAGCGATGGTGCCTCCGGAAACACCCGGGACTACATCTGCTGCACCCATACAAATACCCTTGAGGGTTATTAGTAAATAGTCAATAAAGGTTCGCTTCATGGGCTAAATTAAGGTGTGCTAAAGTAAACATTTTACAGCAAGCTATTTTTGAAATCATTCAGAATTTGGGACAATTTTAAGGATTTGAAAAAATCAGGGAAAAGGGTTTGGATAATCGTAATATTTGACTGATTTAATGCCAATGATTGTAAGAGGTAAAATTCAGCTTTATCTTCATTCTTCAACATAAAATACAGGCCAGCCAACCGATAAGTAATTTTAGATTTATTAGGGAAAAGGGGCTCTGCCAAAAGCAATTGTTCAAGTGCAAATTCTGATTCATTGACTAAAAGAAGTAAATCTGCCAATTCCAGCCATGTTGACAATTTGTAGTTGCCCAAAGAAATGGCTTTCGCATAAGCTTCTATGGCTTGTTCGTATTGCACTGAAAATGTGTGAATTCTGGCAGACAATTTCCAATAAAAGCTATTTTCCCCATCCAAATTGATGGCTTTCTGAATGGCTTCCAAGGCTTTGGGGTAATTCTTGTATTTTAAATAAAAAACTGCAATAGATTTCCAACCTTTGTCGAGCAACGGATCGATGTGAACAGCCTCTTTGTAGTGGCGAACTGCCAGTTTGGGTTTGTTGATTTTTTCGTAGCAACGCCCGATACTGAGAAGTGCGAAGGAAGACGGGTCGTCTAAAGTGAGTGTGATTTTATAGTTTTGTATCGCCTCGCGGTATCGTTTTAATTTTTCCAAAACTTTGCCCTTTTCCAAATAAGCACCGGTAAAATTTTCGTCAATCAAATTTGCAAAATCATAAGCGCGAATAGCTTCGTGCAACATGCCAATAGAAGCATATTGCCGGCCCAATTCATGCCAAGCAATCTCAGAATAGGGGTTTCTTTCGATAAAACCGTTTAAAAATAAAATTGCATCTTCTGTTTTTTCTAAAAACTCGAAGCAATAAACGATGTTGTAGAGCGCAGGGAAATCTTCCGGGTCGATTTCTAAACATTTTTCAAAACAATTTTTGGCTTCTTCAAAGTTCTCGACAAACAAATATTCCATGCCTAACATCTCGTAAATATCGGCTTCGTCTTCAGTCATTTCGAGGGCAGTTTTTAGTTCATTTACGGCTTCTTCATGACATCCTTTTTTGGACAAAATATTGGCCTTCTGAATGTGTATTTCTTCGTTGAAATTTTCGATGGATTGAAGTTCATCAATGAGCCTTTCAGCTAATTCCAACTTTTCTTCAAACACATAGATTTCAACCTGAAACAGCCTCAAATCAACTGAAGTGGGGTGTTGGGTCAAACCTAATTTTAATGCTTTTTTAGCCAGATTAATCTTCCCTTCTTCGAGATAATAATGAATGATATTTTCAAATTCTGACGAATCAAAAAAAAGCACTTTATTGGTCTTCAACATAGATTCAAATTTCAACAATGAAAAGTGATCATCTTCTTCTTGGCTTAAAAGCATAAGCGGCGTTTTTAGATTAGGAACTTGTTTTTTATAAAATTAACAAGATGTTTTTCGGGTTAAGTGTTAAAATTCTAATTGTTTTTAACAAATTAATTAACAAGTTTATCATTTTTGATTTCATCTAAACTTTGCAAGATTATTTGACAACCTTCGATGATTTCCTGCTCAGATATTGTCAAAGGTGGCGTGATGCGTACTGCACAAGGCTCAAACAACAGCCAAAATAAAATCAATCCCTTGTCTTGGCATTTAAAAATCAATTGGTTGGCCAATTCCGCTGATGAAAACATCATCGCCAACATCAATCCCATGCCGCGTATTTCTTGTATCAAAGGATGTACCAATAATTTTCGGAACAGCTTTTCTTTTTCAAGTGTTTGGTAGATTACATCGGTTTCGGTTAATTCTTGCAAGGTAGCCAAACAAGCGGCAGCAATCACCGGATGGCCGCCAAAAGTGGTGATGTGTCCGAGTTTTGGATGATCTTTTAATAAATCCATGTGTGCTTCCGAAGCTGTGAAAGCACCGACGGGCATCCCACCTCCCATTCCTTTTCCCATGACTACAATGTCCGGAATAATACCAAAATGCTGAAAACCAAACAATTTTCCTGTGCGCCCGAAACCGGGTTGTATTTCATCTAAAATAAGCAATGTGCCAACTTCGGTACAACGTTGCCTGACTTTTTTCAGATAATCGTTTTCGGGGAGGATAAAACCCGCACCGCCTTGTATGGTTTCCAAGATGACACCCGCAGTCCGGCTTGTTATTTTTTCAATGTCTTCAATCTTGTTGAATGTGATAAAATCCACATCGGGCAACAGCGGGCGAAAGGCACGTTTTCGCTCCTCAAAACCCATGATACTCATCGAACCCTGTGTGTTGCCGTGGTAGGCATGGTGGCAAGCGATTAATTCCGTTCTTCCGGTGGCGCGTTTAGCCAATTTGAGTGCACCTTCGATGGCTTCCGTGCCAGAATTGGTCAGGTAGGTTTTGGTAAGCGGATATGGTAGGTGTGCCGCAAGTAATTTGCACAAATCCACGCACGGTTGTTGCACATATTCTCCGTAAACCATCACATGCAGGTAGCTGTCCAATTGTGCTTTGACAGCGTTCACCACGCGCTCATGGCCGTGTCCCAGGCTACAGGCAGACACGCCCGCCACAAAATCGAGATAGTATTTTTCGTTTTTGTCATAAATGTAGCTCCCTTTGGCGTGCGAAATTTCCATACCCAACGGGTGTGGTGTGGTTTGCGCTTGGTATTGGTAGAAGTCGCTTAATGACATGGGGATGATTAGTTGATTAGTTGATTTGAAGATTTATTAATTTAGTTGGACACGTTGGCTTTGAGCCCGTCTCCGGTTTCTTTCTCGTCAGCTTCTTTTTTGATGCGTTTGAGTTCGATAATCGGGTCTTCTTCAATTTTAGAAGCTTCCAGCCCTTTTATTTTTGGCAAAACAAGTGGCGGATCACCGATGAAAATATCCTCCTTTGTTTTGATCATTTCTTCTCCACGCCAATTGAATCCTCGTAGCTTCCGAACATTTTTGGGCAAGTCTTCATCCCGATAGACAATACCGTCCACATCGGTAAAAAAAGTGATCTCATCGATTTGGTTGTTCGATAAATACATGCTTATCTTGCTACAGGCTCCCTTGTCTATGCCGATGAGTTCGCCTTGTTCGGAACGTGAAAAATAGACGTATTCGGTGTTTTTAACCAATTCGGAAAAATACAGGCTATTGTCTCTGAACAATCCATACATGTGTAAGCCTTTCACCTGGTTGTAGTTGTCAATCGAGTCGTGCTCTATCATAAAAGCGTTGTTGAATACCTTGAGCGAATCCAGTTTTTCAGTTTCCAAGTTCGAAATTAAGTGGATGGTGTCGCCGGTCATCTGGTTCATCCCCGACCAAATAATGGGTTTCCGGATGAGTTGTGTCTGACCTGTTTTTTGATTGGAATGGATGGAATCCGATTTCCCGCTGAGGTCGCTTTTGTAAAATCGGACGTTTCTAAACCCTCTGGTGATGCGTTCGTCCTCTTTGCCGGTTACCATGAGCGTGTCGGCATGAATGTAAGAAGAGTCAATCGATTCTTTGTTTTTTTCATAGGTAATGGCAACCGCTTTTTTGGTAATAAAAACGGAATCTTTGAGTTTGTAAACTTCCGCGTAATGGCCTTTAACCACGCTTTTATTGATAGTATCCGTTACCTTGATGTGGTTGGTTGCCGAGGCAAATTCCCGGCTTCTGTCATAGAACAAACTGTCGCCTTCTATCAACCTGTTTTTGTATTGGATATAGGAGTTTTTTACAAAATAAGAAGTGTTTCCTTTGGTGTCATAAAATCCTCTCTCGCAGTAGATAAGATTGGCATCGCTGGTGATGGTTGTCGGCTCGTACATATAAACGTGGCCGGATTGGGTGTAAAAATCGAGGTGTTGCGAATCGATGACATAATCCGGATTGATTAATTTGACTTTGGTGAGAAACTGGTATTTCTGCTCGTTTGCAAAATAAGTCCCGCGTTTGCTGGTCAAGACGTTCACACTGTCGCGAACGGTTCCGTAGGTGTTGTAATAGGCTTGCTGGCGTACTCTGTCAAAATAGAGTGTATCGGTGGTGAGTGACATTTTCGGGTCGGAAAGATGCACATTTTGATAGGCAATGGCTGTTTTGGTATCGCCGTAATATTCGAGGTATTCGCTGGTGAGTTTTAAGGTGTCGCCTTGGTTGAGCCGAACGTTTCCGTATGCGCGGATGAGGTTTCGCTTCGGATAGTGATAGGCTTGGTTGCAGTAGAGTTTGACCCCTTCGTGGGTAGCTTGCACGTTTCCGATGGCGATGATTACGCCGGGATGTTCAAGCTCATTTTTATCAAAATTATCGGCGTTGTTGACATTGATTCGCTTGGTCTGTTGTGCCAAAGAAGCAACACTCAGAAAGAGCATTAATAAGGTAACAAGATTGATAAATAATTTCAACGTGCGCAGATTTTTTGCAAAGTTAAGCAAATATCGACAGTCTAAGCGTGAGGTTGTAGAGATGCTTGCCAAATGCTTAAAAGTTTAGTAATATGTTAACTTAATTCAGTATCGAATGATTAGATTGTCTTCTATCATATCTTGTTCGCCTTCCCAATCCCGCGATATATTCTCTCTAAGTAATTTGGCAGGAATACCACCAATTAATATATTATTTCCGAAAGATCGGTAATTGTTGTTACACAAACTATTTGAAGCAATTGTGCAATAATCCGGCGTTTGTGTACCAAGCATGATGGATGTTCGATTTCCTATAAAATTGTTGTTTCCAAGTTGAATTTTCCCCGTCATCGGAAATTTTTCTCGGGTTAGTGTGTCGATCATTTGGTGTGAATTGGTGTCAACTATTTGAGAATCATATCCAATCCTCGCAAGATTCCCCAAGACTATTTCCATTGTACAGATTAGTTTTCCGTTTGATCCGAATCCGCTCAAATGCCCGATTTCACAATAAGCATCTTTTTCGATGTATATAAAATAGTCTTTACCAATCTGGACATGACCTTTAAAAACAATTTTTCCTAACAATGCTATTTCTGCTGTCCCTTTGGCTTTTGTCATTTTTTCAAATGGCTGGCCAAATCCAATCATTCCGCGCTTGATGGGTGCGTCAATAATCACTTCACCTGAAATATGCGTAAATCTTACTTTTCCGTAAAAATAGATAGGTAATTTTTTAGCAATAGAAAAAGGAAATTTTTTAAAATTGAAGTACAAGGTTTTATACCAGTTTATCTTCCGGTAGAACTTCAATCGATGATAAATACTTCTTAAATTAATGTATAGACTCATCATAATTGTTTTTGTTCAATTTTTCAAAGATAATTGCTTTGATGTTTATTTTTTTATCCAATTGATAAATCGTAAATCCCAACGATACGGCAAATAATAAACCCGAAATTCCATATCTCCAAAAATCTTTTTCAATGTTTATCGTCGCAAAAGATAGCAGGCAGAACCCGATACTTATCAAAAAGACGAAATAAAAACCTTCAGAAAACCGAAAACCGTATCGAAAATGGCAAATAATACCAACAATCAGAAAATGAACGATGTAATAAATAAAAAACGCAATTCCGAGCCCACGAAGTCCATCAAGATTATAACTCAAAATACTTAGCAACAACAAAAAAACATTAAAAAGTATCATGGTCTTTCCAAAAACTTTTGAGTCTGCGCGAGCGATGATTACATAGCCCATAGCCCATGAAGCTGCTTTGAAGAGCATGCCCATAATCGCCCATTTCACGTAAGTTGCAACGGGAATGAAAGCAGCTGCATACAACAATTGAATGATAAGTGGAGAAGCTATCAAAAACAATACAATGACAGGCGTGATGACCAAAACGCCGACCAAGGCTTGTTCGGAAACGGTTTTCTGTGTTTTTATTTTGTCATGACAAACCGCAGATAACCTCGGGAAATAATCTGTTCCCATGGCATTGAAAACCAATCCGACATAGGAGTTGATAATCACAAATCCTGCTTGGTACAAACCTACTTGATCAACATTTCCTTTAAAACTGATGTGCAAATTTATCAGATAAGCCACCAAAACATTGAGCAATCCGCCCATTCCAATCAGAAAACCCAGACCCAACATTTTTTTTCCTTCGATTATTGCATTTTTGATGGATATTTTGGGAACGTTCGACAGCTTTTTTGTATAATGCCTGCTGATTAAGAAACTAAAGATTGCAGCCAAAACGATTGCAGGAACAATTGCTTCAATCCGGAAATAATAGTATAAAGGCAAGATAAAAATCAGACTTGCCAAACTTCCATATACGTTTGCTTTTGCCAACAAATTCAGCTTTCTCAATCCTTGCAGGATGACTAAGTTTCCTGTGGTGAGTTGTTTAAAAATCAAAGCCAAAGAAATCCAAATAAAAGCGTAAGTAAAACGGTCGTTGCCAAAAGCCAGCTGACTTAATAGGGGAGAAAATATAACAATCGAAACGGCACCTAAAAGTCCGGTTAGCCAAACCAAACGTTGGATGACCCCGATGGTTTTGGTTTTTTTTTCAGGGTCTAATTCTCCATTGGAAACAGCAAGATCCCGCACCGCGCTTGTTCCCAAACCGAAGTCCGTCAAACTTCCCATCAAGTTGAGCCCCGTGTTTAGCAATCCCAAAACACCCAAGCCTTCCGGACCAATCCAGAGGGCAACAAATTTTGTTCGAACGATTGAGAAAAGTGTGTTTAAAGTTTGAACCCCGCCGAATAACGAAGTCACTTTGAGAATGTTCCGATAAGATTGTTGACTTTCGGTCATACTTTCTCTTTCGACTCTTTAAAAATTGTTAATCAACTCGACTACTTTCCCTACTTCCGCATCGGTCATCACCGGACTGATGGGCAGGCTCAAAACTATTTCTTGCAACGACTCGGTGACAGGTAAAGGCAAGTGATTGTATGCTCTCAAAGCTTCTTGTCTGTGTGGCGCAATCGGATAATGAATGAGCGTTTCAATGTTGTTTTCCGTCAAATATTTTTGTAAAACTTCGCGGTGCTTGGTTTTCACCACAAACAAATGAAAAACATGACTTTCCCAATCGGCAACTTCCGGAAGTTCGATTTTCGGGTTTTTGATGTTTTCTAAGTAAAACTTGGCAATCGCGCGCCGCCTTTGGTTGTCCGTATCCAAGTGCTTGAGTTTGATACTTAAAAAAGCTGCTTGCAAGCTGTCGAGACGCGAATTTACGCCAGCATATTGGTTGGTGTATGTATCTGTCCGGCCATAGTTGGCGAGTTGAGAAATGAGGGTTGCCAATTCGGCGTGGTTGGTTGTGACTGCTCCGGCATCGCCCAAAGCACCGAGGTTTTTGGTCGGGTAGAAGCTGAATGCGGCGGCATGACTGAGGTTTCCTGCTTTTATTCCTTCCTTCGAAACAGCCCCGTGCGCTTGTGCCGCATCTTCAATCACCAGCAAATCAAATCGTTTTGCCAATGGTCGAATCATGTTCATGTCAGCCAATTGCCCGTAGAGATGTACGGCCAAAATGCCTTTGGTTTTTTTGGTTATTTTTATTTCGGTTTCAACTATGTCAAGGTTGAAAGTCTGTGCGTTTGGTTCGATAAAAACAGGCTTCAGCCCGGCGTGGATGATGGAAAGAACAGTCGCGATGTACGTATTGGCAGGAACCAAAATCTCATCTTCCGGCTTGAGTTTGCCCATCGCAATATACGCCTTGAAAATAAGGGTCAATGCATCCAAACCATTGCCGGTTCCCACGCAGAATTTGGTGTCGCAGTAAGCTGCAAATTCCATTTCAAAATCGGAAACGGCTCTGCCTTTAATCAGAAAATCATCCCGCAACAAGTGTTGTTGCGCCGAGAGAAATTCCCGTTCAAAACGGAGGTTGATTTTTTTCAGGTCTAAAAAAGGGATGTTCATAAGTTCAATAAATAACAATCTGCATTGACCGGACGGCCGCCGAGCCGCTCCTTGTAAAGCGTTAATGACGAATTAAATTTAGTGCCCGAATCCGTGTTGGTGTGGCCGAGATCAAAATACCGAAAATCTTCCTGTTTAAATTTTTTAAGCAAATCAACGTACAAATAATCAAGCGCATTGATTTTTTTTCCTGTTTCGTTTGCGGCAACATACTGTGTTTTGACTGTTTTTTTGTCAACAAACAAGGTAATGCCGGCTACACATTTCCCTTCATAATCGGCCTGATATTGTTGAATGTTATCCGGAAATCGATTTGCCAAGAGAGAAATTTCTTTCAGGTTGTGAACGGGTTGGGTATTGTATTGGACTCTTAGCGCCGGAATTAGGATATTATTCCAAAACGAATCAAAACCAGTTGTTTTTTCGATTGACAAACGAGGCGGAATTCCTTTTTTTGAGATTTGTTTCTTGTTTTTGCTTAGCACAAGCGGTGCTTGTAAATCTATCAGAAAATTCAAATCTCTTCGAAGGAGTTTGGCTCCTTTTTGAAACAATAAATATTCGATGGCGCTACCGTATTTTTCTTGGTAAAAAGCAGGTATGATTTTAATCTCTAATGCATCAAAATTACTTTTTTTCAAGTGAATAAGCAGTTGGTTAAAAATGGATTCTATTTCTGAAATGCCCATTTTTTCATTCAATATCAAGCCGGCATAAGTGAGCCCGCGGTGCGAACAAAACCGCTTCTCCACTCGATGCCCCGGGAGTATGCCAACCAACTTTTGTTGATTAAAAAACAACAGCGATGCATCTTCAAACCGATCTTGGTGGTATTCCATAAAATTGCGGTAGAATAAAAAAGTTGCGTTGCGATTCTTAGCCACAAAATCATCCCATATGGTTTGATGGAAGGGAAGATAACGAACGATTTGGTACGATTTCAAGATTGCAGGTTGTTTCGAGGGTGAAATTAACAATTTTTTCGATAAATCGAAGACAACCGTCGGCGTTGTGCCTAATGGGCAACTAAAATTTAAAAATTTGTAGAGCTGAAGAGCAAAAGCAAGTTGGGTATCGTTTAAAAAAAGTAGGATGCTGATTAGTTCCTATTGACTAAAAGCAGATTTCTTATCTCATCAAAATAATCACTCAAGGCTTCATTGCTATTCAATTTGTCTAAATCCTGCAAAATAATCTCAACATACGGTTTGTTTTCCCTGCTTTTTTGATTGGACAAGCTTAGGTAACTACTTTTAGCTTCGGTAATCTGGCCTTGTAGCAGGTAGCTGTGTGCCAGGTTGCATTGCAGGGAAGGCAGGTTTTTATCCAAATTTTGTGCTTTTAAGAGGATTTTTTCTGCTTTTTTGGGTTGGTTGAGTTGTAAGTAGAGCCACGAAAGGCTGTTGTATTCGTCTGCCAAATTTGTTTTTAGATTTTCGTTTTGTGGCGATTGACCCAGTTGCTCTTCTAACAGAGCGACTATCAATTTTTGGAATATGATTTTTTCCTTTGGATAAATAGTAGAATGTATATCTTCGGTGAGCGCATGTATTTTTTTGAAGGTATTTTCCAATTGAAGTTGCGGGAGTGAAATCCGATTGAAATAATCCAAATAATAACTGCAATCACTTTTCATACTCATCAAGACAGGCCTGTTTTCTGTATATTTTTGCAATCGGTCGGCCACGTCTTCAAGGAGACTTAAGCCTAATGTTTGATAGTGCAAATCCATTTTGTTTTCCAATTCGCCTTGATACAGTTCGACCAAATTTAAAGCGGTTGCACACACATCGGCATCGAACGCTTCGGGCTGATCAATCGCTAATTTGCTGCGGATTTGCAAGGCTTGTTTGAAATATTTTTCTGCCGAACCGATGGCTTTCAACTCAAAGTAAAACAAACCCAGATTGTGCAATGAAGTGGCCAGATAGTGCGTGTATGACTCGGGGGATTCATCGGCCAAATCGTTGTAAATATCAACCGTTTTATGGCTGTATGCAATTGCTTTTTCAAAGCTTTTGGTTTCCGCGTACAGGATGCTCAGGCTGTTGAGGGTAGCAGCTTCATAAGGAGTGAAAAGCGTATGCTTGTGACGAGCCAAATACTGATATGCCCGCAGAGCTTGTTCGTAGTAGTCGAATGCTTTCTCAGCTTCCCCCATCGACTTATAGGTTACGCCCAAGTTATTCAAAACAGCAGCCGTGTAGGGTTTGAATTTCAGTTCGTTTCCGGTTTCTAAATTTAGGAAAATACCCAATGCCTTGGTGTAGTTTGTCATCGCGTCATACACATTGAACTCTTCGGTGTAAAGGTTTCCCAAATGGTAATGAGCTATTGCTTTTAGTTCGTTGAATGCTTGTTCGGGCAATTGGTCATAAATTTTTACAGCAGATTTAAATTGCGTTTTGGCAGCGTATAAGTCTTCTTTTTGCTGAAAAGCTTCGCCCAACGCAAAATGTGTATTGGCAAGATGAGGATGAAATGCAGTTTGCCCATTTTCGGTAAGTTTGGTGTAAATCTGCAAGGCAATCCTGTAATTTTCGATGGCAAGATGGATGTTTGAAGCCAGACAAACCGTTGCCAAATTGTTGTAAACCACAGCTTGTTCCCTTAGGTTTTGTTCGTCAGTCAAAAGCTTGTACAGGTCGATTGATTGATTAAAGTATGTACTGGCTTTTTCGGGTAAATTCATTTTTTGATACAGTAACCCCAATGTATTGCAAATATCGGTTTGCTGCACACTTGTAGATACTGAAAGAAGTGCAGCCTGATAACTTTCAATCGCGTCTGCATACAGCTTCTCCTTTGTAAACAACTTGCCTTGGGTGATATTTTCTTCGATTGAAAGTTTCATTTTCGGTGAGTATTATTATTCAGTGTTGACGTGTTTTTCTTCATTTTCTCTGTGCTCTTTGTGCCTTTGTGGTGAAAAAACTTCAGCTACACATCTTCAAAAATAAAGGGCAAGTTGCCTGATTCGTAAGTTTTACAACTGCCTAAACTTCGTTGCATATTTCTCTGCATTAGCCTTGCAAAGTGCCACGTATTCTGTTCTCGACATTTCATCTAATTCAAAACCGTTTATCTGCATGGTTTCTTTTTGCATGTCAATCAGTTGAAAACCCTTTTCTTTAAGTTTTTTTATCAGATACAACAATGCAATTTCGTCCGCGTTTTTTTCCAACGAAAAAGTGTATTCCCCGAAAAATATTTTTCCGATGGCGACACCGAAAATCCCACCGACAAAGTGATGATCGCACCAAACTTCCACCGCGTGCGCCAATCCTTTTTGATGCAATTCCATAAAGGATCGAAATGCTCTTTCAGACAACCAATTGTTGTCCATTTTTTTTTCGTTGTTGTAAAACTTTTGGCAATGGCGGAGTACCCGTTCAAAATCGTTGGTCAAACCCACGGTAAATTGTTTTTCTAAATGATAAAACCGGTCAAAGGAAATTTCAAATGAATCTAATTGCAAGACTGTACGCGGATCGGGAGACCACCATTTGATGTGTTTCAACGGGTAATGCCAATAATAGATACCGCTGTTGTAAGCCAAAACGAGACGTTCGATGCTCAAATCACCTCCCGAAGCGACCAAGCCTTCCGGATCTGCAAAATAGGCAGGCGGAAAGTCAATCTCGTTTTTGGATAGTTCAAAATATGGCACGCTTCTATAATTTTAAATGGATATCTGGCTCGTCCAATTCGTGGAGTTCACCGAGTTGCCTGAGTATTTCAAAGGTTTTTCTGGCTTCCTCTTCATTCACCACACTAATTGCTGCTCCCACATGAACCATCACGTAATCACCCAATTTTGCTTCGGGAACCAAGGTTAGGTTTACTTCTTTGACAACGCCGTCAAAAGAAACTCTTCCGATGCGGAAAGTATCGTCCAATTGTGCGGTTATCGAGATTAATTTTCCGGGGATAGACAGACACATGGTTTTGGATTTTAGATTAGTTTTTTTGTTTTTTTAGCCAATCATACCAAGTGTTCATGCCTTCTCCTGTGGTGGCGGAGAGTTCGATGAATTGCAATTTCGGATTGACTTTCAAGGCGTGTTGTTTCAGTTTTTCTACATCGATATGCACGTAGGGCAACAAATCTATTTTGTTGATGATACACAAATCAGAAGTGTGAAACATATCCGGGTATTTGATGGGTTTGTCTTCTCCCTCGGTGGTGCTGATGATGACCACACGTTTTGATTCACCCAAATCAAACATAGAAGGACAGACCAAATTTCCAACGTTTTCAATCATCAAAACGGTGTTGTCAGTGATATTCAATCTTTTGACTGCATCAAAAATCGCATCACTTTCCAAATGGCAACCTTTTCCGGTATTGATTTGTATCACAGGAATGTCGATGGCCGCAATTCGATTGGCATCGTTCATGGTTTGCTGATCGCCTTCGATGACGAAAAACGGGATTTCAGTTTTCAAATCCTTTAACGTTCGTTCCAGCAAAGAGGTTTTCCCGGAGCCGGGCGAACTTACCAAATTGAGGGCAAAAATGTTTTTGGCTTCAAAATAGCCCCGGTTTCGGGCGGCCATCACATCGTTGTGGTGCAAGATATCCTGTTCCACTTCAATCACTTTTTTCTGGTGATGCGCATGTTGATGGTCGTGCTCATGTGCATGCGCGTGATCATGGGAATGTGTATGCGTATGTCCATCGTGCGTATGTTCATGGGCAGGTTCATCGTGGTGGTGATGCCCGTGTTCGTTTGTTTTTAAGTCTTTCGGATTATGAATACTTACGCCATTCTCTCCGTTTCCGCAACCGCATGTTCCGCACATAATATTGTTTTTTTATTGGTTAGACTACTTCAAGCGCTTTTACGCGCAATTCTTTTCCTTGGATGATTCCTTTAAAATTACTTCCACATTCCGGACAAGAATCATACAAATGCTGAATCTCAAAAACGGTGTCGCAATCCACACATTTGGCTTTGCCTTTGAGGACGCTGATTTTTTTTAAAGCAAATTCCAAAACGGTATCTTTCACGGCGGCAGGCCAAACAAATTCGAGCGATTCGAAATCAACGCCGGCCAAAGTGCCAATCTCCAATTCAATCAATTCAACTTTCTCTGCGCCGGCTTTGGCTGTTTCATCCTCAGCTATTTTTACGATTCCTAAAGCAACCGACAATTCGTGCATAGTTCACTTTAATTATTATATATCAATTAATCAGCTTATAAAAGTAGCAAGGAAATATTTTTCAAAACATGATATATGTCATGTTAAAGGATTTTATGAGTTTATATATTTATGGCTTCAATTTTACACAATTTTAACTCTAATATATTCTAAATTAACTTAATGATAATTCAATTTCAGTTATGGCTACAAAAACAGACGCAAAAGAAACTTATTATGAAAGCATAATAAGGCATGGTTACAGCCGACGCGATTTTATGAAATTTGCAACCTATATCACTGCATATATGGGATTGGAAACTTCCATGGTCGGGCAGGTAGCTAAAGCGCTTGAAACAACTTATCGCGTGCCGGTCATTTGGGAACACTTCCAAGAATGTACTTGTTGCAGTGAGTCTTTCATCCGTTCCGATCACCCCATCGTTTCAGAAATCTTGTTAGACAAAATCTCTTTGGATTATACTTTGACACTCATGGCAGCATCGGGGCATCAAGCCGAAGCAGCTAAAAAAGCAACCATGGACAAATACAAAGGCGAATACATTCTCTGTGTAGAAGGTTCGGTTCCGCTGGGCGACGATGGCAATTATTGTTGTATTGCAGGTAGAACCGCCAAAGAGATTTTGATGGAATCTGCTGCCGGTGCAAAAGCCATCATCGCTTGGGGCAGTTGTGCTTCCAACGGTTGTGTGCAAGCTGCTTATCCAAACCCGACCGAAGCTACGCCAATTCATAAACTCATCAAAAACAAACCCATCATCCGCGTTCCGGGCTGTCCGCCCATCGGCGAAGTCATGGCGGGTGTGATTGTGCACTTGGTCACTTTTGGGAAATTACCCGAATTGGACGGATTGGGAAGACCCAAAGCATTCTATTCCAAACGGGTGCATGACAGTTGTTACCGCAGGCCGTATTACGATGCCGGCTTGTTTGCCGAAACCTTTGACGATCAAAATGCGAAAGAGGGTTATTGCTTGTATAAAGTCGGCTGTAAAGGCCCGATGACATACAACTCCTGTGGAACGATTAAATGGAACAACGGTGTGAGTTACCCGATTCAATCCGGTCACGGTTGCATTGGTTGTAGCGAAGAAAATTTCTGGGACAACGGTCCTTTCTACGAAAGAATGACAGGTCTAGCCGGTTTTGGCATCGAAAGTACCGCAGACACCATCGGGAAGGTAGCTGCCGGCGCGGTTATCGGCGGCCTCACCGTTCATGCCATCGCAGCCAATATTTCTAAACGAAAAGAATTGGCAAGCCGAATTTCAAGAGGTACAGAAAATGAAAAAAAATTAGATGCTTAAAATAAAATATTATGGCAAACAGAATAGTAGTTGACCCAATCACCCGTATTGAAGGTCATTTAAGAATAGAAGTTGAAGTAAAAGACGGTGTCATCACCGATGCATTTAGTTCCAGCCCCATGGTTCGCGGACTCGAAAACATCGTCAAAGGCAGAGATCCGCGCGATGTTTGGGCCTTTGTGGAACGGGCTTGTGGCGTTTGTACCACGGTTCACGCATTGGCATCAGTCCGTTCGGTGGAAGATGCTTTGGGAATTGATATCCCGCCCAATGCTGAAATGGTGCGAAACATCATGGAAGGTGCTTTGTACATGCACGATCACACGGTGCATTTTTACCATCTGCACGCGCTGGACTGGGTGGATGTGGTCAACGCCTTAAAAGCCGATCCGGTCAAAACCTCCGAATTGGCGCAAAGCATTTCCAAATGGCCCAAAAGTTCACCCGGCTATTTTTCCGATATCAAAAAAAGAATTACAAAGTTTGTTGAAAGTGGTCAATTGGGTATTTTCGCCAACGGCTACTGGGGACACCCGCAAATGAAATTGCCGCCCGAGGCCAATTTGATGGCCGTCGCTCACTACCTCGAAGCCCTCGAGTGGCAAAAAGAAATCGTGAAAGTCCACACCATTTTTGGTGGTAAAAATCCGCATCCGAACTATTTGGTTGGCGGGATGGCCTGCGCCATCAATATTGAAAGCCCCGGCGGCATCAATGCCGAACGTTTGGCGTATGTAGGTAAATTGTTGCAAGAAGGAAAAGATTTTGTCGAGCAAGTTTACATCCCCGATTTGTTGGCGATTGCTTCGTTCTACAAGGATTGGGGTGGCATCGGCAGAGGATTCGGAAACTACATGGCCTATGGCGATTTCCCAACCAACGGCTACAAAGATATTTCGAGCTTCAAATTCCCGCAAGGAGCGATTTTAAACCGGGATTTGTCGAAGGTGCATGATGTCAACCACCGAAATGAAGATATCGAAGAGTTTGTCAACAACTCGTGGTATGATGATTATGCCGAAGGGAAAGACAAAGGTAGGCATCCTTGGGATGGTGAAACGAAGATTAATTATTCAGGACCGAAACCACCCTACGATCAGTTGGATGTCAATCAGAAATACAGTTTCATCAAAACGCCGCGTTGGAAAGGCAACCCAATGGAAGTCGGGCCGCTCGCCCGCTTGTTGGTCGGTTATGGCAGGCAAAACAAGGAAATTCAAGAAGCTGTCAATGCCGCATTGGCTTACCTAAACGTTCCGGTCGATGCTTTGTTCTCTACATTGGGAAGAACGGCAGCTCGGGGAATCGAAACCCAGTTGGTTGCCAACTGGACAATGGAATTTTATAACACCTTATTGCAAAACATCAAAAATGGCGACACCCGTATGGCCAACATGGACAAATGGGAACATGAAAAATGGGAAAAAGAATCAAAAGGCGTTGGGTTTTGCGAAGCTCCGCGAGGCGGTTTGGCACATTGGATACGCATCAAAGAAGGCAAAACAGAAAATTACCAATTGGTTGTTCCCAGTACTTGGAATGCATCGCCACGCGACCCGAAAGGACAAATGTCTGCCTACGAGTCAACCTTGATCGGCACGCCGGTTGCCGACCCTGAATTGCCACTCGAAATCATCCGAACCATCCACTCGTTTGACCCGTGTATTGCTTGCGCCGTACACTTGTATGATGAACACGGAAAACAAATTTCCAGGGTTCAAAATATTTCGAGTTGTGATGTTTAATCAATTAAAATCCTAAATCATGGAAACAAAAAATTTTCAGCGCGTCTATATTTGGGAACTTCCGGTTCGTTATTTTCATTGGATTAACGTATTGGCCATCACGATTTTGGCAACTACCGGGCTGATAATTTCCAACCCACCGGCAATTTTGTCAAATGCGGAAGCTAGTGAGTTGTATTGGTTTGGTACGTTACGGTTTATTCATTTTGCTTCAGCATATGTGTTTTTTTTCAACATGATTTTTAGGATATATTGGTCTTTTGTCGGCAACAAATATTCCAATTGGCGGGCTTTTGTACCTTTAAACAGAAAATGGTTTCGCATCTTTTTGCATGTCATCAAGGTCGATATTCTTCTTCAAAATGAAAAACATCAAAACCTTACCAATATCAGCGTAGGCCATAACAGCATAGCCGGTATCTCATATGTTGCGCTTTTTCTTTTGGCATTGGTACAAGTATTAACCGGATTCGGTTTATATGCTTCTACTTCAGGCTGGTGGTTGCCACAGATGTTTGCTTGGGTAGTCCCGTTTATGGGTGGTGATTTTATTGTCCGGACGGTTCATCACTTCGCCACTTGGGGTTTTATTTTGTTTACGTTGATTCACGTGTATTTGGTCTTCTACCACGATTGGCTCGAAGGCAGAGGTGAGGTTTCGTCTATGTTTGGTGGTTATAAATTCGTCAATAAAGATCGATTGAAGGACAACAAGAAGAGTAAATTGGCTTCAGAGCAAAAATAAATGTGATTGACGATTGATGATTGAAGATTTGTCACCCCGAGCGCTGTCGAGAGCAACGATTTTTGATTTTTAAGTTTCACATCGAATCATCATAGCATCGAATCATCATATCATCAAATCATTATATCATCAATCCCGATAGCTATCGGGACAAATCATCAAATAACATGAACCCTTCAGACCATTCCCCAATCGCCATCAGCAGTGATGCATTTTACTTCGAAAAAGACAAATCAGACAGCATCCTACTCTTGGGAGTGGGCAATTATCTGATGGGAGACGAAGGTGTGGGCGTACATTTGATTCAGGAAATGGCCAAATTAGACCTGCCCAAAAAATTAGATATTTTAGATGGCGGCACCGGTGGATTTTTGTTGCTCAACTGTTTTGAAGCCTACAAAACCATCATTTTTGTCGATGCCACCATGGACGGCAAACCGGAAGGAACGGTTTCTTTGATCCGTCCGAAATTTGCTTCCGATTTTCCCTCGGCACTCAGCGTACACGATGTCGGTTTGAAAGACATGATCGAAGCGGTTTATCTCATGGAAACCAAACCCAATCTGTGGTTGTTCACGGTTTCCATCCAAGAGATTGTACCCATGACCATTGCACTTTCTCCCAAAGTACAGCACGCCATCCCTGAAATTATCGAGCAAATATTTAATTTGACAGAAGCACTACAGGAAGATTATTGTTAGAATTAAAACATGATATTTATTAATGGGAGCATCACATAGTTCAAAAAGAGGTTTCGACTGCGCTCAACCTGACAAGGGTTTTCAAGAATTTGACAAGAACTAATTGACTAACCTATTAATAATCCGTTGGCAATCAATTCATCGCCGGATTGCGGCCTCATCAAAATTTTATTTATAAATTCAAACGTTACTTTTCCAGTCTTACCATGCTCAAAACATTTAAAATCATCATCACAGGTCAAGTTCAAGGCGTTGGATTTCGCCCTTTTGTCTATACGTTGGCGAACCGATTTCAACTAAAAGGGATGGTTTCAAACAACGAGTCGGGTGTGATTATCTACCTGAGTGGAGAAGAAAAAAAAATACACTCTTTTTATAAATCACTGATCAAAAACCCACCGAAAATTTCCAGGATAAACACGCACTTGACGGAAGAAATTACCTATAAATCGTATTCCGGATTCAAAATCATCCCAACCCGGAAAACCAAAAAACTCAACTTACAACTCACGCCCGATTTTGCGATGTGTGAGGATTGCAAAAAAGAAATCTCTGACCCGAAAAACAGCAGGTTTAATTATCCGTTCGCTACTTGTGTGAACTGTGGCCCGCGTTGGGCAGTGACCAAAACCTTTCCTTTTGATCGGCATCACACCAGTGTCGAAGCATTAGGTATGTGCAGAAATTGCCAAGATGAATACAACAATCCGCAAAACAGGCGGTTTCATTCTCAGACAAACACTTGCCCAGAGTGTGGCATCAGCCTTTCATTGACTGATGCGGCCGGATATGAATTGTGTGCGTTGAAAACCGATGTGTTTAATAAAGTAGCTCATTTGATAAGTAAAGGAAACATCCTTGCCATCAAAAACACCGCGGGTTATCTGTTGTGCTGCGACGCAAACAACCCAATTGCCATTCGCCGTTTGCGGAGCAAAAAAAACCGACCAAAGAAGCCATTTGCTGTTTTATACCCAGATTTATCGCTTTTAAAGTACCATTTAACCATTCATAAAAAACAAGAAAAAGCGATTACCTCATCCGAAAGACCGATTGTTATTATTTCCAAAAATAATTTCAAGGGCGATTTGGCAATGGAAGACTTGGCTCCCGGCTTAAACCAACTCGGTGTAATGTTACCTTACACGGGCGTTTTACAACTATTGGCCAACGAATTAACAATGCCCATTGTGGCAACCAGCGGCAACTTGCACGGTTCGCCGATACTGAGCAACCGGGAAGATTCCGTCCGTGTATTAAGCAAAATAGCCGATTATTTTTTGCATCACAACTTAGAAATCATCAATCCGCAGGATGACAGCGTGGTCAAATTCAGCAACAAGTTTCAACACCAAACCATGTTTAGGCGTTCTCGCGGTTATGCGCCAAATTATTTTGGAGAAATTCCACAGTCAAAAGAGAAAATCATGGCCATGGGCAGTCATTTGAAAAGCACGATATGTTTTCTACCAAACGACTATTTGTACATCAGTCAATACCTAGGAAATTTAGATAATTATGATGTTTATCAGCGATTTACTAAAGTAGCCGAGCAGTTTGTCCACTTGTTTGAACAAAAACCCGACGTGGTTTTGACGGACAATCATCCAGCTTACCAAAGCACACAGTTCGGTGTCGAAGCAGCAAAAAATTGGCATGCAAAACACGTTCAGGTTCAGCATCACAAGGCTCATTTTGCTTCGGTTTTAGGTGAACACAAACTATTTAATGAACGTGTTTTGGGAGTTATCTGGGATGGTACGGGTTACGGTGATGATGGTCAAATCTGGGGTGGTGAATTTTTCGATTATCAACACAAGGAAATAAATCGATTGGCACATTTTGAATATTTTGATTGGTTGGCAGGTGATAAAATGGCACAAATGCCCAAACTTTCCCTTCTTTCTTTGTCTGATGAAAGCATGGAAGAATCAACTGCTAATAAATTCACTAAAGCTGAGAAAGATATATATTCGGCGCTGAAGAAAAGTAATACGCTGAAAACGTCATCAGTCGGAAGGCTTTTTGATGCGGTGGCTTCATTGCTAGATATTTGCGATGTAAACTCCTACGAAGGTGAAGCCGCAATTTTATTGGAAAATTGCATCAAGGCATGCAAAATTAAAAAATGTAAAACCTATTGTTCGATATCAGATGATGGAAATATCCCTACCCAAATCATTTTGAAAAATTTGTACACGGATTGGAAAAATGGGACATCAAAAGAGCAAGTCATCACTAATTTCTTTTACACCTTGGCTTCATTGGTTTTTGAAACAGCAGACCGCCATCACTACACAAACATTGCCTTTAGCGGTGGTGTTTTTCAGAATACCACCTTGATTGATATGTTGATAGAAATGGCAAAAGAGAATTTTACGTTATTTTTTAACTCCAACTTGACTCCAAATGACGAGAACATCTCTTTCGGCCAAATGATGCATTATTTGAATTTAAAAACTTAAATTTGGGATTAGTTTGTTTTTCAAGCATTAAAATCAATTAAACAATTCCAAAAAAATGATAAATCTACCAAAACTCCTTGTCCTGTTTTCCGTCTCAATTGTGGCCCAAGAAAGGCAAAAAATTCAAAGTACATTGGAAACATTGGAAATATCCTCGGGGAAACGAACCATTATATATTCGGACACCACTCATTTTGAAGCACCAAATTGGTCTAAAGATGGCACCTATTTTGTGGTAAACAAGTCTGGAAAACTGTTCAAAATCAACATAGAAACCGGCGTTTGGAACGAAATTCCAATCAATGCCAAACTGAACGCCAACAACGATCACGGCATTTCTCCGGATGGAAAAAGACTGGTAATTAGTTCGAATGCGGTCGAACCGGAGCATGCAACGGATGAACATACTTCCTATATTTACACGACATCCATCGATGGTGGAAATTTAACCCGTGTGACCGAAAAATCACTTTCTTATTGGCACGGCTGGAGTCCGGATGGATCTACGCTTGCCTTTGTGGGACGGCGGAATAATCAGTTTGATATTTACACCATCCCGGTTGAGGGCGGAGATGAAAAGCAACTGACCGACACTCCCGGACTTGATGACGGGCCCGATTATTCGCCCGATGGAAAATATATCTATTTCAATTCATTTCGCTCCGGAATTATGGAAATTTGGCAGATGGATGCAGATGGGCAAAACCCGGTTCAATTGACCGATGACTTATATTCCAATTGGTTTCCTCATCCGTCGCCGGATGGCAAGTACATATTGTTTTTAACTTTTATGGATGATTTAAAACAAGACCATCCATTCGGAAAAGATGTCAAACTACGGCTGATGGATTTAAAGACACATATCATTACAGATTTGACCCCTGTTTTCTTTGGTGGTCAAGGAACAATCAACGTGCCATCTTGGTCGCCTGATAGTAAACACATTGCGTTTGTGAGTTACCGGATCATGGATTGAGAACTCAGATTCAAATATATTTTTCAACAGATGTCAAAATTATTTGTACTTTCAAAAATTATTTGAGTCAATCTATGGCAAATAAATTTGATTGCTTAACATCATTTTTCTCATGAGCGCAATGAAATCACCATTCAGCAAACAACAACTACTTCCTCAAGAGGAAATGTTGGAAATTGCCAAGGGCAAAGGAGAATTGTTTATCGGTATCCCGAAAGAAACCCATTATCAGGAGAAAAGAGTTTGCCTTACACCCGATGCCGTAGCCGCACTGACGGCACACGGCCATAGGATCATGATAGAATCGAATGCGGGTTTGGCGGCCAATTTTTCTGATGCCGATTACTCGGAAGCCGGTGCTGAAGTTACACCCGATACCAAGAAAGTGTTTTCTTGCCCCATGCTGCTCAAAATAGAACCGCCCTCTATGGATGAGTTGGCGATGATGAACCCCCAATGTGTTTTGATTTCTGCCCTACAACTCAAAACACAATCTAAGAAATATTTTGAAGTCCTCGCTTCTAAACGCGCAACAGCATTGGCTTTTGAATTCATCCGGGACGAAGATGGGTCGTTGCCGGCAGTGCGGACTTTGAGCGAAATAGCAGGAACCGCCTCCGTGCTGATTGCTGCTGAACTATTGACCAACCTCAAAGGTGGCAATGGGTTGATGTTTGGCAACATCAGTGGCGTGCCGCCCATCCGCGTGGTGATATTGGGCGCCGGGACGGTGGCAGAGTTTGCCGCACGGGCCGCGATAGGTTTGGGCGCGAATGTGCAGGTTTTTGACAACTCGATAACCAAATTACGCTGCTTGCAAAACAACCTTGGCAGACAGTTGCAAACCTCAACGGTGCAACCCAAAAAATTATCGGAAGCATTGTCCAACTGCGATGTCGCTATCGGCGCCGTTCGTGGCAAAAACCGTTCGCCGGTTTTGGTCACGGAGGCGATGGTTAGAAATATGCCCAAAGGTTCAGTGATCGTCGATGTAAGTATTGATATGGGTGGCTGTTTTGAAACATCCGAGTTGACTTCGCATGACAAACCTACCTTCGAAAAGTTTGAAGTGACGCATTATTGTGTCCCCAATATTCCCTCGCGTTATGCCCGGACGGCTTCTGTATCTATTTCTAATATCTTCACACCCTACTTGTTACAAATCGCCGAAGAAGGCGGGCTTGAGAATTCGTTGCGCTTCAACAGAGGTCTCAGAAATGGTTTGTACTTTTACCACGGAATTCTGACCAACAAAGGCGTAGCCGACTGGTTTAGCCTTCCTTACAACGATGTAAATTTGTTGATATTTTAAATCTTAGTAACGGTCAATAAGCAGGGACAATAGGCAATAGATAATTACTAAGAAACCTGAAAACATCAAACACTAAACACGCACATTTTTCATGAAATTCATTTACAGATTAAGTTATTTTTTAGGTGGTTTTTCAGTCGGTTTGGTGATTCTTTTTTTTGTTTTAAACAAGAAACACGCCTCTTGCAATTACTTTCCAAACGATCGGGTTTTGAGCAATATTCAGAAAAAGAAATTGTTTTTTTCCAAATCGGTTGACAGCTTATTTCAACTCCAAAAGATAGACAGCACGCGCATCTATGAAGTGTTAAAAAACGGCAATGTAGATTTCAGCCGTAGCGACACCAAACTCAAGGGGTGCAAAAACTACCTCATCGTTTCGGATGATGAAACCTTTGAAATAAGAGTTGTCAACTGTAATGAAAAAGCACAAATCGAGGAAATAAAATTTTTGGAATAGTGTTTGAGAAGATTCTTGAAATTAAATTTAACATCATGAAAAACACTATTTTGTTTGCAACGATTCTCAGCGTAACTTCAATCGTATCCGCGCAGGAAAAAAATTTCATCGACCAACCTTATGTCGAAACTTTTGCAACGGTTGATACCTTGGTCACGCCGGACAGAATCTATCTGAACATTTTTATCTCGGAAAAAGATACCAAAGACAAAATTTCTTTGGAAGAATTGGAAAACAAGATGGAAGCCATTTTGAAAAGCCTTAAAATCGATACCAAAAAAGATTTGGTTTTGCAGGACTTGGCGAGCAATTTCAAGACGTATTTTCTCAAACAAAAAGATGTTTTGAAAAATAAACTTTACCAACTGAAAGTTACAGATGCGCAAACCGCCGGAAAGGTAATTGTCGGGTTAGAAAATGCGGGTATCTCAAATGTACAATTAGATCGCACCGAATATTCAAAAATGGAGAAACTTCAGATTATCCTCAAATCAAAAGCCGTTTTGAAAGCCAAAGAATATGCTGCTGCGCTGACCCAACCACTCGGGCAGAAAGTTGGCTCGGCCATTTATATTTTTGAGCAAAATCAGCAGTCCTATGATGGACTGTACGGGAAGGCAGCCGGAATTTCGATAAGAGGAATGTCAACGAAAACCGAAAACTACGAGCCCATCGACATCGAGTTTCAAAAAATAAAAGTTCAGGTATCGGCGGGCGTTAAGTTTAAATTGTTGGACTAAAGCCGGAAGTCGGAAATCAGAAGTCGGAAATTTGGTGGCTGAGCGGCTTGCCCTGATTGTAGTCGAAGGAAGCCGAAGTAAGTCAAAACCACCGTTCGAAAGCCAGAAGCCAGTTGGTTGAGCGGAGTCGAAACCACTGTTGGGAAACTATAAGTCGTACAACCATTTAAGCTGTTAGACTAACAATCGATTTTAGTAACCTTTGTAAAAGTAATAAATGTGTTGTGTTAAAAACTTTGACAAAGGTTTTCTTTTGCGCTTAAATATTCCTTCTCTTTTTTTCAGCCGTAAGGAGTGCCAATTCGCGGTTGGTTTGCCCCACTACGGAGGTGTTTTCTTCAGCCCTACGGATGAGATAGGGCATCACGTCGCGTACTGGCCCAAAAGGCACATATTTGGTAACGTTGTACCCTCTGCCTGCCATGTTGAAAGTGATGTGGTCACTCATTCCGAAAAGTTGGCCAAACCAAATTCTTTCATCATCGGGTTGGATATCAAAACTGCGCATCAAATTCATGGCGAGTACAATACTTTCTTCGTTGTGCGATCCGATAAAAAGTGCATGGTGATTTAGATTGCGTAGAATGAGTTGCATAATCCGGCCATAATTTTCATCCGTACTTTCCTTGTCCGGGCAAATTGGGGAGAGATACCCTAATTCTTCTGCGCGCTTGTTTTCTTTTTCCATGTAAGCACCGCGCACGATTTTAAAACCTGCGTTAAATCCTTCTTTGTTGGCTGTGTTGAGTAAAAAATCCGCATATTCAAAACGGTCTTTCCTGTAGCATTGCAGAGTGTTGAAAATGATTGGTTTTTTTTTGTTAAACTTTCGCATCATTTCTAGTATCAATTCGTCAACCGCCTGTTGAATCCAGCTTTCTTCGGCATCAATCAGCAAGCTAATATTTTTCTGATAGGCAATTTCACCAATTTTCCAAAAACGTTGCTCAACAGCTTCCCATTCTTTTTGTTCTTTAGTTGAAAGTGTTGTGCGTGCCGATTTTTTTTCCAACAGTTCGAATCTAGCAAACCCGGTTGGTTTAAAAACAGCAAAGTGCAAAGCATTGTGAGAAGTTGCAAACGCGATAATTTCAAGTGTTTTTTCAAGCGCATGATTAAATTGCTTTTCAGACTCTTTTCCCTCTACCGAAAAATCGAGTACCGAATACACGTCTAACGCCCTCATTTTTTCAACAATCGGCAAGCAGTCTGCTTCGGTCGTACCTCCGCAAAAGTGGTCAAAAACGGTGGAACGGATAAGCCCTTCTACCGGCAAATGTGTTTTGATGGCAAAATTGGTAACGGCTGTTCCAATTTTCACAAGCGGCTCGTTGGCTATCAATTTGAAGAGAAAAACGGCACGCTCTATTTCAGAGTCCGACTTGAGTGCAAAAGCCACCTCTGTATTGTTGAAGATATCGACCTGATGCATGGTAAATTAGATATTACACAAATATACGACAGGACAGTACGATTATGATAAAATTTTAAGGGAATTTTACTGGAATTTTGCGAAATTTTAAAATCAACTTATAAGCCCGCATCGATAGCCAAATAAGCCGAACCAAGTAGTTGGAATTCGTCGGTATCGGTATAGTCAATTTTTAATCTTTGGATGGATTTTGGATACGGAAAATATTGTAACTCTCTGATCATCAATGCGTGATAAATCTCTTTACTTTTAGCAATCGAGCCGCCGATGATAATGGCTTCCGGATCGATGGCGCAAACAATGGTTTTGATGAGTTTGCCTAAGTGAATGGCAAATTCGGAAACGATTTGAAGGGCATTTTTATCTCCTTTTTCGGCTTTTTCAAAAACAGTTTTTGCATCGGTTTGGTAGTTTTTTTCGAAAAAAATACCGCTGCAATAATCTTCAAATTTAGTGTCGAGATAACACATTTCACCAAATTCGCCTGAACCACAGTTGACATCGATGAGCAATTTTCCGTTTTGAATGATTCCGCCCGCAATACCCGTCCCGATAGCTAAGCCGACAAAATGTTTATATTTTTTCCCCTTCCCGAAATGAAGTTCGCCTAAGGCAAAACAGTTCGCGTCGTTGTTGACATGGACGGGTACTTTAAATCGCTCTTGCAAGATAGATTTGAGCGGGACTTCATCCCAAGAGGGGATATTTTGAACGTTGTAAACGATTCCGTTTGCGCGATCAACTACACTCGGCACACCGATGCCAATTGCTGAAGCTGATTCTTCCCAAACCGATTCGATGGCGGTACAAATTGACTGCAACACTCCTTCCTTGCTTTTGTCTTCGGGCAGTTTGTCTGCAAAAGTTTTTGTCAGTTTTCCATTGGCAACCATTCCAGAACGCACGTTTGTTGCACCCAAATCAACCCCAATTAATTTTTTTATTGCATTCATTGTAATTCAATTTGTCAATTATAGAAATGAAATTTAAAACTACTTATTTTTTGGTTATGATGTGTTTTAAAATATCTTATGATAAATTGTGTTTTGCATCAATATTATTAATAGAAGTTTTATTTTTACACTTAGAAATTCAAGAGCTTACCAATCGGTGGCAGGAAACATGATTGATGAATTTTGAGTTTTGACATAATTACTAAAGACTAAAACTCACACGGCTCATAGACGAATTTCAAATTACAAATAACAATCAACAATTCAACAATCAACAATAGCCAATCATCAATCTAAAATCTATATGACTATCACACAATTACACTATGTCTTGGCAATAGCCGAACAACAAAATTTTACTGTGGCTGCCGAAAAGTGTTTTGTCACCCAACCAACCATGAGTATGCAGGTTCAAAAATTGGAAGAGGAGTTAGAGGTACTTATTTTTGACCGAAGCAAAAAACCCATCGCGTTGACGGAAGTAGGGAAAAAAATAATCTATCAGGCCAGGAAGATAGTCAACGAAGCCTCCCGAATTAAAGATGTAGTCGATCAGGAAAAGGGATATATCGGTGGGGAGTTCAAATTGGGGATTATCCCGACAGTTATGCCTACTTTGCTGCCGATGTTTATAAAAATATTCATCAGAAAATATCCGAAGGTCAACCTAAAAATAGAGGAGTTAAACACTTTTCAAATCATTAAAAAAATCAAAGAAGGTCATTTGGATGCAGCCATTGCTGTAACACCGCTTGAAGAAGATCAACTCAAAGAAAGAGTTTTGTATTATGAGCCTTTTGTAGGCTATTTGACGGAAACGCATCGGTTGGCTTCCAAGAATAAAATAGAAATAGATGATTTGGATCTCAGCGATTTGTTGTTGTTGGAAGACGGGCATTGTTTCAGAAACGGCGTTGTCAATTTATGTCATTCCAGTCGGCAGCGAAATGAAAAAAGTATCCAACTTGAGAGTGGAAGTTTTGAAACATTGATAAAATTGTCAAACGAAGGTTTGGGGATGACCTTACTCCCTTTTTTGCACACATTGGATGTCAAAGAGTTGGAAAAGAAAAATTTACGTTTTTTTGTAGAGCCATCTCCGGCTCGTGCTGTAAGCTTAGTTTATCACCAATCTGAATTAAAAATGCAAGTTACGGAAGCACTTCAAGAAGTCATTAATGGCGTTGTCCGCGGAGCCATTGCTTTTCAGGATGTCAAAATCGTGAGCCCAATTAAAAAAGCGAAATTGCAGGACTAACTGAGTGAAACATCGGGTTGTAGATAAATCATACAACAATCTAAATGTGGATTGTTTCGAACCAATGATTTAATCCAAAGACTGAGCTCTCTGAGTTCGTGTGGGAGTAAGTATTTGTTGGCTTTTTGTAGTTCTTTGCAGAACAAATTTGTGTCGAAACTGACGCTTTGCAAGACTGTTTTGGTGTATTCAAAAATCGCTCGAGGCATAAAGCAAAGTTTTTAGAATTCGCTAACGGATACAAAATAACGAAAATAATTGGGCAATATTGCACATATATAAGTTAAAATATTACAAAATTAATTGTCAATTTTAGAGTGTGTTCATTATCAGGTAGTTTTATTTTATTTATATGTTGAGTAGAAAAAACTAGTAATAAAAATTAATTTGAAGATTTGAAATTATGTCAATTCTATAGATTCTGAAAGTTGAAAGCTTAGTTTTAAGGGTTCAATATTGAAATCACGAATGCACAATTGTTTCTAATCATTTAATAGGTTAAAGCCAGTTGCTCCATCATTGCCAACTCATCTTCCATCGCCTGATTCCTTCTATTCCAACCCTTTGTTTATCCGCTTTAAAAAATCGATTTTACTAGAATCAATTTACGCGTTCAAGAAGGTTTTATCGGGTTAAATCTATCGATGTTTTTATTTTTTTAACATTCATTTAACCAAGCATACTTAAACGAAAACATCACTTTATAGTCAATAGGTAAAACTTAACAAATGCAAAGACTTTTATTGATATTTATAGCTATTTTGCTAATTACTGTTTCGGCAGAAGCACAAAGAAGGCCAGGTGGTGGTTTTCAGAATCAAGTAACACCTGAAGAAAGAGTTAGTAAACAGGTGAAAGCACTTGAAGAACCGCTAATGCTGGACAATGTGCAAATGAAATTGATGGAAATTACTATGATGAAAAACCAAAAAAAAATTACAGAATTGATGCAAAACATCGATTTGTCACGCGAACAAAAAAGAGATTCCGTCCAAAAATTGTATCAAATTCAAAATGATGAAATTCAAAACCTGCTCACCGAGGAACAGTTTGAAGTTTATCAGCAAATAGAAAAGGAAAACAGAGAGAAAAGAGCGAAAGAGTTTCGCGGAAAGCGTCCGAACCAAAATTAAAAATTCCCAAAAAAAATTGCTATGAAAAAGATTTTTTTTATGATGCTTGTCATCATAAGCATAGGCGTATTTGCGCAAGCACCACAAATTACCAAGGTGACAGTGAGCGGTACGGTTTTGGATGGTGAAACCGGCCAGCCACTTGAATATGCCACCATAACACTGCAAAACAGTAAGCGCACACAAATGTTAACCGGCGGTATCACCAACGAGAAGGGCAAGTTTGAAGTAGAAACTTTTGCAGGAACCTATAACATCAAAGTTGAATACATTTCTTTCAAATCAATAGAGATAAAAGAAAAAAACCTCAAAGAAAATTTTGATATGGGTGTATTAAAATTGTATACGGATTCTCAGAAGCTTGATGAAGTAAAAATTGTTGCTGAAAAAAGGGATGTGGAAATCAGGCTTGACAAAAAAATATACAACGTCGGAAAAGATTTGACTATCAAAGGTGGGACTTTTACAGATTTGCTTGAAAATATCCCATCGGTGACTACAGATGCAGAGGGGACAGTCAGCCTGAGAGGGAATGACAATGTCCGGATTTTGATTGACGGAAAACCTTCCGGTTTGGTTGGGCTCAGTTCAACCGATGCCTTACGCCAACTACCCGCAGATGCCATCGAAAGTGTGGAGGTTATTACGAGTCCCTCTGCCAGATATGATGCGGAGGGCACAGCAGGCATCATCAATATCATTCTTAAAAAAGGTAAAATCACGGGATTAAATGGGTCATTCAGTATAAATACTGGAACACCCGACAATTATGGAGCCAATGCCAACCTAAATTTCCGGACCAAAAAGATCAATCTCTTTAACACAACGAGTTACAACTACACCAATGCACCAGGCAACAGTGATAACAAGCGCGAAAACTTTTTTGGCAGCCCGGATAATAAGTTCATCAATGAATTCAGGACCTTCGATCGAATCAGAAATAATTTTAACACCAACTTGGGGCTTGAATATTTTTTAACTGAATCTTCATCCATCGTGGGAAGTGTATTTTTTAGAGGAAATGGGGGCAAAACCGGATCAGATAACTTCACCAACCGGTTAAACGAATCCAAAGAACTGGTTGACCAATCGTTGCGTAGAGAAGATGAAAATCAAAAAGAACAAACCGTTCAGTATTCCTTAAATTATACCAAAAAATTTAAAACAGACGGTCATCAGCTCACCGCAGACTTTCAGTCGGAAAGATCTTTTGAAGATCAATTTTCCAATATCAGCGACAGGGGGATTTTTCCGATTGCGAGCAGTCCGGACATAGAAACCAATCGTACCGATGAAAACCAAGACCGCATATTGGCACAGCTTGATTATGTACTCCCGTTTGGAAAAAACTTACAATCACAATTTGAAGCGGGTTATCGCGGAAATTTCAATCAATTAACCACTGATTTTGAAGTTGACACCTTGGGCGTTGGTGGCGAATTGACGTTGGATGCTAATTTATCCAACAAGCTAATCTATGAAGAGAACATCAATGCCTTCTATACACAGTTGGGTTCTAAATTCGGAAAGTTTTCCATATTGTTAGGATTGCGTACAGAAATATCCGATATCAACGTTTTACTGGCTACCACCAATAAAACTTTTAATAAAAACTACACAGATTATTTTCCCACCATCAACATAGGGTATGAATTCAATGACGAAGAGAGCCTGACATTGGGTTTTAACAGACGAATCACGCGCCCGCGATCAAGATTTGTGAATCCGTTCCCTTCACGCTCCAGCGAAACCAATTTATTTCAAGGAAACCCGGACCTCAATCCTTCCTATTCAAGCGCACTTGATTTAGCCTATTTGAAACGATGGGAAAAACTGACGCTGACATCTTCTGTTTATTATCAAAGAAGCACAGGCGTGTTTGAGTTTATCTCAGAAGATACTGGTGTATTGACCGATAACGGCGACCCGATTGTGCGAAGATTTCCGGTCAATTTATCAACCAACAAGCGAGTCGGTTTCGAATTTTCCGGAAATTATACCCCTATAAAATGGTGGAGGATCAATGGAAATTTGAATGTTTTTAACTCTGAAACCAATGGAGATTTTGACAATGTATCTTTTGATGCCAATACCACTACTTGGTTTACGCGGCTTAACTCGAGGGTAACGCTGCCCGGAAAAATAGACTTTCAACAAACTGTATTCTACTCCGGACCTTCCGAAACTGCTCAAAATGAACGGAAAAGCGTATTCACTTCAAACTTAGCTCTCAGTAAGGATATTCTAAAGGAAAAAGCTTCTTTGGTGATCAATGTACGTGACTTGTTCAATTCCGGTGCGAGAGAAACCGACACGCGGACTTCCACATTTTTTTCGACCAGCAATTTCCAATTTCGCAAAAGACAAATCACGCTCACTTTTACCTATCGTTTCAATCAAAAGAAAAATCAACGGGAACGAAATAGGCAACAAAATGAAAATCAAGGGGGTGGAGAAGAAGAATTTGGTGGATAACACGCTTATTCCTTGTTAAGTATTTGTGAAACTTGTATTAAAATTTGATTAAACTCGTAATTAGTCCAACGGCTTGCCGTCCGACCGGGGGTATTTAAATTTAAAAAAATCACATTATGAAAAAGTTATTGTTTGCCCTATTTACAAGTGTTTCTTTTGTTAGCGTTGCCCAAGAGAAACTTTCAACAACTACCGGACACATCAAGTTCTTTTCTACAACTGCTGCCGAAAACATCGAAGCCAACAACTATAAAGCTGTCAGCGCCATAACTCCTGAAACCGGTAAAGTCGTCTTTTCTGTCCCCATGCAAAGTTTTGAGTTTGAAAAAGCACTGATGCAAAAACATTTCAACTCAGACAAATTTTTGGACACCAAACAGTTTCCAACTGCAAAATTTAAAGGTTCCATTCAAAACATCGAACGGTTAAATCTCACAAAAAGCGGTTCTTATGACGCGGTCGTACTTGGTGACTTGACACTTCACGGCATCACAAAACCCATCAAGCAAAACCTTAAATTGAAAATAGAAAATGGTAAAGTTACCGGATACAGCAATTTTGACATTACTTTGGCTGATTACAATATTGTACTCCCAAGCGGTAAACCAACCGAGCATGTTGCCAAAACTGTAAACGTCACAGTTGATCTTAATTTCAACAGCACGCTTACGGCTTCTAAATAATCATTACGGATACCACCAAAACCAAACTAATAAAATGAAAAAGAAGGTTTTAATTGCCCTTGCACTAATTGCCCTTTCCGCCATCGGTTATGTTGCTTACCTGTGGTTTATGCCCCACCGGGACATACAAGCCACAAAAGCAGATGCCGAGGTCACCGCATCAACGCTTGTCGATGAGTTTTTGGCCGATGCAGGAGCAGCCAATGCAAAATACTTAGATGCAGAAGGAGAATCAAAAGTGTTGATTATTTCTGGTGAAGTAACCAAAATAGACACAGACCAATTGGGTCAGAAAGTGCTTTTACTTAAAAGCAACCCTTCCGATAAGTTGGGCGTTTCTTGTACTTTCACCGCCGAAACCAACAATCAGGTGTCTGGTGTCAAGATTGGTGATCAAATAAAAATTAAAGGGGTCATTCGTTCAGGTGCCGAATATGATGAAGATTTGGATCTTATCATAAATGCCGTTGTCGAAAAAAGTTCGATAGCCAATTAAAAACCATCATTATACTTTTCAAAGGGGCTGTCCGATTTGTTGGGCGGCCTTTTTTATGCACCCGATTTATCCAGATTCAAAATAAATTCAAAAAGCAGTATCTTAGTGGTTTAAACTTTTACCATGAAAAACATCCAACCAGTCCTGCTGTTACTGTTCTTTTTTCAAACTGGATTTGCCCAAGTTTCGACAGTATATTTTGTATCCTTCGAAAATGCATCTCACCACGAAGCCGCCATCCATGCAACTTTTAAAAACCTAAAAACCAAAGAAGTCGAATTTAGAATGAGCCGTTCCTCTCCGGGGCGCTATGCGCTTCACGAATTTGCCAAGAATGTCTATGCCGTGGGAGCAACCGACGGCAGAGGGAACCTCCTTAAAGTTGAAAGGAAAGATCCATATTCTTGGCGTGTAAACAACCACGATGGGACAATCAAGGTGAGCTATACTTTGTTTGCCAATCGCGGCGACGGCACCTATGCACAAATCGATGAAACCCACGCCCATCTGAATATGCCCGCTGCATTTATGTATGTGCCCGAATTGATTGAACAGGAAATTGAAGTTACTTTCGATGTGCGTGAAGATATGAACTGGAAAGTAGCAACCCAACTGAAACATCTACGAGGGAATACCTATTATGCCAAAGACCTACAATATTTTATGGACAGCCCGACAGAGATAAGCAACTACAAAAAGCGGTCGTTTATAGCCGAGTCGGACGGTGTTTCTCAAACTTTTAATTTTGTTTTACACGACGACAAAGCCTCAGAAACCGAATTTGATGTCTATTTTGAAAAAATCAAAAAAATCGTCCTTCAAGAACAAGCCGTTTATGGTGAATTTCCAAAATACGATTACGGTGAATACACCTTTTTGGCCTGCTACATGCCCAATGTTTCCGGTGATGGCATGGAACACCGTAATTCAACTATCCTCACGGACAACCTGAGTTTGACCAATGGCGGAATCGAAGATAACATCGGCACTGTCGCACATGAATTTTTTCACGGTTGGAATGTCGAACGCATCCGCCCCAAAGCCTTAGAACCTTTTGATTTTACTCAAGCCAATATGAGCGGAGAATTGTGGTTTGCCGAAGGATTTACAAGTTATTATGATGATTTGACCTTGTGCCGGACTGGCATCATCAAACCCGAAGCATACATTGATGGATTGGCCGGAACGTTCAACTATGTTTGGGCTTCGCCGGGGCGATTGTTTTTCAATCCCATTGAAATGAGTTACCAAGCTCCCTTCGTAGATGCCGCCCGCTCGGTTGACGAAACCAACCGAGAAAACACCTTTATATCCTATTATGCCTACGGAAGCATGCTGGGTCTGGCTTTGGATTTGTCCCTGCGCGAACGCAACCTGAATTTGGATGATTATATGAAATTGATGTGGAACAATTTCGGTAAAACAAACACCTACTATACGGTCGGAGATCTGCACCAAACCCTCAACCAATTCGCAGGAAAAGAATTTGGCAATCATTTCTTCAACAACTATATCTACAAAAGCGGCATGCCCGGTTTTGAAAAGCTTTTTGAAAATGTTGGTGTAGAGTTGGCAGCAATGGACAACTGGGTATCGCTTGGTGTTCTTACCCGTAATCATTTGATTATGAGTAATCCAATGATAAACACCACTGCCTATATTGCCGAGTTGCGAAAAGGAGACCGGATTATCAAAATTGCAGATGTCGTTTTAAATGATTCCATTACCCTGGATAAGGTACTTGAAAATTTCAAATCCGGAACCGAAGTTAACCCGAAAAATTCATAGAAAATTTGTATAAAAGGGTGCAAAGTGTTATTTTTAAAGCTCTAAAACAAACAAAAAAACACTTTTAACGCACCCAATTATGAGTACCAAAAATATAATATTTTATCGAGACAAAAAAGAAGTTTTAGTAGATTTTTCAGCACAAGAAATCAGTTCTGATGGTGCGTTGGTATATTTGGAAAAATTGGAGCGCAAGCACGGGTTATTGAAAAGTGTTAGCCAATTTATTCCAGACAACCGCAATCCTTTATACACTATTTATAGCAGATATGCTCAATTAAAGCAACGCGTATTTATGATGATTCAGGGGTATGAAGATGTTAACGATGTAACACATCTGAAAAACGACCCATTATTTAAAGATGTTCTTCAGGGTGATTTAGCTTCACAGCCGACCATATCAAGGTTTGAAAATTGTTTCGACAAAGCAAGTATTTTTGCGTTATGCTATAACTTTATAGACCGTTATGTAGAAAGTTTAAAAGGTCGTAATGAAATCATTATTGATGTTGATGCTACTGATGACCCAACTCATGGCAATCAACAATTGACCATGTTTAATGGTTTTTACGAGCAGTTTATGTATAACGAATTGTTTTTTCATGATGGAGAAACAGGTCAAATCATTCTTCCTGTTTTGAGACCAGGAAATAGTCATTCCAATAAATGGTATGCTAGTATTCTTAGAAGAATAGTACAGAAAATAAGAGAAAAATATCCTGAGATTAAAATCATCATTCGTTCCGATAGCGGTTTTAGTTGTGCTGCTTTTTATGAGCTAGTTGAAAAATATAACTTGTTATTTGTTACGGGAATTGCTAGTAATAATGTGCTGAAAAAGAAAGTTTCAAGAGCTGAAAAAGCAGTTCGAAAACTCTATCTTGAACAAGGCAAAAAACATCAACACTTTGTGGCACATACTTATCAAGCTAAAAGTTGGCATAAGCAGCAAAAATGTTATGCCAAAGTTGAAAGTACAGGAATAGGAATGAATATACGTCACTTTGTGAGTAATATTGAAGAAAAAGAAGCTCGGGAAATATATTTTGATGTTTATGTAAAAAGAGGAGATACGAGTGAAAACAGAATCAAAGAAGTGAAAAATATGTGCTTTTCTGACCGACTTTCCAATCATGGATTTTTAGCAAACTTCTTCCGATTAATAATAAGCTCAATTTCTTATGAGTTTGTGCGATTAATTAAGGAGGAAGTTAAGCTCGTGGGAGATGAAATAGCTCAAAAATGGCAAGTATCTTCAATAAGAACCTATCTGTTAAAAGTTGGAGCAACTATCAAAATAACCAAAAAAAGAATTTACTATAAACTATCTAAAGCCTTTGTTTATCAGGATTTGTTCCAAAAGCTCATCGCTTTACAATAAGCTTGTCATCAATAAACGCTGACAAGCTCGGGATAGGTACGTCTTGTTGTGAAAATTGACGTGATTTAAACCAAAATTAAAGAAAACCTGAATGAAAATTTCAAAAAAATCATTCATCAAACCCTAAAACATAAAAAATCAAACGTGAATTTAAGAGAGGAAACTTGATACCCCTAAAGTTGGTAAATTAAACAAGCTCGTGAATAAAGCGGGTTAAAATCGTGTTTGAACGCTACGGGGAAACCAAAGAAAAAACTATCATTCTCAAGCCCGATATCAAATATAATTTGGCTTTAAAGAAAGAAATTGATGCCAGACAAAAAGAAAATAAAGCGGATTGGTTGAAGTTAAAAGAATAAGAATGTAGAACAATTTTTTAAGGACAAAATTTTTCAAGATAAGAAGCCATCTCGGACTGAATTTTTTGTGCCTCTTCCGCCGCTTTCCCGGCAAAATCTTTTCCCCCTGATTGATAAATAATCCCGCGGGAGGAATTGACCAACAAGCCGATGTTTTTATTCATGCCAAAGCGGCAAACGTCTTCCAAACTTCCGCCTTGCGCCCCAACGCCCGGTATCAGCAAGAAGCTGTCCGGAATCAGCTTTCTAATTTTTTTGAGATGGGCTGTTTGTGTAGCACCAACTACATACATCATATTTTCTGCATTTTTCCATTTTTTGGAAGTCTCAATTACTTTTTCAAACAAGTTGTCTCCCTTATCTAATTGGAAATCACGCGCGCCATCGTTGGAAGTAAGCGCCAACAAAATGGTGTGCTTCCCTTCAAATTCCAAAAATGGTTCTACCGAATCTTTACCCATGTAAGGCGCAACAGTAACCGAATCAAAATCCAACAAGTCAAAAAAAGTTTTGGCATACATACGTGAGGTATTGCCGATATCTCCTCTTTTGGCATCGGCGATAGTAAAATGATTCGGGTAATTTGTATTGAGGTAGCCAATCGTTTTTTCGAGGCTTACCCAACCTTTGGTTCCCAAAACTTCGTAAAAAGCTAAGTTAGGTTTAAAAGCAACCGAATAGGGGGCAGTCGCATCAATAATTGTTTTGTTGAATGCGAAAACCGGATCGGATTCTGTTAGCAGGTGTTTGGGTAATTTATCTAAATCGGGATCAAGGCCGACGCACAAAAATGTTTTTTTGGCTAAAATTTGTCCGGTCAAAAAAGCAAGTGTCATGTGACTGATTGTAAAGATTAAATACCTCCTTTTTTATTTAAAAAACTTCTCCTGATTCCTTGAGCTTTTCAGTGTTGTTGACCAATTGAAGTTCGTCAATGATTTTCTGAATGTCGCCGCCGTTCACGATGTTGTCCAAATCATATAAGGTTAGCCCAATCCGATGATCGGTGACTCTTCCTTGGGAATAATTGTAGGTACGTATTTTCGCCGAACGGTCGCCGCTGGAAACCATTGAATTGCGTCGTGCGGCATCGGCTTCGTTTTTCTTGGCCAATTCCATTTCATACAATCTGGAACGAAGTACCTGCAAGGCTTTGTCCTTGTTTTTGTGTTGTGATTTTTGATCCTGGCATTGTGCCACCAAGCCGGTAGGAATGTGCGTCAACCGGACGGCCGATTTGGTCGTGTTGACCGATTGTCCGCCGGGGCCGGAAGAACAAAAATAATCGATGCGGAGATCGTTCATGTCGATGTCCACATCAAACTCTTCTGCTTCCGGAAGCACCATCACCGTGGCAGCAGAAGTGTGGACACGGCCTTGCGTTTCGGTTTGCGGTACGCGCTGTACGCGGTGCACTCCGGCTTCAAACTTCAAGGCGCCATACACGTCTTCACCTGTAATCTCGAATATAATTTCTTTGAAACCGCCAGCTGTACCCTCGTTCAAATCCATCACCTGTGTTTTCCAACATTTTGACTCGCAATATTTTGTGTACATTCTATACAAATCTCCGGCAAAAATACTCGCTTCGTCACCACCCGTTCCGGCACGGATTTCCATCATGGCATTTTTGGAATCTTCGGGGTCTTTCGGAATCAACATAAAGCGAATTTCTTCTTCCAAAAGCTTGATTTTTTCTTTGCTTTCTTCCAACTCCATTTTAGCCATTTCTACCATTTCGGTATCTGATCCGTCCGCGATAATTTCTTCGGCTTCTTTGATATTGTTGGTTAAACGGACGTATTCCTCTCTTTTATCAACTATTTTCTTGAGTTCTTTGTAATCCCGATTCAATTCGATGTACCTTTTTTGATCAGCAATAATATTCGGCTGAATAATCAAATCGGATATCTCGTCAAAACGTTGTTTTATACTGTTTAATCTACTTAACATATTGGTTTCTTAGGTTTGCAAAATTACAATATTTATGTTTAAAAAATCAGTCGTTCTCGGCGTTTAAAAATAGTATTTTGCGTAGGCAATAACGCTTGTAGTGGTGGGTTTTATCCGTAAATAATCTTTTCAGAAATCTATAGTATTAAAACCGGCAAGTAGATTTTTATAAAGGGAGGAGAGGTTTTCATGTACTTTTAAACTCACAAAATTGCTAAAATCTGTTTTTGGGTGTGGCAATGTGACGGGTATTTCGCAATGATATTTCCGGAATTTTATACTTTAGTATTAATTTATCATTCTGCATGGCCAAACCTTTGTTAATCAACCAATCTGTTTCGTTTCCATTTGAAATGATTATTGGCATACGTTTTTTTGTGTTGTGAATTTTACGCATTAGTTCATTGGCTTCTGTTGTTAAGACAGTGTAGGTATAAACCGGTTCGTCTTTTGATTTGCCAAGCCATTCACTCCACAGCCCTGCAAAAGCAAAGGGTACATCATTTGGCAAATGCAGTAGGTATTTTTGCTTTCGTTTTCCTTTTTCGTCGAGCCATTGCCATTCAAAAAAACCGTCAGCAAGTATCAGACATTTGTTGTTTACTGAGTCTCTGAAAGAGGCTTTTTCGTTTATAGTTTCAATTTGTGCGTTCAGCGTATTCTCTTTAATGCGTCCATCTTTTGCCCAATTGGGAATTAATCCCCAATTAAAAAGTTGAATAATTTCTGGGTCGTTATTGGTGATAACGGGTGTTTTTGGGTATTGAAATCCTTTGTGAATTTGAGGAGAATAGCATTCTGTACTTTCAAATTTTGCTTTGAAACGGTTTTCCAATTCCTGGGCTGACGTTGATTGTTTAGAATGAAAGCACATTATACATAGATGGTTATGATGTCTGCCAGATGTGTTGTGTAACGAGGTGACAATTTTTCCTGTTTCATCTTCCAAACTCGCTTTGTGTCTTGTGAAGCAAGGCGGATTTTCTGCTGTCCGTAAAGCAAATTCATTTTATCGATAGCTTTCATCAACGGCCTATGGCGTTCGTCTGCGTTTTCGAAAAGGTTTTGTTGTAGAATAGTTTCGGGGATTAATCCCTGCACGATAACCCCTGCTCTTTTGTAATAAAAACCTTGCTTGAAAATTTTCGTTAATGCTTGCGTGGCAAAATTTGCCAATTCAATACTCGAATTTGTTGGAAACGGAAGATTTATTACAATGTTTATGTTGTATTGCGGTAAATCTTTTCTGTACCTATTGGTATGAATAAATACCATCAACGAATTGCAACACGATTGTTGCTTGCGCAATTTTTCGGCACAGGACACGGCAAATGTTGCTATTCGCTCTCGCAATTGATCATACGTAGTGTAATTGGTTTCAAACGAACGGGTAGTGGCAATGTTTTTTTTGGATTGTATTTCTTCAAGGCCAAGCGTTGGGATACCCTGTAAATTGTGTTTTAATCGCAAGCCTACAACGGTTAAATGCTGCCTTACCCAATTGTCTTCAAGTTGGGTAAAGTCAAAAGCGGTTTTTACACCAATCGTATTTAAGCGTTTGCTGTGTTGCCTTCCAATGCCCCAGACATCTTCTATTTTCAACCATTTCAAAGCCTTGATGCGTTTTTCTTCGTTATCAATGATGTATGCACTTTTTGTTTCTTTCGGAAATTTTTTAGCAATCCGGTTGGCTACTTTCGACAATGCTTTTGTGGGGGCAATGCCAATACTGATGGGTATTCCTGTCCATTTGGTCACTTTATACCGCATTTCTTCTGCATAATCTTGAAGGTTGAAAAAATCAAACCCTTTGAGCTTTAAAAATGCTTCATCAATACTATAGATTTCCATATCGGGGCTGTAATCTGAAAGAATAGACATCACCCGATTGCTCATATCACCATAAAGGGCAAAGTTTGCGGAAAATACCTGCACATGATGTTGCTTAAATTTTTGCTCGTATTCAAAAGCCGGTGCGCCCATCGGAATACCGGCTGCCTTTGCTTCGTTGCTTCGCGCAATCACGCAGCCATCGTTGTTTGATAAGACAACAACAGCTTTCCCGTTTAAATCCGGACGGAAAACCCTTTCGCAGGAGGCGTAGAAATTATTGCAGTCAATTAAAGCAAACATTTATACATCTTTGATAACGTGTGTGACTATACCCCAAATCATAAAATTACTATCTGCGGTAACCTTTATCGGTGCGTAATCCTCGTTCTCGGGAACTAATAAAATTTCGTTTTTAGAAATTTTGATTCGTTTCAGCGTAAATTCTCCATCGATATAACAAACGGCAATTTTGCCATTGGTGGGTTCGATGCTTTTATCGATGACCAACAAGTCGCCATTGTCAATTCCGGCATTTTTCATTGAAACCCCCTTGACTCTTCCGTAAAATGTAGAAGATGGATGTTTTACCAAATGCTTGTTTAAGTCAATACTTAAGTCCACAAAATCCATTGCAGGGGAAGGGAATCCTGCCGAAATCCCTTCGGTTATGATGGGCAACACAAGTTCGGTGCCTGTCAGGGCGGAATATAGATCAATTGTAGGGCTGCTATGCAGTTTCAATGGTTTCACGAAGGCTTCTTAGATTTACTGTTGTCAGGGTTTAAAATTACCTTTTTTTTCTCGATATCAAGTGCCTATTTTTAATATTTTGGCGAGGTTTAAATGACAAAAACCTTCTCTTTTCGAGAAGGTTTGTCGTTTTATATGAGCCGGCAGAGGGATTCGAACCCACGACCCCGAGATTACAAATCACGTGCTCTGGCCAACTGAGCTATGCCGGCTTAAGGCGGTGCAAAGATAAAATCGAAATTATTTTTTGCAAGACTTTTTTAAAAAAAATAAAAATTAGGAAAGTTTGTTGATTTTTTCAACCAAATCAATCGCAACAGACTCTAAATCTTTGCGGACGGCTGTAAAATGAGCCCTTTTGTTTTCGATATTTTTCTGATTTACTTTGTCGATTAAGGTATCGAAATGGTTGATTGCCTCGTCAACGATGGCTTCCACTTTTTCTGATTTTACTTCAGCGCGGGCAATTTGAACCAAGTAGGCCGATTCGATTAAATCCCCCAATACATTATTGATGTTTCTTTTTAAACTTCTAACACTTGACATACCATAAATTTTTGCAAAAGTAATCTAAATATCCTGTGCTTGTTAGGAAATCTAAAAAAAAAGTGGAACACCTCGTTTAAAGACTCTAGTGTGATGAAAATATTACAGTCGATATTTCGCGTACAATCGATAGCTGGCTCTTTTTAACACTTTCTCATTTCTACACATTCAAAATTTAAAATATTTTTGCACCTTTGTGATAAACATCAGAGCATGCCAAAAATATCACAAAAAGGCTTTGAAATGCCTTCTTCACCCATTCGTAAATTGGTTCCTTTTGCAGAAAAAGCCATCCGGATGGGCAGAAAAGTTTATCCGCTCAACATCGGCCAACCAGACATCAAAACGCCGAAAATCGCTTTGGAAGCCATCCGAAACATTGATATTAAAATATTGGAATACAGCCATTCTGCGGGTATTGAGAGTTACCGCATCAAACTGGCAAAATATTATCAAAAACACCACATCCAAGTCAATTCGTCCGAAATCATTGTGACCACCGGTGGTTCCGAGGCCTTGCTTTTTGCCATCGGCAGCATCGCCGATCCGGGCGACGAAATCATCATTCCCGAACCCTTTTATGCCAACTACAACGCGTTTGCGATTGCTTCAGGTGCCAAGGTTGTACCGGTTATTTCGCGTATTGAAGAAAACTTTGCACTCCCGCCCATCGCCGACTTTGAAAAGTTGATTACCCCTCAGACCAGAGCCATACTGATTTGCAATCCGAGCAACCCAACCGGTTATTTATATGCTAAACAAGAACTCAAAATTCTGGCGGAAATTTGCATCAAACACGATTTGTTTTTGATTGTAGATGAAGTTTATCGTGAATTTGTTTACGATGGTTGTGTCCACCACTCTATTCTTTCACTTGGCAACATAGACCAACACGCCATCGTGGTAGATTCGGTTTCTAAACGATACAGTATGTGCGGTGCTCGAATCGGTTGCTTGATTTCCAAAAACAAAGAATTTATGGCCACCGCACTCAAGTTTGCTCAAGCGCGTTTGAGCCCACCCACCCTCGCGCAAATAGCTTCCGAAGCTGCTCTCGACACGCCTGATTCTTATTTTGAAGAGGTGAATAAAGAATACACGCTGAGACGAAATACCTTAATTGAAGGTTTACAGAAAATTGACGGCGTGAAAGTGGCTGTGCCGAATGGTGCTTTTTATTGCATAGCCGAACTTCCGATAGACAATGCAGACGCATTCGCACAGTGGTTACTCGAAGATTTTCAGTTAGATGGCGAAACCGTGATGGTGGCTCCGGCCGCAGGCTTTTATGCAACACCTAACACCGGTCTCAATCAAATCCGAATCGCATACGTATTGAAAATTGAAGATTTAAAACGGTCAGTTGACATTCTCAAAATAGCCATTCCCGCTTATCAAGAATACCTTTCCAAAAAATAGCCGTGTCCTGATGAATATTTTCAAACCCAAGAAAAACTTTTCGCTCAAAGCCTACAATACTTTTGGAATTGACCAAGTTGCCGAGAATTTCATTTCGGTAAACAACCTCGATGAACTCAGGAAAGTTCTTGCAGATTATGCGGACGAAAGTTTATTCGTTTTGGGTGGTGGCAGCAACCTGCTGTTAACCCGTGATGTGCCGGGGCTTACCTTGCATATCGGGCTCAAGGGAAAAGAAATTGTCGATGCCGATTATACCAAAAATCATGTTTTGATCAAAGCCATGGCGGGCGAAGTTTGGCATGAGTTTGTGCTTTGGACGTTAGAAAACGGTTTGGGCGGTTTGGAAAACCTGTCGCTGATTCCGGGTAATGTAGGTGCAGCCCCCATCCAAAATATCGGTGCTTACGGGGTAGAACTCAAAGATACTTTTGAGCGGTGCGAAGCCATGGAAATCAAAACCGGACTTGTCAGGGCTTTCAGCAAAACGGATTGTCAATTCGATTACAGGCATTCTATTTTTAAGACCAAACTCAAAAATAAATACATCATCACAGCGGTTTATTTCAAACTGACAAAACAAAATCATCAACTCAAAACCGAATATGGAACTATACAAGCTGAACTTGCTCAACAAGGTGTTAAAAACCAGGCTCCTTCAACTATTTCAAAAGCGGTAATATCCATCCGGCAACAAAAACTTCCCGACCCGAAAATCATTGGCAATTCAGGTAGTTTTTTTAAAAATCCGGTTATAGAAAAGGCTCTGTTTCAATCCTTGACAGATAAATATCCCGAAATGCCTTTTTATGAAGCCGGCGACTTGATAAAAATCCCGGCAGCGTGGTTGATTGAACAAGCCGGATATAAAGGGAAACGCTTTGGCGATGCGGGTGTTCACGACAAACAGGCATTGGTTTTGGTCAATCATGGCAATGCCAAAGGCCAAGATATCTTGTCATTATCGGAGAAGATTCAACAATCCGTTTTCGAAAAATTCGGCATTCAACTCACACCCGAAGTGAATATTTATCCTTGATAAAAAATAAATTGAATTTGCTTAAATTTTACAAGTCTTTATACCAAATATGGCATACAGCGGACAAAAATTAATCAATGCGGTAACGAGCATTATTGTTGCAATTGCCAAAGCTGCATATGTTTGCCAACCTGTAAGCGATTCGGTATAAATTAAAATAACCGCAGTTAGCGCTATGAGATAACGAATAATTTTGTCTATTGAGCCCAAATTTTTTTTCATGTGTTTATATTTATTTGTTTTTTTTAAAGGTCATGCTTCGACTGCGCTCAGCACAGGAATTGAACACCCTGAATAATCATCGTCCTGTGTGTAAATGTTATTCTTATGGGTGTTTCATCTTTTTAAGATTTGATATTACGTAAATTTATAAACCTTTTTGCAAAGCTTGTGTAACAGTAGTTACATTTCAATTTTTCAAATTGGTTATTATTGTATCATTTTTAATTCAAAATTTCCTATGCTTGAAACCCTTATTTTTGGATATTTCGGAGCTGTTTTTACTGGGTTGGTATTAGGTTTGTTGGGTGGTGGTGGCTCCATACTCACACTTCCGATAATGGTTTATTTATTTCATCTGAATCCCGTAACAGCGACGGCTTACTCATTGTTTGTGGTTGGCACGACTTCACTGACGGGTGCTATCAACAATTACCGAAAGAAATTGGTTGAACTCAAAACCGGTTTGGTATTTGCCTTTCCGGCATTTGTGGTTGTGTATTGTGTGCGGAAATTTTTGATACCACTTCTACCTGAAATATTCTTTCAATCGGAAAGTTTTCAAATTCATCGCGATTTCGCCATCATGACTTTTTTCGGTTTGATTATGGCAATTACTTCCGTCATCATGATTAGAAGCAAAGGGGATACCATCCCAAACCTACGCATTTCTGTACTCCACTACCCGCTGTTGATCCTTCAAGGAATATTGGTGGGGCTTATTGCCGGATTGATAGGTGCAGGCGGTGGATTCCTGATTATCCCAACCTTGGTGTGGTTTGGCAAACTTCCCATGAAAAGAGCCATTGCCACTTCACTGCTTATCATAGCAATCAATTCATTGATAGGGTTTTTGGGCGATCTTCAAAACATTGAAATAGATTGGGCATTCTTGCTGATATTTACCTCATTGTCTATTTTTGGTATTTTTATCGGTATGTATTTTTCCAATAAAATCGATGGTAAAAAACTGAAAAGATGGTTTGGATGGTTTGTTTTGAGTATGGCTATTTTTATCATCTACAAAGAGTTGGCTTTAACCGTATAATCCCATCCGTTTCAAATTAAAAACAACCTATTTACTTAAAACACTTTATGAAAATCGAACAAATCTATACCGGTTGTCTTTCACAAGGAGCCTATTATATTGAAAGCCAAGGCGAAATTGCCATCATCGATCCGCTGAGAGAGATTGGACCGTACTTGATGCGGGCAGAAAAAGACAAGGCAAAAATCAAGTACATTTTTGAAACCCATTTTCACGCCGATTTCGTGAGCGGGCATTTGACTTTGTCCAAACAAACCGGTGCATCCATCGTTTTTGGTCCTACGGCCAATCCGAATTTTGATGCCATCATCGCCAAAGACGGACAGATTTTCCCATTGGGAAAAATTACCTTAACGGCACTTCACACGCCGGGTCACACGATGGAAAGCACCACCTATTTGCTCAAAGATGAAAATGGAAAAGATTATGCAATTTTCAGTGGCGACACCTTGTTTTTAGGAGATGTAGGCCGGCCGGATTTGGCTCAGAAAGCTATAAACATGACCAAAGAACAACTCGCGGGACTGCTCTACGAAAGCCTGCAAACCAAGATCATTCCATTACATGACGAGGTGATTGTCTATCCGGCACACGGTGCCGGTTCGGCCTGTGGAAAAAACATGATGAAAGAAACTTTTGACACACTCGGCAATCAAAAAAAGGTGAATTACGCCTTGAGAAAAGGCATTAAAAAAGAAGACTTTATCAGAGAAGTGACAGACGGTTTATTGCCTCCTCCGGCCTATTTTCCTTTTAATGTCAAAATGAACAAAGAAGGGTATGAAGATATTGACACAGTCATCAAACGAGGTGCAACACCTTTAAACCCGGATGAATTTGTAGCCATTGCCAACCAAACTGATGCTTTGATCCTCGATGTAAGAAGCGAACAAGAATTTGCCCAATCGCATATTCCCCGTTCAATCTTTATTGGTATTGACGGTGGTTTTGCCCCGTGGGTCGGAGCACTTATCAAAGATGTCAATCAGGCTATTTTGTTGGTTGCACCATCCGGAAGGGAGGAAGAAACCATCACCCGTTTGTCACGTGTAGGATTTGACAATACCATCGGATTTTTAAAAGGCGGGATGAATGCATGGAGAAAAGCAGCTAAAGAAACAGATGCTATCCAATCTATTACGGTAGATGTGTTCGAAAAAATATATTTTTCAGAACAACCGGCCGTTTTTGATGTCAGAAAAGAAAATGAGTATGTGGCATCTCATCTGAAAAATGCAGAAAATAGACCACTCGACAACCTAAATGATTTTTTGAAACAATTCCCGTCCGACGAAAATTTCTACATCCATTGTGCCGGAGGATACCGCTCCATCATTGCAGCGTCCATTCTCAAAAGCAGAGGAATCCACAACCTGATCGATATTGCCGGCGGATTTGGTGCAATGAAAGATACCCGATTGGAATTTGAATTGCAAAAATGAAGTGATTATTTTGAAATAAGAATGCCAAAAACCTGCTATTTCGTGTTTTTGTATTTATTCTTATTGATTTCGTCTTGCAGTTTTCGCATGGCTCTTTGTTCGCGTTCCAATGCTTTTTGACGATGCGTGGCATACTCTTCTTCCAAATCATTCAGTGCGCTTTTGGCATACTCAGTGACAATGTTGCTTTGTTTAAATTTATAAAAAAACAACAAAAACAGTCCGAGTAAAACAACGATTATAAACCACATGAAGAATCGGTAAAAGTTTTTATGCATTTCTAAAAACCCCATAAAACCGATGCTGTCTTTTGTTCTTTTTGTTTCTTCCAATTGTTGGAGAAGTTGATTGCGGTAAGCTGTTAGAGAATCTATTTGCTGTTTTTGTAAGTTTATTTCTGCAAATTGTTTCTGCAACTCCGATTTGTAATTTGATAGCGTATCTGTTACATTTTTCTGCAATTGAAGCAGCCAAGTTTTGCGGGCTACCTCATAGGTTTGTCCCTTTTCATCGTTGTAATTTCCTGACTTTCGATAGATATCTTCAAATTGATTATCAATCGTTTGTCTCTCGTTTTGTGCATCAGTTCGAGACTCACTTTCTTGAGATAGCCCAAGGGCGAACCATCCCAAGCATAGGATAAGTGGTAGTTGGTTTTTTAAGTTGTTCATGACATTAAGTTTGGTATATTAATTTGGGGCTGATAAATTAACGATAAAAAATCCTAAAACTTGTGTAACAATTTGTTTTTTTGCAAAACAAATCGACCGTACATTTAACAAAAATACAATTTTAATTTTTTTAATAGTCAATTAAATGAATTTCATCAAGCAGGCAAACCCTTATAAGAAATCTATCTGGAGTTATATCGGCGGATTTTTGGTGTCGTTTATCGGCGGGCAAACCATCGGCGCTATCCCATTGGGCATTGCTATTATGTTTAAAATCAGCTATTCAGATAGCAAAACAGCCAAAATCGATGAAAGCAATATTTATAAATTATTAGATCCCAATCTTTTCCTGTTTCTGATGTTGTTTGCTTTTGCAACAAGTATGGTTGTTTTGCTTCTTTGGATTAAAATACACCACCATCAACCGTTAAAACCATTGATAACTGCCAGAAAAAAAATCGATTGGAGCCGATTCAGGTTCGCGTTTATCACTTGGGGATTGGTCATAGTTGCCATTACTTTCTTGGACTATTGGGAATCACCCGAAAAATACATCTTCAATTTTAAACCGATTCCGTTTCTAATCCTATTGCTTATTTCCGTCATTTTCATTCCTATACAAGCAGCTTACGAAGAGTTTGTATTTCGAGGATATTTGATGCAAGGTATCGGGTTGCATACCAAAAACCGATGGATGCCGCTGATTGTTACCTCTCTGATATTCGGTTTGTTGCATTTGGCAAATCCGGAAATTGAAAAATTGGGATACGAAGTTATCCTGATTTACATTGCCATGGGATTCTTTTTCGGCATCATCACTTTGATGGATGAAGGTATCGAGTTAGCTTTGGGTTTTCACGTGGTCAACAACCTGATTACGGCACTTTTGGTAACGGCAGACTGGACTGCTTTTCAGACCGAGTCCATTTTTAGAGATATTTCCGAACCCGATGTCAAGTTTCAATTTCTCTCGCTCCTGCCCTTGCTCGTCATGCTGTACATTTTTGCAAAAAAATACGGCTGGGCGGATTGGAAAGAAAAATTGACCGGAAAAATTGAACTAAATTCCGAAGAAATTGCCCAAACAAATCCTGAAATTCCATCAGAAAACAACTGACAGTGGGTTTTGCTACATTTTTGAAATGCAAATTGACAATTTAGAAGCAATGACAAGGCTAACGGTCTACTGTATGAGTAGTGCGGGATTCCAAGGTACTTCACTGTCCGTTCACCGAAAAGTTTATTTAATGTAATTACTTTAATATCATCACTTTAGCCTGCATTACGTATAGCCATTGTTGTGTAATCGTGCTTTCTTTTTTCTCGTCCGTGCGATGGCTCGGACACACTTATTGGCAAGCTTTGGATCGTGTGGCTGGCATGAGCGGCTTGGCAATGTGTGTGGCTGTTGAGCGGTGGCATTATTTCGTTATTACTCTGTTTTTCTTAAAATTCTCCGCTTGTTCAAATATGTCTTTATATACTTCGTCTCTTTCTACTGGCGGATAACCGTGTTCGTCCAAAAGAATTATCAGTCCTACTTTTAAAGCGGATTTTATGTCTTGTCGTTTACTCCAATCAGGATATTTGGCTTGTGAGTCCACCAAGTCTTTCACTGCCTGGGCTAAAACAATTAGTTTGTCTTCTGGATATTTGAAGTCATACTTTATACACAAGTCTTTCAAAATGTCATAAAAGGCTTTTTCTTCAAAGTCAATTCCCAATTCGTCCCCTGCGGAAAACTCCTTTTGCACCTCCCAAATAAGGTTGGTCAAATGCTCTGCCATTTCTTCGTACACTTCGCTTCGCAAAACATCATCTTCTTTTCGCTCGTTGTAGCGTTCTACCAAGGCTTGCATTTTCTTAGAGAAGTCAATTCCTTTAACTTTATTGACTTTCTTAATCTCTCCAATCGCTTTGGCTAAAAGTTGTTGAAGCAATTTGATTTTGGTATGTGGCAGCTTGATTTTATCAATATTTGCCAAATAGTCTTCATCAAAAAGGTCTTGTTCGCTTTGGGTTTCATCTCCTAGTTTGAAGATTTCCTGAACGCCATCACTTTCTAAAGCGTCTTTTATCATTTCCCTAACTTTGGCGTTCATTTGTGCGGTGTCGGGCGCATTGCCTTTAGTCAGCTTGAAAACAATTGACCGAACCGCTAAATAGAAATGGGTGTAATCTCTTTCTTTCTGCGTTAAATGTTCGCTTCCAGCACAAATATCATAAGCAGCTTTCAGACGTTTTACCAAGCCCATAAAGCGGGTTTCCAATTCTTTGGTCAACTGAACGTATTCTGCCGCCATATTTAACGTGTTCAACTGTTCTAAAGCTGCACCACCAAAATATTTTGAACTGTCGAATTTGTGGAAGACCTTGGCTAAAAGGTCTAAATGGTTTCTAACCACAATGAGCGATTCTTGAATGTCTTCAAAGTTTTCTCTTTCGCCCTTGTTGTATTTGGCAAGCGCCATATTCATTGCCTTTTTGATGCCTATGTAATCGACAACCAAGCCTTTGTTTTTGCCTTCAAATTTTCGGTTTACTCTCGAAATGGTTTGAATCAAATTGTGTTGCTGAATGGGCTTGTCAATGTAAATGGAATCCAAGAAAGGTACGTCAAAACCTGTAAGCCACATATCAACCACAATGGCAATTTTGAAATTGGATTTTTCATTTTTAAACTGTCTATCCAATTCTTTGCGGTGTTCCTTTGTGCCAATCAAATCGTACATTTCTTTCGGGTCGTCTTTTCCTCTGGTCATTATCATTTTGATACGTTCCAATGGTTTGATTTCCCTTTTGTCTTTGTCTGTTAAAACAGCTCCTTCTTCCGCAATTCGTATTTCCGCCCATTCAGGTCTTAAAGCGATTACATTTTTATAAAACTCGTAGCCAATTTCTCTGCTACTGCAAACAAACATTGCTTTGCCTTTTACGGTCGCTCCTTCGTTTACTCTGTTTTCGTAATGTTGAACAAAGTCTTCTGCTAATTTCAATAAACGGTCTGGGTCGCCTAAAATGGCGTTCATTGTAGCCGTTGCCTTTTTGCTTTCTTCTATTTGATATTCATTTGCTCCTGCTTCGGCTGCTTCTTCGTAGTATTTTTCTATTTTCTCTAATTCGCTGTTGTGCAAGGCAACTTTGGCCGCTCTGCCTTCATACACAATCCGAACCGTGATTTCATCTCTTACCGATTCGGTCATTGTGTAGGCATCTACTACTTTTCCGAACACATCCAAAGTTGCATCTATTGGCGTTCCTGTGAAGCCTACAAATGTTGCATTGGGTAAAGAATCGTGTAGGTATTTGGCAAAACCGTACGTTTTTTTAACGCCTTCGGAAGTCACTTTTACTTTTTGGTCAAGATTGGTTTGGCTTCTGTGGGCTTCATCCGAAATACAAATCACGTTGGTTCTTTCCGTGAGCAGTTCAGTGTCTTCTGTAAACTTGTGAATGGTGGTTAAAAAAACGCCACCACTGTTTCTTCCTTGCATTTTGCTCCTTAAATCGGCTCTGCTTTCAACGCTTTCAACAGCATTGTCGCCAATGAATTGCTTGGCGTTGGTAAATTGCCCTGAAAGTTGGTCATCTAAGTCAGTTCTGTCAGTGATGAGTACAATGGTCGGACTTTCAAAATGCTTGCTTTTCATTAAAAGGCGTGTGAGATAAAGCATTGTGAAACTCTTTCCGCTACCTGTTGCTCCAAAGTAAGTTCCGCCTTTTCCGTCTCCCTCTGGCTTTTCCGCTTTTTTGATGTTTTCGTACAAACTGCGAGCAGCGTAATATTGTGGATAGCGACAAACTATTTTTTCATCTTTCTTTGACGAATCGGGAATGTAAATGAAGTTCTGAATAATATCTCGCAATCGGTTCTTGTGCAGCATTCCTTGAACCAAAGTGAACATACTGTCTATGCCATCAACCTCTTTGGAAAGTCCTGCAATTCTTCGCCAAGCGTAGTAAAACTCATAAGGGGCAAAAAATGAACCTGCTTTGTTGTTCACACCATCACTAATGATGCAAAATGCATTGTACTTGAAAAGTTCGGGAATGTCTCTCTTGTAGCGAGTGGTCAGTTGAACATAAGCATTGTGAATGGTCGTGTTTTCCTGAATTGCCGTCTTAAATTCAAAAACCACCACAGGCAATCCATTAATGTATAAAATGCCGTCTGGGATTCGTCTTTCCGTTCCTACAATTTCCAACTGGTTGACGAATTTGTAAATGTTGGTGTCAGGTGGATATTGTTCTTCGGGTTCTGCCGCAATGATGTCTAAATTTTCACTTTGACGTTGACGGTCTAAACCTGCATAATCAATAAGTGAAATATGAATGTCTTTTTGGCTTCTGTCTTCTCGTTTTAGGATAAATCCATCTGCCAACCACTGCATTATTTTCTTGTTGCTTTCATAAAGGTCTGCCGAAGAAAGCGTTTTGAGTTGCAGAATAATGGATTGTGCTTCGGTTTCGGTTAGGTTGGCATTTTCATAGCGAGTGAGCAAGTAGGCTTTTAGGTCTTCTTCAATCAGTACTTCATCTTCACTTGAACGCACCAAACTACTGCCCACAAAATGCGGATAGCCTTCGTTTCCTAAAAGCTCTGTAAATGCTTGCTCTAATTTCGCTTCTGTAAACTTCATTTATAATGGTTAATGTTCAATGATTAAGTGTTAATGTTGGCTTTTGCTGATTTTAAAATTGCGGTGATTAACTTAATTATTTCAACTGCATCTGTGTAAATGCTTTCAAATTGTTCAGATGACAGATAGTCGGTTTCTTTCAGTAGTTCAAGCCAATAAATTGTCTCATTAATTTCCTTTTGGGCAATGCCCATTTTATGTTTAAAGTCGTTTTTTGTTTCAGCGTGTTCGGCTTCCCTAATCATTGCTCCAACGCTTGTACCACTTCTTAACAATTGTTTTGAGAGGAGAAATTCTTTCTTTTGTTCACAAAGAAACTGATAAAGCCTAACCAC
>Ga0210024_1000038_pt1 | contig 99894 bp, 97 predicted proteins | sample CryGeymeta201525_FD_183988 | JGI IMG/M metagenome (GOLD analysis project Ga0210024, IMG submission 183988) | Groundwater microbial communities from Crystal Geyser aquifers in Utah, USA - Crystal Geyser metaG 2015-25 (SPAdes) (version 2) | ecosystem: Environmental > Aquatic > Deep subsurface >...
AAAAACCGATGAAATTTATGAATTTGCATGGACAGGTGCTGAATGTTCAACACAAGATTTTGAAGATCCACAAACCGAGTCTGAACGTTTTGTGATTTTTAATTTGTTAACGCCAAGAAAGGATTTACTGGAACAACACAGAAATCTTTGGGAAAATCTTTGGGAAGGCGATATTATTATTGAAGGTGATATACAATCGCAGTTAGATGTTCGATTGGCCTTATATCATCTCTATGCCTTTTCAAGAGGTGATTCAAATTTGAGTATTTCGCCCATGGGATTATCATCTCAAAACTACAATGGTCATATTTTTTGGGATACAGAACTCTGGATGTTTCCTCCACTATTAATGTTAAATCAGGACATTGCACGTTCATTAGTCAATTACAGATCAGACAGAATTAATAAAGCTAAAGAAAAAGCCATCAATTTTGGCTATAAAGGAGCCATGTTTCCTTGGGAAAGTGATGATACAGGAGAAGAAGCAACCCCAGCTTGGGCACTTACCGGTACCTTTGAACATCATATTACTGCAGATGTGGCAATAGCTTTTTGGAATTACTACCGTGTTACCCAAAATAAAGAATGGTTAAAAAAACGCGGTTATCCCATGATGAAAGAGATTGCAGATTATTGGGTTAGCAGATCGGTTTTAAATAATGATGGGAGTTATAGTATAAAAAATGTGGTTGGTGCCAACGAGTTTGCTCCAAACGTAGATGATAATGCCTTTACCAATGGCTCTGCAATAACGGCTTTAGAATTTGCCACAGAAGCGGCCAACAACGTTGGTGAGTTTCCGAATCCAGATTGGGCTAAGGTAGCCTCCCATATTAAAATACATCAATTTCCTGATGGCACTACCATGGAACATAGCAACTATGATGGTGCTATCATAAAACAAGCCGATGTTAACCTTTTGTCGTATCCCTTACACGTTATTTCTGATGAAGAAACCATTAAAAAAGATCTAAAATATTACGAACCTAAACTAGCTGAAGAAGGGCCAGCCATGGGACAATCCGTTTTTGCCGTGTTATATGCAAGACTTGGAAACGCCGAAGAGGCCTATAGATTATTCAAAAGAAGCTATGAACCGAATAAACGACCACCTTTTGGAGCCTTAGCAGAAGCTGCAACCAGCAACAACCCTTATTTTGCAACTGGTGCTGGCGGGATGTTACAAGTCGTTTTATTTGGTTTTGGTGGTCTTGATATAAGTGATGATGGTATCATTCAAAAAAATCCAATTTTACCCAAGACATGGAAATCATTAACCTTAAAAGGCATTGGACCAGAAAGAAAAACGTTTGTTATTTCTGAATAATCTTTAGTTTGATGGAACCAAACAAAAAGTTTGTAACTTTATACTAATTCTGCGTGAGGGATAAAAGCGAGCTACTTTGTAGCACCTAAATTCAGACCCAAAGGGGACACGCACAAAAATAAAATACACATGAGTAAACTAGTTTCGCCATTAAATTTTAAAGCTTGGATTGAAGAAAACCGACATTTACTTAAACCACCAGTTGGCAATAAAGTGGTTTGGAAAGATGGCGATTTTATTGTCATGGTCGTTGGCGGACCCAATAACAGAAAAGATTATCATTACAATGAAACGCCTGAATTTTTCTATCAAATAGAAGGCGATATCGTTTTAAAAATAATTGACAAAGGCACACCAAAAGATGTGCATATTAAAGAAGGTGATATTTATCTATTGCCGCCAAAAGTGCCACACTCACCACAACGTGGCGCAAACACCGTTGGTTTGGTTATTGAATACAAACGTCCCGAAGGCATGCGTGATGCCCTACTCTGGTTTTGTGAACATTGTGTTACCAAACTCTATGAAGAAGATTTTACTGTAAAAAACATTGAAACCGACATGCCTAAAATTTTCGACAAGTATTATGGCGATTTAGAGAAACGTACTTGTCCTAATTGTGGAAAAACCATGGAGCCTCCAAAAAAAGTGAAAATTGACTAAATTTTTATGACACCTAAACTTAGAATAAACGGCCACTCCCATTTATTGCCTTATCCGGAAGAAATCCCTGATTTCATGCGTGAAAAAGGTATTTTTTGGGTAGATAAGGATAGAAAATTCATGCTTCAAAAAGATTGGAGCAGGCCTGTAACTGATTCTAGTTTCTTTTTGCATGAAAAATTGGAATGGATGGAGCGCTTTAACATTGATCATGCCGTTGTCTTAAATTTATCTCAATTGTATGGTAATGGGTTACGTGTTGAAGAAATGAAACAAGCACTTCGTTTTCAAAACGATTTTAATGCACGTATCCAACATGAAAATCCCAGTAAATTCACCTGTGGTTTTGTGGTTCACCCCGGATTTGTCAGAAGTGCCTGTTGGGAAATTGAGCGATGTGTAGAAACCCATGGCATGCAGCTTTTATGTTTACCTACCCACTATATGGATACCATTGGCACATGGCGTTGCATTTTTGATGAAGAAAATGAGCCTATTTTTGAACTGGCCAATCAATATAATTTAGCCTTAGAAATTCACCCATATGATGGTGAAAAGTTTATAAAACTGGAAAATACGTCTTGGAGATTTCACCTAATTTGGATGTTGGCCCAATGCGCTGATGCTTATCATTTTTTGACCTTAAATGGCTATCAGGAAAAATACCCAAACATGAGATCTTGTTTTGCGCATGGAGGTCAATTAGCGCAAATTAATTTAGGAAGACGGATTCAAGGATTTGATGGAAGACCCGATTTGTTTGAAGGAAAACATCACCCAAGAAAAGCAGTAGGACATAAAAATATATTCTTTGATACCTTGGTTCATGATACGGGTTCGTTAGAGTTATTAATTAAAAATCAAGGATCAAAACAAGTACTAATGGGCTTAGATGATCCATATCCATTAGGTGAAATGGAAAGTATCAAGCAATCGTCCTATCCTGGAAAATTATTAGATCTTGCCATGGAACGACACATTATTAGCGAAACAGAACGTGACGCAATCTGGCAAGACAATGTTATTCAATGGCTTTGTGGCGATGATGAAGAAGGAAAACAAAAACTAATACATAGAATACAGTCCTGATGCATTTTATCCCTGAAGACCTTGATAATTATGTAGTTAATCATTCTGAAGACGAACCAGAACTACTTCAAAAGCTAACCAGAGAGACGTTTCAAAAAATTTTACAACCACGTATGCTTAGCGGTCATTATCAAGGAAGGCTTTTAAGCATGATTTCAAAGTTAGTAAACCCTAAACATATATTAGAAATTGGAACTTATACAGGATATTCCGCTTTGTGTTTAGCAGAAGGCATGCAAAATGATGGTGAATTACATACCATTGATATCAATGAAGAATTGGTAGATTTCCAAAGAAAGTATTTTGACAAATCAGCATTTGGACATCAAATGATTCAACATTTAGGAAATGCATTAGAGATTATTCCGACCTTGGATAAAACATTTGACCTTATTTTTATTGATGCCGACAAAGATAATTACCCTTTGTACTTTAATAGTATTATTGACAAATTAAATTCTGGAGGCATCCTATTATCAGATAATGTGCTTTGGAGTGGAAAAGTTGTTGAACCCGTAAAGCCTGATGACGTTTCAACGAAAGCGCTTTTAGAATACAATAAACTACTAAAGGAAGATGATAGATTAGAAACGATCTTATTACCAATAAGAGACGGCTTAAGCATAAGCCGTAAAAAGTAATCCTATAATTTACGCTTTACAGAGCCAGTAAAATCACCAATATCATCCTTTACTCTGTCAATTTCTTTTTTAACATCGGTTACAATGCTGGTATCTATACCATTTTTATCGGCACTTTTTGTGATTTCATTTTTTATATCATTGGTAGCATCTTTAAGCGTTCGCATGCCTTTCCCAAGTCCGCGAGCAATCTCTGGAATCTTATCTGCACCAAAAACCATCACTACAATAAAGAGTATAAAGGCTATTTCAGCACCACTAATAAATAAAAATGTAGCTTGATGTATCACAGTACAAATATAGTAAGTGTTTTGGTTAGAATAAAAAAAAGCCGACTATAAAAAATCGGCCTTTTTGGATAAATTATTATTAATTTTTGATTTTGTCTTTAAACTTATCAAATTCACTCTGCTTAATTTCTTTTGGCCATGAGTTATTTGAAGTATCAATATCCGCTGTTTCTAAATCTGGATCAACAGCTATACTAACAATTTCTTTTTCAGAAGCGATGGCTTTACTCACTTCATTATCATTTAATCTCCAAATTTGCGCTGGATATGTTTCTCTTTTTTTGGTGCCATCAGCATAGGTATATTCAACAATAATTGGCATGACCAATCCACCTGGTTTTTCAAAAGTAATGCTATAAAAATATTTAGGATTTTTAATGGACTTTCTTTGTTCTTCGGTAAAGTTATCCATTAAATATTCCTTTAAACTTGCCGAAGCTTGCATAGGATTAGATTCACGCATATTTTCTTCAAACTCTTCACTGCCTTCTTCAATCAAATACACCAAGCTTTCAGGCTTTATATTAAACCTTTGTGATATTCTTTTGCCATATTCGTTTGGTTTAGAAGATACATAGTATTTTTTTACTTCTTTAACCCCAATATCTACCCAATCTGTGGTGTAAAACCAACCTCTCCAATACCAATCCAAATCAAAAGCAGATGCGTCTTCCATAGTTCTGAAGAAATCTTCAGGTGTAGGATGTTTAAACATCCAACGTCGGGCATATTCTTTAAATGAATAATCAAACAATTCTGGTCCCATAACGGTTTCTCTTAATATATTAAGAGCTGTTGCGGGTTTACCATACGCGTTATTACCAAATTGATAAGTATTTAATCCTTTGGTCATAATGGGTGCTATGAAATCTTGATTTCCTCCCATATAAGGAATAATCATACGCGCTGGACCTCTATCGGATGGAAAATCTTTATGTTGTGGCGATAATGCAGCTGGGTACATTTTGCCAAAATCTTGCTCTGCAATGTACTGTACAAAAGTGTTTAAGCCTTCATCCATCCATGTCCATTGACGTTCATCGCTATTAACAATCATTGGGAAAAAGTTATGACCAACCTCATGGATAATAACGCCCATCATGCCATATTTAACACGATCGCTATAGGTACCGTCTTTTTCAGGTCTTCCAAAATTGTAACATATCATTGGATATTCCATACCCATAGGTGCATGCACAGAAATGGCTTTATGGTAAGGATAATCAAAAGTCATTCTGGAATAAGAAATTAAAGTACTTGCCACTGTTTTTGTTGACCAGTCTTCCCACAAAGGATTTCCCTCTTTAGGATATAACGATACGGCCATGACATCTTTTCCTCCCACTTTAACCGCCATCATGTCCCAAATAAACTTTCGTGAAGTTGCAAAGCCAAAATCTCGAACATTTTGAGCGGATAACTTCCATGTTTTTTTCTTGGTGCTTTTTTGAACTTCAGCAGCTTCTGCCTCAGCTTGGGTCACAATTTTTACTGGTTCATTGTATGATTTTTTTGCTTTCTCAAAGCGTTCCATCATATCATTTGAAAACACTTCTTTTCTGTTAACAAGCTTACCTGTACCATCCAAAATATGATCAGCTGGGACTGTAATATTAACATCAAAGTTCCCGAAAGTTAGTGCGAATTCATCGCGTCCCCAAAATTGAGAATTTTGCCAACCCTCAACGTCACTGTAAACAGCCATTCTTGGATAGAATTGAGCCATCACATAAATTCTGTTATCCGTATCAGGAAAATATTCGTAGCCTGATCGACCGCCATCCTTAACATGATCGTTGATATTGTACCACCATTTAATAAAAAACGAAAATTGCTCACCCGATTTTAATGGTGCTGGCAATTCCACTCGCATCATGGTTCTGTTTATCATGTACTGAAGGTCATTTCCTTTGGTATCATTAACTTCAAGAATGTTAAATCCGCCATCAAAAGGTTCTTTCATGTAGGCGTTTACAAATCGGGAAGCAGTGGTTGCAGGTCTGTATCCACTACCTTCAATAAGTGGTGTTTTTGAGTCTTTAGCTCTCATATTTTGATCTAACTGAACCCAAAGATACTTTAGCTCATCTGGAGAATTGTTGTAATATGTAATAGTTTCGCTACCAGATAATTTGGCATTTACATCATCTATTTCAATATCCATTTTATAATCGGCCTGCTGTTGATAATAGGCTGGACCTGGAGCACCAGAAGCTGTTCTGAACATGTTTGGTGTTGCAAATTCATCATATAACTGCTTAAATTTGTTGGTATTGGTGTGACCAGTTTTTGCTTTAATTGGCTCTTGCTCTTGTTCTTGAGCAAAAATTCCAGCAGAAATCAAAAAAAATGATACTAAACAAAAGGAGATTTTTTTCATTGTAAACTTTATATTAAATGTAGCTATTTTACCTTTTTGCAAACAATTTTTTAATCATTTGTACAAAAATGCGTTCGAAAATAAGTAATTAATATGTTTTATTTGGTTTTTTAATTAAAATTTAACACTGTTTTTTTATTATTTTGATTTAATAAAAAGCTTTTCTGTTTGTTGTTAATTTTGGTCTTAATCATATTTTGTTGTTCATCAAAAACATCAAATAACACTTGGTTGGATATTTCAATAGAATTTATATTGTTAACATGCTCAATTTCAATGTAACATTGCATTAAATCCATATCATATTCTTTTCCAATAAAAATAAGATTCATGTCTTTATCATTAATTTTGATTTTTATCTTGCTTTTTAAATATTGTTCAATGTATGCATTCACTTCTTTTGATTCATTTTTGTCTGCTAAAACAATAGTCTCATCATATCGTTCACGCAGCACTTTTTCAAAATCATCTATAAATATGCGAGAAGTAATTTGAACCGATTGCTTTTCTTGAATGTAATCTACTTGGGTAACGCTTATGTAATATTTATGAAACGCCGAAAAAGCAAAGAAAGGGATGATGGCTAATAACAGGATTAATTTATTTGAGTTCATTTTTAATGGTGTGACTAATTTGGACGTTAAAAGTAATTTTTTTAAATGATTCAAAAAGCGTTCCAAAAAAATTAATCTTTAACCGCCTTTAAATTTTCCATATATTGGATGTACTTCATTCTTAAAAAAATCAATATTTTAAAATCTGTTTGATTTTTACAATGCTTTATAAAATTTTGATCATCTGCGCAGAAATAAAAAAAATCCATAACTAAATCTTCTGGCAAGGCATTTGAAACCAAAAAATCTTTAGACAAGCGCGCTTTTATACTTAACATAAGTTCTGTTTTATTTTCAATGGCAACCCGCTCTTTTAACATTTTGGTTCTTCCAGAAATTCCGTTTAAAATTGGGTTTAAAGGTATATAGCCTGTTAATGGAGAGTACCATTTTAACTTCTGACCATTAATGCCAGTACTCGCCTCGTTTAATTTACGTTCACTTTGCGTTGCAATTTTTCCAGTATAGCCAGGAATGCCCACATCATAAAAATTTATAGGTGGTTCTCCGTTGGTATTATTAATATCTGAAAGCAGATTACCTGTTAAAACTTTGCCTACCACGACTTCATCCAATTCATTAATTTGTTCTTCTAAAAAAACATTAATTCGCTTAGTGATGAGAATGTTTTCATCAATCTCAACAACTTTAGTTTGATGCTGAACAGAGGTAAATACTAATGTGTCTTTTAACTTTACATTCATTTTAAAACCTCCAAACTTATCTGTTACAGTAAACAGTTTGGCTGTTTTATTAATAATATGAATATTTTCAATATCTGCTTTGCTTTGAATATGCCCTTCAATTTCAATAGTTTGAGAGACCAACCAATTGGTAGTACCAATGAATGCTATGGAAACGAAAGTATTAATTTTTGTTATCATTCAATTCTAAAAACAAGCTACTTTGTTTCATTAAATAGTCTATAAGTTGTAATTTATTTTCTTCTTTAAATAACTCTGGATTGATTTCTTTAGATTCTAAAAACCCCATAAAAGCAGGCACTTTTTCTTCAGAAATTTTAAAGGTTTCAGCAATATATAAATGAGAAAAAACATTTGTTATATCTTTTGGTGTATGGTTTAATGGAGTGGTATTCTTTCTAAGTTTTCTAGATTTTGGGGTTACAAACAATCCAAAAATTCCACCGGCAATTTGAACAAAATCAATACCATTATAAAATCTTCCTTTATCCATAACCGCATTCAAATGATCTGAAACAACCTGATTATCAAAGGCTTTATCATCATTGTATTCAAAAGCCATATTCATATTTCCCATGTTTAATTCTAAATTGGGTAGTACTTTTACGTTATCAATATCTACCGCTATATTACCGATTAAACCAGAAGAAATTAATACAGCATCCAACTGATTGACCTGTTCAATTAAATAAACTTTCATTTGTTTCGATTCTACAACGTCTTCATTTACAGTCATGGTAATAGGATTGAATTGTAAGGCAGATACTTCAATACGATCATTCAAAGCCACATCAATGACAAATTCACCGTTACTATTGGTTATGGTGCCTTTATTAGAAGAGGTATTAAAAACCGTAACGCCTTCAACATCTTGATTTTCAGAAAGAATAACACCTTTAACTTCTATGCGCTGAAGGTTTTGGCTCCATAAAAAAGTCAAAGAACTTGTAAAAAATAAAAAAAGTAATAGTTTCTTCACACACATATCTTAAAGGTATAAAGAACGGATATGAATTCTTAAAATAAATCAAAAAAGTGTTTAAAATTTTGTTAAACATTACAAATAATTACTTTTACAGAAAGTAAATACTCATGAAAAATATTTTTGTTGCCAGTACTTCTACCGTTCATGGTAGTGGTTATTTAGAATATATTCTTGAAGAACTGAATGTTTTCTTTAAAGATATTAGCACAATTCTCTTTATTCCTTACGCAAGACCCAGTGGGATTTCTCATGATACTTATACAAATAAGGTTAAAGAAGCTTTTTCAAAAATCAATAAAAAGGTGGTTGGTATTCATACCTTTGAAAATCCTATATCTGCCATTGAAAATGCTCAGGCTATTTTTGTTGGTGGTGGAAACACGTTTGTTTTATTGAATCAGCTTTATAAACTTAATCTCTTATCGGTTCTAAAAAATGTTGTAAGCCGTGGAACACCATACTTAGGAACAAGTGCTGGCAGTAACATTTGTGGTTTAACCATTAAAAACACCAATGACATGCCCATTGTATATCCACCAAATTTTAATGCTCTTGGGTTGGTTTCTTTTAATTTAAATCCACATTACTTAGATCCAGACACGACTATCAAGCACATGGGAGAAACCAGAGAAACACGAATAAAAGAATTCCATGTATTTAACAATCAACCTGTTATAGGATTAAGAGAAGGAAGCTGGCTTTTAGTAAAAGGAAATTCAATAGTATTAAAAGGGTCTTTATTGGCTAGAGTTTTTGAGCCTAATAAAACGCCTTATGAAGTGTCTCCAGAAACGGAACTCAACACATTAAAATAAAAAACCCATCCAATGAAAAGGTTTTTTGAGCGGGAGACGAGGTTCGAACTCGCGACATTCAGCTTGGAAGGCTGACGCTCTACCAACTGAGCTACTCCCGCAATACTATTACAAATATAAATAATCTATCCCTTAATTTGCAAGAAAAAATACACCTTATCAAAAAAAAATACACTAATAATTTAAACACTTCATTTAAAATTTAAGGACTTGTTTTTTAGCTTTTTCAAACTCAAGCATCATGTCACTAACAATTTGAGCTACTGGTTTTACATCATGAATTAATCCTGCCACTTGCCCTATTTCAAGTTCACCTTCTTCTAAATCGCCTTCAAACATTCCTTTTTTTGCTCTAGCTCTTCCTAATAAGTTTTTCAAATCGTCCATACTTGGTGATGTTTTATATAATTCTTGAAGGTCGTTGTAAAATTTGTTTTTAATTAATCTTACAGGCGCTAACTCTTTTAAAGTAAGCTGTGTGTCTCCCTCTTGAGCCTGAACAACCGCATTTTTAAAAAAAACATGCGCAGACGATTCTTCACTAGCAACAAAACGACTTCCTACTTGAACACCATCGGCCCCTAATACCATAGCTGCCAACATAGCGTTACCTGATGCAATGCCACCAGCAGCAATTATTGGTATTTGTACTTGTTCTTTAACCATGGGTATTAATGTAAACGTAGTCGTTTCATCTCTACCATTATGTCCACCAGCTTCAAATCCTTCAGCAACAACAGCGTCCACTCCAGCTTCTTGGGCTTTTAACGCAAACTTGACGCTACTAACCACATGAACCACTATAATGCCATGTTTCTTTAACCAACTAGTCCATGTTTTAGGGTTTCCCGCAGAGGTAAAGACAATCTTAACACCTTCGCTAACAATAATATCCATGATTTCTTGGATATTGGGATATAACATTGGCACATTAACCCCAAAAGGATAATTGGTAGCCATTTTACATTTTTGAATATGCTCTTTAAGAACTTCGGGATACATGGAACCTGCGCCAATCAATCCTAAAATACCAGAATTACTAGAAGCTGAAGCCAATTTCCAACCACTATTCCAAACCATGCCCGCTTGAATAATGGGGTATTTAATATTGAATAATTGGCAAACTCTATTATTCATTTAATTTTTTATGATTTTATATGATTTAGAACGATTTCTTAATTGAACGTTTGCAATGTAAACGCCTTTAGATATGAATGACATATCCAACTCATTTATACCAACATTCAATCTAGAATAAAGGGCTCGTTTGCCTAAAATATCATAAATTTGAACCGAACAATCTGTTTCATTTGAAGGCAAATTAAAGTATAATTTATCATTGGTGGGATTAGGAAAAATCTTGAGTTCTGTTGTAAACTTATCAGAAGTATCCATTGACAATGCATTATTTAAGGCCAATTGCAAATTAGGGATGCCAAATCCTAAAAAATTATCGGGTGTATTGTATTGAGAAGCCGATTCCCTAACCAATTGCATGATTTCTGCATTGGTTTTATTAGGAAGTGCTTGCCATAAACATGCTATTCCTCCAGCTAAAATTGGAGAACTAAATGAGGTGCCATTACTTGTTGCGATGGCATCATTTCTGTCAATTATATAACTAGCTTGCCCTTGAGCAACAACATCTGGTTTTTGGGTGGGCTGAAAAAAACCACCAATAGAACTGAAGGAAGCATAAGAGCCTGTTGAAGTTACAGCTCCAACTGATAATACGCCCGGTGCATCTGCTGGCGCACCAACAATTTGCCAACTATCGTTCCCAGAATTCCCAGCAGAATTTACTAATAATATTCCTTTTTCAAAAGCAATATTAGCTCCTTTTGATATAAAAGCAGTATTGCCGTTCATATCTGAAGTTGAGTAATTGTAGTTTGGATTATCAAAAGTTGTATAACCCAATGAGGTATTAATGATATCAACCCCTAAACTATCGGCTAGTTCTGCTGCTTCAACCCAATAGCTTTCTTCAACAGGGTTTTCAGAATTGCCATCTTCTGTAATAAATAAATAATAGGATGCATCTGGCGCTGTTCCAACGTATTGATTCTCTAAGTATCCAGCCATAGTACTTAACACCCATGTACCGTGGTCTGTGGTAGTATTAGAATAAACATCTTCATCATTATCTACAAAATCATGTTCACCTAATAAATGTCCTGCATCACGCAATCTTTTAAAAGACAACATGGTATTAACGTTTGTAAAGCCACCATCGAGCACAGCAATTGTTACACCATTCCCTGTATAATCAGAAAGGTGTAATTGTTCTCCTTTTATCATTTCAATTTGATTAAACGCATCACCATAATTAAAGCTAACAGAAACTTCTTCTATCTTGGATTGTTTTTTTACAAAATCTCTTTTTAAGGTATTTAAACTTTTATTAGCAAAATCGATTGAAGCAACAAAACTCAACATTGAAAGTGCATTAATGGCTATTTCCATTCCTCTAACATGAACCGCATTAAACCATTTTGATTTTGCCAAAACCGTAATGCCTGGCTGTAATTTTAATTGTGAAATATAATTTTCATTGACAGGAAAATCTCTTTCATCAATAACTACGCCATGAGCATTTTTTCTATCAATGGCTTTTTGGGTTAAAAAGTCAATAGGGTTATTGGTTGAATAAGTAGCATTTTGTTTATCTGTTAAATAAACCCATGCATCTTCCTGTTGCGCAAAACTGACAATAGAAATTATATATCCAATTAAAACAAGTAGGTTTCTTTTCATAGTAATTGAAATTTACATTGCAATTTATGAAATTAGCATCAAACCAACTAATTAAGAAATTACTCCCGAACCAACTAATTCATCATTAATATACCAAGCCACAAATTGCCCTTCTGTTATGGCCGATTGTGGATTTTCAAACTCTACATATAGTCCTGAATCTACTTTATAAAGTGTTGCTTTTTGTAATGGTTGCCTGTAGCGAATTCTTGACATAACTTGCATAGTATCCTTATTTTTTAGCTCTAAATCTTCACGTATCCAATGTAATTCATCATCTTTTACAAACAAAGCTTTTTTATACAATCCAGGATGTTGTTTTCCTTGTCCGGTATAAATAACATTCGTTTCAACATCGGTTTCAATCACAAATAAAGGCTCTACATTTCCGCCAACTGCTAATCCTTTGCGTTGTCCTTTAGTAAAATAATGTGCGCCTTGATGCTTGCCAACAATTTTTCCATCTTCGATATGATAAACATGTTTTTTTGACAAAAACTGTAGTCGTTCTTCTTCATTTACAAATTCAGGCACCTCAATAGCATACATTCGATGGTCTTTTGGAATCTCAACAATAAGCCCTTCTTTTGGTTTTAATTGTTGCTGCAAAAAATCTGGCAATTTAACTTTACCAATGAAACAAAGTCCTTGCGAATCTTTTTTTTCAGCTGTAACTAAATCTAGTTCTGTGGCTAATTTTCTAACTTCAGGTTTTGTTAATTCTCCTATTGGAAATAATGCTTTTGCCAATTGTTGTTGTGATAATTGGCATAAAAAGTAAGATTGATCTTTGTTTGAATCTTCTCCTGCTAGCAATTGGTAAACGTCTTTTCCTTTAACATCAATGATTCCTTTTTTACAATAATGTCCGGTAGCTACAAAATCGGCTCCTAATTCCATAGCAATTTTCATAAAGACATCAAACTTGATTTCTCTATTACAAAGTACGTCCGGATTGGGTGTTCGCCCTTTTTCATATTCCTTAAACATATAATCAACAATCCTTTCTTTATATTGCTCACTCAAATCAATAGTCTGAAAAGGAATTCCTAATTTTTCTGCTACTAGCATTGCGTCATTACTATCATCTAACCAAGGACATTCATTTGAAATAGTCACAGAATCGTCATGCCAATTTTTCATAAACAGACCTATAACATCATAGCCTTGCTGTTTTAACAAATAAGCCGCAACACTGGAATCAACACCACCTGAAAGCCCAACAATAACACGTTTCATGTATATATCTGGTTAATTTTTTATTAGACGAAAAAATAAATAATCTCTTACTTGAAGTTTAAATTAAATCATACAACGATTTAAAACTTATGGCAAAGATACATATTAAACAAATATTTTAAGGCTTAGTGTTTTGAAGAAACATTATTTCAATTTGTTTAAAGTTTTGTTAATTTTATTAAACATAAATTATTTTGTTTAATAAAATTATATTTTTGTTAAACAATTAATTAAAACCGTAAACAATATGAAATCTCTATCGAAACTTAAAATCATTGCTACGATGGCATTGATATCCTTATTTACAGTATCCTGTGATAATGATGATGACAATACAACCATTATCCTACCAGAAACCATAACTGAGTTAGCGGTTGCAACACCACAATTAAGTGTTTTAGTAGATGCTTTAGAGCGCGCTAACCTTGCAGCAACTTTAGATCAAGCAGGAACTTACACCGTATTTGCACCAACCAACGATGCTTTTACTGCCTTTTTAAGTGCCAACAATTTTGCATCTCTAAATGATGTACCAGTCAATTTACTAACTCAAGTATTGCTAAATCACGTTATTGCACAAGAATTGCCTTCAACTAGTTTAAGTACTGGTTATGTTAGCACGTTGGCAACACAAAATGCAACTGATTTAAATCTAAGCATGTTTGTTGATACCACTAATGGTGTTAAACTAAACGGAGTTTCAAATGTTACAGCAGCAAACATTGAAGCTACTAATGGTGTCATTCACTTAGTAGATGCTGTAATTGGTTTACCAACGGTTGTAGACCAAGCTTTGGCAAATCCAGTTTTTTCAAGTTTAGTGGCTGCACTTAGTGCAGCTGACGGAAATTTAGTGAATGTTTTGGACGGAACAGGAACTTTTACGGTATTGGCACCAACCAACGACGCTTTTTCAGCTTTCCTTAACGGAGCTGCTTTGGGTGATATTCCTACTGATGTTCTTGCAAATGTATTGTTAAATCATGTTTTGGGAACTGTTGTTACCTCAACAGATTTAGTTGATCTTGGTGCAGGATATACCAATACATTGGCAACAGGTCCAGCCGACCATAATTTAAGTTTATACTTTAACACATCCGATGGTGTAAGATTTAATGGAGTTTCATCTGTAGCTGCAGCCGATGTGGTAACAACCAATGGAATTATACATGCCATTGATGCTGTTATTCCAATTCCAACAGTAGTGACTTTTGCAGTTGCTGATCCTGACTTTTCAACGCTGGTAAGCGCTTTAACAACCTTAACTCCAGCTACTGATTTTGTTTCAATTTTATCTGATACGGAGTCTCTTTTTACCGTTTTTGCTCCTACCGATACAGCCTTCAGTGCTTTAGCTTCAATTCCTGAAGAAACTGTTTTAACACAAGTATTATTGCATCATGTTATTGGAAGTGCAAACGTAACTTCGGGTGATTTAACCCCCAACGGCGTTACAACAGCGGCTAGTTTAGAAGGTGACGATTTAACTATTACTTTACCAGGTACAGGAAATAATATAGCTGATTTAACAGACGGTTCTGGAAATACGGATATTGGAATTATTTTTGTTGACGTTCAAGCAGGAAATGGTGTCATACATGTTATAAACAAGGTTGCCATACCGACCTTATAAAAATTGTTAGTTTAGTTTGGTTTGTTTGATTTAGACAAAATAGTCTAGATGTAAAGGCTCTTTAAATGATAAAGAGCCTTTTTTAATCTAATTACTTTTTTGCTTTGGTTTATTCGCAAAATTCTTTTCCTCAATCAGTTTACCATTCTCATAATATTTCCAAACACCATGTTTTGCACCACTTTTATAATAACCTTCAAGAATTAAGTCTCCTTTAGGATTATAAAATTTTGAAAGTCCGTGCAATTCTCCATTTACATAATTAAACACTTTTAAGACCACATTTTTTTCAGAATACAACACTGTTAATCCTTCTAATACCCCTTTACTGTAAAATTGTTTTTCAGCTATTTGCCCATTTTCATAATAAACAAATCTATCACCTTCAAGAAGCCCTTGAGCATTATAGTGTTCTAAAATTAATAATTGATTAGAATTTTTTTGATAATATTTCCACTCACCTATGTAAATTTTACCATGCATCATGCCTTCACTGATAACTTTTCCTTTTGACGTATAGAACGTTACATAGGCCTTATTATCATCTTCATGAAATTGCTTTGTAGCTGTGAGTGATGCTTGCTTATCTATATATTTATAATATTTAAACAGACCTGTTTCTTTGCCATGATTAAACTCGCCTTCATATCTTAAAACGGTTGTGCCATCAAAAACCTTCTTCCAAACGCCATGTCTTTTACCTTGCTCATCAAATTGATTAATAGCTTGACCTACAGCCAGCTTAACAAAACAAAGAAAAATTATTATTAACCCTTTTTTCATATACTAAATAACGATGCATTTGAATTCAAATTGTATATAACAAAAAAGCTGCCAAAAGGCAGCTTTCAATTTATTTTCGTTTTTGAGTTTGCTTTTGTTTTTCTGCTTGCTCCATCATTTCTTTCATTTTCTTTTGGAAACGATTTTCCTTTTTAGGTTTCTTTTTGTTTTCTTGGATTCTTGCATGAATTTTATCTTCATCAATAATAAAATTCTTAATGACCAGCATAATTCCAATGGTAATTAAGTTTGAAACAAAATAATATAAACTCAATCCTGAGGCATAATTATTAAAGAAAAACAACATCATGATGGGTGAAAAATACATCATATATTTCATCATTTTACTCATATCTGGCATCCCTTCTTGAGTTGGTTGTGAAGCCATTTGCTGTCCGGTTGTCATTTGCATATAAAAGAAAATAGCGACGGATGCTAGGATAGGAAACAAACTTACGTGGTCTCCATAAAAAGGGATGTGAAATGGCAATTTTGCTATGGTATCATAAGACGATAAATCTTCGGCCCAAAGGAAGCTCTTTTGACGTAAATCAAAAGCTGAAGGAAAAAATTGAAACAAGGCATAAAATACGGGCAACTGTAATAGTGCTGGTAAACATCCAGCCATTGGACTTGCACCAGCCTTACTGTATAACGCCATGGTTTCTTGCTGCTTTTTCATGGCATTATCCTTGTATTTTTCACTAATCTCAGTTATTTCCGGTTTTAAAACCTTCATTTTTGCTTGAGAAACATAGGATTTATAAGTCACTGGAGACATGACGATTCTTACTAAAATAGTCATGACGATAATGGCAAAACCATAAGGTAAAAATCCGCTTAAGAATCCAAACGTTGGAATAAAAACATACCTATTAATCCAGCCAAATATGCCCCAACCCAAAGGCACCACTTCATCTAAATTTCTATTGTAAGCATTTAATATTTTATAATCTGATGGACCAAAATACCAATTCATGCTTTTATTAATCTCTCCAGAAGTTAATTCTAACGGTAATTTAGCAGTAAAAGCTTTTGTGAAAACAGTATCAATCTCTTCGTCTTTAACTAAATTTTCTGATTTTAACTGGGCTGTTTTAAACGGTGAGTTAGCTAATAAAATTGATGTGAAAAAATGTTGTTTATATGCTACATAAGTAACTTCACTGGCGGTATCGTCTGAAAGTTCGCTTTGACCTAAATAATCATCTTTTCCATCTTCATATTCAAAAACAAGTTCTGTATATCGATTCTCATATGAAACACTTTTTGCATGCCGATAGGTTTTTACTTTCCAATCTAAATTAATGGCTTGAGAGCTATTAATAACATCGCTTAAGCCTTGAGAACGAATATCAAAATCTAACATATAGTCGTCTTTCTTAATCTCGTATCTGTATTCTAAAAACTTACTTTCTGAGACTTTAAGTTTCATGGAAACTATCGTGTTTTCAGCATTTTTGGTTATTGTAGGCTCAAAATACAAGTCTTTAGTATTTAATATACGACTATCTGTAGTTCCAAAATTTATATTAAATGATGCGTTATTATCTTTTATTAAATAAATAGGAATGGAGTCGTAATTCACAAAGTTTTTTAATTTAACTTCAGTAAGATAACCTCCTTTATTGCTGAATTTTAATGATAAAACATCATTTTCAACAAGGGTTTCCTGAGCTGATGCTGATGGTAACGTTGAAGCATATGCAAAAGCCCCTAATTTATTTTTTAAACCAACTAACTGCGTTGAGTCTAAAACTGCTCCAGCTGAAAAATCTTCAGAAGTCGTTTCTAAAACATCTTGATTTGTACTTGTCTTGGCTTCAGTAGAAATTTGCTCTTGTTTGGCTTTAGCCTGAGCTTCAAGTTCTTCTGGCGTTGGTTGATTTTGCCAAAGCATGTACATTAATATTCCAAATATTAGAACAAAGCCTATTATTGAATTTATGTCTAATTTTTTCTCTTCCATTTGTTATAAATTTTGCCTTCTCTAACTAAGGGCAACTGTGTTAATCAAAAAATAATCCATTTTAACGGTTATGACACACTGGCACTTTTTTTATTGTTTTTAAATTTTAATGCTGCTTTTATAAAAGCAACAAATAAAGGATGTGGATTTGCTACGGTACTTTTATACTCTGGGTGATATTGTACACCGATAAAGAATGGATGCGAGGGAATTTCAATAATCTCTACCAATCCTGTGTCTGGGTTTATGCCTGTTGCTAACATGCCTGCAGCTTCAACCTGTTTTTTGTAATTTCCATTAAACTCATAGCGATGTCTATGACGTTCTTTAATACTTTCTGCTTTGTATATTTCACGTACCTTACTGCCTATTTTTAAATCGCAATTCCAAGCACCCAAACGCATAGTTCCTCCTTTGTCTGTAATGGTCTTTTGGGTTTCCATAAGATCAATTACTGGATTTTTGGTATTAGGATTCATTTCTGTAGAGTCTGCATCAGGTAAATTTAATACGTTGCGTGAAAATTCAATGACTGCCATTTGCATGCCTAAACAAATTCCTAAAAATGGCATAAGATTTTCTCTTACATATTTTACAGCCGTAATTTTTCCTTCAATACCTCGTTCTCCAAAACCTGGTGCTACTAAAATACCATCTAAATGAGATAATTTTAGGGCGATGTTTTCATCATTTAAATATTCTGAATGAATGGATTCTATAGTGACTTTAACTTCATTTTCTGCACCAGCATGAATGAATGATTCTAAAATAGATTTATAAGAATCTTGTAACTCTACATATTTTCCAATTAAACCAATATTTACTTCTGTTTTTGGATTTTTAAGTCGATTTAAAAAGGTGTTCCATTGAGTAATATCTGGTGTTGAACTCTTTAAGTTCAGCTTTTTCAAAACCACTTTATCAAGGCCTTGTTGTAACATTAAATTTGGCACATCATAAATGGTTGAGGCATCAATAGATTGTATGACGGCCTCTTCTCGAACATTGCAAAAAAGAGCTAGCTTTCTTCTTAATTCGTAAGGTAAATCATATTCCGTTCTACAAACTAAAATATCTGCTTGAACGCCACTTTCCATTAAAGTTTTTACACTATGTTGCGTGGGTTTTGTTTTGAGCTCGCCGGCAGCGGCTAAATATGGTACTAGGGTTAAATGAATAACAATGGCGTTATTTTCACCTAAATCCCATTTTAACTGACGCACTGCTTCAATGTATGGTAAAGACTCTATATCTCCTACAGTGCCTCCAATTTCTGTTATAACAATGTCAAAGTCACCAGAATTTCCAAGAAGCTGTACACGTCTTTTAATTTCATCGGTGATATGAGGTACCACCTGAACTGTTTTACCTAAAAACTCTCCTTTACGTTCTTTTTCAATAACACTTTGGTAAATACGCCCAGTAGTTACATTGTTTGCCTGACTTGTTGGTACGTTTAAAAAACGCTCGTAATGACCCAAATCTAAATCGGTCTCAGCCCCATCTTCGGTAACATAACATTCTCCGTGTTCGTATGGGTTTAAGGTTCCTGGATCTACATTAATGTAGGGATCTAATTTTTGAATAGTTACTCTATAACCTTGTGCTTGAAGTAATTTAGCCAATGAAGCAGCTATGATTCCTTTTCCTAAAGATGAGGTAACGCCTCCGGTTACAAATATGTATTTGGTTGTTTTTGTCATGTTGCGCTTATAAACGCAGGCAAATTTACAAAATTAAACTAGTAATTGAAGCATTGTTTTGCTTATTTAAAATTGTGTGTAATAAACATCCTTTTTTATTCAAATTTACAGAAAAGTAGAATGGTTGATTTAAAACTAATCTCGTATCAATGGCATGGTGGAACAACGTAACAATCCTTCTTGTTTGGCTATTTCTGCATAAGGAACTTCTTCGACAATAAACCCTTCTTTACGTAACCAGGTATTTAACCTTGTGAATTTTTTTTCAGAAACAATAACTTTTTCTGAGATTGAAAACACATTACTATTCATATGGTACATTTCTTCTTGGGTTATTTCAAAAATATTGTCCTTTCCAAAATAATTGACCAACCATTGATATTCTCGTTCTATAAGAAATCCGTTTTTATGCAAAATGGCTTTATTGGTGCCTAATGGCTGAAAACAGCAATCTAAATGCAAGGCATTTTCTCTTGGGTTTGTATTAGACTTTCTAAGCTCAAAACTCTTTACTGTTTTATGTGGAAACAGTTCTTGCAAAGCAATAACGGCATCCATATTTGTTCTGGCCGTAATATAATTAGCATAATCATTTCTAGAATAAGTACCTATAAAAATATAATCATTCCAGGGCATAACATCTCCACCTTCTGCATGACATTCTTCTGGTAAAATAATACGTTTTTTAGGGTCAATTTGTTCCCAAACATATCGAATTGCCTCTATTTCTTTTTCTCTGTTTGGAAGGATATTGGCTCTAATGATTTTATCTTCAATGACAAAGGCAATATCTCTTGAAAAAATTTGATTACAGTTTTCAATGACTTCTGGTCTATAAACTTTTACATTATACTTCTCAAATATTGCAGCAACAGATTCCATTTCTAGAATCATGTCTTCTTCCTTTGGATATGTGCCAGCCTTTACATGTTCAATACTTTTTGGATCGTAGCAATCTTCCACTTTAGGAATTGGCCCATTGCTTTTGGCAGTTCCTAAAATAACAGCACGTAACCTAGCTGTTTCATTGTTTATATGCAATTGTAACATGTGGCTAATATAAAAAAAAGCTTCATAGAAATTATGAAGCTTTGTATCATGAATTTAATAATTTTATCTTTTATCAATTTCTACAAATGGCCTGTGAGTTGAACCAATATAAAGCTGTCTTGGTCTTCCTATAGGCTCTTTATTCAATCTCATTTCTCTCCATTGCGCAATCCAACCTGGTAATCTTCCCAAAGCAAACATAACCGTAAACATATCTGTAGGAATGCCCATGCCTCTGTAAATAATTCCTGAATAAAAATCAACATTAGGGTACAACATTCTATCTACAAAATAAGAATCTTTTAAGGCTTCTTGCTCTAACCCTTTTGCTATATCTAAAATAGGGTCATCTATTCCTAAATCTTCTAGAACTTCATCGGCAGCTTTTTTTATTATTCTAGCCCTTGGGTCGAAATTTTTATAGACTCTGTGACCAAATCCCATTAAACGAAATGGATCCTCTTTATCTTTAGCTTTTGCCATGAACTTTTTGGTGTCGCCGCCATCATTCTTAATGGCCTCTAGCATTTCTAATACGGCCTGATTTGCACCACCATGAAGTGGACCCCAAAGCGCTGAAATACCAGCGGATATGGATGCAAATAAACCTGCATGTGAGGAACCAACAATTCTTACTGTGGAAGTTGAACAGTTTTGTTCGTGGTCTGCATGTAAAATTAAAAGTTTATCCAGTGCATCAACCAAAATTTTATTTTGAACATACTCTTCATTAGGCTGTCTGAACATCATTTTAAGGATGTTTTCAACATAACCTAAGCTCTTATCGCCATAGTCTAAAGGCAACCCTTGTTTTTTTCTATGAGCCCATGCTACTAAAACAGGGAATTTACCCATTATTTTAACAATGGCTTTATACATATCTTCTTCTGAATTCACGTTTACAGAAGATGGATTAAACGCCGTAAGAGCACTTGTTAGAGAAGATAAAACTCCCATAGGATGTGCTGATTTTGGAAATGCCTCCAAAATTTTTTTGACATCCTCATCTACGACGGATTGTGCTTTAATATCTGTATGAAATTTGTCTCGTTGCGCTTTGGTTGGTAGTTCTCCAAAAATCAATAAAAATGCCACTTCTAGAAAATCGGCTTTTTCAGCCAATTCTTCAATAGAATATCCTCTGTACCTAAGGATTCCTTTTTCTCCATCTAAAAATGTAATGGCACTTTCGCAAGAGCCTGTATTTTTATAACCAGAATCTAGTGTAATAATTCCTTCTGTTGCACTTCTAAGGGAAGATATATCCATAGCAACTTCATTTTCAGTTCCTGTTTTTAATGGAAAATCATATTTTTTACCGTTTACTTCTAAGGTGGCTTTCTCTGACATATTTAATATATTTATTTTTCTGCGAGTTGCTAAAATACGAAAAATAGAACTATAATTTAATCGATAAATTACAATTATTGGTTAAAATTTTACTAAAAAAAAGCGTTAATCAAAATCAAACGCTTCTATTTAAATGATTGAAAATTATTTTATACTTTTTAAGTATTTAAATCGATGTTAACATTTCATTTTTAGGTTCAACCATCATTTCTAACATCTCAGTTGTTATTGATTTTGGTCTTTCTAAAGAATACCCTAAAGCTCTATCCCAAATAATGTTGGATAACACCCCAAAAGACCTTCCAATAGCAAATAAAACGGTATAAAAATCATATTGAGTTACACCATAGTGCCATTGAACTACACCAGAATGAGCATCAACATTGGGCCAAGGATTTTTAGCTTTACCTTGTTCTCTTAAAATATCTGGAACCACTTTATACAAAGCATCTACATATTTAAAAAGCTCATCCTCGGGCATATGTTTTAAACAAAACTCTCTTTGAACTGTGTATCTAGGATCTGTTTTACGAAGCACAGCATGGCCATATCCTGGTATTACCTGACCACTGTTCAAGGTTTCCCAAACATACGTTTTCAAATCTTCCTTAGAAGGTATTTCTCCATTCAGTTGTTCTCTTAATCCTTGCAACCATCTTAAAACTTCTTGATTTGCCAATCCATGAAGTGGGCCAGCCAATCCATTTATCATGGCTGAAGTAGCGTAATAAATATCAGAAAGAGTACTGGCAACTAAATGACCTGTATGCGCGCTCACATTTCCGCTTTCATGATCTGCATGAATAATAAAATACATTCTTGAAACATCGTCGTACGGTTTGTCTTTACCCATCATGTAAGCAAAGTTTGCGCCTAAATCTAAAGAAGGATTTGGAAAACGATGACCATGTTCTGGATGATACAATTTGTTATAAATATAGGCCCCTATTAAAGGCATTTTAGCAAGTAGATTAGTCGCATCTTCATAAGTACAACTCCAATAATCCATCTTGTTCATTCCCTTTTTGTAATTACTACTAAAATGAGATTCTCTTTCTAAACTCATCACCGCTGCAGAAAAAATGGCCATGGGATGACTATTACTAGGAAAAGCATCAATTACATCCCAAACATATCTGGGGACAACACGTCGATTTTTAAAATCTACGACTAAAGACATTACTTCTTCTTCTGTAGGAATTTCACCTGTTAGCAATAAATAATAAAGCCCTTCAACATAAGGCATTTCTGCACCTGCAGGTTTTGGCAATTTCTCTAAAACTTCAGGCAACGTATAACCTCTATAGCAAATTCCTTCCAAAGGATCTAGATAAGAAATATCAGTAATTAAACTTTTAATACCTCTCATTCCACCAATAACCTGTGATACAGAAACTTGGTCTATAATTTTGTCTCCATGTTCTTTTAATAGCTTTGCAGTTCTTGGTCGATGCTCTTTAATTTTATCGTATAGTTTGTCTTTTAAGTTATTCATATCATGTTTAGTTAGAAAAGTTCGTTTTCATAAATTTATCGATTATTTAATTTTTAAAACATGACTTATGTCACTAAATACGAGATGTGTAACCTATGTTACACAACATAAAAAAACTGTTGAAGAACCATAAAAAAAGCCAAATTCAAATGAATTTGGCTTTTTTAGATTAAATGTTTAAAGATTTATTTAACCTTAAACGCTTTTTCTTGAGGGAAATAGGCAACTTCACCTAATTCTTCTTCAATACGTAGTAATTGATTGTATTTTGCCATACGGTCGCTACGAGAAGCAGAACCTGTTTTGATTTGTCCACAATTTAATGCAACCGCTAAATCTGCGATCGTATTATCTTCAGTTTCACCGGAACGATGTGACATTACCGTAGTATAACCAGCATTTTTAGCCATGTTTACAGCCGAAATAGTTTCTGATAAAGAACCTATTTGATTAACCTTAATTAAAATAGAATTTGCAATTCCTTGCTCAATACCTCTTGATAAACGCTCAACATTGGTTACAAATAAATCATCACCAACCAATTGAATTTTATCGCCAATTTTATCGGTTAATAATTTCCAACCATCCCAATCGTTTTCATCCATGCCATCTTCAATAGAAATAATTGGATATTTAGACACTAACTCTGCTAAATACTCAGCTTGTTCTGCAGATGTTCTAACCTTACCAGTTGCGCCTTCAAACTTAGTGTAGTCATATTTACCATCAACATAAAATTCTGCTGAGGCACAATCCAGTGCAATCATAACTTCTTCACCAAATTTATAACCAGCATTTTCAACGGCTGTTTTAATAGAATCAATAGCATCTTCAGTTCCTCCTGGTAAATTAGGTGCAAAACCACCTTCATCTCCAACTGCAGTACTTAGATTTCTATCGTGTAATACTTTTTTAAGATTATGAAAAATTTCTGTTCCCATTTGCATGGCATGAGTGAAGTTTTTTGCTTTCACTGGCATAATCATAAATTCTTGAAATGCAATGGGAGCATCACTATGAGAACCTCCATTAATAATATTCATCATAGGTACTGGAAGTGTATTTGCAGAAACACCGCCAACATAACGGTACAATGGCATATTTAATTCCGCAGCAGCAGCCTTGGCAACTGCCAAAGACACTCCTAAAATAGCATTAGCTCCTAATTTTGATTTGTTTTTAGTGCCATCCAAATCAATCATAATCTGATCGATTAAGTTTTGTTCAAAAACAGAAACACCTATTAACTCTTGTGCTATAACGGAGTTTACATTATCTACTGCCTTTAAAACGCCTTTTCCCATATAAGCTTTTCCGCCATCTCTTAATTCAACAGCTTCGTGCTCACCTGTTGAGGCACCAGAAGGCACAGCAGCTCTTCCTAATATATCATTTTCTGTTACAACATCTACTTCCACAGTAGGGTTTCCTCTAGAATCTAGAATTTGTCTAGCATGGATATTTACTATAATACTCATAAGTACATTTTTTTAACTTTTATTATTCAAATTTACGGTTTAATCTTGTTTTAATTTGCATGTTTTTAAAGAATTACACAAATTCTTATCTATAACGTTTTAGTAACATAAAAGCCTCAAAATTTAAAATGATTTTGAGGCTTTTATTATTTATTTTTTTAAGTTTTCAATAAATTGATCAAACAAATAAGACGAGTCGTGTGGGCCAGGACTGGCTTCTGGATGATATTGTACTGAAAAACAGTTTTTAGATTTCATGGCTAACCCAGCAACGGTATTGTCATTTAAATGAATATGGGTTACTTCCAAATCTTGATGGGATTCTGCTTCATCTTTACTAACGGCAAAACCATGGTTTTGGGAAGTTATTTCTCCTTTACCAGTTTTTAAATTTTTTACAGGATGGTTTATCCCCCTGTGTCCATTGTGCATCTTATAGGTTGAAACTCCATTAGCCAAAGCAATGACTTGATGCCCTAAACAAATACCAAAAAGGGGTAAATTTCTTTTTATAATTTCTTTGGCCAAATTTTGAGCATCCACTAAAGGTTCTGGATCTCCAGGTCCATTTGACAAAAAATACCCATCTGGCTTAAAGGATTCTAAATCTGAAAAAGTTGCGTTATAAGGAAATACTTTTATAAAAACATCTCGTTTTGCTATGTTGCGAAGTATGTTCTTTTTTATACCAATATCTAGTGCAGAAACTTTATAGGTAGCATTTTCATTACCATAATAATAGGGTTCTTTGGTGGACACTTTTGAAGCCAATTCTAAACCATTCATGCTAGGAAAATCTGACAGTTGCTTTTTTAACACTTCCAAATTATCAACATCGGTTGTAATGACAGCATTCATAGCGCCATGGTCTCTTATATAGCTAACTAATGCTCTGGTATCAACATCTGATATAGCGAATAAATCATTAGTATTTAAAAAGTCTTCTAACGAACTATCCGCCAAAACTCGTGAATATTCGTAACTAAAATTTTTACATATTAAACCAGCAATTTTAATAGAGTCCGATTCAACTTCATCAACATTGGTCCCATAATTTCCAATATGGGCATTGGTAGTTACCATGAGCTGTCCAAAATAGGATGGATCGGTAAAAATTTCCTGATATCCAGTCATACCGGTATTAAAACATACTTCTCCAAAAGCAGTTCCTTGTTTGTTTCCTACAGATTTTCCATAAAAAATGGTTCCGTCTGCTAATAAAATAATGGCTATTTGTCTTTTTTGGTATTTCATTTTTTAGAAAGGTTTGGCAAAATTGCAAAAAAAAAAGATAAACTAAAAATAGTTTATCTTTTATATTTTAAAAAGCCTATCTATATATAAGTAAATATTACAGGATTTCTATGGTTTTTATTTTTAAAAAAAATCTCTATAAAGAATTGTAATATTGAAAAATTTTAATAACGTCTTCTTCTTTAGAATAAGATAGTTTATAATCTTTTTGATATTTTGAAATTAAACTATTCTTAGAAGCAAGCATTTCTAATATGTACTTTTTATTTAAAACCAGTTTATTCAATTCATTGTTTTTATAAATATAATATTTACTTTCAATTTCATATCTGCCTGGTCCAATTACAGTATTAGTTATTTTATGCCGTTCTGGCTCTACTTTAAGTATGTATTTTTTTAAAAAAATAAAATTGTCTTTATCTGTATAAAGAACCTCATAAAAGTTGTTTTTTATATTTGAGAAGATTCTTTCATTTATCTTAACTTTATAAATATCATCAAAGACAAAAATTGAATCTTCAGAAATTTTAGAAGCAAACTTAGCAATCTTAAGATCCAGATTAATATTACCTAAATCTATGATTTGTTGATTATTAGAATAAATCCTGGCAGAATTATCCCAATCTTTAAATAAATAAGAACTGCCTTCAACGTCATTATCCTTGTTTATTGAAAAATCTATTGTTCCAATGTTTCCTCCAGCAGACGACAAAGAACTGTAGTTCATGTAAGTCTGTGCTTTTAAGGAAACAGTTGTTAGAACAATCAACCATATAAATTTAAGTTTCATATTGTAAATAGATTTCAATTTAGGCGTTTAAAGTAAAGATACCATTTACACTTCAAAAAAATGTTATAAAATTTCTTAATACAATCTTAAGATTTAGATATTTTAAAAATACTTCAATAGCTATAAAAAATAAAAAAGGGTTTCTCTTAAATTTAAGTCACCCTCATTTTACATTGTTTTATTACCTTTTTATTCTTCTTCGTTAGAAGCTGGTGTTTCAACTACAGGAGTTTCAGTAGCTGGCTTTTCAGGTTTACCACCACCTCTTCTACTTCTACGGGTTGTTTTCTTTTTAGCTTTGTCTGCGTTGTAGATTTCATTATAATCTACCAATTCAATCATAGCCATATCTGCATTATCTCCTAAACGATTCCCCAATTTTATAATTCTTGTATAACCTCCAGGTCTATCTCCAATTTTTGCAGCTACATCTCTAAATAATTCAGCTACTGCATCTTTTTGTCTTAAACGACTAAAGACCAAACGTCTGTTTTGAGTAGTGTCTTCTTTTGATTTAGTAATCATTGGCTCTACAAATTGCTTTAAAGCTTTTGCTTTGGCTACCGTAGTATTAATACGCTTGTGCTCAATTAATGAACAAGCCATGTTAGCCAACATTGATTTTCTGTGAGCTGTTTTTCTACCTAAATGGTTAATTTTTTTTCCGTGTCTCATGACCTCTGTTTTTTATATTCATCTTGCTCAACCCAATATTGAGGAGCAAATTATGAAATAATTAATCTTTATCTAATTTATATTTACTTAAATCCATTCCAAAATTTAGTCCTTTAACAATAACAAGCTCTTCAAGCTCTGTTAAAGATTTCTTTCCAAAATTACGGAACTTCATTAAGTCGTTTTTATTGAAAGACACTAAGTCTCCTAAGGTGTCAACTTCAGCTGCTTTTAAACAATTTAACGCACGAACCGATAAATCCATATCAATTAACTTGGTTTTAAGCAATTGTCTCATGTGAAGTGATTCTTCATCATAAGTTTCAGTTTGTGCAATTTCATCAGCTTCTAGAGTAATTCTCTCATCTGAGAATAACATGAAGTGGTGAATTAATGTTTTAGCTGCTTCAGTTAAAGCATCTTGAGGCGTAATAGAACCATCGGTAATAATTTCAAAAACCAGTTTTTCATAATCGGTTTTTTGTTCAACACGATAGTTTTCAATACTATACTTAACATTTTTTATTGGTGTATAAATGGAATCTGTAAAAATAGTTCCAACGGGTGCAGAGGTTTTAGCATTTTCTTCTGCAGGAACATATCCTCTACCTTTTTCAATAGTAATTTCCATATTTAAACTCACTTTAGGGTCTAAATTACAGATTACTAATTCTGAATTTAATACTTGAAATCCTGAAATGAATTTTTGGAAGTCACCTGCTGTTATTTGTTCTTGTCCAGAAATAGAGATTGAGATTGACTCATTATCAATATCTTCAATTTGTCTTTTAAAACGTACTTGTTTTAAGTTTAGAATAATTTCTGTAACATCTTCAACCACACCTGAAATTGCTGAAAATTCATGGTCTACACCTTCAATTCTAACTGATGTAATGGCGAATCCTTCTAAAGAAGAAAGTAAAACTCTTCTTAATGCGTTACCTACTGTTAACCCATATCCAGGTTCTAAAGGGCGAAATTCGAATTTGCCTTCAAAATCTGTGGAATCAATCATGATTACTTTGTCGGGCTTTTGGAAATTAAATACTGCCATACTTTTTTCTTCGTTTTAATTGTTATTTAGTTGCGCGGTTTATAAGTTTGAAGAAGTACAAATAAACCCTTTGGCTAAACACCAATATTGTTAATTTATTATTTAGAATATAATTCGACGATGTACTGTTCGTTTATGTTTTCAGGAATTTGAAGTCTTGAAGGAATTGTTACATAAGTTCCTTGTTTAGTTTCATTGTTCCAAGTAATCCATTCGTACACGTGGCTTGAATTTGATAGAGATCTATCAATAGCTTCAAGTGATTTTGATTTTTCTCTAACAGCAATAACATCACCAGCGTTTACAGAGTACGATGGAATATTTACCACTTCTCCATTTACGGTAATGTGTCTGTGAGACACTAATTGTCTTGCGCCGCTACGAGAAGGTGCTATGCCCATTCTAAATACAACGTTATCTAATCTAGACTCACATAATTGTAATAAAACTTCACCGGTAATACCTTGAGCAGCTCTTGCCTTTTTAAACATGTTTCTGAATTGACGCTCCAATACACCATAGGTATATTTAGCTTTTTGCTTTTCCATTAATTGGATTGCATATTCAGATTTTTTTCCACGACGCTTGTTTGCACCATGTTGACCAGGAGGATAATTTCTCTTTTCAAAAGATTTATCTTCTCCGAAAATAGCTTCTCCGAATTTACGTGCTATTTTAGTTTTAGGACCAGTATATCTTGCCATTTTTTAAATTTAGTTTTGAGAGTGCTTATGAATTAAGGTCTTAATCTTATCCTTCGATAAACGTTAATCTCTCGTTGATACTTGTTAATTAATTATTTTTTTGATTGCTTAAACTCTTCTACGCTTTGGAGGTCTACATCCATTGTGTGGAAGTGGAGTAACATCAATTATTTCAGTCACTTCAATTCCAGCATTGTGTATAGAACGAATAGCAGATTCTCTACCATTTCCTGGTCCTTTAACATACACTTTCACTTTCTTTAAGCCTGCTTCATGAGCAACTTTTGATGCGTCTTCTGCGGCCAATTGTGCTGCATAAGGTGTATTTTTCTTAGAACCTCTGAACCCCATTTTACCAGCTGAGGACCATGCTATAACATCTCCCTTTTTGTTGGTAAGTGAGATAATGATGTTATTGAAAGAAGCTGTAACATGAGCTTCACCAACAGATTCTACAATAACTTTACGTTTTTTAGTACTTGTCTTTGCCATATTTTTCTAGTTTCTAGTTGTTAGTTGTTAGTTTATAGAATCCTAAACTTTTACATTTCAAGCAGATTCATCTAACTACTAAATACTAATGACTTTTAATTATTTAGTTGCTTTTTTCTTGTTTGCAACTGTTTTTCTTCTACCTTTTCTGGTTCTAGAGTTGTTTTTAGTACGTTGTCCTCGTAATGGAAGACCAGCTCTGTGACGAATACCTCTGTAACAACCAATATCCATTAATCGCTTAATGTTTAATTGAGTTTCTGAACGTAATTCACCTTCAATTGTAAAAGCTGATACAGCTTCACGAATATGTCCAATTTGGTCGTCTGTCCAATCTTGAACTTTAATACTTTCGTCAACTTTAGCTTCAGCTAAAATTTCTTTTGCTCTACTTCTACCTATTCCATAGATATAAGTCAAAGAGATTACACCTCTCTTGTTTTTTGGTATGTCTACACCTGCAATTCTTGCCATAACTACCCTTGTCTTTGTTTGAATCTAGGATTCTTTTTGTTAATTACGTAAAGTCTACCTTTTCTACGTACGATTTTACAATCTGCACTTCTTTTTTTAACTGATGCTCTTACTTTCATCTGTTCCTTATTATTTGTTTTTTTAAACTGTCAGATGGAATCTAACGATTTCACCGTATTAGTATCTATAAGTTATTCTAGCCTTAGATAAATCATAAGGACTCATTTCTAATTTTACTTTGTCTCCTGGCAATAATTTAATGTAATGCATACGCATCTTACCAGAGATATGCGCAGTCACAATATGACCATTTTCTAATTCAACACGGAACATAGCATTTGATAATGCTTCAATGATTGTTCCATCTTGTTCTATTGCTGCTTGCTTTGCCATGGTAATATAATTAAGCTATTGCTTTTCTATTTTTACCAGTTTTCATCAAGCCATCATAATGTCTATTTAACAAGTATGAATTAACTTGTTGCATAGTATCTATGGCAACACCCACTAAAATGATTAGTGAAGTTCCTCCAAAGAATAGCGCCCAACCTTGTTGTACATTCATAAGTTTAACAATAAATGCTGGGAACACAGCAATTAAAGCCAAAAATATAGATCCCGGTAAGGTTATCTGCGACATTATTTTATCTAAATATTCAGAAGTTTCAGAGCCAGGTCTAATACCAGGAATAAAACCTCCACTACGTTTTAAATCATCTGCCATTTTATTGGTAGGTACAGTAATTGCAGTATAAAAATATGTAAACACAATTATTAATAAAGCAAATACAACGTTATACCAAAAACCAAAAATATCAGAAAATTGAGTCTGTAACCATGCGCCTGTGGCCGTATCCTTTAAAAAAGAAGACTTCCCAATTAAACCTGGAACAAACATAATTGCCTGAGCAAATATAATTGGCATAACTCCAGATGCATTTAATTTTAATGGTATATACTGTCTTGAACCAGCCATAACATTTTTCTCATAGCTTCCAGATGCTGTACGTCTAGCATATTGTACTGCAATTTTTCTAACAGCCATGACTAATAGTATTGCTGCTAATATAATTACAAACCAAATTACCAGTTCGAACAAAATTAACATAACGTTATTACCTTCTAATCTGTTCGCTGCATTTTGAATAAACGCTGCTGGCATTCTTGCAATAATACCAACCATGATTAAAAGAGAAATACCATTTCCAATACCTTTATCGGTGATTTTTTCTCCCAACCACATGGCAAAGATACAGCCTGTTACTAAAATAGTAACCGACGAGAAATAGAACAATGGGCCAAACCCTAATAAAAAGGCACTTTGAGGTATTCCTAATGCTGGTAAGCTAGCTAAATATGCTGGCGCTTGCAACAAACAGATGGCGATGGTTAACCAACGTGTTATCTGATTGATTTTCTTTTGTCCACTGGCTCCTTCCTTTTGTAATTTCTGTAAATATGGAATGGCTATTCCCATTAACTGAACTACAATAGAAGCAGAAATGTAAGGCATAATTCCTAAGGCAAAAACAGATGCATTTGCAAAAGCTCCACCAGTAAAGGCGTTTAAAAGTCCTAACAAACCAGAATCAGTACTATCACTTAAACCTCCTAATTGAGAGGCATCAACACCAGGCAATACAACTTGCGCACCAAAACGGTACACCAATAATAACCCAAGAGTGACAGCTATTCGGTTTCTTAGCTCCTCTATTTTCCAAACATTTTTTATTGATTCTATGAATTTCATATACTACTAAAATCTTATAAAGTTACAGCTTCTCCACCCACAGCTTCAATAGCAGCTTTTGCTGAAGCAGTAAACTTATGAGCAGATACTTTTAATTTAGCTTTTAATTCACCTCTTCCCATGATTTTAACCAGCTCATTTTTTCCAGTTAAACCATTTATGAATAAAGTATCTAAATCTACTGTCTCCTTTATTTTTTTATCATCAACCAATAGTTGCAGCGTATCTAAGTTAATACCTTGATATTCTTTACGGTTTATATTGGTAAAACCAAACTTAGGAACACGTCTTTGTAATGGCATTTGACCACCTTCAAAACCTATTTTCTTAGAATAACCAGAACGAGATTTAGCTCCTTTGTGACCACGTGCTGCTGTACCACCTTTACCAGATCCTTGACCTCTACCTAATCTTTTACCTTGATTTTTAACTGAACCTTCTGCAGGTTTTAAATTACTTAAATCCATTTCAGTATTATTTTATTTAATTTCTTCAACAGAAACTAAGTGATTTACTTTATTAACCATACCAAGTACACTTGGTGTAGCTTCGTGCTCTACAACTTGACCAATTTTTCTAAGACCTAAAGATTCTAAAATTCTCTTTTGTCTTAAAGTTCTATTGATGGCGCTTTTAACTTTTGTTACTTTAATTTTTGTCATGTCTCTTAGTAATTATGCGTTAAAAACTTTTTCTAGTGAAACACCTCTATCTGAAGCTATTCTTCTTGCATCTCTAAGTTGTAATAAAGCATCAAATGTAGCTTTTACAACGTTGTGAGGATTTGAAGATCCTTGAGATTTTGATAATACATCATGAACTCCTACGGCTTCAAGAACTGTTCTTACAGCTCCACCGGCAATAACTCCAGTACCAGCGGCGGCAGGAATAATATTAACTCTTGCTCCTCCATATTTTCCTTTTTGCTCATGTGGTAAGGTTCCTTTCAAAATTGGAATTCTTACAAGGTTCTTTTTGGCATCTTCAATAGCCTTTGCAATGGCACTGGCTACGTCTTTAGATTTCCCTAATCCTTGTCCTACAACACCTGCTTCATCACCAACCACGACGATTGCTGAGAACCCAAATGCTCTACCACCTTTAGTTACTTTTGTAACTCTTTGAACACCAACTAAACGATCTTTAAGATCTAATCCACCTGGTTTTACTAACTCTGCGCTTTTGTATTTTCGATACATAATTTCTTAGAATTTAAGTCCTGCTTCTCTAGCTCCTTCAGCTAATGATTTTACTCTACCATGATATAGATATCCACCTCTATCAAAAGCGATGGTTTCTACACCCGCTTTTAAAGCTTTTTCAGCCACAGCTTTCCCTACCAACGTAGCTACTTCTGTCTTATTTGCTTTAGCAGAACTAATATCTTTATCTCTTGAAGATGCTGCACTGATGGTTTTACCAGTAACATCATCTACTATTTGAGCATAAATTTCTTTATTACTTCTAAAAACAGTTAATCTTGGTCTAGCTTCTGTTCCAGAAACTATTTTACGAATTCTGCTTTTAATTCTGTTTCTTCTTTCGTATTTTGTCAATGCCATAACTTACTTTTTAAGCTGATTTACCTGCTTTTCTTCTTACTACCTCACCAACAAATCTAATTCCTTTTCCTTTGTAAGGTTCTGGTCTTCTAAAACCACGGATTTTTGCTGCTACTTGCCCTACAAGTTGTTTGTCATGTGACGTTAATTTTATAATAGGGTTTTTTCCTTTTTCACTAATTGTTTCAACATTTACCTCTGGAGCTAAACTCATAACAATATTGTGAGAAAATCCTAAAGCCAACTCAAGGTTTTGACCTTGGTTACTGGCTCTATAACCTACACCTACTAATTCTAGTTGTTTTGTCCATCCTTTTGAAACACCTTCGATCATATTAAGCATTAATGATCTATATAAACCATGTTTTGCTTTTTGATCTTTAGAATCAGAAGAACGTGTTACTAAAACATTTCCATCTTCAACTTTGATATCTACAGAATCGAAATTTTGAGTTAATTCACCCATTTTCCCTTTTACTGTAACTACTCCGTCTTTTATATCAACTGTAACGCCTTGTGGAATTACAACTGGGTTATTACCTATTCTTGACATGTCTTATCTTTTTAGTAAACGTAACACAATACTTCACCACCTACATTATCTCTTTTGGCTTGCTTGCCTGTCATGACTCCATGAGATGTTGAAACAATGGCAATACCAAGACCATTAAGGATTCTGGGGAGTTCTTTAGAACTAGCGTACTTACGTAAACCTGGTTTACTTATTCTTTCAATTTTCTTAATTACAGGCTCTTTGGTTTCTTTATTGTACTTAAGGGCAATTTTAATAGTACCTTGTACTGTAGAATCATCAAACTTGTAACTTAAAATATATCCTTGTTCGAATAATATTTTAGTGATGTCTTTTTTTAAATTAGAAGCAGGTATCTCAACCACTCTGTGGTTAGCACGCACAGCGTTTCTAATTCTTGTTAAATAATCCGCGATTGGATCTGTGTACATAATGAATTGATTTTGTGATTTTGGTTTTCAACCTATGTTGAACCTTAAATCTGATTATTAAAATAATATTACCAACTTGCTTTTCTAACTCCAGGAATTAGACCTTGATTAGCCATTTCTCTGAAGGTTACACGTGAAATTCCAAAATCTCTAATATAACCTTTTGGTCTTCCGGTTAATTTACATCTATTATGCATACGAACAGGAGAAGCATTTTTAGGTAACTTTTGTAATGCATCATAATCTCCAGCTTCTTTTAAAGCTTTACGTTTTTCAGCATACTTTGCTACTGTTTTAGCTCTTTTTACCTCACGGGCTTTCATTGATTCTTTAGCCATATCTTAGTTCTTTTGAAAAGGTAATCCTAATTCGGTTAATAATGATTTTGCTTCTTTATCTGTTTCAGCAGAAGTTACAAATGTAATATCCATACCTGAGATTTTATTAACTTTATCAATATTTATCTCTGGGAATATAATTTGTTCGGTAACTCCTAAATTGTAGTTACCCCGACCGTCAAAACCTGTAGCTTTAATACCGTTAAAGTCCCTTACACGTGGAAGTGCAGAAGTCACTAATCGATCTAAAAACTCATACATTCTTTCACCACGTAAGGTTACTTTTGCCCCAATTGGCATGCCTTTACGTAATTTGAAAGACGCAACGTCTTTTTTAGAAATGGTGGATACAGCTTTTTGGCCAGTTATCATCGTTAATTCTTCTACAGCGTAGTCTATTAACTTTTTGTCTGCAACGGCCGCTCCAACTCCTTTAGATATTACTATCTTCTTAAGTTTAGGAACCTGCATGACGTTTTTATATCCAAATTCGTCTGTAAGAGCAGCAATTACTTTGCTTTTATACTCTTCTTTAAGTCTAGGTGTATATGCCATAACTAAATTACTTCATTAGATTTTTTAGAAAATCTTACTTTCTTATCGCCTTCTATTTTAAATCCAACTCTTGTTGTTTCGCCTTTGGCAGTTAACAACGATAAATTAGAAATATGAATAGGAGCTTCTTTTTCAACAATGCCTCCTTGTGGGTTCTGAGCACTTGGCTTAGTATGTTTTTTTACAACATTAACACCTTCAACAATGGCTTTGTTCTTATCCAATAATACCTTTTGTACTTTACCTTCAGATCCTTTGTGATCTCCAGCAATGACTTTTACAGTATCTCCTGATTTTATTTTAAACTTTGTCATCTTAAATTTCATTAAAGCACTTCAGGTGCCAATGATACAATTTTCATGAATTGTTTATCACGAAGTTCTCTGGCAACTGGGCCAAAAACACGTGTACCTCTCATCTCTCCTTGCGGATTTAAAAGGACACAGGCATTATCATCGAATCTAATATATGATCCGTCTGGTCTTCTTACCTCTTTTGTTGTACGTACAACAACTGCAGTTGAAACAGCACCTTTTTTAATGTTTCCATTAGGTGTTGCATCTTTAACTGAAACAACAATTTTGTCTCCTACAGAAGCATATCTTCTTTTAGTACCACCTAGAACACGGATAGTTAAAACTTCCTTAGCTCCAGTGTTATCTGCTACTTTTAATCTTGATTCTTGCTGTAACATAATTATTTAGCTCTTTCAATTATTTCAACTAATCTCCAACATTTAGATTTACTTAAAGGTCTTGTTTCCATAATCCTTACGGTATCTCCAATGTTACAATCGTTTGTTTCGTCGTGTGCCACATATTTCTTTGTTTTTAACACGAACTTACCATACATAGGGTGCTTTACCTTTTTAACCTCTGCAACTACAATAGACTTTTGCATTTTGTTACTAGTAACAACTCCTATACGTTCTTTTCTTAAATTTCTTGTTTCCATCTTTCAGCAGAATTATTGTAATTCTCTTTTAGTTAATTCGGTCACAATTCTAGCTACAGTACGTCTTACGTTACGCAACTGAATTGGATTTTCTAAAGGAGATATTGCATGAGCTAATTTTAGGTCTGAATAACTCTTTTTTGTTTCACTAAGTTTCTCTTGTAACTCAGCTACAGATAATTCTTTAATTTCTGATTGTTTCATAATATCAAATAAATTATGCTTCGTAATCTCTAGCGATTAAAAACTTAGTTTTAACAGGAAGTTTCTGTGCAGCCAAACGTAACGCTTCTTTTGCGATATCTAAAGGCACGCCTCCAACTTCAAATAATATTCTTCCTGGTTTAACAATGGCTACCCAATATTCAACGGCACCTTTACCTTTACCCATACGTACTTCAAGAGGTTTTTTTGTAATTGGCTTATCTGGAAATATTTTAATCCAAAGTTGCCCTTCTCTTTTCATGTAACGTGTAGCGGCAATACGTGCAGCTTCAATTTGACGCGATGTTAAAAAACTTGAATCCATCGATTTTATACCAAAGGTACCGTTTGAAAGTTCATGCCCTCTTTGAGAGATGCCCTTCATACGACCCGTTTGCATTTTACGAAATTTTGTTCTTTTAGGCTGTAACATTTTTCTTTTACTTTATAAAAAATTACTTTCTACGACGAGGTTTTGCTGGACCATTACTAGAACGACCAGTACTTGCTCCACCACTTTTTCCTTGCTTCTTGGCCATTCCAACAAGTGGAGAAAGTTCTCTTTTACCGTATACTTCACCTTTCATGATCCATACTTTTACACCTAATCTACCATAAGTAGTATGTGCTTCAACTAAAGCATAGTCAATATCGGCTCTAAAGGTTGATAATGGAATACGTCCTTCTTTGTAGTGTTCACTACGTGCCATTTCAGCACCATTTAAACGACCACTTATTTGAACTTTAATTCCTTCTGCATTCATGCGCATAGTAGCAGCAATGGCCATTTTTATAGCACGTCTGTAAGAAATTCTGTTTTCTATTTGACGAGCAATACTTGATGCTACTAAAAATGCGTCTAGTTCAGGTCTCTTAATTTCAAAGATGTTAATCTGAACTTCTTTACCAGTAATTTTTTTAAGTTCTTCTTTTAACTTGTCTACCTCTTGACCGCCTTTACCAATAATGATACCTGGACGAGCCGTTGTGATAGTAACGGTTACAAGTTTTAAAGTTCTTTCAATAATTACTCTACTTACACTAGCTTTAGATAAACGTACGTGTACGTATTTTCTAATTTTATCGTCTTCGGCAAGCTTATCTCCATAATCATTACCTCCATACCAGTTAGATTCCCATCCTCTGATAATTCCTAAGCGATTTCCGATTGGATTTGTTTTTTGTCCCATACTTCTATCCTAGCTTTGTGTGTTATTGTTAGCTCCAACTACGATGGTTACGTGGTTAGAACGTTTTCTAATTCTGTGTGCGCGGCCTTGAGGTGCAGGGCGCAGTCTTTTTAACATGGCGCCACCATCAACTCTAATCTCTTTTACTACTAATCCAGCTTCTTCAATATTGGCTTCTTCATTTTTAGACTGCCAGTTTGCAATGGCAGACAATAACAATTTTTCCAATTTGCCTGAAGATTCTTTTTGATTGAATTTCAAAATACTAAGCGCTTTTTCTACGCGTTCACCTCTTACTAAATCGGCTACTAAACGCATTTTTCTTGGTGATGTAGGACAATTGTTAAGTTTAGCAAAAGCAATTTGCTTTTTTACTTCCTTAATAGTGTCTGCCATTTGTTTTTTACGACTTCCCATTGCTTATTATTTTTTACCTTTATTTTTTGCACCTGCATGACCTCTAAAGGATCTAGTTGGTGAAAATTCTCCTAGTTTATGACCAACCATGTTCTCAGTTACATACACTGGTACAAATTGACGGCCATTGTGAACAGCTATTGTTTGACCCACAAAATCTGGAGTAATCATACTAGCTCTTGACCAGGTTTTGATAACCGTTTTTTTGTTAGCTTCAACATTAACAGCTACTTTTTTCTCTAATTTATAATGAACGTAAGGTCCTTTTTTTAATGATCTTGCCATGTCTTATTTCTTTCTACGTTCTACAATATATTTATTACTTGCATTCTTTTTAGAACGAGTTCTATATCCTTTAGCTGGAATACCGTTTCTAGAACGTGGATGTCCTCCTGAAGATTTACCTTCACCACCACCCATTGGGTGATCGACTGGATTCATAACTACTGGTCTAGTTCTTGGTCTTCTACCTAACCATCTTGTTCTACCTGCTTTACCAGACACTAACAATTGATGGTCTGAATTTGATACAACTCCAATAGTCGCTAAACAATTTGCAAGAATTAATCTTGTTTCACCAGATGGCAATTTAATGGTTGCAAACTTACCATCTCTTGCCATTAATTGAGCAAAAGCACCAGCACTACGAGCCATAATAGCTCCTTGACCAGGACGTAACTCAACACAAGAAATAATAGTTCCTAATGGAATTTGACTTAGCGGCATTGCATTTCCAATTTCTGGAGCCACATTGTCTCCTGAAACTACGGTTTGACCTACTTGTAAACCGTTTGGTGCAATGATGTATCTTTTTTCGCCATCTTGATAATTCAATAATGCGATAAAAGCGGTTCTGTTAGGATCATATTCTATAGACTTAACTTCAGCAGGAATTCCAGCTTTGTTTCTTTTAAAATCTATAATACGATACTTTCTTTTATGACCTCCACCTATGTAGCGCATGGTCATTTTTCCTTGACTGTTTCTACCACCAGACCTTTTATTCGGAGCTAATAAACTTTTCTCCGGCTTATCAGTAGTGATGGCGTCAAATCCATTTACTACTCTAAATCGCTGTCCTGGTGTGATTGGTTTTAATTTTCTTACTGACATTGTTGTCTAATTACATATTACTGTATAAATCAATCATTTCACCTTCCGCCAGTTGTACAATTGCCTTTTTAACAGCATTTGTTTTACCATGTTGAATACCCGTTTTTGTGTAACGCGTTTTTCTATCTGGACGGACATTTATAGTACGAACTTTTTCAACAGAAACACCATAAGCAGCTTCTACTGCTTTTTTAATTTCCACCTTGTTCGCCTTAGTATTCACAGCAAAGGTATAGCAGTTATTTACTTCGCTATTAGCCGATGCTTTTTCTGTGATTATAGGTTTAATTAAGATACTCATCTGTTCCTTATTTACTTAAATTCGATTCAATTCCTTCTAAAGAGCTCTCTAGAAGCACTATTTGATTTGCATTTAAAATCTTATAAGTGCTTAATTCTGAATTAGTTATAACTTCAGACCCTTTTAAATTGCGTGACGACAAATATACATTATTATTTGACGCTCCCAACACAAAGAGAGATTTTTTGTTTTCTAAGTTTAAAGCCTTTAAAACCGCTGTAAAATTTTTGGTTTTTGGAGCATCAAAATTGAAGTCTTCTAAGACCACTATGGATTGCTCTCCAGCTTTGATACTTAAGGCAGATTTACGTGCTAAACGCTTTAGGCTTTTATTAAGTTTAAAGCTATAACTTCTAGGTCTTGGACCGAACATACGACCACCACCTTTGAAAACTCCAGACTTAATACTACCTGCTCTTGCAGTTCCTGTTCCTTTTTGTTTTTTAATCTTACGTGTACTTCCGGAAATCTCATTTCTTTCTTTAGCTTTATGAGTTCCTTGTCTTTGATTTGCTAAATATTGTTTAACATCCAAATATACTGCATGATTATTAGGTTCAATAGCGAACACATCTTGAGAAAGCTCAGCTTTTCTTCCTGTGTCTTTTCCGTTTATATCTAAAACAGCTACTTTCATTATTTTCTAATAATTACATAAGCGTTTTTATGTCCAGGTACACAACCTTTAATAACCAGTAAGTTCTTTTCAGCAACTACCTTTAAAACTCTTAAATTTTCAACTTTTACTTTATCTCCACCCATTCTTCCTGCCATACGCATTCCTTTGAATACTCTTGAAGGGTAAGAAGAAGCTCCTACAGAACCTGGCGCTCTTAAACGGTTATGTTGACCGTGAGTAGCTTGACCTACACCACCAAAACCATGACGTTTTACAACGCCTTGAAATCCTTTTCCTTTTGATATACCTTGTACATCAACAAACTCACCTTCTACAAAGTGCTCAACAGTGATTGCATCACCTAACTTGTACTCCTTATCAAAACCTTTAAATTCAACGATTTTGCGTTTTACAGAAGTCCCTGCTTTTTTAGCATGACCTAAGTCAGCTTTAGTAGCACTTTTTTCTGTCGCGTCATCGAAACCTAATTGAACAGCTTTGTAGCCATCAATTTCTTCAGTTCTGACTTGGGTAACGATACATGGTCCAGCTTCGATTACTGTACAAGGAATGTTTTTCCCGTTACTATCAAAGATGCTGGTCATACCGATTTTTTTTCCAATTAACCCAGACATAATTATTTATTTAATTTATTACTTACTTATTTAAAAAATTCAGGGTCGAAATACGTTCAACCCTGAATGTATTTTTACCGTTTTTCCTTCGCTCGCAGCTCAGGACATGTTTTGCAAATTCTGAATTCAGAATTCTGAATTCATGAATTAGACTTTTATCTCTACTTCAACACCACTTGGCAATTCTAGTTTCATCAAAGCATCAATAGTTTTTGATGATGAACTGTAAATATCAAGTAATCTTTTGTAAGAACTTAACTGAAATTGTTCTCTAGACTTTTTGTTAACGTGTGGAGAACGCAGTACAGTGAAAATTTTCTTGTGTGTTGGTAACGGAATTGGACCTGTTACAACAGCACCTGTACTTTTTACAGTTTTTACAATCTTATCAGCTGACTTGTCAACTAAATTATGATCATAAGACTTTAATTTTATTCTGATTTTTTGACTCATTTTCTTAATTTTTTAAGATTGTAAACCTTTTGCTTCTTTAATTACTTCTTCAGATATATTTGAAGGTGTCTCAGCATAATGTGAAAATTCCATAGTGGATGTTGCACGACCTGATGATAATGTTCTTAAGGTTGTTACATAACCAAACATTTCAGAAAGAGGCACTTCAGCTTTAATAGTTTTTGCACCTGCTCTATCGCCCATATCATTCACTTGACCCCTACGACGGTTTAAGTCGCCTACAATATCACCCATATTTTCTTCAGGTGTAATCACTTCAAGTTTCATAATGGGTTCCAGAATAATGGCTCCGGCTTGTTTTGCAACAGCTTTAAAACCTAATTTGGCAGCCAACTCAAAGGATAATGCATCAGAATCCACTGCGTGAAAAGATCCATCTAAAAGGGTTACTTTCATACTATCAACCTCAAATCCTGCTAAAGGTCCATTAACCATGGCTTGTCTGAATCCTTTTTCAATAGACGGCACATATTCTTTTGGAACGTTACCACCTTTTACTTCATTAACGAATTCTAAACCTATTTTTCCTTCAGAGGCTGGCTCTAGCTTAAATACAATATCGGCAAATTTACCACGGCCACCAGATTGTTTTTTATAAACTTCTCTATGATTGGCAAGTTTTGTAATGGCTTCTTTATATTCAACTTGTGGTTTTCCTTGATTTACTTCAACCTTAAACTCTCTTTTTAAACGATCTACAATAATGTCTAAGTGAAGCTCGCCCATACCAGAGATAATGGTTTGACCACTAGCCTCATCTGTACGAACTTGGAACGTTGGATCTTCTTCAGCCAATTTAGCTAATGACATTCCTAATTTATCCACATCCGCTTTGGTTTTAGGCTCTACCGCAATACCAATTACTGGCTCAGGGAAGTTCATACTTTCTAAAACTATTGGATGTTTTTCAGCAGATAACGTATCTCCTGTTTTAATATCCTTGAAACCAACTGCTGCTCCAATGTCTCCAGCTTCGATGTAATCTATAGCGTTTTGTTTATTGGCATGCATTTGATAAATACGTGAGATACGTTCTTTATTACCTGAACGATTGTTCAACACATAAGAACCTGCATCTAAACGACCAGAATAAGCTCTAAAAAACGCTAGACGACCCACAAAAGGATCGGTAGCAATTTTGAATGCTAAAGCTGCAAATGGCTCATTAACACTTGGTTTACGTATTTCTTCTTTTTCAGTATCTGGATTTGTACCAATAATACCTTCTTTATCCATTGGAGAAGGTAAATAGCGACAAACAGCGTCTAATAAAAATTGAACCCCTTTATTTTTGAATGAAGAACCACAAATCATAGGGATGATAGACATGTCCATAACGGCAGCTCTAAGAGCTGCATGTATTTCATCTTCTGTAATTGAATCTTCATCTTCCATGAATTTTTCTAGAAGATTTTCATCATATCCAGCAACTTCTTCAATAAGTAAGGCTCTGTATTGTTTAGCTTCTGCTTTTAATTCTTCAGGTATTTCAATGATGTCAAACGTAGATCCTTGTGTTTCATCATGCCAAATAATGGCTCTGTTCTTCACTAAATCTACAACACCTTTAAAATCAATTTCGTCACCAATAGGCAAAACGATAGGCACTGCATTAGACCCTAACATTTCTTTTACCTGTCTGTTAACCATCATAAAATCAGATCCTTGACGATCCATTTTATTCACGAAACCAATTCTTGGTACTTTATAATTATCGGCTAATCTCCAGTTAGTTTCAGATTGTGGCTCAACACCATCAACAGCACTAAACAGGAATACTAAGCCATCCAATACACGTAAAGAACGGTTTACTTCAACCGTAAAATCAACGTGACCAGGTGTGTCAATAATATTAAAATGGTAACTATGTGAATCATCCGTTGGTACACCATTTTCTCTTGGGAATATCCATTCGCAGGTTGTAGCTGCAGAAGTAATGGTAATACCACGCTCTTGCTCTTGCTCCATCCAGTCCATAGTTGCAGCACCATCATGTACTTCACCTATTTTATGGGAAACTCCTGTATAATAAAGAACACGCTCTGTTGTGGTTGTTTTACCAGCATCAATATGCGCTGCAATACCTATATTTCTTGTATATTTTAAATCTCTTGCCATGTCCTATTAAAATCTAAAGTGAGAGAATGCTTTATTTGCTTCTGCCATTTTATGAGTATCTACTCTCTTTTTAACAGCGGCTCCTTCTTCTTTAGCTGCTGCTAAAATTTCGGAGGCTAAACGTTGTGACATTGATTTTTCATTTCTTTTTCGTGAGTATCCAATAAGCCATTTCATAGCTGTTGATACTTTACGGTCTGGACGAATTTGCATTGGAATTTGGAATGTGGCACCACCAACTCTACGACTACGTACTTCTACGTGAGGCATAACGTTTGATAACGCATCTTTCCATACATCTAAAGCTAATTTTTCTTCGTCAGTTTTCTTAGCTTCTACAATGTCAATGGCATCATAAAATACTTTAAAAGCTACGGACTTTTTACCATCCCACATCATCATGTTAACAAAACGAGTTACTAACTGGTCGTTAAATCGTGGATCTGGTAAAAGCGGTCTCTTTTTTGCTGCTCTTTTTCTCATGTCTTCTTCTTAAAAGTTTAAATTACTTCTTAGGGCGTTTTGCACCATACTTAGATCTACGTTGTGTTCTACCTGCAACACCTGCTGTGTCTAAGGCTCCACGAACGATATGGTATCTAACTCCTGGCAAATCTTTTACCCTTCCACCTCTAACCAATACTATCGAGTGCTCTTGTAGATTGTGTCCTTCACCTGGGATGTATGCGTTTACTTCATTACCATTGGTTAACCTTACCCTTGCAACTTTACGCATTGCTGAGTTTGGTTTCTTTGGTGTTGTAGTATAAACACGAGTACATACTCCACGCCTTTGCGGACACGAATCTAAAGCAGCCGATTTACTCTTCTTGGTTATTTTGGCTCTTCCTATTCGTACTAATTGTGAAATTGTTGGCATATAATTTATATGTTTATTTTAAATACCTCTTCTTAGAGGGCTGCAAATGTAGAAATAAAAAAGTATTTTTCAAACCCTAAGAGATTAATTTTCACAACATAGGCAATATTTTTTTAGAGGTGTTGTGTAATCCTTAAATTAACACCTGTGTTTAAGCGACTTATTCCTTATTTTATTAAAATTTTAACGAATATTTCAAAGGTGGAATTTATAGCGATTTCAATAGAATTTAAAATTTACCTATTTCATTGCATTATAAGTTTTGTTTTTCCGTTAGTTTTACATTACCATACTCTTGAATTTTAACTGTGAAAAAAACATTGTTTTTATTTTTTTTGTTATGCTCCGTGATTCCTACAAATGGTGTGTGTCAAAACCTTACCCTTAGCGTTATTGGCCATGATATTATGGAAACCCAAATGATAGACTCCTTAGGATATGTTAAGACGCATAAGAATTTCTCTTTGTTATCGTCTCAAATAGATACCCTACAAAAGAAACTAGTTAGTATTGGATTTCTTGAAAATGAGGCTTCAAAAATTGAGAGAGAAAACGACTCTACTTTTTTGGTTAAAATCCATTTAAAAAAGAAATATAACACCATATATATATACTACAACAAAAACATCCTGGATTTGAAGCTTCTCAATTTAATTTCCAGCCAGGTGTTTTCAGATTATTTTATATTACCTATTGACCAGGTTGAGGAGTCTCTTAGGTTTATAAATTCCAAAATATCCAATAAAGGCTATCCGTTTTCAAAACTAAAATTATCAAACATTGAGATCGCTAATGAAGGTGTTCTTAAAGCAACTCTGATTTTAAACCTAGAAAACCAAATCAGAAAAATTAACAATGTTACCATAAAAGGATATGATAAATTCCCTAAATCTTTCTTAAAACATTATTTGCACATTAAACCCGGCCAAATATTCGACTTAAATCTTGTTAAACGAAAAACCGAACCATTAAATAGTTTAAGGTTTGCGAAGCAAATTAAATCTCCTGAAGTTTTATTTACAAAAGATTCTACATCCCTTTATATTTACATTGAAAAAACCAAAAGCAACACCTTTGATGGTTTTTTGGGATTTGGAACCGATGAAAAAACCAATGCCTTGGATTTTAATGGGTATTTAAATTTAAATCTTGTTAACAACCTTAATTATGGCGAATCATTTAGCCTGCAATATAAAAGCACCCAAAATAGCCAAAAACTTTTTCAGGCAGACTTGGGTATGCCCTATTTTTTAAACACCCCTATTGGTATTGATTTGCAACTTCACATTTTCAAGCAAGATTCGTCCTTTAATATCGTAAACCAATCTGTAAAAGCTCATTATCAAATAAACCCAAAGCACAAAATTTACACGGGCATTAAAACGGTTGAATCTAATAATTTACAAAACACAACGTCTATTAGTTCTATTTCAGATTATAAATCGAATTACTTAACCTTTGCTTATCTGTACACAAACCCACAATATAACCAGTTACTTTTTCCATTGAATTCTAGCTTACATTTAGAAACAGGTTTGGGCAAAAGAAAAAATGCAAGTTCAACCCAGAAACAGACACAACTCAATATTAATGTTTTTAAAATTTTAAATTTTAACCAAACAAACAGTCTTTATTTAAGATTAAATGGGTTTAGTTTAATTTCTGAAAACTATTTTGAAAATGAACTCTCAAGATTTGGAGGCATTAACTCCATAAGAGGATTCGATGAAAATAGTATTGCAGCAACATCCTATGCCTTTTTAAATTCTGAATACAGATTGCAATTAAGCTCTAACCTATACATCCATACCATTATGGATGTTGCCTCTTTTGAAAATAAAATTATAGATTTAAATGAAAAACTTTTTGCTTACGGTTTAGGTCTTGGCGTTTTATCAAATACGGGGCTTTTAAAACTTAATTATGCCAATGGAAAAAGCAGTTCCCAAAAATTTAAATTCTCAAATTCTCAAGTCCATATCAGTTTTACAGCCAATTTTTAGTCAAAAAACCACTAATTATGCTTTTTTTTTAAATCAAAAGATGAATTTTAACCTAAAATTATTGTTTTATTAACTAATAATTAAGATTTTTGGAAAGACTAATTCAAAAAAATTAAAAATGAAAACAAAGTTTAGTGGAATTCTAACGCTATTACTAGCGTTTGTAGTGCAACTAACGTTCGCACAAGAAAAAACTATTTCGGGGACAGTATCAGATAATTCTGGATTACCGTTACCCGGGGTTAACATTCTAGTTAGTGGTACAACTAACGGTACTCAAACAGATTTTGATGGAAAGTATTCTATCAAAGCTAATGTGGGTGACGTTCTTGTATATAGCTACATAGGGCAAGTAACCCAAAAAATAACAGTAGGTACTTCCCAAACTATTAACGTAGTACTTGAAGAAGATGCTGCTGTTTTAGAAGAGGTAGTAGTGATTGGTTATGGAGTGCAAAGCCAAAGAAAATCTGTACAAAGTGTTTCTGTTGTAAACGCTGAAAATTTGGAAAATATTCAAGGTATTTCACCGCAAGTGTTGCTTCAAGGGCAGGCTTCTGGTGTACAAGTTGTTCAATCATCTGGTATTTTAGGTGCTGCTCCCGTAGTTAATATAAGGGGGACTGCTACTATTTCTTCAGGATCACAGCCGCTATATGTAATTGATGGTGTACCTTTAAATGATACCGATCAAGGTACTAATCAAGGTGCTAATCAAGGATTAAATCCTTTAGCAGATTTAAACCCAGACGATATTGAGTCTTTTAGTGTTCTTAAAGATGCTGCTGCAGTATCAATTTATGGCTCTAGGGGTGCTAACGGTGTTATATTAATTAACACAAAAAAGGGTAGTAAAGATGGTGTCACTCGTGTTAGTGTTAGCTTTGACACTTCTATTACTGAAGCTACAGATATTTTGGAGGTTATGACAGCTTCTGAATTGAAAGATCAATTCGTAAGAGCCGGTAGAAGTATTGCTGGATTACCAGATGGTAATTTTGATTGGGTTGATGGAGTGCAGCAGACAGGTATTTCAAGAAATGTAAATGCATCCGTTTCTGGAGGCTCACAAAAAACAAGTTATTTTGTCAATTTTTCTAAAGAAGATGCCGAAGGGTTTATAATTGGTAATGCTTTAAAAAGAACTAGTGCAAGGGTTAATTTGAGTCATCAAGCAAAGGACTGGCTAAAAGTAGGTATTAACTTAGGGGTATCAAATAATTCAATAGATAGAGTTGGTTCTGAAAATAGTACATTTGCACCATTTACTTCTGCATATTTACAATCACCATGGGTTTTGCCTTTTGATGATGAGGGGAATTTTCGTAACACAGGCTTTATTGCCAACGTTATTGCCATAGAAACTTTAGACATTAACGATTATAAAAGTGATAGAGTTACTGGTAACGTTTTTGTTGAGGCTGAAATTTTGGAAAATCTTACCTTCAAATCAGATTTTGGTATAGATAGAGTTTTTCTTGACCAAATTGAAAGATCTTTTGAAATTAATTCACCTGATGGTTATGGGTTTAATAATTTCTCTCAGCAGCACAAATGGCTTACAACAAACACATTAAATTATAAGAACAAATTTAATGAAGTGCACAGTTTGGATATATTGGCAGGTATTGCCTATGAAAAAAATGAAATAAGATCTATTACAGTAGAAGGTACAGGTTTTGCCTCTGATGCACTTTTAAATGTAAATAGTGCTTCAACACCAACATTAACATCTTCATCTGGCACAAATAGTGCGCTTTATTCTATCTTTTCAAGATTGTCTTATGATTACAAAGGAAAATATTTACTGGAAAGTAGTATTCGTAGAGACCAATCTTCAAGATTTGGAGTAGAAAATAGAAATGGCACGTTTTATTCAGTAGGCTTAGGCTGGGTAGTTACAGATGAATCGTTTATGGATAATGTAACCTTTATTGATAGATTAAAATTATCGGGGTCTTATGGTACAGCTGGTAATGATCGTATAGGTAACTTTAACAGTCTAGGACTTTTTGGCTCTGGAGTTGGCGCAAGTTATAATGGGGTATCTGGTTCTTCTCCAACTTCAATTTCAAACCCAGAGTTAAAATGGGAGTTAACTAAAGGTTATAACTTTAGTCTATCGGGTGAGCTATTCAATAATAGGCTAGATTTTTCTGTTGATTACTATGATAATGATACAGAAGACTTAATTTTAAATGTTCCTATCCCTGACGAAATTGGTGGACCAAATACAATTACATCAAACGTTGGGTCACTTAACAATAAAGGCTTTGATGTACAATTAGGTGCTACTTTATTAAAATCAAAAGATTTTAGCTGGTATACGTCTGTAAATGTTGGGTTTAACACGAATGAAATTACTTCATTACCTGGACAAAACTTAGATGAAAATGGCGATGAATTTATTCAATCGACTGCTTCTCAAAGAGCTGTTAAAGGAAGATCTGTAAGTGAATTTTATCTTATACGATACGTAGGTGTTAATCCTGTGACTGGAGATGCAGAATGGTTAAATAAAGATGGCAATGTTACAACCTCTCCTACAGCAGATGACAGAGAGTATGTTGGATCTGCAGTTCCGGATTACATTGGAGGATGGAGAAATACCTTCAAATACAAAGACTTTGAGTTATCATTATTTGCTAACTTTAGTCAAGGTAACGAAATCTATGTAGATGGTCTAAGATTTGTTGAAAACCCGAATTCAACCTTTAACAAGTCCAGAGAAACAATGTTGAATTTTTGGCAGAATCCAGGCGATAATGCATATGTACCATCGTCTTCAAGTTCTACATTTGCCACTTTTGCACAAAGATCAACAAGTCAATTACGAGATGGTTCGTTCTTTAGACTTAAAAATGCAACCATAGCTTATAATATTCCTAAAAAGTTTTTAGACAAGATGAATATATTTACCAATATAAGAATATTCGCGACTGGAACTAATCTATTTACTTTAAAAGCCGACAATTTGGAGGGTATAGACCCAGAGGTAACTGATGTAAGTTCAAGTTTAGGACAAGGAGAGACTTTTTTCACACCACCACAATCTAAGACATATACCATAGGACTTAGACTAAACTTTTAAATAATAATGTTATGAATAAAATATATAAAATAAAAAATATGAAATTTTATCTATATACTATTTTGATACTATCTATGTTATCATGTGAAAGTAAAATAGAAGAGATAGTTCCAGAAAACAGCATTACTGATGCAGTAATATTTTCAAATAAAGAACAAGCCCTCTCTGTTGTAATTGGTATGTACGGTGAAGCTCAGTCAGATGATGTACTAAATGGCACACCTCAACTATTAACTGAGTTTCAATGTGACAATATTGAGTTTGTAGGATCATTCCCAACTTTTCAAGAAGTGTTTGAATATACTACATTAGCTACAAATACTTCCATAGACCCTTTTTATGAAGAAGCTTATGATGTAATTAGACAATGTAATTTGGTCATAGAAAATATACCAACGGTTGAGGATCCTTCATTTACAGACGCCGAAAAAAACGATGCTGTAGCACAAGCAAAATTTTTAAGAGCTCTTGTGCATCTTCAGCTAAATAATCTTTTTGGCAATAATATATCAGAATCTAATTTATCAGTGCCTTTAGTAACTAAAGTTCTATCAGTAACAGATCCTAATCAAGAACGAAATACCATTTCTGAAGTATATGACCAAATTGAAATTGATTTGAACGAAGCGATTTCAGGTATAACCAATGTAGACAGATCCAAAGCAACTTCTACAGCTGCAAAAGCTTTGTTAGCACGTGTTAAATTATATAGAGGTGATTATCCAGGTGCAAGAGATTTAGCCAATGAGGTTATAAATTCTGGTTTTTCAGCACTTGCAACAGATTATGCTTTCTATAATACATTATCAAGTGAGTTTATTTTTACTTTGGTAAATACCTCTAATGATGGTCAAACTGGTGGTCAAGGTTGGTCTGGCCTTACCAACCCTGTTCCTAATGGACGAGGTGATGCTCCTTTTTCACAGAATCTAATAGATGCATTCGCAGAGGAATCAGGAGATAAAAGATTTTCAGAATTAACTCAACAGGGTACAGATGCTATTGGTTTAACCAAAACTTTTACAACTAAATTTCCTGATGCTATTACAAATAGTGCAAATGCACCAGTAATAAGAATTACAGAAATGTATTTAATTAGAGCTGAATGTAACTTAAGACTAACTACTAGTATTGGGGATACAGCATTAAATGATATTAATAGATTACGAAGCAGAGCTGGTTTAAGTGATTTATCTTCGTTAACTATTAATGATGTTTTAAATGAGAGACGAAAAGAATTATGTTTTGAAGGATTAAGACGTATGGATTTAATCAGAACAGGTCAAAACCTAAGAAGATCTGGAATGCCAAATGTTGCAGATTCAGCACCTGGAGCTAATTTAGTTACTTTACCTATACCACAAGGGGCTAGAGATTTAAATCCAGCATTAACTCAAAACGACGGTTACTAAAAATTTAAAATTATGAAAAAAAATAATCTATATTTACTATTAATGATGTGTATCACAACTTTATTCTTAAGTTGTGGTGATGAGATTGAGTTTACTGCTACTGAGGCTCAAAGAGCTCCTAATTTTGTAAACAGGACTCTTTCAATTCAAGTTCCTCAAGAGAACTTATCTTTGTCAATTCCAATTGTTGTATCATCGCTTTCTGATTCAGAAAGGGTATTTGAACTTGAAGCTGTTTCTTTTACTGGTTCAGCTTCTGAATATACACTTTCAAGTGCTGTAGTACCTGCTAATACAATACAAGGTACTGCTACAGTTAATTTTGATTTTTCACAAATTGCTGATGAAGATCTAAGATCGCTTACTTTAAAAATGTTAAATCCAGATGGTGCCCCATCTAATCAAATAACGATTGAATATTTTAAAGAAATATTATGTAATGACTTAACATTAGAAATAGTTTCTGATGTTTGGGCTACTGAAACATATTTTACAATTGAAGAAGCAGATGGAACACCGATTGTCGAAAGATTCTTTCCATTTTCGACAGATTCTACCACACCCCAAGAGTATAGTGTAACGTTTACATTACCAGATGGCGACTATGTTTTAAAAATAGGTGATACATTTGGTGATGGTAATATTGGCACAGGTGGAGGTGTAACTCTTATAGGTAGCTACAAGCTTACATGTTCAATAATAACCCATGCATCTAATTCTGATGGATTTAGTACGGGAACCCCAGATCCTTTTCCTGGTGCACCCGACGCAATAGTAGAAATTACTGAATTTTCAGTTAATCCATAATTAATATAATTGAAAAAATAAAAAAAGACTACTTTTAGTAGTCTTTTTTTAACTCCTATTTGCTATGAAATATAAATTTTTAATAATATTATCCCTATATTTTAGTGGTGTTGTTTACTCACAGTCATTTTATGAAGAACGCACAATTAATCTCAAAAAGAAAAAAGATCTGTGGGAAACAGTAAAAAAAGAAGATTCTTTAAACGCAATTGAAATAAATCAGTATTTATTAAAAAATAAACAATCTAAAAAATATTTTAAAGGTAAAAGTGGTAAGACTTTTGTTTTATATAAAATAATCGAAGGTAAACCTATTTACAGAACAACTCATAATTCAACAGCAGCCATAGCTACAAATACAAATGAATTACAAGTAGGTGGTAGTTTAAATTTAAACCTAGATGGAACTGGTATGACAGTTTGGATATGGGATGGAGGACCAATTCAAGAAACACATCAAGAATTTCAAAATTCTGATAATACGGGTTCGAGAATAATAAATATGGAGAATACTGTAGTAGATGGGGACACAGGAGGAAAAAGTAATCATGCAAATCACGTTTCAGGCACAATTGGTGCTAAGGGTATTCAAGCTAATGCAAAAGGAATGGCACCTAATGTTTCCATTCAAACATACAATTTTAATAATGATCAAGTTGAAATGGTTTCGGTTCTTAATAATCCATCCTCTGAAATGATTTTATCTAACCACTCTTATGGTTTCCCCATTGATCAAGATGGTTCAACACTAGATGCATCACAAATTGGATCATATGGTTCAACTGCTAAACAAATTGATGATATATCAACAACACATCCATATTACCTAATGGTTAGTTCTGCAGGAAATGATGGTCTTACAAGCTATAGTGGTGGATTATACGGAAATTATGACAAACTTACAGGTTTCAGCACCAGTAAAAATAATTTAGTTGTTGCCAATGCAAATCCACAAATAAGTCCATTTACAAATGAGATTGTAGCATTATCCATAAACCCTAGTAGTAGCCAAGGTCCCACAGATGATTTAAGGATTAAACCTGATATTACTGGAGATGGTTCTGGTGTTTATTCACCTATATCAAATGACGGCTATGATATATTTTCAGGCACTTCGATGTCTGCACCAAATGTAACTGGTTCATTGGTTTTACTGCAACAATATTATAATCAGTTACACAACGACTATATGAAATCATCAACCTTAAAAGGATTAGTATTACATACAGCTAGAGACGATAATGATAATCCAGGACCGGACCCCATCTTTGGTTGGGGTTTATTAGACGCTGAAAAAGCTGCTAATACCATAACTAATGCTGATAATGGTTCTGCAAAAATTGAAGAATTATCTTTAAATAATGGTGATACTTATAGTTTTAATTTTAACGTAGTTTCTAATGCTAAAATAGTCGCTACAATTTGTTGGACTGATGTATCTGGAAGTCCAGTTGTAAACTCTACTCCTAATGATCTAACGCCAAAGTTAATGAATGATTTGGATATTAGAATTACTTCTGAGGGTACAACCTATTTTCCGTGGAAATTAGAATATTCACCCTCTACAGGATTTTCGAATAGCCATGGTGATAATATTGTTGACAATATTGAAAAAATTGAAATTATTTCACCTCCAGCTGGAACTTATAACTTAACAGTAAGTCATAAAGGAACTTTGAGTGCGAATGAACCATTTGGTCCTCGAATTCAAAATTTTTCTCTTATCCTAACCGGATCATTTAACACATTAACTACTTCAAATTTCAATGAAAATAAGTTGAGTGTTTATCCTAATCCTGTTAACTCTGTTTTAAATATCTCATCAAAACAAGTTATTGAAAGAATTGAATTATATAATGCCTTGGGCTCTAAATTACTAACCTCGAAAAGTGTAACAAACATAGACTTTTCTAGCTTTAAATCTGGAATATATTTCTTAAAACTATTTTCTAATAAAAGTGTTCAAACAAAAAAAATAATTAAGAGATAACACATTTCTTACATAAACTTAGATTAACTAGCAAGTAAACTAAAACTTAATTAGATCTATAGAGGTTGTTACTTAAGCGAATCAAGGGATGAAAAACAAGTAAAAAGCAAATAAAGTAAGGTAAAGTAAAGGACTATTAATCCATATAATTTGCAAAATTGCTTCTGATTTATAAACTTGATATTTTAACCCTTGATTAGCATAATAAACTAAAAAAAAATAATCAAAAACAAGCAACTGTTTTTTATAACAATACCAATGGGTATAAATTAATCTAAAACACCTTATTCTACAAAACTTAAATTTGAAAAATAAGAGTCCGTTTTTTATACATAAATCCGAAGAAACCGTCTCACTGGAGGCGGTTTCTTTATGCTTTCCTTTGTATTATTAAATGAAATTTCGTGATTTTAACATTATGATTTACAAATAATTTTATATAATATTAGAACACAACAATACGAATCAGACCACACTTTAACCTTATCCGATTGAAGATTATATATCTGAAAAATATCCAGTTCAAGTAGTTAACCAAATCAATGCCAAACTATCGAGGAAAGATGAAGCTTCCTAGAAAGCCAACGCAAACTTCTTTACAAAAAAATTTTTGAAAAAAACCTCAAATGTATAAACGGTCAGAAGCTATTTTGGGAGAAATAAACTCCTAAAGTAAAACCGATACCGACGCCACTTTTATGTGCATTAAGAAAGACCACATGCAAAACGAACAGCTTAAATCAGGTTACAAGGCACAAATATCAACTGAGAATCATATCATTGTCAATAAAACCTTGCAACAAAACCATAAAATCCGCATTTGGAAAACCTCAAAAAGAAAAAAAACAAAGGGTTTTTTAAGAACTGCATCACTACCAATGCAGTTTATTTAAGCGAAGAAATCTATTATTATTTTGAAGAACAAGAGTTAACAGCTAATGTAAAATAAAATACTTTTGACAAAAAACAAGACAAAAAATATCAAAAAAAGAACAAACCTTTTAGTAAAGAAAACCTATATTACATATATGGTAGAAGATTATTATATATTTACTTTGGGACAGAAAATACACAAAACTCATAAAAGCAAATGTACTACCGAAGCAGGACATGCATAACATTTATCGCATTAATAGGCCAAAAATTTTAAAAGCTGACCACTGCGAAGTCTATGTTTTAAAGGAAAAGGAAATCGAAGCATCAAAAGAAACCAAAATCTCGAAAGTCAATAACAAAAAATTAGAGAGCTACTTACATGCAATACAGGGATACTAAAAAGAAAACAAAGCAATGCAGATAAAGAGCCAATATTTGTTCAACTCAAGCATAAACACAATTTTAGACGATTCTCATTAAAACGAATTCAAAAAAACGAATTAGAGTTCGGTTTTGATGCCTTTAGCTCATAACTTAAGAAAGAAAATGGTTCTTTAAAGGCAGAAATTAACTCATATAAAAATCAAAAATAATTAAATGATAAATAAAAACCCGGTCATGTTATTAGTATTGAGATAGATTCATTTTAAATTTCCACAGAAAAAACTATTCTTCTGTCTAATGTTTTTTAAAATTATATATATGCCAAACTTTTTCCAATATTATTACGATTTCCTAAAAAAAAGAGTTCTTAGGTAAGAAAAAATACTATTTTTTAAATATTTTACTTCAAATAAAAAACTTTAACCCTAATTTATTGTTTTATTAACTTTTTATTAAGATTTTTGAGGTGACTAATTCAAATTAAATCATAAAATGAAAACAAAGTTTAGTGGAATTCTAACGCTATTCCTAGCGTTTGTTGTGCAAATAACGTTTGCTCAACAAAAAACAATTTCAGGTACTGTATCAGATCAATCTGGTTTACCTTTACCTGGGGTTAACATTATTTTAAAAGGAACTACAAATGGAACTCAAACTGATTTTGATGGAAAATACTCTATCAAATCTCAAACTGGAGATCTACTTTCTTTTTCTTACCTAGGTTTGAAAACACAGGAAGTTACAGTAGGAGCTTCGAATACTGTTAACATAACAATGGTTGAAGATACAGAGTCTTTAGAAGAAATTGTTGTTACTACTGCTTTGGGTATTAAAAGAAATTCTAAGGAGTTGTCCTATGCTGTTTCAACTTTAAAGAATGATGAAATAACCAAAACAAAAGCTGTAAATGTTGCAACTGCCATGGTTGGTAAGGTTGCTGGTTTACAAATTAACACTGTAAACAATGGTGTTAATCCTAACACAAGGGTTGTGTTAAGAGGTAATAGATCATTACTCGGAAATAACGAAGCATTGATTGTTGTAGATGGATTTCCTTCTTCTCGAGGAGTCTTAGACAGAATTAACCCTAATGACATAGACAATGTTAGTGTTTTAAAAGGTGCTAACGCCGCGGCACTTTATGGCTCTGAAGCAGCAAATGGTGTTGTATTAATAACCACTAAAAGTGGCAAAGGTAAATTGAGCGTAACCTACAATGGTTCATTTCAAGCAGAAGATGTTGCATACTTACCTGAATTCCAAAACGAATTTGGGGTTGGAGGGTTTCCTGATGGAACTCTATTCCCTTTAGAAAATGTTGCTTGGGGACCGCGCTTTGACGGAAGACTAGTTGATGCTAGCGAAACGCTAGATGATGGTTCTGTTTGGCAAGTTCCATTTTCGCCTATTAAAGACAATCATAAAAATTTCTTTGAAACCGGTAATACCATTAGACATGGTGTAACCGTAAAAGGGGGTGATGAAGAAAACAGTCTATTAATGTCTATCGACCAAACAAATACAACTGGGGTAGTGCCTAATGACACGTATAACAGAACTAACTTCCGTTTAAAAGGAAGTAAATCTTATAACAACTTAAGTGTTGGAGGGAACTTATCATTCTTTAGGGCACATACTAATGTTGTAGGTGAAGGTGGTCGTCAAGATAGACCTCTATATTGGAATATTATTAACACCCCATTGCACTTACCAATTCAAGAGTTAAAAAACTGGCGTACTGGAACTTTTACCAGAAATGAAGTTTCATATTTTAGATTTTATGAAAACCCTTATTTTATAGTTGATACTCAAAGAGAGAAGTCTGATTTTAATGAATTTAATGTTCTTGCGTTTGCAGATTATAAAATCACAGACTGGTTAACAGCCTCTATTAATGTTGGTTATACATCGACAACAACTAGTAGAAAGAGAGAATTTGGAGCTTTTACCTATGCTTTCCATTTACAAAACACCTATTCTGAAATAGATCCTTATGGTGCTAGAACTGCAGATGGACTAGCAAATTTTACGAGAACTAACTCTGACTTTTTATTAAAATTTGACAAAGATTTAAACGAAGATATCAATATCAAATTTACTACTGGTCACAATTTAAGAATTGAAGATTCTAAACAAATAAATGTATCAGGAACAGACTTAATTATCCCAGATTTTTACAATGTGTCTACAAGAACAGGTGAATTAGTAGGCGATGAAACTACAACTAACAGACGAAAAATTGGTGTTTATGGTGATTTGACCATAGGATATAAAGATTATATTTTCTTGAGTGGTACTGTAAGAAATGATTGGTCATCAACACTACCAAAAGATAATAATTCATTTACTTATTATGGTGGTGGTTTATCTTTCGTCGCTTCTGAAGCTATACCAAGTTTAGTCTCAAACAATGGTCTTAGTTATTTAAAAGCCAGTGTGAATGTAACTAAAACAGGAAATGACCCTGGTTTATATGCGACTCAAGGAACTTTTACTGCAGACTCTAATGGATTTCCTTTTGGTAGTACGGTTGGCTTATCACAATCAAACAGAGTACCCTCTCCAAATTTGAGTCCTGAGTTTACCACGTCTATTGAGGCTGGTTTAGAGTTAGGTTTTTTTAAAAATAGATTAACAACTAACATAACAGGTTATATTAGTAACTCAACCGATCAAATTGTTCCTGTTAACATTTCACTAGCTTCTGGTGCCTCTAGTGCCTTAATTAATATTGGTGAAATTGAAAACCAAGGTATAGAGCTAGATCTTAATGGTACTATTTTAAAATCTAATGATTTTAAATGGGATGTGGGCTTAAATTATACACTTCAAAAATCTGAAGTTATTTCTATTGCCGAAGGCGTTGATGAACTAAACATAGGAGGTTTTACATCTGCCCAGATTATTGCTAAAGTTGGAGAACCTTATCCACAAATTAGAACGACTGCTTATTTAAGAGACCCTCAAGGTCGAGTAGTTGTTGGTGCTGATGGAGATCCAATTCAAGACACTCAAAATCAAATACAAGGGAAAACTACTCCAGACTATATTGTGGGTTTAAACACTAATATACGCTACAAAAACTGGAGTTTATATGCGGTTGCCGATTATAGAACAGGGCATGTTTTTTACAATAATATTGTAGATGCTATAGAATTTACTGGGTTATCTAAACACAGTGCAACTTCTGGAAGACAACCCTTTGTGTTTCCTAACTCTTCATATTCTGATGGGTCTGGAGGTTTCATAGAGAACACAAACAGATTAACATCTGGTGGAGGCAATGCTTTTTGGGATAAATACAATGATGTAAAAGAAAATTATGTGACCGATGCGACTACTTTAAAGTTAAGAGAAGTATTATTGTCTTATAATTTCGATAAAACTATACTTGACCAAATTGGTGTTGACGATTTATCTATCGGACTTTTTGGAAGAAATTTAATTACAAGACGTCCAAAAGAAAATGTAACCACAGATCCCGAATTTAACTTTACAACAGGAAACGCTGTTGGGGTGGGTACACAATCTCAAACAGCTCCAACAAGACAATACGGAATGACCATTAATATAACATTCTAAAAAAAAAAATATGAAAACAATAAAAATGAAAAAAGTAATTTTGTTCCTTTTTGCACTTGCTCTTGTAAGTGTAAGCTGTAACGATTTTCTAGATGTTAATGAAAACCCTAATGATCCGGCCATTTCAACACCTAGTCTGACCTTACCAGTACCTCAACAAAGTTTTGCGGCTTTAAATGCTAGAACTATGACCTATTTAGGAAATTTTTTAGCTGTAAATTGGGCAACACCTTCCAACTGGTCTGCAAATTCAATTTTTTCGAGATATGATTTCTCTGCTGATGATTTTGCTAATATTTTTGAAACTTCTTATTTAGAAATTTTTAAAGATTTAACCTATATAGAAAATTTTGAAGACCCTACTGGCGCTATAGATTACTCTTATTATAAAGCTATATCAAAGATAATTAAAGGCTTTCAATATCAATTACTAGTAGATATTTATGGCGATGTTCCTTATAGTGAAGCCAACTTAAGAGGTGATAATACAACACCAAAATATGATGATGCTGAGACGGTCTATAAAGCTGTTATTGATGAATTAGCCGTTGCTGTAGAATTAATTCAAAATGCTCCCGACACGGCTGAAAATCCTGGAGATCAAGACATTATTTTTAATGGAGATATGGATCATTGGATTGAGTTTGCAAACAATATTAAATTAAGAATGCTTGTTCGATTAAGTAATACTGGTCAAACCTCATACATTAATGATCAAATTGCTTCAATAAATTCTAATGGTGGAGGTTTTTTAAGCATTGCCGCTGCTGCAAATCCAGGGTATTCTAAGGATACAAACAAACAAAGTCCTTTCTGGGATTACTTTGTTCTACCAAGTGGTGTTCAGCAAAATAGAGGCGACTTTACCGTAGCCTCTGAGCATACCATCGCCTTTTTAACAGATAATAGTGATCCAAGATTAAGCAGACTTTATAAGCCTTCAGCTACTGGTAGCCTTTTTAAAGGTGCAGTTCAATCAACAGTACTTCCAGGTGTTGGTTTCACTTCAAACGATCTTTCTAAAGTTGGCCCTGGTTTATTAGTTAGCTTCGATCAAGACCAAATTATTATGTCTTTAGCCGAATCTTTATTCATACAGGCAGAAGCTACCGTTAGAGGATATTTATCTGGTGGAGATGCTGCGGCTAAGGTATTGTATGAGAAAGCCATTGAAGAATCTTTCATTCAACTTGGTGTTACTGATCCTGAAACTGAAGCTCAAACTTATTATTCTCAAAACATTGTAAATATTTCATGGGACTTATCTCCAAATAAAATTGCTGCTATTATGACACAAAAGTGGATTGCACTAAATGGCACTTCGTCAATTGAGTCATGGATTGACCTAACAAGAACAGGATTTCCTTCAGGTTTACCAATACCTGCTGAATCTAATGGAGATAGACCAGTGAGATTACTATATCCTTCTTCAGAATTGTCAAGAAATGCTAACAACGTTCCACCACAATCTGTTAACGATGTATTTACTAACAATCCATTCTGGAAATAAAAAAATTGAAAAATGAAAAAAAATAAATTTTTAAAAATTTTGACTTTAAGTGTATTAATGGTATGCTTAAATTCTTGCGACCAATTATTGGATCCAACAGAAACCGATTTTGGAAAAGGACCTGTATTGACTACATTTTCTAACCCAGTTACTGAAGTTAATATTATTAAAGATGTAGCTAATACACCTGTACCTTTCGAATTTGATATTACTTATGCTGGTGGTAAAAATGTTCCTTTAGATAAAGATGTAACTATTACCATTGCTACAAGCAGTGAATCTGAAGCTATAGAAGGCGTAGAATTTGAATTACCTGTTAAAACTTTTACTATTCCAGCAGGATCTACTTCTGTAACAGGATCTCTTACTATCTTAACTGGTGGTTTAGTGCCTTTTGATTTCAAAGATATAGTTTTGGAGATAGTTGAATCTTCTGAATCCATAGCTGAATTAAACACGATAAACATAACCCTTAAAGCACTTGACGCAAACACTTTAGCTGGCGAATACACAGCAGAAGTTAATGAATATTGGAATTCAGGTCGTTTTATTGGAGATTTTGATGGGTCTCATTTTACAATTGCAGCCATAGCTCCAGGGTTATATCTACAATTTGGTTTTGGCCCTTTTCCTAACGGTGGGGATTTCTATTTTACTGTAGATGAAGCTACTGGATTTATTACTACTACAGGAAAAGATCTAGATGGGGAAACCACTTTATTAAACGGTTCTCCTATGATGACATGTGCTGGTGGTCTATTTGAAATGGTTACTTGCGATAATACAACTAACAAAAGAACTCTAAGTCCAGATGGCCATCATATTGTTGAAGTAACTGTTGGTTATGATAGAGGACCTGGTGCAACCAGAGAGTTTAAAATGAAATTAATTAGAGATTAATATTTAACAAAAATCTTAAAACCATTAAGAGGTCTATTAGAATTTATTTTTAATAGGCCTCTTTCTTTAGTGCATAAAATATTTACCTTTACCCCATGCAAAACCAAACACAAATTTTTGGCATTAGAGCCATAATTGAAGCGATAAAATCGGGAGAGAATATTGATAAAGTATTTCTTCAAAAAGGGTTAAAAGGAGAACTTTTTACAGAACTGGAAAGTTTACTAAGAAAAAAAGATGTGAATTCTGCCTATGTTCCTGTTGAAAAACTAAACCGGCTAACCAAAAGTAATCACCAAGGGGCGGTTGCTCAAATATCACCCATTGAATTTTACGATTTAGAAACTTTAGTGATGAGTATTATGGAATCTGGTAAAACACCTTTATTTCTTCTACTCGATCAATTAAGTGATGTAAGAAATTTTGGTGCTATCATCAGAACTGCCGAATGTACCGGAGTACATGGCATTATTATTCAAAAAAAAGGTGGCGCGCCTGTTAATGGCGATACCATTAAAACAAGTGCTGGTGCCGTTTTTAAAATTCCTATCTGTAAAGTTGACCACATTAAAGATGCGGTTTTTTATATGCAAGCTTCTGGCATTAAAGTGATTGCAGCTACCGAAAAAACCCAAAACACTTTGTTTGATGTTTCTTTTAAAGAGCCTTGTGCCATTATTATGGGTTCTGAAGATAGAGGCATAAACCTTTCTGTTTTAAAAATAGTTGACGAAAAGGCAAAATTACCTTTGCTTGGTACCATAGAATCCTTGAATGTCTCAGTAGCTTGTGGCGCTTTTTTATATGAAGTAGTTAGACAAAGACTTGATTAGATTGCTAGACTTATTAGATTATTAGACATATTTAGGCACAACACTATTCTTTATTTCTCTTAAAAGTGTAATTTATATTTGTTTGATTTTCCTCCTCTTCTGGATTTAGGTTTTCAATAAAATTACCATGTTCATCAAATTGCTTTAAAAAAGGATCATTCTCAGCATTAAAATGGTCTTCTTCCCAAACATATTTTTTTGGTTTTGGTATGTTTCTTTTGAAAAACAAAGCAAACAAAAACCCTGTGATAAACCCAGATAAATGACCTTCCCAAGAGATGTTTACATCCATTGGAAAAACATACCAAATCATGCTTCCATAAAGGAAAACAACCAATAGAGACAACGCTATTAAGCGATAATATTTTGCAAAAACACCTTTAAAAAAAATAAAACTAACCAAAACATAAATCAATCCGCTGGCACCAATATGGTAAGAAGGCCTGCCAATGCACCATGTTAAAAAACCGGATATTAAAATTCCCAGAACCATCACTTTCCAAGCAATAGGTCTATAAAAGTAAAACAAGGCCATAGACAGCACCAATAATGGAATGCTGTTATGGTAAAGATGCTGAAGGTCTCCATGTATAATGGGACTTAACACAATGCCTTTTAATCCTTTTATTTCTTGTGGATAAATACCATATTTTGAAAAATTAAACCCAAAACGAACCTCGAACCAAAAAACAAACCAAATAAAAAGCACGAAGCATAATGGATAGGCTACGACTCCTATAGTGAAATTAAAGTGTTCTTGGTTTTTCATAGCTACTAAGATAACAAATTGTAGTCCAACTAAGGTATGAATGCTAAATTGGCAGATATACCCGCGTGAGTGGTTGTAGCGGCATCCTTTTATGAGGTACGAATAAAAGATATAGCGGAAAACACGACCCTTTTTAGGGGCACGCCCAAAAAAAACAATTCTGATATTCAGAAGGCTGTTAAAAGTGAAAAAATTACTTTAATTTTACCGTTATGAATGAACCACTTGCAGAACGATTACGTCCGAAAACTCTTGATGATTATGTGAGTCAGGCGCACTTAGTTGGCGAGCATGGGTCATTAACCAAACAAATAAAACAAGGTCTTATTCCATCGATGATTTTTTGGGGACCTCCGGGAACTGGAAAAACAACCCTTGCCTACATTATTGCAACCACCTCTGGCAGGCCATTTTATACCTTAAGTGCCATTAATTCTGGCGTAAAGGACATTCGTGATGTGATTGATAAAGCCAAACAAAGTGGCGGTTTGTTTACCACTAAAAATCCTATTTTATTTATTGATGAAATTCATCGATTTAGCAAGTCGCAACAAGATTCATTATTACAAGCGGTTGAAAAAGGATGGATTACACTTATGGGTGCCACCACAGAAAACCCAAGCTTTGAAGTAATTCCTGCTTTACTTTCGCGTTGTCAGGTTTACATCCTTAATGCTTTTAATAAAGAAGATTTAGAAACCCTTTTAAGTCGTGCCATGACTCAAGATGTTTATTTGTCTAAAAAGAACATAACCCTTAAAGAAACCGGTGCTTTACTAAGACTGTCTGGTGGCGATGCCAGAAAACTTTTAAATATTTTTGAACTTATTATCAATTCTGAAGACCAAGAAGATATTACCATTACAGACGAATCGGTATTGAAAAAAGTACAAAATAGTACCGTTAGATACGACAAAACAGGCGAACAGCATTATGATATTATTTCGGCGTTTATAAAATCGATTAGAGGCAGCGACCCCAATGCGGCCGTATATTGGTTGGCAAGAATGATAGAAGGTGGCGAAGATGTTAAATTTATAGCCAGGCGATTGCTTATTTTGGCCAGCGAAGATATTGGCAATGCCAACCCAACGGCCTTAGTTATTGCCAACAATACTTATCAAGCCGTAGCAACCATTGGATATCCTGAATCAAGAATTATTTTAAGCCAATGTGCCACCTATTTAGCGTGTTCACCTAAAAGTAATGCCGCTTATATAGCCATTGGTAAAGCCCAGCAATTGGTTAAAGAAACAGGAGATTTATCTATACCCTTAGAAATCCGAAATGCTCCTACAAAACTTATGAAAGAGCTTGGTTATGGCGATAACTATAAGTATGCCCACAACTACGAAAACCATTTTGCCAATCAGGAATTTATGCCCGACCCTATAAAAAACACCAAGCTTTATGACCCTGGAAACAATGCCAGAGAAAATGCCTGCCGTGAGTTTTTAAAACAACGCTGGAAGGATAAGTATGGGTATTAGCTGTTAGCTGTTAGCTATTAGCTGTTAGCTGTTAGCTGTTAGCTGTTAGCTGTTAGCTGTTAGCTGTTAGCTGTTAGCTGTTAGCTGTTAGCTGTTAGCAAAACTAAACTTTTTAACTTTGAACGTTGGCAATAAACTAAAATTTAATGGTGAGGTTTTTTTGTTTTAAAACGCCATTCTCATAATGGTCAAGAATCCATTGGTCTCCTTTTTTGTATAAGGTAGTATTCAAACCATCTACTAAAAACACGTTTTCTAAACCTGTTTTCTTAATTTTATATACCACTTTGGGCGTGCTATCTACCAGTTGAAAGCCATTATCTATGGCTTGTGCATATAAAACCTCTGGAACTGACGAGCCATGGCTTATTTCTTTAGCAGATTCTTGTGTTGTTTCTTGGATAATTTTAGAGGTTAACGCATCTGTTTTGACCGTTTCTTCAGGAACCACAGTAGCTGTTTGTTGTTGTTTTAAGGATTCTATTTCTTCTTTAAGTTTTTGAATCTCTTGAGCAGTTTCATCCTTTTTGGTTTCTGCAATTGGCTCTTCTAACACAACCTTATTTTCATTGGGTTGATAGCTATAATTTATTGTTTCAAAAGATTTAAACGCATCTCGCAAAGCAAAATTATAAGCTTTTTCATATTCTTTTTCTCTGGATTCTCCTAATAGACTTTCATACACTATTTTATCATTACAAGCTTTAAGAACTATCTTTACTTTGGTTTTAAACAGTCCGGAATCGTTGATAAGATTAGATTTTAAAGCCAAGCATCTGTCTTTAGATAAATCCAATGGGTAATTGTCGCCTTCCATCAATGTTAAAAATCCATTTTTTTCAAATAAAAATTTAGTTAATTCATTTAATCTATACTGATTTTCTTCTTTTAAAAAATCGTATTTTTTTGGAACAATGACATATTTATACTCATTTAAATTGGTTTGGGAATAGGCACTTGACATGATGCCCATCAAAACTATTACAAAACACTTAATTTTCATCTTTTTTAAATAAAACGTTAAACCCTAGTTGTAAAGATACACTTTGTGCATCATATATGTTTTTATATTCAAAAATATTGTCGGCCATAATGTAAAAATTGACCATTCCAAAATTAGCCGAAAGCCCTAAACCTACGTTATAATATGAAAATGAATCTATGGTATAGGTTACTTTGGTTTGCAGGCCATTTAATACTTTTCTAAAATAATAGGTTGTTAAGGCCATTTGTGATTGTTTAGGTCGTTTTATACCATATAATTGCAGTCCTATTGCATTTTGATAACCGCTTTTACCCCTTAGACAATCACAATCTTTATATTTCTTTTTACCAAACGCATAGTTTAATGAAGCATTTAGTTTTACTGGTCGCCATGTGGTATATTTTGTGTTTGTTGTATCTACTTTAAATAAATCATTAAATTCATCTTCAATGGCATTCCAATAATCTTCGGCTGTTTGGCCTGCTCCCGTTTCTGGAAACAAAGGGTTTACACCTTCAAAAACGTAATTACCTGAAACTTTATAGTTCTTTACATCCTTACTATGGCTTATAAATCCAATATCTTGCAAACTACCATCAACCATCCACTGATCTGTTAATTGATAAGTAAACCCCACATCGACACCCAATCCTAAATTTGGCCAAAAAAAAATCCGTTTCCTTAAATCCTTGATGGTGCTTTCTGAAGTTGCTCCGTCATTATTTAAACTAGCAATCCCAGACGTTCTTACTTCCAAATCTAAATTAAACATATGATTATAAAAATTATTGGTGCCATCAACCGTTACAAAAGAGCCTTTATTGTTTGTGGAATTTATATCCAATAAACTGGAATATAGTTTCCCCCTAAACCCTATGGTAAGCTCTTTATTTACTTTTTTGTTAACCCCTACGTGCAACACCGAAATAAGCTCTGCCCTGGCATTAAGATGACTGGCATTGAAGACTCTGTTAATGTTTGTTTGATTGCCCTCATAAGCCAAAATGGCATAATCTTTAGGGAAATAGGCTATAACATCCAACTCTTGATATAGGCCAAAACTAAGGTATTTATCTTTTTCAAAACGATTTCCAAAGGCAAACCCACCCGAAAAAATCTCCAATTGCTGGTTGATGATAAAAAAATCATTCGCCTGCATATTATAGATGGCCTTTTCCAACTTTAAGTTAAAATCCAACCCATCGTTTGCAAATAAATTATATATTGTTGCGCCCGAGGTTCCTGCGTTTATATGTATTTGAGACAGTAATGGCACGCCAAAATACCCCATGTTGGTTACCTTACCTCCTGGATTTAATAGCAGCGATTGTGGAATTTCAGAAAAGCCATAGAGAAGTTGTTTATTTTGTGATGATGCTAAACATGATATCAATATAAAGAAGACGCAAAATTTTCTTATTACCATTATATCACGGTTGTATGTTTAAATAAAATGTTCCTTTAGATTTTAGGATAATTCTGCCTGGGGTACTTTGATTTATCGGTTCTCCAGAAAGTATATTTAAAGTAAAGACTAGTTTGGTGGTGTTTTTTAGGGCTGTTAAAAAATTACCTTCAAAAACTTCAATATGCTCGTTCACCACATCACTATTATCTGGCGAAGCCACTGAAGAAAATGAAAATGTATGACGTATTTGGTTGAAATCATCCAACATATCCACTTGCACTTGAAACCCTCTGTTAATGGAATTGGTTGTTTGAAATAGAAACTCGGCTTTTTCAAGATAATCAATAACAAACTCATCATTAAAAACATCGATATTTGCTGAATCTTGAAGCCCTGAAATCTCTGTACCATTGACCAGAAACCTATTAGCTGGTTCATTAATAAACACTAAACTAGATTCTATTACAGGTGTTAACTGAATGTTATTTACCTGATTAAAATCGACCTCTTTGGTACAAGATGTCGATACCAAAACAATGATAAGAGTTATTATAAGGTATTTGAAAACTTTTATAAACATGGTACTTTTAAACGAAAACATGGATAACTTAGTATTTACTAAAGATATTTTTTAAGGTGAATTAAATTATCTATTTGTTTAATTTGGCCTTCAAAACTTTGATTGGTAACATTAAAAAAGATGGCATCCATACCAATATTAACGGCTCCCAGAATATCGGCTTCATAATTATCGCCAATCATAATGCTTTGATTAGCCTTTGTTTTGGCCACATCAACCGCATAATTAAAAATCTTGGGATTGGGTTTCTTTACCCCTACGTGTTCTGAATTGGTTACCGTTTTAAAGAAATGATCAATTTTAGAATGTGTCAATTTTTTTTGTTGAACTTCCTCAAAGCCGTTGGTAATGATGTGCAGATGATAGTTGGCACTTAAATAATTGAGAATATCTACCGTGTTTTCAAAAAGGTGGTTAAAGGTGGTTAAATGGGTTATGTAATCTTCAGAAAGTTTATAGATCATCTCTTTAGACATGCTAACATCCATGGCCAAAAAAGCATCCTGTAACCTTCCAAAACGTAGGGATGTTTTGTCTATTTTTTCTTCTCGATATAATTTCCAATAGGCTAAATTAATAGGTTCGTACAGTGCCAGAAAGGTTTTAGTATCGATGTCTATATGGTTCAGCATAAAAATCTTTTCAAAGGTCAATGCCGAATTTTTATCAAAATCCCATAGGGTATGATCTAAATCAAAGAAAATATCGGTGATGTTGTTTAGTTTCATCTGTCTTTATTTAATGTTTTTAATTGTCAATCTCGATAACTATCGGAAGGAATGCCCAAACAATCATTTTCACCTGTGTGTGAATGTAATTCTTTAGGGTGTATCATGGCTCTGTTTTAGTGTTTTGTTAATGTGTTGCCACTGGCCGAATCTAAAACCAGATTAAACAAGTCTTTAAAACCTTTCCATCGGTCCAGATCGCTAAAGGTATAGTTGTGAAAAACCGGAACAAACACGCCATCCACTTTTTTTACTTCATCTATGAGCTCATTTAACTCTTTTTTCTTGTCTAAAATTGACTTTGTTTTTAGCAAGGCGTAATCCATTAAATGATACGACCATATTTTTAAAGGTGTTTGCACTTCATAATCTAAATCGTAAAACAAAAACGGCGTACAGGTACCTGCCCTAAACCCCAGTTGGTTAACATACCCCATGGTATAATCTTCCAGCACCTCAAGCTCAATAAGGGTTCTATAGGTTTCTGGCAGATTGAGTTTTGAAAATGACTGTCTGGAGGCCGTTAAAGAGGTATTGATAATGGATTCCATGCGCAACTTTTCTTTTTTCAAAATCAAGGGGTCATGAATGGCAAAATACGAAGCTTTTAATCCTACCGTTCCATAGTCGGCCACTTGTTTTATAAGGGATGCAAATTTCTTTTTATTGGGATTAATTCCTTTATCATAGGTAGAATAGTCGCCTATTAAAAAAAAGAACAGGAACTTATATTTGGTTTGCTTTTGTTTATTAATGAGGTATTTAAAAGTGTCAAACGGGTCATGCTTAAAGTTTAAAATCACCATATACCGGTAATACAGACGTTTAAATTTAAACGCTATCAAATCTTTGAAGGTGCCTCCTAAGGTTCTTAAAATGCCTTTTAGCTTAAAATTATAAGCCATAGGAACATCAATGATGGGTTTAATGCCATAGGTTCTTTTAGGAAAATGAAAATCGGGATATTGACTTTGCAGTTTATCTCTAAACTTATAAGCCCAAATATCAACCACTGGCTGATGTAAAAAACCATGTTTGTATGCCATGCTTTCGGTAGCCGCAAATCTTCCATACTCGTCATTAACATGTGGCAAATACTCTTCGTATCTGGACAGCATGTAAAAAGACGCCGCAAAGATATCAAACGGAATGGCGCTTTTTTCGCCGTTAAAAAAAAAACATTTCGTGTTTTCCCAGATATGCACATTGATTTCAATGTCCGAGAGTCCCTGTTCAAACAAAATCTCATGACTTTTTATAAAAACCTCACTGCCCAATGGCTGTTTGGTGTATGAAATTTTTAAACTGGTATGGGCTATAAATTCTTCAACGGTGCTTGTAAAAGCAACTTCAATACCCAGTACTCTGGTACAGATATGTTTAAAAACATAGCGTATTCTTGGGGTTATTTTATGGGTGTAAACTAACAGCATAGGGTTTGCAAATTCCAAATTAAAAGTAACAAATTCCAAAGGTTATCCTGTGATTTTTTTTGGAATTTAGAGTTTGAACCTTGTTTTTTTTGATTTTTAAAGAAGGTTTTCATCGGCAAAACTAAAGTATGCCTTTTCTGTAACAATTAGGTGGTCCAATACTTTTATATCTAAACTTTCTGAAGCATGTTTTAGTTTTTGGGTGAGTTGCTTATCGGCTTCACTGGGTTTTAAGGTGCCAGACGGATGGTTATGCACCAATACAAGACTGGTGGCACCTACTTCTAAGGCTTGTTTAAGCACTAGCCTAACATCTACCAAAGTGCCTGTAATGCCGCCTTTACTCAATTGATTTTTTTGAATGACTTTATTGGCGTTGTTTAAATATATAATCCAAAACTCTTCATGCTGCAATTCGCCCAGCATGGGTTGCATGAGTTCAAATACCGAGGCACTGGAGGCGATTTTTTTTTGTTGCAGGGCTTCTTCACCACGTCGTCGCCGTCCCAACTCTAAAGCCGCCACAATGGTGATGGCTTTGGCTTCGCCTATGCCTTTAAAGGCCATCAGTTGTTTGATGGATAGTTTTCCTAAGGCGTTTAGGTTATTATCGACACTTGCCAAAATGCGTTTGCATAAATCAACCGCACTTTCTTCTTTATTGCCTGAGCCTATTAAAATGGCCACCAACTCGGCATCACTTAAAGCCGCTTTGCCTTTATACAGTAATTTTTCTCGTGGTTGGTCATCTTGAGACCAATTTTTAATAGAGAATGAGGTAGGTTTTTCTTGCATTTGATAAAGATAAATATTGTTAATTTATAAATCAACAAAGCTTGATTTAAAATCAGGGCAAACTTATAAACTTTTGAAACTGTTTACCGCAAATTCGCTAATTAAAAAATATAGCCTTTGAAATAAATAATTGGCGGATTTGCGGTTTAATTTCGGTATATAACCTTCTAAACTACCTTATCAATTAAGAAAACCCGTTGGTTTTTTAAAGCTATTTAATATAATAGAAAATTTGTGAATTCGTGGCAAAAAAAGCCTGAGCTTGCCCTAGATATAAAATCTTTGTCCTTTGGCATCATGCACCATGGATTAAATGCTGACGAAATTTATCGCCTTTTCAACATTTTTAAATACATAATCTCCACTTTGGCTCGTGCCCATGGGGTTTTGCGTAAAAATGTTAAGCTGGATTTTATGGAAGGGTTATCATTAAAACACTTGATATTGATGGTATGACCCATATATTCCCACCCGTAATGCGCCACCAAATCAGTGACGATTTTTTTTAAAGTAATGCCATGTAACGGATTATTGGCCTGTGTCTCCATGTATTAAGCGTTTAATTTTTACAGCCTTTTCAAAATGGTTTAACTTGTGGGTCATGATCCACCATTCGGCTGCTTCCATTAATAACTCTGGGCGGTCGTTTTTATTGGAGAAAAAGGCATAAAAAGAAACCCCTACTTGGTCTCCCTTTTTAGCTATTTTTTTATCACATCCTTTTAAAATGATGTCTTTTAATAGGTCTTGCACGTTTGTTAATATCTTCGTTTACTGGTATTGCGTCGTCTGGAGCTATTGCCACCGGCCTGTTTGGCACTTGAACTGGCTTTAGACCTGTTGCCGCCGCCGCACTGTTGTTTCTTTTCAGGGTCGGTAGAAGCATTGGGGTCGGGTTCAAACCCTTCTACAATCTCCACTGGAAATTTCATCCCTACCAAGGTTTCAATATCACGCAAAAACGTGGTTTCATCGGCACTGACCAAAGATAGGGCTTCGCCACTGGCACCTGCTCTACCCGTTCGGCCTATTCTATGCACGTAATCTTCAGGAATGTTGGGCAATTCAAAATTTATCACATGGGGCAATAAGGGAATGTCCAAACCTCTGGCGGCAATATCGGTAGCTACCAATACTCTAATGGTGCTTGCTTTAAACCCACTCAAGGCCTTGGTTCTGGCACCTTGACTTTTATTGCCATGGATGGCCGAGGCGGTAATGCCGGCACTTTGCATTTTTTCGCAAAGCTTGTTGGCGCCATGTTTGGTACGGGTAAATACCAAGACCTGTTTCCAGTTGCATTCTGAAATTAATTTGATAATCAGGCCTGTTTTTAAGCCTTTGGCCACTCGGTAAACTTTTTGTGAGATGGCTTCAACCGTGGTGTTTTCGGGTGTAGCCTCCACATGTACTGGATGGTTTAAAATACCATGTGCCAATTTTTTGATATCGGTCGAAAAGGTTGCCGAAAACATCAGGTTTTGTCGTTTGGCCGGCATGAGTTTGATAATGCGTTCTATATCTCGCAAAAAACCCATGTCTAGCATGCGGTCTGCTTCGTCAAGCACTAAAATTTCTACTTTTGAAAGCGATAACATGCCTTGATTGTGCAAATCGAGGAGTCGTCCTGGTGTGGCTACCAACACATCAACCCCTTGACGCAATAAGTTGACCTGTGGGTTTTGATTGACGCCGCCAAATATTACGGCCGACCGTATGTCCAGAAACACACTGTATTCTTTAACATTTTCATACACTTGGGCTGCCAGCTCACGCGTTGGGGTAAGCACTAAGGCACGCACCGGGCGTTGTCTTAAAGGTTGCCCTTGCGATAACAATTGAAGTAACGGCAAGGTAAACCCTGCTGTTTTTCCAGTACCTGTTTGCGCCGAGGCCAACATATCTTTACCTTCTAAAATAGGTGGAATGGCTTTTTGTTGTATGGGACTTGGTGTGGTATATCCTTTTTTGCTAACTGCTTTTAGCAAGGCCTCAGATAAGCCTAATTGATTGAATAACATATACATTATTTGGTAAATGACCGCCTAATGGTAACTGTCATTTTTTTATTAAGGTGCAAAGGTACTGTTTAAAAAGTTATAATGTTATAAACTTAAAAAGTTTAATTTTGCTAACACCATAATGCATTAAGGCAACAAAAACTTTTCCCAAAGCTTAATTACATAATGTGACATTATAGTGTATAAAGAAATACCCTGCAACTAATCAAAATCTTGGATGCACTATAATAGTATTATGTTTAATTATTGCTTATTAATGCTTTTATACTGGAAAACATTTGCAATTTAGCATACTATACTGGAAAATAGCATGTCATTTTTAGTGAATAAATACGTTTACTGGAAAGTTAAAAACACATTAAAAAAACCTTTATAATGGAAAAGATTTGCAACTATATGTGTTTTAATGGAAATTAATGACCATTTTTGAGTTGTAAAAGCAATTCTAATGGAAAATAACATACCTATCCACTTGCAAGAAGTAATATTTGCTTCAAGCGATACAGCCATAAGCAGAAAAATATCACTTGCCTTTATTTTAGCTGTTAGAAACCTTTTTAAGTATCGCTCTGTGGTATAATAATTTTTTAATGTTCCGAACTTTAGAACAGTTTTCATGTTGGTGTTATGATAGTCAACCAAATCCAACAACGTTTTTTGGTCGTCGTCCTCCCCTAAATATCGTGCCTTAATGGATTAAGCAGTTACAAGTTTAAATTCGGAAAGCAATTGTTTCTGACACTCCAATAAGTCAGCGTACACCTGATCCAAATAAGCATTCAATGCTGTAGCATTCGGAGTTCTTGGTTTTGCCCTTTTTGCTATCGGATCCCAATAGGTAACCGATAGGTAACGCTTCAAACTGATTTCAGCCCGTTTTCCGTTGACGGTTATACGGGCATAAAGAGGTGCAATATCGTCTTTTTTTTTGGCTGCACTCAACCAAAAATGTATACTAAAAGTCTTTGAAGTCTGCATGTGCTCTCACTTTAATGAATATTCGATTTGTTTGCGAAAGTCAAATCGAAGCGAAAGTCAAACACTAATGAACTACCAATGTAGTGAAAAATTTTGTATCTTTTTAGGTAACCGAATAGGTAACCTGCCAATTGATTTTAAAGCTATTCTTATGAAATCATAAAAAATGTAAATATTTGATTTTCATAAAATTAACTATTTTTTGATATCCATTGATACCCTAAAAGTCGGGATGACAGGATTTGAACCTGCGACCACACGGCCCCCAGCCGTGTACGCTACCGGACTGCGCCACATCCCGTTTAAAAAACAGTTTTCAAAGAAACATATTTTTATATAAATACAAGAGCCAATGCGTTTAAACTTTGACTTTTTCTTTATGTAGTTTTTTTTAATTATATGTAGACGTTGAGGCTTCAAAAGTAGAATCTTTGGCCGCTAAATAGCGCTCTGCATCTAAAGCTGCCATGCACCCTGTTCCTGCAGCAGTAATAGCTTGTCTGTAAACATGATCTGCAGCATCACCAGAGACAAAAACTCCAGGAACATTAGTTTTAGAAGTTCCTGGCTTATTAATAATATAACCTGTTTTGTCCAACTCTAAATAATCTTTAAAAATATCTGTATTTGGCTTGTGACCAATGGCAACAAAGAATCCTGTTGATGGAATTTCATGCTTTTCGTTAGTCTTATTATTAAAAACTCTTACACCAGTAACCACTTGTCCATCTCCTAAAACCTCATCAGTCTCTGTATTAAATAAAATCTCGATATTTTCAGTTTTTTTAACTCTATCAGCCATAATTTTTGAAGCTCTAAATTCATCTCTTCTTACAATCATAGTCACTTTTTTACAAAGTTTGGATAGGTAATGTGCTTCTTCACATGCAGAATCTCCAGCTCCTACAATAACAACCTCTTGATTTCTATAGAAAAACCCATCACAAACAGCACAGGCAGAAACACCTCCACCTAGCTTTAAGTATTTTTGTTCAGAATCTAAACCTAAGTATTTTGCAGAAGCACCCGTTGAGATAATGATGGTTTCGCAATGAATTTTTTTGGTATCATTAACCCAAACTTTATGAATGTCTCCTGAAAAATCTACTTTAGTTACCCATCCATCACGCACATCTGCTTCAAATCGCTCTGCTTGCTTTTGTAACTCCATCATCATTTCTGGTCCTGTTATACCATCTGGATAACCAGGAAAATTTTCAACCTCATTGGTTGTTGTTAATTGGCCTCCAGGTTGCATACCTTGATACAATACGGGTTTCATATTTGCTCTTGCAGCATAGATTGCCGCTGTATATCCTGCAGGTCCTGACCCTATAATTAAACATTTTACTTTTTCTACACTTTCATTCATAATCAAATAAATTTAACTATCACAAAAGTAGAATTTTTAAAGGAAAACTTTCGCTCAATTTATCAAAACTTACTATCCTTTTATAATATCTTCTTATTCATTTAGTTATTCACATTTTTTTTGTAAATTGTATATCAATCAACTACAAAATTAAATTCTATATGAAAACAGTGCTACTCCTTCTTAGCCTAACATTTATAGTTTCATGTAAAAACAATTCTGAAACGAAAATAGATGACAGCCAACTTGAAGCTTCTGCAAAAGAATTTACCATGAAAGGTGCTTGGAAATTAATTAGCTATTACAATTACCAAGACAATGAAGTTTCTGATACTATAAGCGCCTCTGATACGAATAAACAAATTAAAATGTACACAGATACCAAAGTTATGTGGAGTAGATTTAGAGATTCTGATACCTTAGATTGGTTTGCCTACGGAAATTATTCTATAGGCAATGGTATTTTAACGGAAGTATTGGATTATGGGTCTAAATCCATGAACGAAGCTATTAAAGAACAAAAAGAGTTCAATTTTAAATTAATTTTAGATGCCAATACATTTTCTCAAGTTCAAACAGACGAAGAAGGTAATGCTATCTATGCCGAAAATTATTTAAGAATTGAATAATGAGTGAATTAATTAATTCAGTTAATTAATTTTTTATGAGTGATTCTTTTCCTTTTATAGCCGCTTTAATCGCTTCAATTTTACATGTCATAACTGGCTCTGATCATCTGGCTGCTGTGATTCCTTTCGCCATTGAGTCTAAAAAAAAAGCATGGAAAATTGGGCTTTTCTGGGGAATTGGTCATTTAATGGGTATGCTGGCTATTGGCATTTTGTTTTTGATATTTAGAGAACTCATTCCTGTTGAAAAAATCTCTGTTTATAGTGAGCAATTAGTGGGTATTGTTCTTTTACTTATTGGCGCTTGGTCTTTTTACAAAATATTTAAAGAGGAAAAGAAGCATAAACACTTGCATATACATGGCAATCATTCGGTTGTTATACATAAACATGAACATACTCATGCTCATGAGTCCTCTCATCAACACGCCCATAAAGAACCCTTAAAACAAAGCAGCGTTGCTTCATTATCTATAGGGTTTTTACATGGATTGGCTGGTATTTCTCATTTCCTGCTATTTATTCCTGTTACTAGTTTTAAAAATCAAATAGATTCCATTTCATATTTAACAGGATTTAGCTGTGGCATTGTTCTGGCTATGACCACTTTTGCTCTACTTATCGGGCAAATTTCATCGTTTAGTAAAAATGAGCATCATGACACGCTATTTAAAGGAATTAGATTTTCTGGTGGCCTTTTTGCAATAATCATAGGTTTATACTGGCTGTTTTCTTAACAAATTCTTGGTAACTGCTCTCCAATTAATGGCGTTACAATTCTCCTTCCACCTATTGAACTTTGCATGACAACCTTGTTTGGATGTTCGTGGGTTACCTCACCTATTAATGCTGCATTTTTTCCTTTTTGGTCTTTCTTCATAAAATTCAAGACTTCCTTAGAAATTAAAGCATCAACGACCACTAAAAAAACACCTTCATTGGCAACATATAAAGGATCTAATCCTAAAATCTCACATGCCGCAGCCACTTGCTTTTCTAAAGGAATTTTGTCCTCATAAATAAGGACACCTTGATTAATATCTTGAGCAATTTCAGATAATACGCTCGCAACGCCACCTCTGGTAGGATCTCTAAAAAGATGAATTTTATCTCCAAACTCATTTATAAGATCATTTACCAAAAAATTTAAATTGGTGGTATCACTTTCTATACTCGATTCAAACTCTAAGCCTTCTCGTTGAGACATAATAGCCATACCATGTTGCGCTACATAGCCATTAAGCAGTATTTTATCTTCCACTTTAATGTGTTTTGTCGAAATGTTAGCTTTTGGATTTACTTCTCCAAACCCTGTAGTGTTAATAAATATTTTATCGCCTTTTCCTCTTTCAACTACTTTGGTATCTCCTGTTATTATCTGAACACCGCTTTCATCTGCAGCCTTTTTTATAGAATTTACAATGGTTATAAACTCATCCATTTTTAATCCTTCTTCAACAATAAATGCTAATGACAAAAACTTTGGAACAGCCCCACACATGGCGACATCATTCACAGTTCCGTTAACGGCTAACTCTCCAATATTTCCACCTTTAAAAAAAATAGGCGACACCACAAAACTATCGGTTGAAATGGCTATTTTACCATTAAAATCAACTATAGAGCCATCATGTTTTTGGTCTAAATAAGAATTGCTAAACGTTTTAAATACAATATCATCTAATAAATCTCGTGTCATTAAACCGCCACTTCCATGACCTAATTGAATGGTCTCGTATGCCCTTGTTCCTTTATCCATAGTTATTCTGTGATTAGATTGCTTGAAAAATGATAGTATGCAGCACAGGCTCCTTCAGAGGAAACCATCGGCGCTCCAAGTGGATTTGAAGGCGTACAGGCCTTCCCAAATTGATTACATTGATGTGGTTTTTTAATGCCTTTTAAGATATCTCCTGCAATACAATTAGGATTTTCTGGTACTTTCATGTGACTGATACCAAACTTTGTTTCAGCATCAAAAGCTTTAAATTCTTTATTTAAAACATATCCGCTATTAGGTATTTCTCCAATGCCTCTCCATTCTCTGTCTCCTACTTCAAATACTTGATGAATTACTTTTAACGCCGCTAAATTTCCTTCTTCTTTAACCACTCTGGAATACTGATTTTCAACGTTGTAAATTCCACTTTCAAGTTGCTTAACCGCCATGTAAATGCCTTGAACCAAGTCTAAAGGTTCAAAACCTGTAATTACAATAGGTATTTTGTATTTCTCTGCTAATGGATAATATTCTTTATAACCCATGATAGCACACACATGGCCAGCACCTAGAAAGGCGTTTATATTACAAAATTTATCATCTAAAATAGCTTCCATAGCAGGAGGAACCAAAACATGTGAAACTAATATAGAATAATTTTTAAGTCCTTCTTTTTGGGCATGTAAAACAGATAAAGCATTCGCTGGCGCAGTGGTTTCAAAACCCACAGCAAAAAAGACGACTTCTTTATCTGGATTACTTTTAGCAATTTTCACAGCCTCAATGGGCGAATACAAAATTCTTAAATCGCCACCATTTGATTTTGCTTCCAATAAACTTTTTTTACTACCAGGTACTCTAATCATATCGCCAAAAGAACATACAATAACGCCTTGCTCCAAAAGCTCAATAGCTTTATCTATTAAGTTTAAAGGTGTTACACAAACCGGACAACCTGGACCATGAATCATTTGAACATAATCAGGCAATAACTCAAGTATTCCATTTTTTACTAATCCATGAGTTTGACCACCACAAATTTCCATGATTTTCCATGTTTTTGTGACTGTTTTTTCAATAAGCTCTAAATAGCTTTTTGTTGCCTCTAAATTTCTATATTCTGTTAGATACTTCATTTATTGCTACATTGTAAGTAGTACATCATCTGCCCAAAAGAAATGTTTTCATCATTAGGAGCTAAGTTAATGTTAAAATACAGTTTATATTCCTTTTCTCCAATTTCTTTAATCATATCTATCAAGGTGGTATTCTGAAAAACGCCACCACTAAAAGCGATGTTTTTATACTGATATTTCTGAGCTATTTGAAATACATGAGATGTTAAGGTATAAAAAAAGTTTAGTATGACGTTCTCTTTTGAATTCCCTTTTTGAAAATCTAAATATAGATTAAAGATTAATTCTTTCGTTGGAATGAGGCCGTTTTCCGAAATTTTACAGTAAGCTTGGCATTTACTCAAATCATAGGTATCTATCAAACTCTCCATTAAAATGGCTGCTTCTCCTTCATAAGAATTAAAATCACAAATATTAAGCAAGGACGCAACCGCATCAAACAACCTTCCAACAGAAGCCGTTTTTAATTTGTTTTTACTATTTAAAGTATGGTAAATTGAGATTTCATGACTCTCAAACTTTTCATTGAGAATATGTTCCATTTGAGGATTTGATAACGATAATAAAGACAATCTTGGTTCTTTAGACATTTTATCACCTGCAAGCCAATCAAAATATTCAAAATGAGCAATTCGCTCCATGTTATTTGAACGGTATTCAAAAAATTCTCCGCCCCAAATCTGGCCATCATCACCATAACCGGTTCCGTCCCAAATGACTCCTAAAACAGATTCTGAAGAATTAAATAAATGATGTTCTCCTAAAACGGATGCAAAATGCGCTTTATGATGTTGAATTTTATGTAATTCTATTTTGTCTTTTATAGATAGCTCTTCTCCATACAAAGTGCTTTGATATCCTGAATGTGAATCAACCAATAAGACATCAGGCTTTTGTTCAAACACATTTATAAAATCTTGAACTACTTCTGTAAAACGTTTGTAAACATCAAAATTGTCAAGGTTACCTAAATATTGACTTAGATAAACATATGAATTAGGCGCATAGGCAATGGTACTTTTTAAATGTGCCCCTAAAGCCATGATTTTTTTATCTGATTTTACAGAAATATCAAATAAATTAGGGGCATAACCTCGTGATCTGCGGAATAAAACTTCTGTAATATATTTTTTACTAAACTTCACAACAGCATCATCCTGTGGATGCACAATTTTTAAATGGTGGTTTAAAAAATAATCTGCCACATGGTTTAGTTTTAAAAAGGCCTCTTCAAAATCATTTATAATTGGTGAGCCATGAATGTTGCCACTCGTAGCCACTATTGGGAATTTTAACTGATTTGCTAATAATTGTAATATCCCGGAATACGGTAACATAATCCCAATTTGATTTAATCCTGGTGCAACAGCCTCTAAATTAATTTTACCTTTAAAACCCTTTGAATTAATAATATTTATAGGCCTTTCAACAGATTTAAGACTTTGTTCTTGTTTTTCAGTTATTGGCAATTCTTTTTTTAAAGCAACTAATGAAGGATATAAAACGGCAAATGGTTTATTAGGCCTATGTTTTTTATCTCTTAGTTTTTGAACCACTTGGCCATTCTCGGCATGACAACATAACAAATATCCGCTGGTATTTTTAATGGCAATAACATTTCCTTCTAATAAAAGATTAGCAACGCTTTTGAATAAATCATTCTTAGAAACCTCAACTTTTTTACCAGAATTATCAACTAAAAACAGATCTATTCCACAGGTTTTACAGGTATTTGTTTGTGAATGAAACCGTCTATCTTCAGGATTTGTGTATTCCTTGATACAATCATCACACATTGGAAAATCATCCATGCTGGTATGACTTCTTTCAAAAGGAAAGGTTTTAGTAATGGCCCAACGCGGCCCACAATGAACACAAGTTGTAAAAGGATAATTATAACGCCTATTTTCACTGTTTTTTATATCTTTTTGGCAATCATCACAAATAGCAAAATCAGGCGTGAGTATTAAATCAAGCTGTCCACTTTTTTTTGAAGGAACTATATTAAAATCATCAAATTTTGGATACTGAATTTCATGAATTGAACTCTTTTTAATTTTAGAAACTGGTGGCGGAAAACTAATTAACTTTTCATAAAAACTATGAGTGGATTTTTCTGAACCTTGCACCAAAATAATAACGCCATGTTCGTCATTTGAAACAGAACCTTTTAACAAAAACTCTCTAGCTAGGTTATAAACATAAGGACGAAACCCTACACCTTGAACTTGTCCGGAGATTAAAATTTTATAGGTATTTTGCATTAAGTTTTATAGTTTCAAACGTCCTATAAATTTACGATAATTTTAAATGAAGTTTTTCTGATTGCTCGAAGATTTGATTAATTAATTTAGGAATAACATCTTTCACTTTTTGGCTTAACTCAATAGTCATAGGATTTAATTCTTCAATAGAAATGGTAAACAGATGAATATCTGGAACTTTATCCATTAGGTAAACGGCTTCAACCATATCCTTTAGACCAACATCATGAACGCTTAAAGCTGATGGAAAATCTGATGCAAATTTTGGACGGATTATAGAGATGGTTCCGGCTGGTTTTCCATCCATAGTAGCATCTACAAAAATAATGGTAGGATACACTTGAAAACAGCTAAGCAGTAAAAAGCCTCCTGTACCTCCATCAAGAATATCTAAATACTCTGGAAGTGCTAATTTTGACATGTGCTGAATGGCATGCACACCAATACCTTCGTCTCCCATTAAATAATTACCAACACCCATAACAAGAATGCTTTTGGACTTGTCCTTTTCAAAAAAAAAGGAGTCACTACTAGTGGCAATGGGTACTCTTTCTGGTATTTTCATACTTTAAAATAAAAAATAAATTCATTCAAATCCAAAATTCTAGGCATTAGAATGAATTTATTATCAATTAATAACATTTATTTAGTAGCTACAATGCCTTTCTCTTCTTTAATTTCTATTTCTTCTTCATTATGGGCATGTTTAAGTCGTTCATCGCATACAAACTTATAACCTCCAAACATAGAAGATACTTCTCCTCTACCTTCCAACCAATCATGATAGAATACTAAATAGACATGAACCATAGCAAAGAATATAAATAACCACATGGCTGCATGGTGTATGCTTCTAACCAAAAAATCACCACCAAAAAGTGGAATGACCCATGTAAACATTTTAGGTAACCACCATGAAGCCATATCGCCATACAAAGCAAAACCAGTAATGATTTGAACTAAAGCTAAGACAAACATAAAAATATAGGAAAGTGTAGCCACACTATTGTGACCTATACTGATTTTGGTTACATCTTCTTCTTTTTCGTTCATTAACATGATGTCAATCTTCATGACATGCCAGAAATTGTTCCAGTTTTTTTTGGTAAACGGCCAAAAGGCTTTCCAACTGGCAAATCTATTTCCAGCAAAAGCCCAATAAACCCTCAATATCATCACAAAAAAGAACAAATAAGCGGCTGTAAAATGCAAAAATCTAACAATACCAAAAGAATGCAAATTGGTGGCTTCAGCACTTGATAATATAGCTGGTGGATTAGCAATTAAAAACCCCGTAATAACCAATACAAACAAAGCAAGAACATTTAACCAATGAAAGATCCTGACAGGTAATTCCCAGACGTAAACACGTTTAAAATTTCTTATTTTTTTCATGCCCTTTTATTTAGCTAAATTTCACAGCTTCCAACATTCTGAACTTTGGAAATATGATTACCATGCTCATCATACAAATGAACCGCACAAGCAATACAAGGATCAAAGGAATGGATGGTTCTAATAATTTCCAAGGGTAATTCAGGATCTGCAACAGGCGTTCCAATTAAACAAGACTCATATGCAGAACGTACCCCTTTTGGATCTCGTGGTGATGCATTCCAAGTACTTGGAACCACTTGTTGATAATTGGCGGTTTTTCCATCTTTTATTCGAATCCAATGCGCTAAAGCACCTCTAGGAGCTTCCATGTACCCTACGCCTTTTGCTTCTGCTGGCCAGGTGGAAGGTTCCCAATTTTCAGTATTTGCCATGCGTTCATCACCATTTTTTATGTTTCTTATCAAAGTATCATAAAACTCCATAGTCCAATTAGCTACCAATTGTGTTTCAATACCTCTGGCAGCGGTTCTTCCTAATGTTGAGAAAAGAGCATCAACTGGTACATTTAAATATCCTAAAGCAGCATTAACGGCTTCTTGAATTTCTTTGTTTCCTCGAGCATATCCAACAAGAAGTCTGGCTAACGGACCTACTTCCATTGGCATTCCTTTCCATCTTGGAGTTTTAATGAAGCTATACTTTTCTTCAACATTTAAATGCTCGTAAGGTGGTTTTGGACCAGAATATTTAATATTGGTTTCTCCTTCCCATGGATGTCTTCCTGTATCTTTACCTTCAGCATAATTATCGTACCAAGAATTATTTACAAACTCTTCTATTTCTTCACTGCTTCTATGGTTTACATCTATGACTTTAGATAGGTCTCTGTTTAAAATAATACCTTGCGGGAATTTAAAATTAGATTGATCTGCATAACCATTGGTTGGAAAATCACCATACGACATATAATTACCAAAGCCTTTTCCGATCGCTCCCCAATCCTTATAGAAGGATGCAATGGCTAAAAGGTCTGGAATATATACTTGTTCTATAAATCGTTTTCCTTCTTCTAAAAGCGATTTAACCATGGCTAATCGCTCTGCGTTAATACCACCAGGATTTTCGGTATTTATGGCACAAGCCATACCACCAACCAGATAATTTGGGTGTGGATTTTTACCTCCAAAAATGGTATGAACTTTAACAATTTCTTTTTGCCATTCAAGGGCTTCCAAATAATGGGCTACTGCCAACAAATTGACCTCTGCAGGCAATTTCATTTGAGAATGTCCCCAATATCCATTTGCAAAAATTCCTAATTGGCCGCTTTCAACAAATTTTGTAATTCGTTTTTTAATATCTGAAAAATAGCCCGGTGAACTTTTTGGCCAACTGGATATGCTTTGAGCCAGTTCAGAAGTTTTTTGTGGATCTGCCTTTAAAGCATTGACCACATCTACCCAATCTAAAGCATGTAAATGATAGAAATGTACTGTATGGTCGTGCATATATAATGCACCTTCCATAATATTTCTTACCATTTCGGCATTAGGTGGCACTGCAATACCTAAAGCATCTTCTACCGCTCTTACAGAGGTTAAAGCATGCACTGTTGTACAAACCCCACAAGTTCTTTGTACAAAAGCCCAGACATCTCTTGGATCTCGTCCTTTAACAATTTGTTCAATACCTCTAACCATGGTACTGGAACTGTAAGCATCTACAATTATTCCGTCTTTAATTTCTGCTTCAATTCTTAAATGACCCTCAATTCTGGTAACAGGATCAACAACTATTCTATCTGCCATAATATTAAATTTTAAGAGTCAATATTTTTTTCGTTTGATTTTCCTCGGTTAATTCTACTCTTTAATTCTTTCCGTTTAGAAATATTAGCACCAATAGCATGAACAACTAAACCACCTGCTAAAACTCCTGCGCCAATTTTACCAATATCATCCGCTAAGCCTTCGGCATGTAATCCAGGAACTTTGGCTAATCGTTCGTAAAATGGCCCATTATCCCAGAAATTTTCTTCACTACATCCTATACATCCATGACCTGATTGAATTGGATAACTTACGCCATTGTTCCATTTTATGGTACCACAAGAATTGTAGGTCATCGGGCCTTTGCAGCCCAGCTTATAAAGACAATAACCATCTTTAGCATTTTTATCGTCAAACGTTTCCGCAAACAATCCTGCATCGTAATATGGTCTTCTATAACAACTATCATGCACTCGTTTTGCATAAAATGCTTTAGGTCTTCCTAATCTATCAAGTTCTGGCAACCTTCCAAATGTTACCATATGAATAATAACGCCTGCCATGACCTCTCCTATTGGTGGACATCCTGGAACTCTTATGATGGGTTTATTTTTAATTATTTTATGAATTGGAGTTGCATTTGTTGGATTTGGTTTTGCAGCCTGCACACATCCATTGGATGCACAACTTCCCCAAGCTATGATAGCTTTTGCGCCTTCAGCAGATTCTAATAATATGTCTTTTGCAGATCTTCCTCCTATACAACAATAATTACCATCATCTCCCATAGGCACAGAACCTTCAACACAAAGAATATACTCACCTTTGTATTTTTCCATAGTAGCTTTTTTAGCTGCCTCGGCTTGATGTCCTGATGCTGCCATCAATGTTAACGTATAATCTAAAGATATTTTATCTAGAATAATATCTGCTACAATAGGGTGATCAGAACGGATAAAAGATTCACTGCAACAAGTACACTCTTGGAAATGTTCCCAAATTACTGGTACTCTGTAAGTAGTCTCAAGAGATTTTGCTACTTGACCAACCATCGAGTTTTCCAGTCCCATATAGGCGGCAATGTAGGTGGCAAATTTCATAAAATCTCTTCTGCTATAGCCTTGTTTTATGATGCTCTCATAATAAGTTTCTCTCACTTCTTTTTTTGTAGCCATAATTAAAATTAGATTAATAAAGTTGATGTTTTCTGCGCTTTACCTTTCAGATGTCTTAAAACTAAATAATAACATTGAAAAAAAATATGACTTTTATCATATTATTAATTTCTATAAATATTTATTATTGCTTTAATTATCAATAATTTAACCACTTAAAAATTTCAGCAAAATGCATGAATTATCTATAGCTTTGGGAATTGTTGATATTGCTGAAAAGGAAACAAAAAAAGCCCAAAAAAGTAAGGTTAACTTGATTGAACTGGAAATTGGGACTTTGGCAGGCATAGAATTTGACTCACTTGATTTTGTTTGGCCTATAGCCGTAAAAAACAGTGTTTTAGAATTTGCCTATAAAAAAATAAAAGTCATTCATGCCGAAGCTAAATGCAGTGATTGTGATACCCTTTTTAAATTAGATCATGTGTACGACAGCTGCCCAAACTGCAACAGCTATCTTAAAGTGATCATTAAGGGTAAAGAATTGTTAGTAAAAAGCCTTGAAGTCTCTTAATTTTAATAATGAATTAACAATCTTTTCTTAAATTTTATCGATTATTCACAAAACCATTAATCAAATGGCAATTCTATAATGAGATGACATTTGTCATATCCTATTTCTATCTATAAAGTTATTTTAGTTACAAAACTTATTTTCTTGATTATGGTAACTAAAGAGAATGCTATACATAGGTCAAAACTATTAAATGTTCTTTGGGACATACAAAGAAAAAGAAGGTTCATCAGTCGTGATGACATGAAAAAAATTTCAAAGGAATTCAATATTTCTATGATTGAATTAGAAGGTGTTATTTCTTTCTATCATTTTTTTCATCTTTCAAATGCTGGCAAGTACACCATCTATTTGAATTGTTCAACAATTTCCCAACATAAAGATTATCAAGCAGTAAAGAAAACCTTTCAGGATGAATTAGGAATTTTAATTGGCAACGTTACAAAAGACAACTTATTTGGATTTTTCAAAACCTCATGCATTGGTCTTAGTGATCAAGAAACTTCTGCCCTGATAAATGGACATCCTTTTACAAACCTTACTCCTGAAAAAGTTCAAACCATCATCTCTAAACTAAGAAATGGGCATTCTGTTGAATCATTGAGTAACGATCCCAAAAATAATATTCAGTACACACCAAAAGACGAAGCTAAGACCATCTTCTTTAAAACTTACAGCAAAGGCAAAGGGCTTTCCAAATTGGCTACTTTAACACCTGATGAGGTTATTCAATTAATAACTAAATCTAAGCTTTCAGGAAGAGGAGGCGCGTTTTTTCCAACCGGAATGAAATGGGAAATGTGCCGAAATAACAAATCAGACCAAAAATATATAATTTGCAATGCTGATGAAGGTGAACCCGGAACCTTTAAAGACCGAGTATTAATGAACAAATATCCGGGACTTTTAATAGAAGGCATGGCCATAGCTGGTTATGCCGTTGGAGCCCATGAAGGTATCATATATTTAAGGGCAGAATATTTATATTTAAAAGAAAGCATTGAGAAAACCATCAAAGAATTTGAAGAATCTGGATTATTGGGAAAAAACATTCTGGGAATAAACAATTTTGATTTTACGGTTCATATACAAATGGGAGCCGGAGCATACATATGTGGCGAAGAAACCGCTCTTATTGCCTCTATGGAAGGAAAACGTGGTGAACCATCAACCAAAGAATATTTCCCAGTAGAAAAAGGTTTTTTAGGTAAACCAACCGTTGTCAATAATGTGGAAACACTTTGTGCAGTGCCAAGAATTCTAGAAATGGGTTTAGACAATTACCTGAGCATTGGAACCAAAGAAACACCTGGAACCAAACTTTTAAGCGTCTCTGGCGATTGTAAAAAACTAGGGGTTTATGAAATTGAATGGGGCATGAAGTTAAGAGATTTTTTAAGCTTAATTGAAGCAGAAGATCCTTATATGGTTTTGTTTAATGGATTTTCAGGCGAATGCTTATCTAAAGTTGATTTTGATAGAGAAATATCTGGAGAGAATTTATTAGCAGAACACATTCAATTTAATTTTAAGGATCCTATTGAATATTCTCGCAAAATGAGTGGTGTTGGTCTGCGAAGTGGCGGATCAATCATGGTTTTTAATAAAAGTCGAAATTTAATTGGAATACTCAAAAACATAACCAAATTTTTTGTGGCTGAGTCTTGTGGTATTTGTGTACCATGCAGAACTGGTAATTTCCTTCTAAATAAAAAAATTAACAAAATCATATTTGGTCATGCCGATATAAAAGACCTAGAACAAATAAAGGAATGGAGCACTATTATTAAACAATCCAGCAGATGTGGACTTGGAAAAACATCTACAAATTGTTTGCTTACTGCCCTACTGAAATTTCCAGAAGAATTTAAAAAATACCTCACAGCAGAAAGCAATTTCAATCATTCATTTAATATTGAAAACGCTGTAGAAAACTACAATACAATTATCCAAGAAATAGAAAGTACTTATGAATAATTTAATAAACATAACTATTGATGGGAAACAATACCAAGCACATGAAGGAAAAAACTTGGTAGAAGCTGCTAAAGAAAACGGTATCTACATCCCTACTTTATGCCATTTTCATGAAATTAATACTCCTCTAGGCACATGCCGAATTTGTACAGTATGCGTTAACGGTAAAACAACTACGAGCTGTACAACAAAAGTATATGAAGGCATGGAAGTTGAAATAAACACGCCAGAACTTTTAAATACTAGAAAAGCAATCATTGAGATGCTGTATGCAGAAGGAAATCACTTTTGTCCTTCTTGCGAAAAAAGTGGCAATTGCGATATGCAAAACTTAGGCTATGATATGGGCGTTACTAATTCACGTTTTCCTCATGTTTATAGCAACAAAGTAGTAGATTTCACTTCGGACAGAATGATCATGGAATCCAACAGATGTATTCTTTGTAAACGCTGCGTTGAAGAGATTAAAACCAAAGACGGTAAAGATGTTTTTTCTTTTGTGAGCAGAGGTATTAAAACTCGCGTTCATATTGATTATGAACAAGAGAAAAAATTAACTGACGCTGAAGCTATGCATGCTATGAACATTTGTCCCGTTGGAGCTATTTTGGTTAAAGGGATGATTTACGAACAACCATTTGGAGATCGCAAATATGATATGACCGGAAAACTAAAAGAAACCCAAATTCATACCGACTTTATAAAAAGAAATGATGAAAATAAATTTATAGTTGCAACAACGTCCTTAGCCGGATGCTTTGGATGCCATATGTCGTTATTAGATATTGATTTAGAGATTTTGGATATTCTGGAAATAGTAGAGTTCAACAAATCACCATTAACAGATATTAAAAAGTTTAGTAAACGATGTGACATTGGTTTAATTGAAGGCGGTTGTGCAAATTCTGAAAATATAGAAGTTCTAAAAGAGTTCAGAAAAAAATGTGATATCCTCGTTGCTTTTGGTGAATGTGCCATTATGGGAGGTATTCCTGCCATGCGGAATTTTGTTCCATTAAAAGAATGTCTGGAAGAAGCTTACATACATGGTTTAACTAGTGAAATTGGAACTAATATAATTCCAAATCATGAAGATATTCCTAAACTACTTAACAATGTATATCCGTGCAATGAAATAGTTAAAATAGATTATTACATTCCTGGTTGTCCTCCAAATGCCAACCATATATGGAAAGTTGTAAAAAATATTCTATTAAACGAGGAATACTCTATTACTCACGAAGAATTTAAATACGATTGAGCATGAAAAAAATAGTTATAGATCCTGTAACAAGAGTGGAAGGACATGGTAAAGTGACCATTCATTTAGACGAAAACAACAACGTAAAAGAGTCTTTTTTTCATATTGTAGAGTTTCGTGGTTTTGAGCGCTTTATTCAAGGGCACCCCTACTGGGAAGCTCCTGTATTGGTTCAGCGACTTTGTGGTATTTGTCCTGTAAGTCATCATTTAGCTGCAGCGAAGGCCATTGATCAAATTGTAGGCATAGAACCCAAAGATTTGTCTTTACCCGCACAAAAAATTAGGAAACTTTTACATTTCGGACAGATATTCCAATCACATGCTTTACACTTCTTTTATTTAGCTTCACCAGACTTATTATTTGGTGTTGATGCAGATCCTGCAAAGCGAAATGTTGCCGAGGTTGCCATTGCACACCCCGAATTGGCAAAAAAAGGAATTTTAATGAGAAAGTTTGGTCAAGAAATCATTAAAACTATTGCAGGAAAACGTATTCATGGTATTTCTGCCGTTCCTGGAGGCGTTCATAAAAAAATAACTTTAAAAGAAAGAGACTATTTTTTAAATAGCAAAGAAATACCTTCTGTTGATGCCATGATCAATTGGTCAGTTGAGATTATTGATTTCTTAAAAGGCTATCATAACATAAATAAAAAATGGTTAGATGAATTTGCAGAATATCCGTCAGGACATTTAGGCTTAGTAAATAAAGACAATGGTTTTTTAGAATTATACGATGGTAATTTACGCGCCTTGGATGCCAATGGCAAAGTAACCTTAAACGATATTCCCTCCGATGATTACATTCAATATTTTAATGAAGGTGTAGAAAAATGGTCCTATTTAAAATTCCCATATTTAAAAGATTTAGGAAGAGAAAAAGGATGGAATCGCGTTGGACCTTTAGCTAGAATAAATATTTGTAATGGTATTGAAACACCTTTAGCAGAACAGGAACGACTTATTTTTAAATTATCAACACATGGTAAAATAAACAACAAAACCATGTATTCACATTGGGCACGACTTATAGAGATGTTATATTGTGCAGAAATGATGAAAAAATTATTGAATGATGAAGATATTTTAAGCAATGACCTCGTTAGAAAAGGAGAACGACGTAGTGAAGGCATCGGTATTATTGAAGCGCCTAGAGGTACATTGATTCATCATTATGAAGTTGATGATCGTGACCGAATAACACGCTGTAATCTCATTGTTTCTACAACACATAATAACGAGCCGATGAATCAGGCTGTTAAATGGGTCGCTAATAATGTGATTAGTGGAGAACCTAAAATTACCGAAGGCATGCTCAATCAAGTTGAAGTCGCTATTAGAGCCTATGATCCTTGTTTGAGTTGTGCAACCCACGCTTTAGGACAAATGCCTTTAAATATTCGGTTGGAAGATTGCGAAGGAAACCTTATAGATGAAAAAATTAGATCATAAAGCAATCGTTATAGGAATTGGCAACATTGGACGACAAGATGATGGCATAGCTTGGCTATTTTTAGATTATTTAAAAGAACAGAATATAAATATTGATCTGGAATACCGATATCAGCTTCAAATTGAAGATGCAGAATTAATTTCCAACTATGCCAAAGTATTTTTTATTGATGCTACTAAAGAGACAACAGAACATGGTTTTTACCTAAAACCATGTCTGCCATCAATAACATACAACTTTAGCTCTCATGCTGTAGAACCAGAAACCATTTTGCGTTTATGCAACAAACTGTACAATCGTAACCCAGAAACATCCATATTAGGAATACAAGGTTATCATTGGGATTTAAAAATTGGATTGAGCAAAAAGGGAACAATAAATTTTAATAAAGCAAAAAAATACTTTAACGATAAGGTACTTATTAACTATCTTTGAGTAAATCATAAATTTTATAGCTATGTGTGGAACTTGCGGTTGCGGATCTGAAAAGAATGGTGTAACCATTCTATCGCCAAAAGAAAATAAAACTAATGAGCAGCATCACCATCATCATGATGGCGAGCATTCACATAGTCATGATCACTCAAATGATCACCATCATCACGACCATCATGAGCATAGTCATGGTCACTCACATGATCACCATCATCACCATGATGATGAACATAGTCATGAACACGACCATCATAAAACCATCCTAAACCTTGAACAAGATATTTTAAAGCATAACGACGTTATGGCTGCAAGAAATAAAGGTTATTTTGAAGCTAAAAATATTTTTGCCATAAATTTAGTTAGCTCTCCAGGATCAGGAAAAACTTCCATTTTAGAAAGAACTTTAAGCGACTTAAAAAATGAAAAATCATTTTTTGTTATTGAAGGAGATCAACAAACCCTAAATGACGCTAACAGAATTGATGCACTGAATATTCCAGTAATCCAAATCAACACAGGAAAAGGATGTCATTTAGAAAGTGAAATGGTTTACAACGCGGTTAAGCAATTAAACATCACAGACCATTCAATTTTAATGATAGAAAATGTAGGCAACTTGGTCTGCCCTTCCATGTTTAACTTAGGAGAAAATAAACGCGTGGTCATTATTAGCACTACAGAAGGAGAAGATAAACCTATCAAATATCCAGATATGTTTTTTACATCAGATGTCTGTATCATTAATAAAATTGATTTGCTGCCATATTTAAAGGTAGATATAGAGAAGTTAAAAAACTATGCTTTACAAGTCAACCCAAAATTAATATTCTTTGAAGTCTCTGCTACCAAAGGCGAAGGCATGGAGTCGTGGTACAAATGGTTAAAAGAAAACTAAATCAAAAACAGCTATGTGTCTTTCAATTCCCGGAAAATTAATAGAAATAACAGCTCAACTGGACGAAACCTTCAGAACCGGTAAAGTATCTTTTGATGGCGTTATCAAAGAAGTTAGCCTTACACTGGTGCCAGAAGCCAAGGTTAATGATTATGTTATGGTGCATGTTGGAGCCGCCATTAGTGTAGTTGATGAAGAGGAAGCTAAAAAAACCTTTGAATTGTTAAAACAACTCAATGAACTTTATGACTTAGAGCCACCAGAGCTTAATTAATCAAAGAACCTATGAAAAACATCCTTGGTTTATGATATATATCATATTACACATTTTCATAAAACACTAATATTGTTTGATTTTTTCTTTAACATTCAACTAAAGAAACTTATTAATAGCAATAAAAGTCTGGGAATTCAACATTTTCAGACTTTTTTATTTATGCCTGAAAAATCTTCATTTCAAGTCTTTTAAGCAACTTTTAAGATTAATTTAGTGGTTATTTGAATTTAATAAATAATTTTTGCAATATGAAGCTATTAATTGTTGAGGACGAAACCGGCATCTCTAATTTTCTTAAACAAGGATTAGAAGAAGAATCATATCAAGTAGATGTTGCTGAAAACGGAAAGCAAGGCTTAGACCTAGCCATGTCTGGAAATTATGATTTGTTGCTCTTAGATTGGATGCTTCCTGGGTTAAGCGGCATTGAAATATGTCATCAATTTAGAAAAGAATTTAAAGAGACTCCAATTATTTTTTTAACAGCAAAAGATACGGTTGACGAAACCATCTTTGGCCTTCAATCTGGAGCCAACGACTATATTAAAAAGCCATTCCACTTTGATGAGTTATTAGAACGTATCAAAGTACAGTTAAGACCCAAATCTGTTGAGAATCCCATTCTATCCATTGGAAATATTACTTTAAATACCAAAGCTCACAAGGTTTTTAAAGAACATGAAGAAATCATATTAACTCAAAAAGAATTTGCTTTATTAGAGTATTTGTTAAATAACAAGGGTTTTGTCTGCACAAGAACGAGCATCATTAAAAACGTTTGGGACATTCATTTTGATTACAACACAGGCGTTATTGATGTATACATCAATGCCTTAAGAAAAAAACTTAAATTAAATGCTAAAGAATATTTTATTCAAACCGTAAGAGGTATTGGATACATTGCCGAAGAATTATGACATTAAGTTTTAGAAATAGAATTGCCTTACATTACATGATAGCCACAGCCATCATCATGGCCGTCATATTTGGTATTGTTTTTTTGGTTGTTCAAGAAACTATGTATCAAAATATAGATACAGATTTAAATTTTGAAGCTTCAAAACATTCGGGTGAAATAAAGATTGTAGGTGACGCTATTCAATTTATCAATAAAAAAGAATGGGAAGAAGTTGAACATAAAGAAATTCAAATAAACCCTGTTTTTATTCAAATCATTGACACTCATGGAAAGGTTATGGACAAATCTCCAAACCTTAAAAGTGATGTTTTACCCTTTAAAAATATTGAAGACTACGGAACTCATTTCAATACCTATTTAAAAGATCAGGTTATCCGGCAAATTCAAAAACCAATTGAAACTAACGGAAAAACAAAAGGCTATATGCTAGCAGCCATGACCTTAGAACCGTCCATGATGGTTTTGCATAAATTAAGGAATACCCTGTTGGTTTCCTATTTAATAATGCTTAGTGGCTTGTATTTTATTTCGAGATATTTGGCAGGTAGAAGCATCATTCCTGTGAAACACATCACTCAAACAACCAACAGAATTACCAAAAACAATTTAAATGAACGAGTAGAATTGCCTATTTATAAAGACGAACTATATGATTTGTCATCGGGCATCAATAAACTTTTACAGCGAATTGAAAATGCTATTGAAAGAGAACGTCAATTCACATCTGATGCCTCTCATGAGCTTCGCACACCACTTGCTTCGTTAAGAGGTACTTTAGAAGTTTTGATCAGAAAACCTAGAGAACTCAAGGAATATGAAGAAAAAATATCATACAGTTTATCAGAAATTGATAGAATGACAGGCATTATAGATCAATTGTTATTATTGGCAAGGTTAGATGCTTCCAATGCCATAACCAATAATATCGCCATGTCATTACCTGCTCTTATTGATGAAATATTAGTGAGACATCGTAAAGAGCTTCTATTAAAAAAAATTAAAGTTGACGTACAACTAGAAACTACAGATGAACCTAAGGTTCCTAAATACCATGCCAATCTTATTCTTGATAATATTATCAACAACGCTATTAAATATTCAAAAAACAACACCTCTATTTTAATTCAGATAACCTCTACAAAAAAAGGATTTCAGTGTAAAATAAAAGACCAAGGAATTGGTATAAAACAGGAAGATATTCCAAATATTTTTAATCATTTTTATAGGTCTGATGCCTTAGAACACAGACACATCACTGGAAATGGCCTAGGCCTTTCCATCGCACAAAAATCGGCAGAAGCTATCCACGCAACCATCCATTTAGAAAGTCATCCAGATGTTGGATCTACATTTACCATCAAATTTTTAAGTAAATCTTAAGATATTCCGTTTTTCAGTGTTAAAAAAAAGCCTTTTATTTGCAAGTATTAAGAGGTACTTATTCATGAGTATTTCTTATACGGTTGGTTAGGTTCGGGTTGGTCCCCGAACCTTTTTTTTTAAATACCTTCTTCCCTTTTTAAGCAAATCTTAAGGCATTGATTTACTAAAACTTAGTTAAACACTTTAAATTTGTATGTCATTAAATACATCCAAAAATGTTAGAAAAAATTATTCAATATAGCATTCATCATAAACTTATTGTTTTGTTGTTTACTGCTGGTATTGTCGGTTTTGGTTTTTATGCCCTATCCAATATTCCCATAGGGGCTGTACCAGATGTTACCAATAATCAAGTTCAGGTTATCACAACCTCAAGGAATTTAGCCACAGAAGATGTTGAGAAATTTTTAACCTATCCTGTTGAACTTGAAATGGCTAACTTGCCTGGAGTTAAAGAAATTCGTTCCGTTTCAAAATTTGGATTGTCTGTGGTTACCGTGGTTTTTGATGACAAGATTGGCACCTATTTACCAAGACAACTTATTGCTGAAAAAATTAAAAGTGCTCAAGAAAAAATTCCTGCCGGATTTGGAACACCTTTTATGGGACCAGTATCAACAGGCCTTGGAGAAATTTACCAATACATCATCAATGTTGACCCAAAATACAAAAACAAATACTCATTATCTGACATTAGAACCATTCAAGATTGGATTGTTAAAAGACAATTATCTGGAATACCTGGCGTGGTTGAGGTTAATACTTGGGGCGGACATTTAAAACAATATGAAGTAGCCATAAATCCGGAATCATTAAGAGCTATGAACATCTCTATTTTTGATGCTTTTAATGCTTTAGAAAAAAACAACAGTATTGCTGGTGGTGGTTATATTGAAAAAGGGAATGAAAGTTATTTCATTCGTGGTGAAGGCTTAGTTAATTCTCTTGAAGACATTGAAAATATTGTGGTTACTACCAGAGACAATGTTCCTGTTTATATAAAAGATATTGCTTCCGTTGGATTTGGAAATGCCAATCGGTTTGGTGCTATTACTGGCAATGGTGAAGGCGAAAAAGTACTTGGACAAGTTATGATGTTAAAAGATGCCAATTCTAATGCCGTGATTAATGCCGTTAAAGACCGAGTAAGCGAAATTCAATCGTCATTACCTCCAGGCATAAGTATCAATCCGTTTTTGGAACGTAGCGAACTCATTGCCAAAACAACCTTTACCATTGCTGAAAACTTAATTCTTGGATGTTTAATTGTCATATTTGTGGTGGTTTTACTTTTAGGAAACATCCGGTCTGGACTTGTTGTTGCTTCCGTAATTCCATTGTGTTTAATGTTTGCATTATCCATGATGTATATTTTTGGAGTTGATGCTAATCTGATGAGTTTAGGAGCAATTGATTTTGGTATTATTATAGATGGCGCTGTCATTATTGTAGAGTTCATCGCCTTTAAAATTACCGGTCAGCGAGTAGCACTTTTAGCACTTCCAAAAAATGAACAACAAGGATTGATTGATAAAATAACCTTTCAAGGAGCAACTAAAATGATGAAATCGGCCGTTTTTGGACAATTAATCATCATCATTGTATTTATCCCCATATTATCATTAGTCAATGTAGAAGGGAAAATGTTTAAACCCATGGCTTTAGTGTTCTGTTTTGCACTTATTGGCGCTATGGTGCTATGCTTTACCTACATTCCTGTTATGGCTTCCTTATTTATAAAACCTTCAAACGTTGAAAAAAGAACCATCTCTTCAAGACTTATTGCTTTTCTGGAAAATAAATATAAACCCACCATTTCTTGGGCACTTCGTCAAAAAAAGTTAGTATTAAGCTTGTCTGTTTTATTGTTATTTTTAACAGCCTTTCTATATTCAAGAATGGGTGGCGAATTTGTACCGACCTTAGATGAAGGCGATTTTGTGATTCAACCAGTACTTAAAACAGGGACTTCTTTAACAAAAACCGTTGAAGCCACAACCAGAATGGAAAACATACTTTTAAAATTTCCAGAAGTAGAACAAGTAGTAAGTAGAATTGGTGCTGCTGAAGTGCCAACAGATCCTATGTCTATGGAAGAAAGTGATGTCATCATCAAATTAAAGCCAAAAAGCGAATGGGTTTCTGCACAAAGTAAAGATGAATTGGCCGATAAATTTAAAGAAGCTCTATCTGAAATTCCTGGAATAGATTATGAATTTACACAACCTATTGAAATGCGTTTCAACGAGCTTATTACTGGAGTTAGGGCCGATTTAGCCATCAAAATATTTGGTGAAGATTTAGATATTCTTTACAAAAAAGCCCTTGAAGTAGAAAAAGCCATTCAAAATGTAGAAGGCGCTGCAGATATTTCTGTTGAAAAAACAGCAGGATTACCTCAAATGACCGTTAAATACAACCGAAACAATATTGCAAAATACGGACTTAACATTGAAGACCTCAATAAAATAATCACTATGGGTTTTGCCGGAATGCCTGCTGGAACTGTGTTTGAAGGCGAAAAACAATTTGATTTGGTGGTTCGTTATGATGAAAAACACCGAAAAGACATCCAAAACATTGAAACCGCATCCGTATTACTTCCTAACGGAAACAATTTACCATTAAGTGAATTTGCCAAAATAAGTTACACCAAAGGGCCAGCAAAAATTTCTCGAGATAATACAAAACGACGCATTGTTATTGGGGTAAACGTTAGAAATCGCGATTTAGAATCTGTGGTTAAAGATGTTCAACAAATCATTAACACTGAAATTAAACTGCCTACAGCCTATACCGTAAGCTATGGTGGACAATTTGAAAACTTAAGAACGGCTTCCGCCCGATTAAAAATAGCCGTACCCATTGCACTTGTTTTAATATTTGTACTCTTATATTTTGCTTTTGATTCTGTTAAAGAAGCCTTGATAATTTATAGTGCCATACCTTTATCGGCCATTGGCGGTGTGCTTCTACTCTATTTTAGAGATTTACCTTTTAGTATTTCTGCAGGCGTAGGTTTTATTGCCCTTTTTGGTATTGCTGTTTTAAATGGCATTGTTCTCATTGAGGAATTTAAAGAGTTAAAAGCACACGGAATTAGTAACATTAATAAACGTATTCTTATGGGAACCAATAACAGATTAAGACCGGTTTTACTTACTGCGGCAGCAGCGGCTCTTGGGTTTTTACCAATGGCTATTTCAACCTCGGCTGGAGCAGAAGTACAACGACCCTTAGCAACGGTTGTGGTTGGCGGACTCATAAGCGCCACCGCATTAACACTGGTTGTATTACCTGTTTTATATGCTATGTTTGATAGAAAAGGAAAAAAAATTAAAATAAAAAATAAAGCATTGCCCCTGTTAGTGTTTTTGCTTTTACCCTTTTTTGCGATGTCTCAAACTAAAGAAATCTCAGCAGATCAAGCTGTTGAAATAGCTTTGAAAAACAACAACATGCTTAAAGCCTCGGTTAATAGAGTGAATCAATCAAAACAACTAATTGGAAGTGCTTTTAATATTGATAAAACACAAGTTTATTACCAATATGACGAAAATAATCTAGCAGAAAACGGACAACCTTTAAAAGTTTTTGGTATTAGTCAATCCATTCAATTTCCAACTATTTATGGATCGCAACGAAAAGCCGAAAAACAAAAAACAAAGTTATCATTTCAAGAATATAACATGAATGAACGCTTGTTGAAAAAAGAAGTGTATTCGGCTTATTACAGCGTTGTTTATAACATGAATGTAGTAACCCATTATCAATATTTAGATAGCTTGTATCAACAATTTTCAAATGCAGCCACAAAGCGCTATGATGTTGGTGAAACCAATTTACTTGAAAAATTAATGGCCGAAACTAAACAAAAAGAAGTATCATTATTGCTTTCACAAAGTCTGGAAAATGTTAATAAAGCCAACACAACCTTACAGGAATGGCTTCAATCAGATTCAACGTATGTGGTTTCAAAACAAACCGCACCATTACTGCCACTTAAAGAATGGAACCTCTTAGAACATCCTGGATTACTGTACTATGAAACTGCTAAACAATTGTCTCAAACCAATTTTTCTATTGAAAAACAACAATTGCTTCCAGATTTACAATTTTCTGTTTTCCAAGGAACCAATAACGGAATGAATGCAAAAAATTATTCTGGGTTTCAAGCTGGTGTTTCCATACCCTTGTGGTTTGGAGCAAATAAGTCCAAAATAAACGCTGCAAAAACCCAAACCATGATTATTGAAAATAACTATGAAAACTATAAAATTCAGCTTGAATCAAAATATAAAAGGTTGTTTTCAGATTTAAAAAAACACGAAGAAGCCATAAATTATTACAATAACAAAGGGCAGCAATTATCAAGAGAATTAACCTTAACGGCTTCTAAAGCCTTTAAAAATGGCGAAATTAACTTTTTACAATACGTTCAACTATTAGAAAGCGCCACCACAATTAACATCAACTATTTAAAAGATCTCTTTAATTATAACACCACCATTTTAGAATTAAATTATTTAACTTATTAATGATAATCTCCATGTTAAACCACGTTAAAAATATTAAAACGCTAACCAGATTGTTTTCGTTTTTTTTGGCCATCATTCTCATATCCTGTAACTCCAATCATAAAGAAAACCCTATCATTGTTGAGAGTTTGGATGAAACTGAAAACCATTTGATTACTATTACAGATTCTCAATTTGCTTCTTCTAACATGGCACTTGGAAACATCACAAAACAAGAGTTTAACACGTATGTTAAAGCTAATGGAATTTTTGATGTGCCACCAGAAAACAAAGCTACCGTAAGTGCTTATTTTGCTGGCTATGTTAAAAACATCACGCTTTTACCAGGAAATATAGTTAAAAAAGGACAGGAACTTTTTACGCTGGAAAATCCTGATTACGTTCAAATTCAACAAGATTTTTTAGAAGCAAAATCTAATTTAAGCTATTTAAAAGCGGACTACGAAAGACAAAAAAGTCTGATGGTTGATAACATTACATCACAAAAGAATTTTCTAAAAGCAGAATCAGAATACAAAGTAACCCATACCAAGTTTCAATCACTGCAAAAAAAATTGAGCTTAATGAATATTAACCCCAACACTTTAACGGGTGAATCTATTCGTTCTGTTATAAGTGTTACCGCGCCAATATCTGGTGTTGTTACCTCTATACAAGCTTCAAAAGGGATGTTTTTAAACGCCTCTGATATCGCAATGACTGTTACAAACACCGAACATCTTCACCTTGAATTAAAGATTTTTGAAAATGATCTTCCATTCATTAAAGTTGAACAACCCATTATAATCAGGCTTCAAAATAATGATGAAAAAGTATATCACGGCAAAGTTCATTTAATAAACAAATCCATCAATACAACCGAAAGAACCATTGATATTCATGGTGATTTAGTTAATGCAGACGATACTAAATTATTTGCTCCAGGCATGTATTTAGAAGCTCAAATTGTAACCTCAAGCAAAACTTTGGAAGCCTTACCAATTGAAGCAGTTATAGATATTGAAAATGATTATTATGGATTAATCAAACAAGAAAACCATACATTCAAGAAAGTGATTTTAAAGGTAGGGAAAACTTCTAATGGATTTATTGAAATATTAAACGCCCAAGAATTTAGCCCCAATACAGAATTTTTAACTAAAGGTGCTTTTAATTTGATTTCAGAATAATCCTATAAAATATAACAAGTAAAAAAGGAGGCTGTCTAAAAAGTTTTTTTAAGTCCTTGAGAATTGCGTTTTTGAAAAATCTCTCCGATACCTGTCCAAATAAAAAAGAGGCTGTCTTGACTTTTCGGACAGCCTCCTTTTATTCTCAAACGATATTGTTTATCTTTGAAACCGATTATCGTTAAACTCAGGTCTGTCATAAAACAAATCACCATCAGAATAACCATTGCCATCTGCAAAATTATCATCAGAATAATCTTTATCCATCTCATCCCGATACGTTCTCATTTCATCTCTTACAATTTCTCGGATATGCTCTTCATTTAAATTATTTTATAGGTATTTTCTTCTTCAACCAGTACCGGTTCGTTATAAGGTTTTTTGTCTGTTTTCCTCTTATAAGAACTCATTACCATCCGTTCATAGTTTCTTCCAACAGTATCGCCTTTACGAATCCGTTTAGTTTCTGTAAACGTTCTATGATCTTCTGATTAATTCTAAAACACCATTAATAAAAGTTAAAGGATGTATTGGGTTTCCAGGAACATATAAATCAATGGTATGGGTTTCCAGAAAATGTCTGTTTAATGCTGGACTATCGGCAAAAATACC